>SXGR01571675.1_pt1 | contig 33991 bp, 23 predicted proteins | sample 3174711 | NCBI WGS metagenome assembly SXGR01 (sample SAMN11356860, study PRJNA531348) | freshwater metagenome | isolation source: freshwater sample F1-60 | place: China: Fuxian Lake, Yuxi | collected 2017-12-25 | reverse complement strand
GCGCACCGTTGGCGAAGTCGCCAAATTGTGCTTCCCAAACAATAAGTCCGTCGGGTGTATCTAAACTGTAACCCCAATCAAATCCGAGGACACCTGTTTCTGACAAAGGACTGTCAATCACATCAAACGGTGCTTGTCCTTCGTGCAAATGTTGAAGAGGAATATGAACAGCATCGTTGTGTTGATCATGAAGCACGGCATGACGATGACTGAACGTACCGCGTCCAGAATCTTGCCCGCTGATACGAACCCGTATGCCCTGGGATACAAGTGACGCGAATGCGAGATTTTCTCCGGCACCCCAATCGAGTGGCTTTTCACCGCGCACCATTTCAAGGCGCGTTTGCATGAGACGCTGCAACTTGGGGTGAATGGTGAATGTGTCGGGGATGTGCGTTTGCGTTTCGGCAAGTTGCACCAGGACCTCTTTGGATAGGCCCGTATCGACACGCGGCGCTTCGTCATCGTCACCACCGCGGTATCCACGCCAAAGTTTTTGGCCGGGCGGTTGGTGCTCGACGGTGCCGTCTTGTGCTTCGACCAAGGCAGCTTCAAGGCGTTGTTGGCTTCGCTTTACAACTTCGAGGCCTTCTTCGTCGCTGAGGTCGCCCATGCGTACAAGATTTGCGAGGTAATTTTGTCGTACGGTGGGGCGCGATCGAATGTGCTCGTACATCACCGGTTGGGTAAACGTGGGTTCGTCACCTTCGTTGTGACCATATTTGCGATAGCAGTACATGTCGATGACCACATCGCGCTGAAACTTTTGCCTGAAATCAAGGGCAAGATGGATCGCCTGGGCGACACCTTCGGGATCCTCGCCATTGACGTGGAAAATGGGGATATCCAGCATCTTGGCAATATCGGTGGCGTATTGGCACGAACGCGCCGATTCGGGCGGTGTGGTAAAGCCAATTTGATTGTTGACGATGATGTGCACCGTGCCACCCACCTGATAGCCGGGAAGTTGGCTCATGTTGAACAATTCTTGCACAACACCTTGGCCAGCAAAGGCAGCGTCGCCGTGAATAAGCAGCGGCATCACATGTTTGCGTTCAAGATCTTTTAAACGATCTTGTTTTGCACGCACACGTCCTGCCACCACGGGGTTGACGAATTCGAGATGGCTTGGGTTGAAACATAACGAGAGATGCACATTTTTTCCGTTTAACGTGGTGTGCTCGTTGCTGTAACCCAAATGGTATTTGACGTCGCCGCCACCTGTGCGTTCTTGCTTATGACTATCTTTGAATTCTCTAAATATTTCGCGGGGATCTTTGCCCATGACATTGGCGAGAACATTCAAGCGTCCTCGGTGGGGCATCCCAATGACCACGGCGGTGATGCCATGTTCTGCGGCGGTATCAAGAGCCATGTGCAACAGCGGAATAAGACTTTCACCACCCTCAAGAGAAAATCGTTTGGCGCCTAGAAAGTTTTTGTGAACAAATTGCTCAAACACTTCGGCATCGGTGAGTTTTCGCAAAATATGATGCTGTTGATCGCGGCTTAATTCAAGGTGATTTTCGCATGTCTCCATGCGCTCTTGCAGCCATCGTGTGACGTCCAAATTGTCGATATGCATGAACTGTACACCGATGGATCGGCAGTATGTGGCTTGCAAACGTCGCATGATGGAGCGCAGCGTAAATGTACCTGAACCATGCCATGTGCGTGCGGCAAAGGGCAGATCAAGATCTGCTTCGGATAAGCCATGGTAAGCGAGTTCAAGTTCGGGATGGGCACTTGAACGTCGTCCTAAAGGATCGAGATCGGCGACCATATGTCCGCGTACCCGGTAAGCACGGATCAGTTGATCTACCCGTTCTTGGCGTGCGGCGGTTTCGCGCAAACGCTGCGATGAAATATGAAAAAGGGTACGTGCGATGGATGCGTGGGCATCAAGCAATGCATCAAGGCACTCTGCATCAAGACGCAGCAGCAATGTTTCGCCGTACGCGTACACATCGGCAGAGCGTGGGCGTTGATCGATGATGGCCATTTCGCCGACCACTTCGCCTTCGTGCAATCGCGCGATGAGTTGTGAGCCGCGCTTGATGGATACCCCGCCCGACGCGATGAAATAAAGCGCATCGCCGGGATCACCCACCGCAAATAAGCGTTCGCCATCCGAGAGGGGGATTTCTTCAATGATGCCTGCGACCAATCGCTGATCGGCGTCCTGCAGGGCGCTAAAGAGTGCAAGTTTTTTTACATAGGGCAGATAAAGCGCAGTGCGTTCGGGTGATGCATGCCTAAATACTTCAAGTAATTTGGAATGCGCAGGGACCGCGGCCGCGGTGGTCGTAGGGCGAAAGAGGGTACCCTGGGGGGCTGTGGGCGTAAAGGCATCGCCGTTCGGTTTATGGTCCCGGTCCATATCTGCGAAAAAAACGCGCCAGGTCTGGCTTACGCTGCTTGGATCATGCCGATATTGTTCATAAAAATATTCAACAAGCGCAAGACTGTCTGCGTCAAACGCGGCGAATTGTGGGTCCATGATTTGGCTCAATTCCCATGTGAAACCCAGGCTTTCCCGGGTGTCAGTGATCGTGAGGGGACCTATAGTAGTATATCATGCTGCGTCCTTAAAGGGTTTTGGGATCTATTTCTGCACGGGTGGGATACTTTGGGCTGTAATTTTCAAAATGCTTATGTGACAAACGACAAGGGCTCTAAGTCGTCACTTCAACCGTTACACTCTGTTGTCTTCGCAATTCAGGCGGGGTGAAGGGCGAACGTCGATACTCCAGTGGGGGAGTGTGCGGCGCAACGAGTGCGGAAAAATGTGCGTCAGCGGGGATCGGGATACTGGAGTCGATACGGTAACTGCGTTCCCACATGGTGGATCTTTGCGCTTCCCGAGCCACGTAAACATACAAGGGCTCGAGTGCTTTGCAACAAAAACAGGTTTTGATATGTTTGCCTCTGGATATGGTTATGACTTCTGCCGCACCCAATTGCACAAGGGAGCGTTCTGCGCATTGACGTTGATTGATAAGATATTTAGCAATGCCTGTCTTTTGTTCGAAGCTGATACTTTCCCAGCTATTTTTAGGATCACTTAATATCTCGATTGCGGCGAGTACATGGGGCTCTGCGCGTGATTGTTGGGCTTCTTGTTGAAAGTATGCAACGACTTCTTTCTGCGCACCCCCAAGATTACTCAGTATCGCGTTGAATACGGTGGGAGATATTTTGCCTGGATCCAGTCCCTCGCTCTCGCTGATGCCCATGCTTTCCCATAAGCCATGCCCTGAAGCGCCGGTTGCGAGTTCGACATTGTCTGGCAGGATCCCCGATTCTCGTGCGGCAATGGTTGCGATGGCTATGACGTGTTTTGCGAATCGTGCATTCCCATAGTCATCGCCTGAAATTGAAACGTAAATCCGACCGTCAATTTCTACAAATCCAAGCGTTTTTTCATAGAGGGTCGTTTCTCCGGCTAGCATCACATTGGCAAGATCTCTCTTGATTCTCCTTATTTCTCGTCTTCCATCGGGTGTTGCACTTCTTTCTTTCTCGCCAAGTATTTCCACGACCCGCATATACAAAAAAGAATTTGTTGAGAGTGTTTTTAATGCTGTTTGGAGGCAGCTTCCTATCTCGCATGCTTCTGCCAGTGTGGGGATCCGAATCACAGGCGAGCGGCGCATTGTTTCCTCTGCTTCACGCCGTAGGGTTGCAGCCATGCGCTCTTGATCTATCCTTTCATGCCGTGCTTCTACTTTTTTTTGATGCCTGAGACTGTTCTTGCTGGGTTTCTTGGGCAATGGATTGGGCGAAATGCTGCTTAATGAATCTTGGCTTGAAAATAGGTCTTCAGCGGAGCTGCGCTCTGATGATCGCTCCGAATGGCTTGAGGAGGTTGCAGCTGAGGATGAAACTGAAGGTGCCTGCGCTGGAATGTCTAATTTTTGAAATCTGCTCTCGAGCACGAGGAGTTCAGTGGCAGACGCTGCATGTTTCCTGCGTCGCAAGGTCGCTGTGTTGCTTTCTAATGGGGCGGGGATCGAGGGTGGTTTTGCCTGAACAACGAGGTCCTTCTTTTTCTTGCTTGCATCTGTGGGTTTGCTGAACGACGAATGGTGAGACGTGGACAAATTCATAGGCTGTGTTGTTATTATGTGTTCTTGAGTGGGATTGATGTAGGTGTCTGTGTTTGTTGATTTGTCCGATGTGGATGGAGGTGTCGCGCGGAAGAAACTGAGGCAGTAGGCAAATGCCGCTTGAGGACAGTCGCGAAGCCTCTCAGTCGTTGACATACATAAGGTGTATCTGCCTTATGCTTTTATTTCCGGAGTTGTTTTTGAAATTTATGCAGAACGAGTGTGGGTCTATGTGGGTGTTTTGCGGGCGCTATTTCGCCGCAGGACCGCCCGTAGGCATGTTTTGGAGCATCCCGGCAATGCGTGTTTTGAGCGGCCCCTCTTCGGCATATTTCACAAAGTTTTCAAAACTTGTGCGCATGATCGCATTGTCCCCATTTTGCATGGCGAGCATCCCTCGAAAAAACCATCCTTCGGCGGCGGTGGGGTTTTCTTTGAGCAATCCATCAAGTGCTGTAATGCCTAGGGCCTGCTCGCCGCTTGCGGTTTGGATCACAGCCGCGTGAATACGCCCTTCAATGTGTTTTGCATCCACGGAGAGCAATTTATCGTTGATGGCTTTGGCTTCTTGGATTTGCATGGCGCGCAATAATTTGTGCGAAAGCTTGGCCAAGGCATTTGTATCGGATGGATTGGTTTTAAGCGTTTCAAGCAATAGAGGAATTTCAGGATCGCCTTGCTCTTGTGTTGTCGGCGGATGACCTTGTGGCATTTCTTGTGCTGGCTTTGTGCTGGGCAATCCCGAGATGATCAACGCCAAAATACCGACCACACCCCCACCCCACGCGGCACCTATCCATTGCGCGCGTTTGATGCCCGCTTGCGCGGCCGAGGCCTCACTGCTTTTGGGTTTAAGAACCAGCAGGGCAATCAATGCGCCGGCGGTAAGGACAATAAGGGCAATGGCCCAATCGGGTAGGTTGATGTTCATGGGCTCCACTTTACACGCCTCCAAAAAATTGCCAATGCCACGAGGGCCATAAGGGGGGGTAATATCCATACCCAGAGCGTAAAGCCCTCTTTTTTAGGCGCAAGTCGCACCCAATCTCCGTATCGATCCGTAAAATAGGTGATGATGGCTTCGTCGGATTTTTTTTCCTGCACCATGGTTCGCACTTGACCCATCATGTCGCGGGCCATGGGTGCAGGCGATTCGGCGATGGGCATCCCTTGGCACACAGGACAGCGCAACAAGCCACCGATGGCTTGAGCGCGGGCTTCGTTTTCAAGTTCTAGGGGGGTAGAAAAAAGTGCCAAGAGTAACAGCAATATGTTCATTTTTTTCCTCCGTCATCCTCGCGAACGCGGGGATCCAGAGCAATGACTGCAAGGCCTGCTTGCATGCTTTCAATCGTAAGCGCGCCGCTGTGTTTGCGCCTGATATTGCCTTTGGCATCAATAAAGAGGGTTTCGGGGACACCCGTGACACCATGATCCATGGCCACTTTGGATCCTGCATCGATGAGTTGTGGAAAGGGCAGTGGAAACTTCTCGATAAAAAGTTTCGCGGCTTCGGGGGTGTCTTGGTACACAATGCCAGCAAATATTACCGACTTGCCATGCTGTTCTGCCATGTTTTTGAGTACGGGATATTCTTCTTTGCACGGGACACACCATGTGGACCAAAAATTAAGCACCACGGGTTTGCCTCGTTGGGCGGTGAGGTCAAACGATTTTCCATCCAGCGTGGGCAATACAAAAGGCGATGCGGGCTTGTTTTCGAGTACAAAAGGGATGGCGTGTGGATCGGTGCCAAAGCCTTGCGAAAGAAGCCAAAATGCAGGGATCAATAAAACGACTGCGAGGATTGCTTTACGCCAGTTCATCATTTTCTCGTTTGTTCCGTGGCCACATGGCAATGAGTGAACCCAATACAAAAAACGGCAGTGCCCACCAGATCATGGATACCATGGGGATCACAAAAATTCGCAACGAAACGCGCTGGCCTTCATTTTCCACGGCCATCAAACTCACGTACAAATCACGTCCATGGTGGGTGAAAACTGCAGGGGTTCCCACGGGTTCGCGTTGTGTTGGATAAAAGTTGAGTTTGGGCGTGAGGGTGGTGATGTGCTTGCCACCCTCCGTATAAGAAACATCAATCGTGGTTCCCAACGAAAAGCGATGAGTTTCTTGTTTGGTGTTGGATTCGACGTAGCGAAATGTAAATGGCGCAATGGTGAGCACATCGCCTGTTTTAAGGCTTCCTTCGGTACTTTCGCGAAAAGCGTGGGATGACGTAACACCTACAGCAATTAGCAAGACACCCAAATGGACGATGTATCCTCCCACGCGTCTGCTGTGCCCGTACAACATGCTGGTAAGCGCATTGGCCCATGCTTCTTGTTTGCGTTGACGTCGTTCAATAAACGGCGTGATGAGTTCGCGTACAGTGACGGCAAACGCAAAGGCGATCAGTGCAAAGGATAGCGTTGCAGTGGCCGAACGTACGCCGCTTACAAAACATGTCGTTGCGGCAGCAATGGCAGCGGCGGTGGGAATGCGCATGCGGTGGATGAACACATTGCGTTTGGATTCACCCCACGGCAGCGAAGGGCCCACGCCCATGAGGAATACAAGCATCATGGTGATGGGTGCGGCCATGCGATCAAAGTAGGGCTCGCCCACGCTCAACTTGACGCCTTGGATGGCTTCGGCAAGCAAAGGAAATACGGTGCCGATGAGTACCGTGATGGTGAACACCACGAGCAACAAATTGTTGAAAAGAAACGCTGTTTCACGGCTCGCCAATACAAAGGGTGTTTGGGGTACTTCGAGGAGGTGTGATCGGCCTGCGATTAAAATCACACTCACAAGGGTGCACAGCGCAAGAAATCCAAGAAACACAGGTCCGATGGGCGACTGGGTAAATGAATGCACTGAATTAAACACACCGCTTCGGGTCATGAACGTACCCAAAATGGTGAGCAAAAATGTGCTGATGATCAACGACAAAGTCCACGTGCGCAACTGACCCCGATGTTCTTGGACGATGCTTGAATGAATGTATCCTGTGGCCGCAAGCCATGGCATGAACGATGCATTTTCCACAGGATCCCACGCCCAATAACCACCCCAACCAAGGACTTCGTAGGCCCACCAACCGCCGAGCACGATGCCGATCGAAAGAAATGTCCATGGGATCAACATCAAACGTCGCATGACTTTGTTCCACGCGGGCGGCAGTGAACCGCGCAGCAATGCCGCGATGGCCATGGCAAAGGGCACCATCATGCCGACATAGCCAAGGTAAAGCATGGGTGGATGGATGGCCATGAGGATATGATTTTGGAGCAGTGGATTGGGTCCTGGGCCGTCTGTTGGGATGGGTGAGAGGGCTCTAAACGGATCGGCAGGTCCTGCCACGAGGATCGTAAAAAATGCTGACACCAAAAGCGCAACGGTAATGGCGTAGCCTGCAAGTGCGGTGTCTTTGCTCCTGGTGGCCCTTGCAAGCAAAACGACGTAAAGGCCCGCGATGGCAGTCCAGAATAAAATAGATCCTTCAAGGGATGACCACAACGACACAATCGTGATCCACGTGGGGGTGCTCAGGCTTCCTACTTGTGCCACATAGGCCACCGAAAAATCGTGACGAAGAAGCGCTGTGATCATGGTGAGGTTGGCAAGCCATGTGCATGCTGCAAATGCATAGGCAGCACGCCGTGCGGTATGATGGAGGCTTGGGTTATGATGCCGCGCGGCCATAAGCCCAGCGACAGCACCAAAGCCCGATGCGGCAATGGCCAGAAGTACAAAGGTATGACCTAGCAAAGAAAGCATGGGGCGTTGATCTAGCACGCGGCCCTGACCTTTTAGAAGTCGTGAGTTTACAGGAATTATCAGATGTAGGCTTTTGTCGTATTTGTCTCTTAAAAAGCTCGCCAAGTCTTAGTTTGGCTTCATCACGCAACATGTTTTATGAAATGCCGATATGAATCCTATCCTACGATTTATGGGACCATAGAATGACCAATATAAAAATTACAGATCAAACTGGCGCTGCTGGTGGCGGGGCGACGGGTGGTGCTGTTGTTGCACCAACCCTGTGTGAAGGCCTTGTAGAACGTATTGGCACGCGTTTGCCCGATGGTGTGATTAATTATCATTGGCTTGCTGCGGGAAGCGTCTGCACGGTGAGTGTGGGACAAGATACGCGTACAGGCCGGTTAAGCCTTGTACGCAGCCAGCAACTGGGAGGTGCGTTGGATCATCTGCCTGGGGCGGCCCAGGAAATTGCGCTTTGCAAAAAATTACGAACCTCTGAATGTCCACCTGAGCTTGCATTGCCGACACAGTGGCAATTGGGTCGGTACGGTCTACTCAGCAGTATTTATCCTTCCGAGCACATCGGGATGTTTGAGCTGTTTGCATTCGCTGAGAGAAGAGTGAATTCCGGCACCGAGTGGTGGATCCCTAACCAATTCCTTCATTTTGATGACACGATGGCGATCGTGTGTCCTATCGTGAATGCGGCTGCATACTTGCATCGCCAAGGGATCGTTCATTGCGATCTTAAACCGGAGAACTGCTTTGTCACCCCCCGTGGGGCGATCAAGGTGGGTGATATGGGTGCCGCGCATTATGCGGGTGAACACGGGCGCTTTGCCATTGGAACAGCCCCATTTATGGCACCTGAGTGTTTTTCAGCAGGGCCTGTTCCTGTTGCCTTGGATCAGGTGAGACCCGAAATTGATGTCTATGCATTGGGCTTGCTTGCAAACGAGATGGCGACAGGACGATGCAGCCTCATGGAGGATTTCCCCGGTGTTCCCGTATGGGATATCGGTATTTTTATAGGAATATCGGATAGGGATCTATTCAATGAACGTTCGCACATTTTGGCGAAGCGTGATCCGCTAGGCACCGCATTTTACGACAAAACCGTCGCACATTGGATTTCACCCGATCCTTCAGTTCCACAGCACGATGCGAATTTTGGTCTGCTTGCTGCGATCCTGCCAGCGATGATGCATCCTGACCCAGCGATGCGACCCACGACGGATGGGGTAGCCAGACATTTCTTTGGCGGTGAACTAGAACTCTCGGTGGCTCGACGTGAGGGCTACCAGGAACGCGTACGGCAAATGTTTATTCGCTTCTGTGCTCCTGTTGATATGTTGCGCGCACTTGATGATGCGAGTGCAACTGGCAATGGTGCATTGTGGTGCCATCTTACCGTGCCGATGCGCGAGCAAAAGAGTTTAGGGTTATCGATTGAGCAAAATCTCGTTCAGCAATCCATGGGATATGTCGTGGTGAACGAAGAAGAGATCCCCATGCGTCTTGAGGCAGAATATGGGAAGACGATTGCAAAGATGGCCTGATTTTAAAAAACAACTCCCCAGCATGTGTGCCGATACATAAATATTACATGGGGGTTGTTGAACGTGACATCCGTAAAAAGTGTCGGTGCAGAAGAGTGGATGCCACGTGCATTGGCTGATGTTGTTACGTATATTCCTAATCAATTGCCCGATGGTTATGATACGCCGAATTTGGTCGGTTCTGGGTCCTTTTGTACCGTGGCGCTGGTAAGGGCGAAGCCGCATGCATTGGCTCTTTTGCGTGTTCAAGGTCTTTGCAACGATGATCCAGTGCTGCAACAGCGATTGTATGCAGCGGCTGCGCGTGAGATCCTCGCTACAGAACATCTCAAAGGCAAGATTTTGCAATGCCCTGAGATGGCAGGGGATATGATACTGCCACAATCATGGCATTTTGACGTTTCAGGCAGGCTTACAAGCATTTTTGGTTCAAACGATATGGGGCTCTGTGATCTTTTTGCGGTCATGGCCAATGTGCGTGATAAAAATTTGTGGTGCGTTAAAAACAGCATTTTGTTGCATCCGGAAGATATTTTGTCATGCAGCATACAGGCTGTGAATGGCATGCGATTTTTGCATGAAAAAAATCTTGGACACTTTGATCTCAAAGCTGAAAATTTGTTTGTAACCCCCCAAGGTGCCGTAAAAATCGGTGATTGGGGATCATTGTGGTTTTTGGGTCAGTCACATCAAGGATTTTTGGGAACAGCGAGTTTGACGCCTCCTGAATATGTGGATCTTCTCCAAGATCGTTCGGCGACGGTGGAACTTGCCGCCTCTGCCGATGTGTACAGCCTTGGAAGCATGATCAGCGCATTGCTTACGGGACCTGCGCCCATATTTGTGTCTGTTCATGGGGATCCATCGATGCCACACGGTGAAGATGTCGTGGGCCGCTTAAAAGTGCTTGCCCGTGGCGGTTCACGTTCTCAAAAGCTGTATCGCGCGATGGTGCAGACATGGACGTCTCCTCCTCACAGTATCAAAGAGGCTGCAGCTTTTAAACGTCTCTCATGGATCGTGCCCATGATGATGAAACCTTTGGCCCAAGATCGACCTACGATGGCCCAAGTGATGCCTGCTTTGCTTGATGGAGAGCTCACATTGTATCCCGACGCGCGTGAAAAACATATGTCCAATGTGCGTGATTTACTGGATCGTTGTTTTGGCACCGAAACGCTAAGAAAGATGCGGATTGCACAGTTTATTGGCAATACAGAAGACTGGTGTGATTTGACATGGCCGATACGTTTTACCGGTGAGGCGGTGAAGGAAAGTGACCATGACGCGCGCGCTGTATTTAAACAACGATGGAAAATGATGGGACAGTCCCGCGAACAGCCCCTTTTGGGCGCAAAGAAAACGCTCGAAATGGCGTATGAATGTGCACTTTCTGAAGCGATTTCTACCGATGAAGAGAGCCTCGTGACAGAACTGTGACACATGGGCTTTCTGCCTATGCTATAAAAGTCGGTCATGGGTGACGACATCGGGCTCGTGGGCTTAAGCCACCGCCGCAATCAACAAGACACCATTGCACGTTACGTGATCACGCCTGACGCCTGGGGCGACGATCGTTTGCGTGCATTGCATGATGCATGCAATTTCGCCGAAAGCCTCTATCTTGCCACATGCAACCGGGTCGAACTTCTCTTTGTGTGCAAACCGGGTGTTTCAATTCCAACCTACCGTGCGCGCATCGCAGCATTTTTCGAACGGGAAGAGCGCGACTTGTTTGCTTATGGTGGTGAAGGCGCCGTGGAACGATGGATGCTTGTGGCATCGTCTCTCGATTCCATGCAGGTGGGTGACGCGCAAATTTTAGGGCAGTGCAAACAGGCTTTAGAACGGGCAGAACGGCTTGGGATCTCAGGACCCAGATTACGACGTGTTTGCGATGCCGCCTTTACAGCCGCAAAGCGTATCCGAAGTCATACGGAAGTTGGTCGTCATTCCGTTTCGATCATGTCATTGGTCACAGAACCTTTGCTTGCCCATATTCAATCTTGTTGCGATCTAAATAAAACGGTCAATGTGGTGTTTGTGGGCGTAGGCGATATGACCGAACAGGCACTTCGCATTTTGAAAACATCGTCCTGTGAAAATGTGCAGATGCTGTTTGTGAATCGTACCGTGGCACGTGCGCAAGAGCTCGCGGTCAGGTGGGGTGGCGATTCCATGGCACTCGATGATTTTGTGGCACAACCTCCATCCATGGATGTTTTGGTTACAAGTACTGCATCGCCCGAAATATTGTTTGATACCGATTTTTTTAGACGTATATGTTGTAAACCGCTGGTGATCGATCTTGGATTGCCGCGCGATGTTGATGCACGTGTTGTATCAACGCTCGGTATTGCGTTGCATGACTTGGACAGCTTGCAAGAGATCGCATCACGCAATCGCGAAGCGCGCCAGATGCAATGGGTCGAAGCCCGTGTGATGGTCGACGACGCCCTTGAACAATATGCCTTGAACGAACGAAGCAGTCGTGCCTCGGAAGGTATTGTGACGTTGCATGAGGCATATCATGCCGTTTTGCGTGAAAGCCTTGGTGGACTACCGCAACATCTGTTGGCTCCCGGGGGTGATGAAGCGATCGCCCAATGGGCAGAGCGTTTGGTCAATCGTCTTCTGCACGTTCCTACGATGGGTTTGAAACGATTGGCCTCTGAACATGGCAAAAAAGCCGTTGACACGTTTATGGAGTAATGGATGCGAAATTTAACGATAGGGACCCGTGGAAGCGCACTGGCCGTGACACAGGCCGAATGGCTGAAAACCGTACTTGGAAGCCGTGGTATGGAAACGCGGATTCAAACCATACGTACCCACGGCGACAATGTGACTGAGAAAAGCTTTGCCGAAATGAATGTGCAAGGCGTATTCACCAAAGAAATAGAAGAAGCACTTCTTGCGAAAACCATCGATATCGGGGTGCATTGTTTGAAAGACCTTCCCACGCGTGATGTACCAGGACTTCGTGTGGCAGCCATTTGTGAACGTGCCGATCCCCGCGAATGTTTGGTGATTGCCGCGCATGCCTACGACGCCCACGCCCAAGGCTTGCCGCTGAAATCGGGTATCTCTGTGGGAACGAGTTCCATTCGCCGTGAATGGTTTATTCAATATATTCGGCCCGATCTCCATGTGCGTGGTTTGCGTGGTAACGTGGGTACGCGGGTGAAGCATGTGGTGGATGGAAAATACGACGCCATTGTGCTTGCGATGGCGGGTTTAACACGATTGCAGTGGGAAGCACCGCCTGGCATCATACTTGTTCCGCTAAGTGTGGAACGCATGATCCCATCACCAGGGCAAGGTGCGCTTGCTTTGCAAGTGCGTGACAATGATGCAGATGCCATAGCGACCACCGAAGCATTGAATCATCCCGAAACAGCCCGCGCCGTTCATATCGAACGTTCGCTTGTGCGCATGTTCGATGGCGGTTGCCATTTACCTCTCGCGGCTTTTTCGGAATCAATTCCTGGCGGCATGCGTGTGCGCGCATTTTACGGTCAAGAAATGGGGCGCCTTACGTTTTGCGATGTGCAAGGCGATGATGACAACGCATTGATTGATGACGTATTTCGGAGTTTGCGCGCGTGAAGGTCTTGTTAACCCATGGTGACGACACACTGCCTATGCTTCAAAAGCAATTGGAAGCGTCTGGATGCCGTGTTGTGCATATTCCGTTGATCACACAAACTCCTGTAGGGGCGGTTCGTGAACCGCCCGATAAAACGCTGATTCAAAGTCTGCACGGGTGCTTCGCGAAGCGCCCCTACACAAGAAAAATAAGTGGCATTGTTTTTGAATGGATCGCGTTTGCGAGTCGCAATGGTGTTAAATATTTCCCGGATATTGATGTTCCAATACATGTCAAACTTGCAGCCGTGGGCGAAGGCACTGCGCAAGCAGTGCGTGAACGCTTTGGGCGATGTGATCTTGTTAATTCTGGCGGTGATGCGGCCTCGCTGTGTGGAGCATTGCTTGCACAACCGAATTTGCAACACGTACTTTTGCCCTGTGCCCGCGAAGGACGCGATGTGCTTGCCGATGGACTTCGTGGCGCAAATATTGCGGTTACGCGTGTGATTGTTTACGAAACTGTGCTTTTGGATCCTGGCCCGTGGCATGAGTCTTGGCAGCCGGATATTGTTGTGTTTGCAAGCCCATCGGCTGTGCGTGCATGGTGTGCTTGGAAGCTTCGACCCGAACTAAATCGTGTTGTGAGTATTGGAAACGCAACATCAGAAGCATTGCATACCGCAGGTATTCACGTGACAGCACAAGCACAAAGACCCGATGCGGAAGCATTGTGTGAGGAAATTGTAAAATGAAATCTGTCTCCTTCATTCGTCCCCGTCGTTTGCGCACCAACGCTGTAATCCGCGATTTGGTGGCCGATGTGCATGTGCGCGCATCGCAACTTGTGATGCCTTATTTTGTGATTGCGGGCGTTGGACAGCGCGAGAGCATTGCATCCATGCCTGGGATCGATCGTGTGAGCATCGATGTGCTCGTGCGCGATATCGAAAAAGCGTACAAAACCGGTTTGCGCAATGTCTTGTTGTTTGGCGTGCCTGGGAATGAATGCAAAGATCCCTATGCCCAAGCGGCCGCATCGGACGATGGACTTGTGCCTCAGGCGGTCCGTGCATTGCGTGCTGTGTTTGGGCGCGATCTGTGGATCAGCACCGACGTGTGTTTGTGTCCTTATACCGATCACGGGCATTGCGGTTTTGTACAACATGGTGTGGTTCAAAATGATGCATCCTTGGACGCCCTTGTGGCCATGGCCTTGGCCCACGCCGATGCTGGCGCTGATATGGTGGCACCCTCGGATATGATGGACGGTCGTGTGGCTGCCATACGCCACGCTCTTGAAGAGCGCAGTTTGTATGATGTTGGCATCATGGCTTACAGCGTTAAGTATGCCTCGGCATTTTACGGGCCATTTCGTGATGCGGCTCATTCTGCGCCTGGCATGGGCGACCGCAAAAGCTACCAAATGGACCCCCGATGCAGCAGGGACGCTTTGCGTGAAGCTCGTTTGGATGAGTTCGAAGGTGCCGATATCATCATGGTCAAGCCCGCACTGGCATACCTTGATGTGATCCGGGCGGTCCGTGAGACCGTGTCTGTGCCTGTGGCCTGCTACAACGTAAGTGCTGAATATTCCATGGTAAAAGCCGCAGCAGCCCAAGGATGGGTGGATGAATGTGCGGTGGTGCTTGAGTCATTGATTGCCATGAAACGGGCAGGTGCCGATATCATCATAAGTTACCACACACGTGATCTCCTTGCCGCCGGGGTGCTCTAACCAATATACTTCGCGCGGAAGTTGGACATCGTTTCCATGGGTCGTGTCGCACGTCATATTCTATTGCCCTTTTTGCTTGTGGTGGGTGTTGCGGGTGCTGAACTTGGGTGGTGGATCACGTTTCAGGTGCGTGCAGCATCCCAATATGCCGATGTTCGTCGCGAACTTGTTCTTCTCCAGGCACAGAAAAACGCCAATCAACCGACCCAGGAAGTGCTCGCCTCCATTGACGATGAAGCTGCCCGCCGTGTGCGTATGTTTGTTCTTGAAGGCATCTTCTTTTTCGCGTTGCTTATTTTAGGTGTCGTTTTGATCCTGCGTGTGATGCGTCGTGAAGTTTCTCTGGCGCGCGCGCATGCCAATTTTCTTGCGGCTGTGACCCACGAATTGCAAACGCCCTTGGCATCGATCCGATTGGCCGCAGAAACCCTTGAATTGCGGGGCGATCACGATACCATTCATCGCTATACCGACCGCATGCTCAAAGATGTGGCGCGCATGCAAAACCTTGTCAAAAATCTTCTTGCAAGCGCAACCTCGGGAAGTAAATCACAAGCACGTATGTCCTACCGTACGTCGTTGGATGATGTCCTCATCGATGTTGCACGGGAGTTTATTGCACAGGATCCTGATTGGCATGGTGGTGTGGTAGTGGATGCCAGCGCATCGGACGGCTATGTCAATATTGCGCCCGAACGACTGCGTGTGATCCTCGTGGATCTTCTCGAAAATTCCCGTAAATATGTCTGCAAGGAGATGACGCCACAGATCACAATAGTCTCTCGCGTGCATGCCTCGCGGATTGAATTTGAACTTAAGGACAATGGCATTGGTCTTTTGCCCGATGATTGCGAACGTGTCTTTGAACAGTTTTATCGTGTGGGTGATGAGCGGGTGCGTGAGACACCAGGCAGTGGTCTTGGCTTGTATCTCGTGCGCGTGATGCTGCGTGAAGCGGGCGGTGATATTGTGGCCCACAGCGAAGGTGTTGGCTGTGGCACGTGTATGAAGGCCTGGCTGCCGAGGGTGACGGAGGAAAAACGATGACCGCACAGATCTTGCTTGTGGAAGATGAATTGCATCTGGCACTTGGGATCAAAGAAAATCTCGAAGCCGAGGGTTATGCCGTGATCCATGCTACCGATGGCGCCGCAGCCTTGGAAGCTTTTCGTGCAGGCTGCCATGCCATGGTGATCCTCGATGTGATGTTGCCCAAAATCAACGGTTTGGATGTATGCCGCGCGATCCGTGATGGGGGCGACAGCACGCCTATTTTATTTTTGACCGCCATGGGCAGTGAAGATGATCGTGTGCGTGGTCTTGATGTGGGCGGCGACGACTATTTGCTTAAGCCCTTTGCATTGCGAGAATTGTTGTCGCGTGTGCGCGCCATGCTTCGCCGTGCCACTTGGAACGGTTCTTCTGACGATGCACATACCACGTGTCAGATGGGTGGGGTCTGTGTTGATTTCAGACGCTTTGAAGTAAAAACTTTGCATGATGGTCATGTGGAGTCGTTGTCTGCCAAAGAAACGGCCATGCTGCGCCTTTTTGCGACGCATCCCCATGAGGTGGTGAGTCGCGAAGAAATTCTTGAAGCGGCATGGGGACACGACGTCTATCCTTCAACGCGCACGGTCGATAATTTTATTGTTCGCCTTCGGCGTTTGATTGAAAATGATCCAGCCCATCCAGCCCATCTCGAAACCATTCGCGGCATGGGTTACCGCTACAACCCAGGCAAGGAAGTATGATGAGTGAACCTCTTCTTGTGCGTGCAGCACGTGGTGAATCTGTGGAACGATTGCCTGTATGGTTTATGCGGCAAGCAGGGCGATTTTTGCCTGAATATCGCGAAGTGCGAAGCAAACACTCTTTTTTGGAGATGTGTGCAACACCTGAACTTGCGCTTGAAGTCTCGTTGCAGCCGCTTCGTCGTTTTGAACTTGATGGAAGCATTATTTTTTCCGACATCATGACACCGCTTCTTGCATGTGGTGTGGAAATGGATTTCGCGCCGGGTCCTGTCATTGCAAAACCCATACGGACGATGGCCGATGTGCAGGCTTTGGAAATTCCCGATGAAGGCCATATTGGTGTACCGACGGTGCAGGCGATTCGCATGCTTCGCCAAGCGGTAGATCCTAAGGTTGCCGTCATCGGTTTTGCTGGCGCGCCGCTTACGTTGGCCGCCTATTTGGTCGAAGGCCGCGGTGGCAAAGATTTTTCAGCACTTCGTGCTTTTTTATATGCAGAACCTGAAGCGGCCCATCTGTTGTTTAACAAGCTCGCAGTTCTGACAGGGCGCTATTTGCGTGCCCAAGTGGCGGCAGGTGCCCAAATGGTGCAATTGTTTGATTCATGGGCTGGTATTTTATCGGCCGACACCTATCGTACGTTTGCGCTGCCTGCGGTCAAAAAAGTATGGTCCATGTTGGAAAGCACCCACGTTTCCAAAGTGTTTTTTGCACAAGCTTCCGCGCACTTGTTACCACTTGTGACATCTACCGAAGCCTGCGTGTTTGGTTTTGATTGGCGTCTTTCCATCGACGAAGTTCGTGCGCAGGTGGGCCCCAACATGGTGCTGCAGGGCAATTTGGACCCAGCCATGCTTCGCGCGCCAGAGCCTGTGTTGCGTGCCGCAACGCGTGCGATGCTCAAACAAACCCGAGGTGGTCCGCATATCGTGAATGTGGGTCACGGTTTACAGCCTGAAACGCCGATTGATTCACTGCATGTGGTGATTGATGAAGTGCGGTCTCATGTCTTTTTTTAATGTGCAGATGTTCTATTGTAGGGGCGGTTCGTGAACCGCCCTGTTTGCATATTACAAGCGCCGCAAGGGCGGTTTGCGAACCGCCCCTACATAATAAAATTAGGACATCTTACCTAATTTGAAACGAAAACTCAGGGTTCATGATCAGATACATCAGCTTCCTCTCAAGCGCTTCTTTGCTTAAATAATTCGGCAATGTGATCTGATTAAAGCACGTGGCCATATTGGGAAGATGCATTTCATCTTTGGTATTGAATGTGATTTGAAACAGTGGGTCCATGCGTTTAAATCCACCAGGCGGTGGATTGGTGACACTTGTGATCAATCGCAGAAGCATACGCTGTTGATCTTGTGGGAGCGCGTGAACGATTTCCCAAAACCATGCCGTGATCTGACGTTGTTGTGGCGTTGCCGTTTCAAGAAGTGGTACCGTATTTTGTTCCCAATCGGCGGTGTCTAATTTGGGTATTTCCGATAATAATTCTCGCAACTCTTGTACGGCAAAGGCTTCAGTCATGGTGGGCGGGACGACATCCCAAAAACCCGACAACAACGGCGTTAAAACGGCCATGGGTTCTTTGGTTAGTTTATATTCCACATAAAGTTGTATGTATTCATCCCTATTTCTCGTTGTTACCGCGATGTCTTGGCCATGGGGTTTTAATGCAATTGTTTTTACTTCTCCTGCGATAGTGGCATCGACGCAGAATGCCAAATCCATGGCTGAAAGGTCAGCTGGTAATGCATTGCGTATGATTGTTAATTGTTTATAAAGATCAAGATCTTTATCTTTGAGGTCATCGAGCCCCACCGGTTCATTGCGCATATGCTTGAGTATGTAATTTGGAAAATCTAATGTGGATTTTGTTTTTCGGATAACGGATTGTCCTAGGAGACGTCCAAATAATTCAAGCAACGCCGATGGGTTGACCCGTGGGTCGTAGTGCTCATTGGGGACCAGATTTGAGGCAGGTTTTGGCTCAACATACTGGCCTGTTTCACCGCATGTTTTAAATAGGCCGAATGTGGGATCTGCAAGGCCTGATAATAAATTGGTTAACCAATCTTTATAAACACCGCCGCCATCAATGCCAGGTTCATCCTCAAATCCAATGTTGATATCGATTGAACGCCAATGGTCGATGTTCCAATCAAGCAATGCATTGATACTCTGTAATATTAAGGCCTCGCGTGAAATGGTCATATGCTGACGTTGATGGGTTTGTTGCATATTTTTTAGAAGCCATGTGATTCTTTCATCAAAAGGGTCGCTTGGAACATAGTCTCTGCATGTGACGGCATTGCGTTCAATGCGTGCGATTTGAAGTGATGTGAGTTTCTGTTTAATTTTATCTTTAACGCGTGGGTCGTTTAATGTCGTTTGTGAAGTTAATGCGGATGACGAGCGGTCGAATGCGATGTCCCATCTTTCATTAAACCTATACGCGGTGCTTAAAAAAGTAGGCTTATTAAGAATGAAAAAGTCAGGCGTTTCTTCTAGGAATTTTACTCTTTCAGAAGGATAAAGCGAACGAAAATAGTCATCCCACGTCGTTGCAAATTCAATATCTGGGATGCGTTGCCATGAATCATAATAGCGTTTTCTTAAGACACCTCCTGATTGTATGAATATATCCGCAATTTTCCCCGAACGAACCGTGCTGTCTGGGATAATGGTGAGGTCGAACGATGTTGCCGTGGGTCCCGTTAAAAAAAGAGATAACCATCTTTCCTTGAGCAAAATATCACCGTCTTGAAGGAATATATCCCATGCGCTGAATACGTGGTTGGCGCGAAGATGGGTAAGAGCGTGTCTTTGTTCTGATCCCGTGTCCAGGCGTTGCCAACATGCAAGCCAATGGGCGCGTATGGCTTCAGAGGTAGATGCCACGAAATGATTGGAAAGTAGCATGACATAGGATGGCGGGATATCTTTAACCTCTTCTGCGCAATGGACGCTGTCCATCTTTTCAATGACCTGAAACCAACGTTCTCCCAAATCCTGATTGATGATATTGTTAAACCCTTGTTCGCGCGCATATTGAAGAATGATTTGATCGGGGATCATGGCATCATAGCGCGTGTCATTTGAGCTCTGTGAACGGCATAAAAACCAATGGGCGATCAATGTGCTGTCTTGCATGAAAACAGCGTGAAACGAAAGTACATCCTCGGTGGGAATTTGCTTTAAACATTGTTGCTGCATTGCTTCTGATACACAGGCAAATGCCGTGAGCCATCGTTCATGAAACATCTTCGGTGCATTGGGAGTTAAAAAAATGTGTCGATGCTTCGCATCCAGTAACGTTTCATCTTTGAATTGCGTGATGATGGACGTATCGGTTGTTGTCCAAAGTGCTTTAATTGCCAGATCGCGTAGCACACCCAAATCGTTGATGTGATGCTCACAGGTCTCTTGTAGGTTTTTGCATTGCTCTGATGTTAATCTGTTGAACATACTGTCTGGAGAACCCTCGGTATGTGCCTCCAATAACTCTAGGAATTTCTGGGTGATTTCTGGATGATCAATGCAAAAAGGTTCGGACATATTAAGTAAAAGAGATTGCGGTGTGATGGTGTCTAGAAATGCGATTTGATCTTCGACTTTCATGGCTCTTATCGCATTTGTAAATGCCATGCGAAAATGCATATTGGATGATGATAAAAAGAAAACGGGATGTTCTAAGACGCATGTTATTGGGATGGATGCTGTAAATGCTTTTGTCTCTACGCCGCTTGGAGCAATTCGGTCTGCTCTACAAAACCACGCTTCCGATAATCGACTGTCTTTTTGAAGGAGATATTCTTCTGCGCATCGAATCAAGTCGTCGGGTGTGGCATCCTTTAATAGGATTCTCATGCTGCATGCCGGGATACTCGCCCTTTTAACATATCGGGTGGGAACGACTATTTGAGAAATAATAACTTCAGTTTTACGTACGTGCGCATCGCTTGCCTGTTCAAACGTATCAGGGGCGATGATTATCACGTCTCTTTGTGCGGATTGCATTGCGTTGGGCAACAATGCATTTCGTGTGTCGCCGATGGCTGGTGTTCCGCTCAATGTCGACATCTTGGATCCCTGACATCTGGCGGCCTTTCAGGACTATACGTATCTTGCCAGGGGCGAGCAAGAGGTTGTGATGTATTAGGCGATCTCAAAAGTGGTGAGATCGTCGCATGATGAGCTTACGCAATTCTTCCACCCACAAAACAAAACTTCCCACGGCGAAGAGTACCGCGAACTCCTTGATGCTTAAGGGAACCGTGTGAAATATACGACCCAGCGGCTGCCAGAAAACGACCGCAATTTGAAAAATATTACCAATGACAAGTCCACCCAGAAGCCACGGATTTTTCAGAACACCCAGATTAAGTGCTGACTTCCATTCGGACCGACAATTGAGAACATTGTACCATTCGCAGATGGCAAGCAACGTGAAAGTTTCTGTACAAACCTGGGCTTGGGGGATCCCTGCTGCGGTTCGTGCAATAAACCATCCAAGCGTTGAAATCACGATGGCAGGAACCATGAAACCCATTCGCGTGAGTAACATACGGTTAAGAAACGGTTCATCAGGGGCAATGGGTCTTTGCCTCATCTCGTCGCCTTCTGCAGGTTCCATGATGAGATTCACCGTGACGAGCCCCTCGGTGACGAGATTGTTCCAGAGGATTTGCACTGCTGCAAAAGGGGGTGGATAGCCGAGTAGCATGGCCAGGAGGAGAACGAGGACTTCTGCGGCAGATGTTGACAATAAGAACAGCACGGCCTTTTTGATATTTCGATGGACGACACGTCCTTCTTCTACCGCCGCAACAAAGGTGGCGAAGTTGTCGTCGCCAAGAATGATCTGGGCGGATCCTTTGGCCACCTCAGTTCCTGCGATGCCCATGGCCACGCCGACATCGGCCATGGCGAGTGCGGGCGCATCGTTTACGCCGTCTCCTGTCATGGCGACGATCTCATGCCGCTTCTGGTAGGCATCGACGATGCGTAGTTTTTGGGCAGGGTGTACACGTGCAAAGACGGTGATCGCATCGATGCTCTCTGCAAGTGCAGCGTCGGACATTTCATCAAGCTCGCGTCCATCCACTGCGATGTCACCCTCGTGTGCGATGCCTAGGGATTTTGCGATGGCGTGGCCTGTTGCTTTGTGATCACCAGTAACCATGACAGGTTTTATGCCTGCCTTACGACAGCATGCGACGGCGTCCTTCGCCTCGGGTCTTGGTGGATCCATTTGTCCGAGCAATCCGATCAGCGTGACTTTGTTTTGAAAGGGGGCAAAGCCGGATCGACCGTCAATTTCTGCATTGTCAACCACTCCGATGGCAAGCACACGAAGCGCACGTTCGGCCATGCTTTGGGCTGCATCATGCATAGCCTGTCGAAGTGTATCGTTGAAAGGGACGTCACCTTGGGGGTGTCGTGCTGTAAAACATAGATTGAGCACAGCCTCGGGAGCGCCTTTGATAATAACCCGCGAGCCTTCGAGGGTGTCGTGTTGGGTTGCCATCATTTTCGATGTGGCGTCGAAAGGGATCTCTGCGCGTCGTGGCCAACGTGTCCTAAGTTCATTGGGGATGATGCCACCTTTGATCGCGAGCGTGAGGAAGGCCACTTCGGTGGGATCGCCGATTGGCTTCCATTGTGGAGAGGAGCCATCAGGCCCTTGAAGCTGTGCGTCATTGCACAGGACGGCCGCTTCAAGCAACTCCTGCAATTCTTTTTCATCGTGAAGTTCTACTTTGTGCTCATTCACAAGGAACTGACCCGTTGGCTTATAACCTGTACCTGTCACATTGATTTCGCGTCCATTCGGTTGGCAGAGTATCGTAACGGTCATTTCGTTTCGGGTGAGTGTTCCTGTTTTATCGCTGCATATGATCGTGATCGATCCCAGTGTCTCGACGGCCGTTAGGCGTCGGACGACAGCCTTGCGCCGCGCCATTCGCTGAACACCCACTGCGAGTGCAATGGTCATGGCCACAGGGAGGCCTTCGGGGATCATCCCAACGACCGCGCTGATGCCAATCATGGCAATTTCGCCGAATGGCATTCCGCGTAGTACGCCAATGGCGATAATCATCACGAACAGCGCGATCGCGACGTAGATGATATAGCGTCCAAACTGGGCCACACGTCGGGCGAGCGGTGTTTGGGGTTGTTCCGCAGATCCGGCAAGTGTGGCGATGTGGCCGATCTCCGTGGCGAGTCCCGTTGCGACGACCACAGCACGTGCGCGGCCCGCTGTGACATGAGTTCCCGCGTAGACCATATTCTTGCGGTCTGCGAGCGGTGTCTCTGAGGCAAGGGGAAGGAGATCCTTGGCAACTGGGAGCGATTCACCCGTGAGCGTGGCTTCTGCTATTTGCAAGGCGGCTCCATCAAGGAGACGTGCATCGGCGACAACGACATCGCCTGCATTCAGCACGAGGATATCCCCAGGAACGATGGCGTGGGCTTCAATGATCTGATCTCGTTTATCGCGTACCACGCGGGCTTTGTGGGTTGTAAGTTTGCGCAGTGCCTCAAGGGACCGTTCCGCACGTCCTTCCTGAAAAGCACCGACCAATGCATTGATCATCACGATGGAAAAAATGACAGCAGCGTCGACGATCTGTGTGAGCAGGAGTGCAATGCCTGCCGCGGCGAAGAGGAGGTAGATGAGTGGGCTTTTGAATTGCCCAAGAAAGATCAGCAGCAAGGAACACCGTGTGGCTTCAGGCAGAGCGTTCGGGCCGAAATGTTCGATTCTGCGTATGGCTTCCTCGGCTGAGAGCCCTTCATCGGCGTTTGATTCGGTGGCTGCGACCGCTTCTTCTGCGTGAAGCGCATGCCAATGCTGATGTTGATTTTCGCTGGGCTGCATGAACGATTTTTTTTTCACCACATCCGCCTTGAGTAGGTTACAGTATAAACGTATGGGGAGGGCTCATGTCCAAAGAATCCATCATCTATATGCAACGTGCCATTACGCTTTCTCGGGATAAAATGCACGAGGGTGAAGGTGGGCCTTTTGGCGCCGTTATCGTTCGGGGCAATGAGATCATTGCCGAGGGTTGGAATCGTGTGACATCCACGCAAGATCCAACCGCACATGCAGAAGTGACAGCCATTCGTAATGCGTGTGCAAAACTTGGTACGTATGAATTGGTTGGCTGTGATATTTACACCAGTTGCGAGCCATGTCCTATGTGTCTTGGTGCGATTTACTGGGCAAGAATCGCTCATATTTACTACGCAAACAGCCGCGAAGATGCGGCATCCATCGGTTTCGACGATCAATTTATTTACGAAGAAATGGCTAAAAATATTGATTGCCGTTCATTGCCGTGCCTTCGTATTCAAATGCCAGAGGCATTGCTTGTTTTTATTGATTGGAAGAACAAGGAAGATAAAATGCATTATTGACTGAGGGCGGACACAGGGGTCCGCCCCTACAAAAAAACGGATCACGCGAACTGAAATGTGGTTTCGCCAAACTCAATGAATTTATCGATTTTTTCTTTAAGATTTTCTTTGCTATCATAGGGTGGCAGAACAATTTTATTGAAGCATGTTGCCGTTTTTGGCAGGTGCTCTCGGGTGGTACCTTCTCCGAAGCAAATGTTGAACTGAGGGTACATATTTGCAAATCCGCCCGGTGGGGGATTGGTGAGACCTGTAACCAATTGAAGAAGTTTGTGTTGATCGTCATGTGAAAGACTTTCGACGACTTCCCAAAACCATGCCACCATGTTGCGTTGTGCCTCGGTGGCTGCCAGGGGGATCGGTTGTGTGTGTTCTTGCCATGCATGGACATCAAGCGCGGATGTTTTGCAGAATAGCTTTCGAAGTTCTTCAACGGAAAATACTTCAAGCCAGGCAGGGGGAACATCATCCCAAAGGCCAGAAAAAATGTGTGTTAAAACATGTTCTTGTTCTGTGACAAGCCTGTATTTGGCATAGCATTGCAAATATTCGTTACGGTTTTCAAGTGTCACGGCGAGTTGATCGCCGTGGGGTTTGAGTTCTATGATGCACTGTTTGCCAGCTGTCTCTACGTTGATTGTAAAGGTTAATGACAATGCGTCAATGGCTTCGCGATCCATCTCAAGGATGCTCACCATGTTTTTGTATTGTACTGGATCAACGTCTTTGAGATCGATGAACCCAACAGGTAAATTGCACATGCTTTTCATGAAGAAATTGGGGAAATCTAAATCGGTTGTGACTTTTCGTCGAATCACCTGACCGAGGACGCGTCCAAAAAATTTAAGCATGTTTTGTGCTTCGGTTTCGTCTTGAAGAACGGTTGATGCAGCATTGGGACAAACCATCTGGCCTGTTTCGCCGCATACCGTAAATAAGCCAAGATGAGGGTTGGCAAGATTGCTTAAAATAAGATTGGTCCAGTCTTTCCAAAGGCCACCGCCGTCGGCACCGTATTCTCCTTCGAATGCGACGTAAAGGTCGGATCTTCGCCAGGTATTCTGATCCCAACCACGGGTTGCATCCATGCTTGATTCTACAATGTTAGCGCGCGTCACCGTGATCTGGGGACGGCTGTAGTAGGATGAAGCGACACTTGGCAGTGAATTGTGTAGCCATGCCATTTTTGTATTGAAATCAGCGTTGCTTGGTACGGCGATATGAGGGATTTCACTTAATGTAAATCGTAAACGTTGCAGGCTACCCATTGTTTTTATTATTTCTGATTGACTTCTCGGGTCATCAAATACTTCACGGGATGTAAGGCACTCAGGCGATTTTTCAAGTGCAAGATCCCATCGTTTTTTAAATCCATAGCCATTGTCCAAGAAACGGGAGTCATTCAAGATAAATGCATTGGGTGCGTTGTTTAATAGTTCGTGTCGTTCTCTTGCGTGGCACGTTAAAAAATGGGTGTGCCATGAGGTGGTGTCTTTGGGGTAGGGCATGCGATTGAAGGCTTCGTAAAATCGCTCAAGAAGCACCCCCCCATGGGCGATGAATGCTTTCGCAAGTTTAGGGGATACGACATCGGCATCAGGAATAAGGGCGAGATTGGGTTGTGTTCTTGCTTGGGGGGTGAACATGGCAAGCCAGCGTTCTGTAAATAAGACATCATTTTGATTAAGAAAAAACTTCCATGCATCGAACACGGCTTGATCAGCAACTGCATCCAATGCAGTTATTTTATTTTCTTCTTCCAGAGCATACCAAGCAGAAAGCCATCTGTCTTTCATTTCTTGATGGGGTGAGCGTATCAATAGTTCGAACATGGGGATCACTTGAAGATCTGTCAGTGAGAGAAGCGCATCATTGCGGGTTTTGAAGCTTTTTGTTTCGAAAACTTGTAGCCAGCGATATTGCAGACTTTGATCGCCGATGGCAAAAATGTTTGGGGCATATTCCACAAGAATAGACTCGGGGATCGCATCGTCATGGGAATTGGTGTTTGGCCGTTGTGCACGACACGCAAACCAATGATTGGCCAGGCGAAGCACCTGAAATTCCGGTTGTAAAAAACAGTGAAAAGAGAGAACGTCTTCGGGCTTGAGGGCCTCAAGATATGTTTGGCGCGATCCTTCGTCAAGGCTTTGAAAAGCATTAAGCCAGCGTGTATTGGATGCTTCAGGCGCATTATTATGAAGAAACAATGCCGCATTCCCTGGGCGTAGAACGGTATTGTTATCAAGGGCATTGATACGCTCTTGTGTTTTTTCCGTAGGCATTAAAAGAATTTCAATGGCGAGATTGTGCAATGGTCCATCGCCATTGAGGTAATATTTACTCGCTGCTTGCAGAGAAGTGCGTTGATGCGTTTCAAGCATCTCGATCATATCTGCCATGACGCCTCCGGTATGACCCTCAAGAACTTCCATGAATTTCTGGGTGATCACAGGGCTTTCTGGTAAAAATGGATTGGGCAATCTTAAAATGAGCGCTTCGGGAACAATCTCATCGAGGTGAATTCTTTGCTGCTCTTCTGGAAGCGCTTGCAATGCTGTTGCATAGCGGGTGCGCATGATGAACATCTTAGAACTTAGAAATGTCGTTGCATGTTGTAGAACGCAAAGATCGGGAATGGATGCGATAAAACGTTCGCGGTCTTCTGTGCGATAGATTGAATTGATAATATGGTATGCTTGACGAAACCATTCATTTGCAAATGCTTGGCTCTCGCTGTGGATAAGAAATTTGACTGCATTGTCAATCAAGGCTTGTGCGTCATAATGCTTCAATTCAGTGAGTGCATCGGGTGAGGGCACCATCATTTCGATGTGACTACGTTTGTACGTTGCGCCTGGGGTGGCTGAAGTGCTTCTCGTTGTTGACAGTGTTCCCTCTTTTGCAGTCCCATCGAAATGGTCAGACGGTGTCCATGCTGTCGTTTGTGTTGAACAGTCGACATATGAACTTTTGGCAGGCGTGGGAGATATTGTAGCAACGGGTGATGTCATTTTGCTTCTCCGTGTGTGACGGAGTGGGCATATGTCATCGAAATGGTTTTTAAAATACTATTTATATTTATAATATGTTTTAATATTGTTTATTGTACTGGCGGATACTTTTGTAGCTTTCGTTGCAGCGATCGCCTGTGCAAACCCAATCGGCGCGCAGCTTCGGATATATTGCCATCCACATCACCGAGAACGCGGTTGATATGTTCCCACTCGGCGCGTGCCAAAGAGGGCGTATGCACATTTTCACCGGTCGTGGTTGTGGTTTCTTCGGTTGGGGTCGGAAAAAACGCGCGTAAAATGTCGTCAACGTCGGAAGGTTTGGTGAGATAGGAAACAGCCCCTTGGCGCACGGCTTCGATGGCAGTGGCGATGCTGCCATAGCCTGTCAGGATCACAACGCGTGTGGTGGGATCGAGAAGGCGAAGTTCGCGCAAAAGCGCAAGTCCTGAAGGACCATTCATGCGCAAATCGACCACTGCAAATTCGGGTGTATCGTCTTGTGCAAGTTTCAACGCACTATCGTGATTGTCTGCGGCAAGCACATGAAAACCACGTTCGGTAAATGCGCGCGAAAGTCGATTTCGCAAGACATCGTCATCGTCAACAATCAAAATCGAGGGTGTGTGGCTGTTGTTGGGGAGCATTAATTTTTCTCCATGGGGATCATCACGGTAACCGTGGTTCCCACGCTTTCTTGTGAATGAATTGTAATTTGGCCACCCAAGCGTGCAATGATTGCTCGGGCGAGAAATAGACCTAATCCTGTGCCTTCGCCTGGATCTTTGGTTGTGAAAAAGGGTTCTGTGGCGCGTTTTGCGATATGATCTGGCATGCCATGGCCTTGATCATGGATATGCACATAGATCATGTTTTCTGATATTTCCGTACTTATTTTAACATGTTGTTCGGGCGATGATGCCATGAGTCCATTGTGCACAATGGCGCGCAAAGCTTGGGCCATGGCCAAACGTGGAACCACAAGAGTGGCATGGGGATTTTGATGTTCCACATGCACGCGGTTTGCGTGTGAAAATTCACGCAAACAATGATCAATGAGTTCTGTGAGGGTGACGCGTTCATGAGGATCGATGCCTTGCATGCCGTGCGTGGGGTGCATGCGTTGCAATACGGTACGGCATCGATTCACTTCACTGCGAATAAGCGCAATATCTTCAAGAAGAGGTGAGGTTGGCTCTTCTTGTACGATGCGGTGCTGTATTTCACCAGTGACAATGGCGATGGTTGATAAGGGTGTTGATAGTTCGTGGGCTGCTCCTGCAGCGAGGGTTGCCAGGGCTGCAATATGTTCATCCAAGACCGCTTGTGCTTGCGCCGTTTGCAATGACTTTTGCAGGATCGCATGTTCGTGGGTCACTTTTTGGACAAAATAAAACAGCGTGATCGCCGAGACGAAAACCGCAGATCCAAATCCTGCCACCGCAAACAATCGTATTTCTAAGGCCGGAAGCGGGATGTAGACTGAAAATAAAAATGCTTCACACAGCAGTGCAAAGCTTGCCAGAAAGATGGCTTGTTTGCGTGGTAATGTGAGTGCGGGCAACACCACATGGAGCAAATATAAAATAGAAAATGGATTGCGTGCGCCGCCGGTGTAAAAAAGCAAGGTACTGATGGCAAAGGTATCAAATATCAACGAGCCGACGACCCAACGCTGCGTGACAGGCGCATGGCGATGGAGTCTGTGCCATACCGCAATGTTAAAGATGGTTTCTGCGGCGAGCACAGGGAGAAGGCCTGTGAGGTCAAGATGTATTCTGAAAAAGAGATTGCATAGGGCGATGACGATCACCTGACCGGAAACAGCAGCCCAACGCAGGTGCGAAGCCCAACGTAAATTAAAGCGATGATTGCTATCGTTGTTTGTAGGGGCGCTGCTTGCTGCGCCCTTGTTTATTTCAATAGCCATACGCCGGCTCCGACTGCCGATACTTGCAACAACACCAGAAAAAACGCAGCGATAAGAACGGGACGTCCTTCGGCCTTGAGTGCAGCCGGCGTAATGGAGGTACCCACGGCGACCATCGAACAAATAATGAGCTTTTCACCAAAGCCTGCAAGTTGTGATGCAAGAGGGGCAGAAATAACATCGGCTGTGCGAAGCATGGCGGCAAAGGCAAATCCTACGACGAAAAAAGGAAGCATGGGAGGGCGTTTTTGTTTGTCTCCATCGGTTTGTTTCACATGCAGCATACGGCTTAGAACCACAAGTACAGGAACCAGCAACGACACCCGCGCCATTTTGACAGCGGTGGCAATGATACCCGCCTCAGGACTTACGGCAAACGAGCTGCCGACCAGTTGATTGACCGAAGGCAAGGTTGCGCCCATGAAAAGCCCTGTTTCGCTTGCATTGAAGTGCATGGCGATGGCGATGGGGGGCAATGCAAGCATGGTGGCAAGTCCCACGATATTGACTGCACCAATGGCAATGGCCGATGCGCCCGACTCGCGGGAGCCTTTCACAAGGGGGGCTGTCGCGACAATGGCGGAGCTTCCGCAAATGGCGAGGCCCACGGAAAGCAAAATGCCCACAGGGCCACTGGTGCCGCATCGGCGGGCGAGGGCAGGCCCCAGCATGATGGTACCAATGACGATCGCGAGGATCGTCAGCATCACGGGAAATCCTAGGGACACAAAATTACCCAATTGAAGTTCGGCACCAATGCAGATGATGGCCACTTCCAAAATGCGTTTTTCTGAAAATTTAAGGCCAGCCCCAAAGCGTTCTTCGGGAAGTCCAAACGTGTTTGCAATGACTGCGCCTGCAATAATTGCGAGAATCACCGCGTTAAACATCGAAAATGTTTTCGCAAGAAAAATGCAGGCGACCCCCACAGTGATGGAAAAAAGAACACCAGGTAAAATACGTTTTGCTTGGGAGATCATCTCGCTAGCATGCCACATTTATCGCGTGATGAAAAACAGGCGTTGTGGTAGGGATATGTGGTTTATATTTCTATGGGATAAAATTTGTCGGACATTGCGGCATACCATTGGTTTAAAAAAAGGAAGGTATTATTTACATCTGCGGAGTCTGGAATCGTTACTTTGCAATTGTGTCGTATTTCAGATGTTCTTCCAAGTGCATCAATGGCGATTTTTGTTTTTTCGGACCATGTTGTCCTCCAATTTTCTTGCGGCAATGCACTTAATGCGTCGAGTATTGCCGAAGTGCTTTCTTGCACATGAATAAATGTTTCATGCTGTTTATCGGGATCATTCAATACAAGTCGCTGTAGCAAGCTTCCTGAGCGGTAGAGCAATAATGAACCTAGGATCATTTGCTGGTCTATATCGATTTCTTGATGCCTGATAAACACTGTTCGCGGATTTCGCACGCAGGCGGCTATCCAAAAATCAATATCCTCACCCTTGCCTGATGCGACAACTTGTAGGTGGGCGCAATTTCTGTTGACCAACCAGGCACAACGAATTTCTTTGGCGACAAGGGGTGATGCCAAGCGACGCATGCACAGATGCGCAACAAAAGATGGAATTTCCGGTGCCATCTTTCTAGGTGTTGGAATACTATCCATAGAAAGTTTGTAGCCATCAGAGGATGCAATTTGCTGATCGAGCATCGCCGAAGCCATTAGAAATCCTAATCGATTTACGGCATCAATGGGTTCATGTTGTAGCGCGATCTCAGCATATTGCTTGGCTTTGCGAAAACCTAAGCAGTGTCGTGCATCATCTAAATCGATGCAAAGATGTGTGAGTGTTGGTGTGCTTGCCACCAAGTGTCCAGCAGAACTCAGTGTATTGATTGCTTGAATTTCATCATCGGTTGCGTCCCACCAGAGAGATTCTGCTCGTTCATCAATCTTATCAGAAGAAATGACATGATTTGCCGCGAAGCGTTGCGATGACATTGCTTCAATTAAGCTGTCGAGTGAACGGACTATTGCGACGTTTATGGACATAAGATGTGATTTTATCGACAGTTGTTCGTTTGATGTTGCGCATTTAAGCCGTTGTAAGGCCGAGTAATCAAAAAAGTCATAATGAATCACACAGATCTCGGTGTATTATTATCCAATGAGCCGAGAGATGGACAATGGGCAATAAATCCCCCGGAGTGGGCGGATCTGTTGTTGTTGACCCGAGGCAATTTACTCCTGCCCAAAATATTGATTTGCAAAATAGCCAATCAGCGCTTTTACCCAGTAGACAGCCAGATCTCCTCGAACGGGGCGATCCTTCAGTGAGGCGACCAAGCCAGAGTGTTGGCACAGGCAATCCGTTAGCAGCTGGGTTGATGCCTAACAGCCAGAGGAGTGGAGTATCGACGTCTTCGCCTTCCTCCAGTGAGGGAACAACAAAGGCGAAACCCAATCAAGCAACAGTGGGAACAACGGCTGCGACGCGCGAAGTTCTCGCCAGTATTCCAAAAGAAATCTGGGGGAAGATTGAACTCGGGAGTTCAGCGTTCTTCAATCTTAAGAATGGCGAATCGATCTCAGTCGTACATGAGGGGGTGGAAGTAAAAATAACAAAGGAACAAATTCTTGGTAGAGGAATTGGTGGCTATGTGTACGGTATTCGCGTTGACATCGGGGGGGAAAGTGCACGTTGCGTTGCAAAGGTTAAGCATCTCGTTGGAAATGAAAAAGAAGATATTGAAGGACATGTTTTGGGGAAAATGAATGACAGTTCAGGTCATTCATTGGAATTCTATGGCGAATATAAAGACGCGGGCAAAGCCACAGTGCTGTTGATGGAAAGAGCAGACGGTGACTTATCGCAGTTGCTTTCCCGTACACAGGATGCAGAAAGAGCATCACAAATCCGACGAGTTTTTGAATCTGTTGAGCATCTTCACAATGAACATCACGTTGCACATGGAGATATCAAGCCAGACGCATTCTTGCGCAAGACAGAGGGTGAACGACAAAAACTTTTTTTGGCCGATTTTGGTGAAGCCACATCACATGAAGAATCTTCTTTTGAAAAAGATACGAGTGAAACAGAAGTTCTTGCAGATATTCGACGTGCAGCATTAACAGGATTGGGGATTTACGGTAAAGAAAATCCGACGAAATTTATGGCGACGGTATGTGAGTCAAGGGCGCGTGGCGATGCTATTTATGCGATGGAACCTGAGGAACTCGCAAAATACGGCCAAGCCCTTAGAGAAAAGTATCCAGATGATGGTGTTATGTTGTTATTTGCGGACATGATGAAGGGCGATATCACAACGATGTCCGATGCAAGATCTTTATTTGAAGATATTGCGCCTAAAAAATCAGACCCGCCTGATGTGCCAGAGGGTTTTCGTTTTCTCACTCCCATTGGAATTGAGAAGCAATCACAGCCGGTGCAATGTGTGCTTAGGGTTGTACGACTTGACGAGATCCTAACCCCTGGAAAGATAAAAAGCCTTGAGGCTACATATGACCAGATGGCGCCCATTGATGGAGATTGGCACTCGGCAATTGAAGGAAAGAAAGCAGATTGGGGCCCCGAACATTATTTCAGAACTTTAGAAAATGATGTGGAAATCAAGGCAGCGTTTCTCGAAATTAAAAAAGACATTGAGTCGGGAAAGCAAGTTGCATTTGTAGGTGGCGATAAAGATGGGCGACTTATTCAGCAACTGATCCGCCATTTTCTGCCAGAACATGCTGACAAAATTCCGATTGCATATGGGGCTTCAAGTTCGGCTTTGGACCATGATCCGTCTTGCAGTGCACATGAAAAGCAAGAAGCACTGGTACGAAAATATTTTGCTCAGAACAATTTCAACGTTAAATGAAACCTCTTAAAGATCTTTCTTGAGTATAGAAGATATCTTAGCCATTCATGACTGAGCGTACATCGTTTAATGGAGAAAAAATGCAAATCCCCCATTGGATCGCAGGAAAACCCATGGTGCCGCACAGAGCGCGTATGGGCGAAGTTTTTAATCCATCCACAGGCGCGGTGATCCGACATGTTCCGATGGCTGATCCTGTCCAAGTGGATGCTGCCGTTTCTGCGGCACGTGAGGCTTTTGCGTCGTGGGCATCAACCCCGGTGTTGCAGCGTGCGCGGGTGATGTTTCGTTTCAAAGCGCTTTTGGACGCCAATATCGATGCGCTCGCACGGTTGGTGAGTGAAGAGCACGGCAAAGTGGTCGCCGATGCGCGAGGCTCTGTTCAGCGCGGTATTGAAGTGGTGGAATTTGCGTGCGGCATGCCCCATGTGTTGCGCGGTAATTTTTCCGAAAACGTAGGCCGTGGCATCGACTGTTACGATACCCGTTTGCCGATTGGTGTTTGTGTTGGAATAACACCGTTTAATTTTCCGGCCATGGTCCCCATGTGGATGTTCCCGGTGGCCATCGCATGCGGCAATACGTTTGTGCTTAAACCCAGCGAACGGGATCCTTCCACGAGTGTTCGAATTGCGGAACTGATGCAAGAAGCGGGTTTGCCCGATGGGGTGCTTAATATTGTGCATGGCGACAAAGAAGCGGTGGACGCACTTTTGGTGCACCCCGATGTGAACGCCATAAGTTTTGTGGGCTCGACGCCCATCGCAAAATATATTTACGAAGTAGGGACGGCCCATGGCAAACGGGTACAAGCCTTGGGCGGCGCAAAAAATCATTTGGTGGTGATGCCCGATGCCGATATTGCACAGGCGGCCGATGCCATCATGGGCGCCGCTTATGGTTCGGCAGGTGAACGATGCATGGCCATCTCCGTGGTGGTTGCGGTGGGAACAAGCGCCGATCCTGTGATTGATGCATTGAAGACACGTATTGCTGCACTTAAAATCGGGGCAAGCGATGATCCACAAAGTGATATGGGGCCCCTGGTAACCCGTGTTCATTGTGATCGTGTGCGTTCCTACGTGGATCTCGGGGTCGAAGAGGGCGCGCGTTTGGTGGTCGATGGACGAAATGTTTCTGTGCACGGTTGCGAGCAAGGATTTTTTCTCGGACCCTGTTTGTTTGATCACGTCACCCCGAACATGCGTGTTGTCCAAGAAGAAATTTTTGGCCCGGTGCTTT
>SXGR01058218.1_pt1 | contig 34020 bp, 25 predicted proteins | sample 3174711 | NCBI WGS metagenome assembly SXGR01 (sample SAMN11356860, study PRJNA531348) | freshwater metagenome | isolation source: freshwater sample F1-60 | place: China: Fuxian Lake, Yuxi | collected 2017-12-25 | reverse complement strand
GACATAGAAGGTATGCCCGCCCTCACGGCGGCCCAATTCGGTGGCCAATTTCAGCCGCTGGGCCTCTCCGCCCGAAAGGGTGGTGGCCGGTTGACCCAATTTGAGGTAACCTAGACCGACCGTGTCCAGGGTCTGCAGGCGTTTGCGCAGATGGGGCATCCCCTCAAAGAACTCCACAGCTTCCCTGATGGGCATTTCGAGGACATCATGAATAGAACGCCCCCGGTAGCGGACCTCCAAGGTGTCTTTTTGGTAGCGACGCCCTGCGCAGTATTCGCAGGGTAATTCCACGTCCGGCAGAAAGTTCATTTCGAGCACCCGCACCCCGGCTCCACCACAGGCTTCGCAACGACCCCCGGATACATTGAACGAAAACCGACCCGGCCCGTAACCCCGCATTTTGGATAAGGGCATCTCGGCATAGAGATTCCGGATATCCGTGAACAAACCGGTATAGGTGGCGGGGTTGGAACGAGGGGTGCGGCCAATGGGGGATTGGTCGATTTCGATGATTTTGTCGATGCTTTGATAGCCTTTGAGGGTCTTGTAGGGGAGATGCATACGCCGACTGCCGGTGATTTTGTTCATCAGGACAGGCACCAGGGTCTCGTTGATCAAAGAGGATTTGCCCGATCCTGAAACCCCGGAGACCCCCAGCAGACAACCCAAAGGAAGGCGAAGGTCCACCGACTGAAGGTTATGACCGGAAGCCCCCTGCAATTCCAACCAAGTCCCGTGGCCAAGTCGCCGCTTGGAGACCCCAACATGCTTGCGGCCGACCAGATAATCGGCGGTTAAGCCTTCGGATTGGAACATCAAGGCAGGCGGGCCTTGGGAAACCAATCTTCCGCCCTCTTTCCCAGCTCCAGGACCCAAATCCAGGACCCAATCGGCAGCACGGATCATTTCCTCGTCATGTTCGACCACCAGGACGGTATTGCCCAGGTCCCTAAGGTGGCGCAAAGCCCCGATCAATCGCTGATTATCGCGTTGATGCAAGCCAATGCTGGGCTCATCCAGGATATACAGGACCCCGCTGAGTCCGGACCCGAGTTGGCCCGCCAAGCGAATACGCTGCGATTCCCCGCCGGACAAGGTGGCTGTGGTCCGATGGAGGTGCAAATACCCCAAGCCAACATCCAATAGAAATTGCAGCCTCGTGCTTAATTCTTTGAGAATTTCCCCGGCGACAACCGCTTTGTTGCCCTCAAAGGTGCCGTCCAAAGCCTTGAGCCAGGCTTGAAGAACATCAAGTTCCATCGCGCAGAGGTCGGCAATGCTCTTCCCTTGGATCAAGAAGTGCAAGGCCTCCTTCTTGAGACGACCGCCTCCGCATTCCACGCAGGGTTTCTGTCGGACAAAGCGCTGCACCCATTCTTGCAACGAGGCCGTACCCCATTCATCTTGTCTGGCGATCAAGGCCATCAGGCCATCGAATTCATGGTATTCCACCCCTCTTTCCTTGCCCATGTCCAAGGCAACGGGGTCCTTCTGCCCATAGAGGAGGACATGCCTCTGCTCCGCTTTGAGTTTAGCCACCACGTTCTGCAAGCCAAAGCCGTGCTTCTTGCCCAAAGCAACGATGATCCTGAAGATCCAATTGTCCTTGTATTCGCCCAAAGGAGCAATCCCCCCGGCCGCAATGGTCAAATCCTGGTCTGCAAAAATGAGCTCCGGGTCAGCCTCCACTTTGTAGCCCAAACCCTGGCATTTGGGGCAAGCGCCGTAAGGGAGATTGAACGAAAAGGTATTAGGCTGCGGCTCATCGTAGGCAAGTCCATTCTCCAAATCCGTCAACATCTTGCTGAAATAACGCCATTCCCAATCGTCCTTGGCCTTATCCTGAGCGTCAACGCCTCCAAAGGGGGTTCCGCATAACAAAATACCTTTGCCCAGCTTCAAGGCAAGGTCCACACTGCTCTTAAGGCGATGCGCAGAGTCCTTACCCGGAATCAACAGATCCACCACCAATTCAATATCGTGCACCTTGTAGCGGTCCACTTGCATGCGGGGCCGCAATTCCGTAACCTCCCCGTCAACCCTGACTTTGGTGAAACCCTGTTTACGCCAATGTTCGAATAGATCGCGGTAATGACCCTTGCGACTGCGGACCAAAGGTGCCAGAAGCATCAATTCCCGTTGGTGGTATTCGCTGACCAAGAGGTCCATGATCTGCTCCCTGCTGAATTGCTGCATTGCCTTGCCCGAAATCCATGAATGCGCCTGCCCAATTCGGGCATAGAGTAACCTCAAGAAATCATAGATTTCGGTCGAGGTACCAACCGTGGAACGAGGATTGCGAGAGGTAGTCTTCTGCTCAATGGCAATCACGGGACTCAGGCCATCGATACGATCCACCGCAGGTCGCTCCAGCTTGCCCATGAATTGACGGGCATAAGCCGAAAAGGACTCCAAATACCTACGCTGCCCTTCGGCATACAAGGTCGCAAAGGCCAAAGAGGATTTGCCGCTGCCGCTGGGTCCTGTGATGACCGCCAAGGACTGACGGGGTATGTCCAAGTCCAAATTCTGTAGGTTGTGTTCTGATGCACCCTCGATGCGAAGGATATCCGCGTGCGGTGCCACCGAAGAAATTGCGAATGAACCCGTGGAGGCCATCACCTGGAAGGTCCATTGGGAGTAGGTGAATGAAGCCCCCATTCCGAAACCGGGACCAACGCCCAGCGCGAGGCTTTCTGGGTAAATTCAGGTGTAGGCTTGCGCAATGTATAGGTCTTGCGATCTTTGTTATGAAGGAAGGGTTTTCGAATCCAGGGATTGAAAATTTTGAGTTGACGAAAGTCCATTCCCTGACTGCGGGCATAAGTCGCCCAATTGGCAACCGGTTCCTGTATCGTCCATTCGGTGGTTTCGTAAGGAAGATAAAGCTGAGCGGCCGTCAAATGAAACCCGTAGCGTTCCGGGTGTTTCATGATGGTCTTGATGGCAAGTATCCTGGGCAAATACCGAGATGTTTCGTTGTTCAAATGCAACTCATGGTAGGTATCCTTACCCTGATACTGGGCGGCTTGTTGCAAGCCTGAGGTGCCCATGTTGTATGAAGCGGCTACCATGGTCCAATTACCAAACTGGGCATGGGATTTCTGAAGATACCGACAGGCCGCTTCAGTCGCCAACCATGGGTCGTAACGCTGATCCACCTCTTCGTTAACTTGCAAACCATGCTGACGCGCGGTAGCCGCCAAAAATTGCCAGAAGCCCTCAGCATTCGATGGCGAAATTGCATTGACTAACCCGCTTTCCGCCACGGCCAAGTATTTGAAGTCATCCGGGATTCCCTTTTCTTTCAGAACTTTCTCGATCATCGGAAACCATCGCGATGCTCTCTTCATGTAGAGCAACATGGTAGCCTGCCCGTAGGCATTTTGTAACAATTCTCTTTCGACGCGCTCCCTGAACTCAAAATCCCAAAGCGGCACTTTCTCTCCGGCAAAGGTCATTTCCTCCGGCACCGGAACAGAATACACCCGGTATTCGTTCCAAAATTTCTCCCTGTAGGCCTTCTCTTCCTCGGCTTTGAAACCCGTCAACGAACCGCCAATAAGCAAGGCGACACCGATCATGCCCAGACCACCCACTACAGCAATGGTGAGCAATGCCCAAAAAGATTTTAAGTAGCGTATATTCATTGCCATAAAGTTCGTGTTGAAGGGACTTAACTCGTCCTTCCCTGGCGTTTGTAAACAGGCACCGCGGAACAAGGCTCCCCGTACCATAAGCTCTGAACAACGGGCAGCAAACGACTGCTAAGGGCCTGGTACAAGGCTGGCGCCCAATCCGCTTTGGAACAGGCTTTGATCATGACCCGTCCATCGAGGTAAGGCCCAGTGTCCATTGCCTGAATACTCCCTATAGACAATTTCAATCGAACTTCATCGGGAGTCCCGTAATGAACCGAGGTTGGACCTGCATTGGGATTGCCTTCCTGAAGCCTTGCTGTCAAGAGCATCACCGCCCACGGTGGCCAAACCGCATCAACGGAACAAAACAATGCCACTACCATACCACCGTACACGACTGGATCCAAGGCCTGTACCTTTTCTCGGAATAATTTCTCGCGGAGCACACCGAACTCGTCCATCAGTAGAGCCAAATCCAAGCCCACCAACTGCTTTTCAGAAAACAGCCAAGTAGCAGGATCCACAATCAGCAATCCACTTTCCTGAACTTTGTTACGGATGGTCACCGCCTACAAAGTTGATTAATAAAAAAGGTGCCTGTCGTCTTTGATCTTGGCCAATTCCCGCTTGGCGCCAAAGGGCTCATTCCCAGCGCGACCACGGTACTGACCTTCCATGGAGGCCTTGGCAGATTTGAGGTCATAATCCTTGGGCAAGGCACTGAGGCTATCCACCACAAAGACATAAACACCGCGCTCACCTGCAACTGGCTTGGACAAGGTGCGCACCGGGGTTGCAAACAAAGCCCCTGACAATTTTGGTTCTTGGCCAACACCATTAATGAAGGAGCCCATAAACGAAGCACCCAACAACGGCTGCACAGTTGTACCTGCCTTGACAACGGCAGAATCCAAATTCTTGTGTTGTTGGAGAATTCCTTTCCATTTCGCAGCGAGCAACTCGCCTTTCTTCTCGCGACGGATACGGGTTTCCAAATCCGTTTTGACTTCGTCCATAGGCTTGTAACCCTTCTCGAAGGATTTGGTCAGAACGGCCACCACAAAGCGATCGTCAGCTTCGAACAAAGGACTTAATTCGCCTACCGATGATTTGTAGGCCCAACGGACAATTTCGCGGGCATTGTTAACCCCAGGGAGTGTACGGTCTCCAACACGGACATTATCCGCCGTCCTCTTGGGGAGGCCCTTTTTGTCCACCGCTTTTTGGAAGTCTTCAGCATTCTTGAGGGGGGAAGCAAATTGGGTAGCCTCGGCATAACGAGCCCTGAAAGTTTCCGTTGCTGCTGTAATGCGAGCGGCAACCGAAGCCAATTTGACCACGGGCTTCTGACCCTTCTGATCAGTGATTTGAATAATATGATAGCCAAATTCGGATCGTACCACTTTGAGATCACCTGTTCGACCACCAAAGCAGGCATCGTTGAAAGGCTTCACCATCATTCCTTCCCCGAAGTAGCCCAAATCACCGCCCCTGGAACCTGAACCCGGATCGGCCGATAAACTCACCGCAAGGGGCGCAAAATCAGAGCCCTTCCGAATGGCATCGGCCAAGCTATCCGCCTTGGCTTTAACCACTGAGTCAGGTTGGTTCTCCACTTTGAGCAAAATATGCCTGGCCTTTACGGAGTCGGGCCTCATGGTTTTGGCGGAAAGTTTGGTCAGCACAAAAGCTGAATTTTCGAGGTAAATGTCTGTGAGGGTTCCAACCGGTGCAGCAGCCAAAGCCACCAAGCTGGGCTGGGTCAATGTGGAGACTAGGGTATAACGATCATCATAAGGCAAATCGGAGCGCAATGCCACAAAAGCACTATCATCGTTGCCGGTTGCAAAGGCTTCTCGGAGTTCCGTCAAAGCTTGTCTGGCTTTGGCAGAGTCTTCAGGGCCTGGATTAACATCAAAACTGACAAAATCAATCGCACGGATATCGTCTTTGAGTTTGTAAGCAACCTTGAAACGCCCATAGGCTTCCTGGTATTCGGCATCGGAAATCTTGATTGTAGAATCCACAATCGATGCATAATCCAGGTATGCAAATCTGCCTGTAGCGGCGATACTGGTACCTTTGACATATTCATCAGCAAAAAAATCAGGGACGTACATGCCATTCCCAACCAAATTGGCGTATTTACGTGTTGCCCTATCCTTAAGGATATAATCCTCGAAAGCCTTCCAACGCTTCTGCATATCGGCAGGCTGTTTGGACAAATTCTTTATAAAGTCAACCACCTTGTTACGATCGAACTGACCGGTGGCGGGGTCTGCAAAGGCCTTCTGGATTTCGGGATGAAGGTTTTTGCCTTGAACCATGTCGTACAATTCTTCCTTACCTACTTCCAAGCCCAAATCATTGTAAGTGGCCCCCATAATGCCCTCCCTAAGAAGTTCATTCCATACCTGATCCCTTAGCGAGGACATGGTCGCCTCATCGATTTGCTCGGTTTTGGTGTTGGCCTTGTAATTTTCGATATTTTCCTGAAGTTTGGCGTCAAAGCGAGCCAAGCTGATCTTATCCTCGTCGATTTCACCCACATCGGTAGGATTTCGCTGCGAAAAAATTCCATTTCCGCTGAACACGTCCATGGCAAGAAAAGAAACCAAGGCAAGACCAATCAGAGCGACCAACAGCCCTGCTTTGCTACGTATCGTGGTAATAATCGACATAATCTATGGTTAATCCGAGGAATTGAGTTAATAAGAAGCTGAAAAAATAGAATTTGGAAAGATAAGGCTTTTTGTGAAGGGATGCAAAAATAAGGAATAAGGCTCAATATGCCTCATTCCTAATTAACCCTACAATTCAGCATCCAAGCGCCTAAGGCTTAGCACATCAATTCGGGTTAGGCTCACCGCCTCGGCCTTGACTTCCCATGGGCCTTCCGTCCACACGTGACCCGCTTCAGGAATGCTTCCCAAACATTCCATGACCCATCCTCCCAAAGTTTCGTAAGGCCCTATGGGTATGTCCAAACTGTATTGCTCATTGAGGTAATCCACCTCCAGCCTTCCTGAGAAGCGATAATGCCCTGGGGCCAGTTCTAGTTCGGTTCTTTCCGATTCATCGTGCTCGTCTTGAATTTCACCAAAAATCTCCTCCAACAAATCCTCGACCGTAACCATCCCAGATGTACCACCCAATTCATCTACCACTAGGGCCATGGAACGACGGCCCGTGGTCAGCTGTTTGAGGAGGCGAGATGCCGACATGGACTCCGGCACGATGGCCAATGGCAATTGTAAATCCCGAAGATTGAATGCTTTGTTTTCGTCCAAGGCCAACACCGAATGAAAATGCACGTAGCCGATCACATGGTCCATGCTTTCTTGATAGATGAGCAATTTAGATAAACCGCTTTCATTGAACACCGCCAGAACCTCCTCGCGAGCACTGTTCACCTCAATACCCACCAATTCTGTTCGGGGAATCATGCACGCTCTAACCTTTACATCGCTGAAATATAATGCTTTGTGAAAATACCCCAAATCCACTTCTTGCTCCTCGTCCTCTTCGCGCGTTTCTACTTGATCATTGATCCAATGGCTTAGTTCGGCTTTGTCAAAGACCCGTTGAGCCTTGTTGCCTTGTACCCCGCTCCAGCGATCCACCAGCCAACGGCTACCCCGACTCACCAGGTAAACAAATGGATATAACAAGTAGTACACAATCAACATTGGACGGGCCAAAGCCAAGGAAAGGGTATCGGCATGAGCCCTAAAAAAGGTTTTGGGTAAATACTCCCCCAACAAGAGCACAACCACAGAGCTCAACAGCGTTTGGATACCGAGCATAGCCAGGTCCATCTTGGCAAGCATGGGAAACCAATCCACGAGAGCAGGTTCCAGAAGCGGGGTCAAAAACATCCCGTACAGCACCAGCGCCAGGTTGTTTCCGATCAAGATTGTGCCTAGAAACTCATCCGTTTGACGGACAAAGCGCCCCAAAATCAACGCTGATGCCTGACCTTGTTTCTGCCGCAATTCCAAACGGAAGCGGTTGCAGTTCAGGTATGCCGATTCCATACCGGAGAAAAACGCTGAAGCCATCAAAGCCAAAAAAACCCCTAACATGAAGCAAAATTAGGTCAAGAACCCAAGTGAACATTGCCTTTGAGCCGTAGAATTCGGTATACACTCAAATCCCTATTGGCCTCCAAACCATCCCCCACCAGCCATTCTCCTGGGGTACGAATTCGGACAGGCGCACTAGTATAGACCCTACCCGCCTTCTCATCCAAAAACAACTGCTCAGTGAACAGCGTGTCCCCTGCCAAATTATTGGCCACCACCGACCCTTTGGCTTCGAGCAGGGCCTTGGCTACGTCCCTCGTCCCTCGTTGAGCTGAAATTCGGCTGATGACCTTGCGGCCTTGGGAGTCGTATATATCCACTTTGAATCCGTCCTCCATTTCCATACGGTTCCCAATCCTGTACCAAAGCATAGCTCCTGCCCTCACATGCGCTTTTTCGAAACCACTTTGATAAAACCACAGATCCACCTGCTCCATTCGATCTACGCCAATCTCAGGGTTGATTTTGAACCGCTCTACACTTCCGTGTTGATCCGAACAAGCATTTAACGCGAAAACAAACCCTATCCATGTCCAGCGCATCCGTTCCCGATTCTTTAGTCTGATGAGCGGACTGTGGTGCTCTCATTCAACCAGCATCCTACGCGATAAGAGTCTCCCACATTGAATGCCGGTTTGTTAAAAAACAAGGTCTGCTTGGTTGGAAAATATCCACTAAATTTATTAATCAACGCGTTGCAATCCTCTAGCAAAGCTGGATTGGCCTTGGAAGCAGCTCTGTACTTATCCACCGCAGCCCAATAGACAGCCTGAGCGCCTATTCCACCGCCACCGCACTCAATATAGCTAGAGGCATACAGATTCCCAATAAACATCAAAGGCTTTCCCCAAGATGGTCTCAAGCTATGAGCCTGCAAAGCCAAATCTCTTGCCTTGGAGAATTGTTTGTCTTCGCTAAACAGAGCCGCATAGTCATAGGTGTATTGGGCTTTGATGGAGTCATCGGTCACCAAGCTCAGCGCATTCTGATAATATTGCTCCGCTTCTTTGTTTCGGCTAGATTTATGAAATCGACGCGCCAATTCAATTCCTAACACAGGACTTGGATCATCGCTTTGCTTGCTAATGGCAACCTTCTCGTAGAAAGCGGTCTCTTTGCAATTCTTGATGCGCAGCTGGGTATAAACCAAATCTCTTAGCGCCTTATCGATGGTGCCATCATTAAATTTACTTTCAAACGCAGATAGAATTTGTTCGCAATTTTCGATCACTGATATGGATAAGTCTGCATCCAGCGCCGCCTTGTTTTCGAAAAATCGTTGACGCTTGGTGGAGTCCAAATCAGTTCTCGCTAAATTGGCATCTGCAATTCCTGCCAATTGATTGTACAGGCCGAAAATTGCAGCTTGGTCGATAACTCCCGCCTTGAAATCTTTGATACCGACCTTGAAATAGTAACCAAGAATGAAGGGTTCTGTTGCGTTCCCGCCTACGGCAACGGCCGCTTCAAAAGCTTCGCGAATTCGGCGATTCTGACCCGGGATATAGTCGAGCATGTCCACAGCCTTACGGCCAAGAGTATTGGAGGAACTTTTGGGGAAAAACTTAGCCCTAGCATCGTAAATCATCATGAGGGTATCCACTAGCGGCGTTCGAAGAGCAGAGTCCTTCTGGGCTTTCAAGGCGTCTTTGAACATCGCAATTCCATCGATATGGGTCTGCTCCCTGGAGCAAGGGGCCTGGATGAAAACATACCTCCACGGTTCGATGGCAGAGACAAAATTCTTTTGCTTAAAAAATTCCCGGTACAGAGATATGTTCTTGATGGTTTCAACGCTGTCAACTCCCCATTTTTTGGAACAATCCGTCTGAGCCTGGGCAATCCCTATAGCCCAAAACGGCAGTGCCATCAACACAAATAGGAAGAAGCTTACCCGCATTCGACGAATTCTTGCTTGGAGGGGAAATAGAGTGCTAAATGAATAAATCATTGCCAATAATTATTGAAAAGTTTGAAAAATATAATTCCTTGAGGGTGGGTAATTTAAAGAATGGCGAAATTAATCGTAGACCCTTCGAATAAACCATCGGTCATTGAGATTTAAAGTGAGATTAACCCGCATAAAATTCTCCTGAACCAGACCTTGATCCAGCCTCCCCCAACGGCCAAATTCCAGGCCTAAATTAAGTAAGGAAGCCGAACGCCGAAGAGGTACCCCTACTCCTGCATAAATAGCCATTTCGTGGATGGGACGATCACGGAGACGAAGACCGCCCGGGCTGAACCGTAAACCGGAACGGTAAATGAATTGATCAGTAACCCGATTACCCGAAGGTTTGCCGACTAGGTAACCACCCGCTTTGATGGTCCAACGGTCTTGCATGGAATCCAGAACGCCCATCACCCTCCAACTGGAGAGCGGCTCGTAGATTCCCTCCAATCCAAAGCCTGATTTCCCGGCGTTTTCGACCCAATAGCCCACCACTACTTGCATAGGCAGATGCATGTCCCCCTCCTGGCCCGAAACATTGACCACCGTGTCCCGTATTCGCAAATTACCTGCGATCAGGGTAAAGCGTTCGGCCAAAAGGTTCTGCCTCAGCGGCAAATTGGCGGGCAATCGAATACTCATGCCCAAGATTCCTGACCAACGCTGAGCCTTGGGGCGGGGCTGAAATTGAAATCCCAGTTGATGACAGGCCCCCAGAACCGACCATTGATCCTGAACCCGAACGTTGAATGCCTGCACCGAATCGGGGAAAACCCTGCGGAATTCTTTGATTGTTTGGCCGAACATGGCATTCAGCCCGTAGCCAACCCGCCATTTGGGATGAATCTGCCATCCAATGCCCCATGATAGGCGATTGATACCCCCACGTCCAGTATAATATTCGTCAACCTTGTACGGTATTTGGCCACCACCCGGATTGACCAAGCCCGATCCCAAAACATCGTAATTGTGGAGGGACATGGGCGCAAAGGACAATGCTGTACCCAAGGATTTCCCCAAGGGAATGGCCAAAGCCAGATGGGCCAGGTTAATATTGGACTTGACCAGGGTTTGTTGATTGGTTTGGAGGTTGGAAAGGCGCGCCTGCGCTCCCATTTCTACTCGGGTTAGGGCTCCCAAGGCCAGAGAGGCCGGGTTTTCGGTATTAATCCATTGGGGATGCGCGATCGCTGCCTGCATGCCACCGATACTTTGGAGGCTTGCTCCACTCAAGGGTTGAAATTCACCCATTCCGAAACGGGCATATGGAGACCCAAAATTATTGATCTGGGCCGAAGCGGGTTCAATAAGGCCAACCCCCAAGCAGCATAGACCCAAAAGCCCTCCAAGCACTGCAAAAGGACTTCGAGAGTTGATGCGCGGGGAATTTGACCTATCCCAAAGGTGCGCCTCTCCCCGAATGGTCCGAAGGCTCATAACTTGTAGTGTCAAAACAGCGTTAAATATTAGGTTAAAGATCGCATCCCGTATAGGGCCAAATCAGGCTCGGCAAAGATGGGCCCTTCCCCCCGAATTTGAGTCCAGTCAAATGAAGAGGCGTCACCACCGCAGGTAACCAAAATCCCTTGAGGGCATTCCTTGGCCCAAGTATCCACCAGCGCTTTGATTTCGGTTTGCATTCCACTGTGGACGCCGGAACGAATAGCCTCCTCAGTGCTATGCCCCCAACGATTAGACGGGGGTATTTGGCCCGGAGCCAGCCCTGGTAACGCCTCAGTGTAATCGTGCAAAGCCCGAAAACGCATAGCGAGGCCGGGAGCAATCAGCCCGCCCTGATGCAGGTGACGGCTGTCTGAGGATTTCAGCTTGTCAGGGAGGTCTAATCGATCAGCGGTAAGGCATGTGCCCAAGGCAAGAATCAGCATGTCCCCATTACACTTCGCCATGGCTCCTGTCATTTGAAGCTTGCGGTCCAGGCCTAAATCTTCCGGTCTTGCATAGGACCCTTCAAAGGGCCAATCCTTCCAATCCCCCATCCACAGCCAATGGCCGACGCCATGCGAAACGAACAACCTGTCCCAATGAGCCCTTGGCAAGGAAACCGAGGCCAAGACAACCCGAGCTGGCCTACCCAAAGCAAGAATTTGCGGCAATGCCTGGCCCGCCCTGGTTAATGGCTCCCTCCAAACCCGAAGCAAGGACCCATTTTCATCCCATACCCCCCACTTGACCAAGGTATTACCGGCATCCACCGTCCATAACAATCCCGAGTTCATGTTCAAACAACGCAGTAAACTATCCCCAAAGTACCTTGACTCCGTATTCTTCAAAAATTGAATCTTTGGTTATCACGGTCATTCCTTCCACGAATGCTTGGCTAATAATCATACGATCAAAGGGATCAGCGTGATGCGGTGCAAGGGTAAGCAAATACAATAAATATTCTTGGTTGATTCCGATAATTTCGATTTGATTCGAAGCCAAATAATCAAAAAAATGAACCATTGGGAAATCTACTTTTAATTTTCTTTTTGGACTTTAATGGTAATCTTCCATAAACTTGCGATACTCACAAGACAAACATTACGAAAATCTTGGATTAGATTCTTGGATTTATTTGGCAATATTCCATCCCCTGCCATAAACCAAAGGATGGCATGTTTATCAAGAAGATAAGCCATAACTAAAATTCTTAGAAGTCTTCTACAGGCCCATCGAAGTCCGGTGCAAATTTTATTTTTCCGTTCAAAAGACCAAATTCCCTGATTTTATGAGGGCTATTGGACTCTTTCTGATACTTTGTCTTGATGAATTCTATAAACATTTCAACCTCATCCCTTAAATCTTTGGGTACAGAATTAAGTTCTAATCTCAACGTGAAATCGGTCATGAAACAAAGATATGATTTATTTGAATTGCACGAATACCCTTTTTTTTTTCAAAATTGAGGGCCATAAAACATACGGTGATGAGGATGGTACAAGGCTTGGATCTGACCACCGGACTCTGAACGAACCCGTAGGCCACCATCGTGGCTCAGGCCCAAGGGCACCCAATATTCCATACGTTCTTCGCAGACAAAGGGCACGTTCTGTCCCAAACCGTAGAGCCGACGATCCACCTCGTCCATGATCTGGGGGATGTTCCAATTCCCCTTATCAGGACTGTAAGGTTCCCGCAACCTTTCGAGCTCCGCAAGCAAGGCTTCAAGGAGGTTATCCAAGAGCGCGACTCCAGAAATGCGCATTGCTTGTGGCGAACCATGACCTTCTGCCAATAGAGAGGTGGCGAAGGGCAAGCGGGCATCCACTGCATCTTGATCCACGTTGATTCCAATGCCCACCCATGAATCGGTGATGATTGAGCCCTTCAACTGATTCTCCACCAACATTCCACCGACCTTGCGGCCCGTGCTGATCACCCAATCGTTGGGCCATTTAATCTGCCATGCACCCCAAGGGGCCACGGTATCGAGGGCTTTGCATACCGCCAACGCCAAGTTCATATTCCAAGCAAAAGCCCAATCCACAGGAAGGTAAGGTTGGAAATAGACCGAAATCCACAGGCCCTTGCCTTGTAAGCTAGCCCAATGTTGGCCCATTCTTCCCCTTCCTTGGGTCTGCCCTTCGGCCAAAACTACCGTGCCTGGTGCAGCCAATCCTTGAGAAACCCATTCCTTGAGCAAATCTTGGGTACTCGACAGCGTTTCAAAACGATGGCAATGAAACCCATGGATCGGAACTGCGTTAATGTGAAACCTGAAATCGCTCATCATCTACCTACTTTTGCACAAAGATCCCCGACCTCCTCGTTTTTTGTCTCCAAAGCCTTCCAAATCCTTCATGGACCCTACCACCTTTACAGATCACCCCTTGGTACAAGCCGTAATCGAAGGCCTTGAAGACAAAAAAGGGCAAAACATCTGCGTAATGGACCTAAGGCATTTGCCAGAGCGAATGGCGGACTTCTTTGTGATTGCCCAAGCCGAATCGTCCACCCAGCTTAGGGCATTGGCCGAATCCGTCCATGAGAATGTCCGTGAACAGATCGGGATCAAACCTTGGGGCTCCGAAGGCCAAACCCATGGCCGGTGGATCCTGGTGGATTATGCCGAACTTGTTCTTCATTTGTTTATACCCGAACTTCGTGAGTACTATAATCTCGAAAAATTATGGAACGATGCTCGAATCACCTACCTTGAATCCGCCACTTTCGACTCCAATTCTTAATTACTGATGGCCCCCAAAACCAAACCCGCCAAACGCAAAAACGAAAATCCCCCTGCTGCCAAAGAGCCCAAATCTGGATTCAATTTTTATTGGATTTATATTGTGGTTGCTTTGGTTTTGTTAGGCATTCAATTTCTGAATCCTGGCAGCGGCGTCAAGACCATCTCCTGGGAAGAGTTTTCAAGACTGTATACCAAAGGTGAAGTTGAGAAACTCATTGGCTATAAAGAAGATGAGTTGTATTACATTGAAGTTCACCTCACCGATGTTGCCATCAAATCAGATAAATACAAGAAATTTCATGACAAAAGTTTTTACAGCCCACGCAAGAATCCCTTTTTATTCACCGAGAGTTCTCCTGAAAGCCTGGAAAACAGGCTCAAAGCCTTAGCCGAAAAAGAAGGAAAACCCGCGCTTCTACCACAATGGGAATCGCGTCATTCATGGTTCAGCGATGCTTTGGGATTTCTCTTACCCACCTTGCTCCTGGTCGGCTTGTGGTTTCTCTTGTTCCGTAGGGTTACTTCTGGAGGAGGTCCCGGAGGTCAGATTTTCAATATCGGAAAATCCAAGGCCACCCTATTTGATAAGAATACCAAGGTTAACATAACCTTTAATGATGTCGCAGGACTTGAAGAAGCCAAGGTGGAAGTGATCGAGGTGGTTGATTTCCTGAAGAATCCCAAAAAATATACCGCTTTGGGTGGCAAAATCCCCAAAGGAGTTTTGTTGGTAGGTCCTCCGGGAACGGGCAAAACCTTGCTCGCCAAAGCTGTTGCAGGCGAAGCCCAAGTTCCTTTCTTTACACTGAGCGGTTCGGATTTCGTGGAAATGTTTGTGGGAGTGGGCGCCAGCCGGGTTAGAGATTTGTTCAAACAAGCCCGTGAAAAAGCCCCTTGCATTATATTCATTGACGAAATAGACGCGGTCGGCCGGGCCAGAGGCAAGAATCAAATCATGGGCGGCAACGATGAGCGCGAAAGCACCTTGAACCAATTGCTCGTGGAAATGGACGGTTTTTCCACCGACCTGGGCATCATCATGATGGCCGCCACCAACCGCCCAGACGTTCTGGACGCTGCTTTGTTAAGGCCAGGCCGGTTTGATCGGCAAATCAGTATTGACCGCCCGGACTTAATTGGCCGGGAACAGATTTTCAAGGTCCACCTCAAAGCGCTGAAGATTGCGACCGAAGTGGATGCTCACAAATTAGCGGAACAAACCCCTGGATTTGCGGGCGCCGAAATAGCCAATGTATGTAATGAAGCGGCACTGATTGCGGCTCGTACCGACAAGAGTGAGGTGGAGATGATTGATTTTAATGCGGCCATTGACCGTGTAATCGGAGGTCTCGAGAAGAAGAACAAAATTATTTCCCCCGAAGAAAAGAAAATTGTTGCTTACCACGAGGCGGGGCATGCGGTGGTCGGTTGGTTTTTGGACAGCACCGACCCGCTAGTCAAGGTCAGTATCGTTCCAAGGGGAGTGGCCGCCCTTGGCTACGCCCAATACCTGCCCAAAGAACAATACCTCTACACCACCGAACAATTAGTAGACACCATGTGCATGACTCTGGGCGGTCGAGCCGCGGAAGAAATTGTGTTTGGGCGAATCAGCACAGGAGCCCAAAACGATTTGGAACGCATCACTCGCATGGCCTACGGCATGGTCACCTTGTACGGTATGAACAAAGTGGTGGGGCCGGTGAGTTTCAACGACCCTCAAGGAGAATACCAATTTCGCAAACCCTACTCCGAACAGACTGCGCTCCTTATCGACCAAGAGGTCCGCAAGATTATCGAAATCGCCTACGACAAAACCCTGGATTTAATCCGCTCCAAACGGGAGGTCCTGGAGGCCATTGCCCAGGAACTTTTATCGAAAGAGGTGATTTTCAAACAAGACCTAGAGCGTTTGGCTGGGCCACGCCCTTTCGATGCGCTCAACGCGGCAGCCCTCCTTGAAAATCAAAAGGAAAATTCTGCAAATCCACCGGAAGCCCCTGCGGAGGTTACCGTAGACATCGCTTCAGATGGCGCAAACAGCTCCAAGACCTCAGAGTCCTGATCCCATGGCGTTGAATTCGCGGGAACATATTATTCAACAAATTCGCAAGGCGCTCATTCATCCTTCGGACCCTCCAAAGCGGGTACGCAGTGAATCTCTCCTTACGGAGAGCCCCTTTGTGGAGTGCGAGGGCGATGCGGCCATGCAATTTGCCCAACGCTTGCTTGCCCTGCAAGGCAAATTTGTTTATGCCGAGAACATTGCGGAACTAGGCGCCTTCCTTCGGCAGGCCGCGGGTGCAGTCGATTCATCGAAAATTCATTGCATGGAACCTGAAATGCAGCAAATTCTTCGACTCTGCGATTTTCCGTTTGCGCAGTCGGCCCCTGGCCGATCGAGCGAAGCAAGCACTGATGAATTACGCGCTATGGAAATTGGGGTGACTTCTTGCGAGGCCCTCATTGCATGGAGCGGTTCCGTCATGGTCAGCTCGAAGCAAAACATGGGGCGCACCATGACCATTTTGCCTCCTGTTCATTGGATAATAGCCCGTCCAAGCCAACTGTTGCCTCGCTGGAAAGATGGATGGCAAATAGTCAAGGATCGGTATGCGAAGACGGGTCTTCCCTCCATGGTCTCGACCATCACAGGGCCAAGCCGAACAGCCGATATCGAAAAAACCTTGGTTTTGGGAGCCCACGGACCCAAAGACTTGTGGGTCTTCTTGTTGGAGGACGACAATCAAAGTTGAATGGAGGACCTCAGACACGTCATGGCCATAACTCCTTTAACCTCAGAAGGTTCCGTGATTTATCTCCTCAGTGATTTTCATTTAGGCAGCCCCAATGTCAAGGCATCCCATGATAGAGAGCAAATTTTGTTACGGTTTTTTGAAGAAACGGCAGACCGCGCCTCTGCGTATTATTTGTTAGGAGATGTCTTTGATTTCTGGTTCGAACTCAAGCATGCTATCCCCAAGCATTTTGTACGACTTCAGGGATGCCTAGCGCGCTTATCCGATCGTGGTATTCCTGTTCATTATTTTACGGGTAACCATGACTTGTGGACCTTTGGGTATTTGGAATCTGAACTTGGCGTGATCCTTCATCGGGATACTTTGGAAGTGGAATGGGAGGGCCGTCACCTTTTGTTGGCCCACGGTGATGGCAAAGGCCCGGGAGATCACGGTTACAAAAGACTACGTCGAATTTTCAATTCCTCGTGGTGTCAACGCATGTTTGCTTGGCTTCATCCGGATCTTTCATTTGGGTTAGCTCAGCATTTCTCTCGAGGTAGCAGGCTCGCACAAATATCCAACGCCACAGCGAATCCCGAAGGGATAACACCCTTTGATCCGAACCAAGAATGGCTGTATCAATACTGCCTACGTCAACAAACACGACGTCAACTTTGCGGCCTGCCCCGCTTTGATTATCTGGTCTTTGGTCATCGGCATTTGCCCGTGCATTGCCCCTTGCCTCAAGGAGGGATTTATGTGAATTTGGGGGATTGGATTACACATTTCACCTACGGGCGCTTCGAAAATGGTCAGCTTGAATTACTCTCTTACCCCCAGAATGAACCCACGGGCCACGGACGCAGATTTCAACAAACCCCAATCGATCATCCTTCGTAAACCAAATGCTCGATCAACTTGCTCCTCTCGAGGCCCGATTTGCAGAATTGGAAAGGTTGTTGCAGGACCCTGCCATCTTTGCTGATTCTTCCAAAATGGCCACCCTCAACAAAGAGTATAGCCGGCTCCAGAAAATCATGGACGTTGCCAACCGTTACCGGCACACCCTGAAGCGTATTGAACAAGGTCGCGAATTCCTTTCGGAAAATCAGGATCCGGAATGGGCCGAAATGGGCAAACAAGAATTAGCGGAGGCAGAATCCATCTTGCCCGGCTGCGAAGAGGAACTCAAATGGCTTCTCATCCCCAAAGACCCGGAGGACCACAAGGATGTCTACCTCGAAATCCGTGCGGGGACTGGCGGTGATGAAGCCAGCATTTTTGCAGGCGATTTGGCCAGAATGTACCAACGCTATTGCGAAGGCCATGGGTGGAAAGTGGAATTGCAAGATGCAAGCGATGGGACGATGGGGGGATTCAAAGAAATCATTTACCGTGTTAGCGGCGATGAAGTTTATGGGACCTTGAAGTTTGAATCCGGGGTACACCGTGTACAACGAATCCCCGTGACCGAAACCCAAGGTCGCGTCCACACTTCGGCAGCCACCGTTGCGGTGATGCCCGAAGCAGAAGAGATTGACGTGGTTATTAACCCCGCAGACATTGAACTGCAAACCGCTCGTTCCGGGGGTGCAGGTGGACAAAATGTAAATAAAGTCGAAACCAAGGTCATGCTCACCCACAAGCCCACAGGGATTGTTGTGACTTGCCAAGTGGAGCGATCGCAGCTAGCGAACCGAATGAGGGCCATGGAGATGCTCAGAACCCGTCTCTTTGAAGTTCAGAAAATGAAAGCCGATGCCGAAGAAGCTGGGAAACGAAAGTCGATGGTGTCCACCGGCGACCGATCTGCCAAAATCCGAACCTACAATTTCCCTCAAAGCCGCGTTACCGACCATCGCATTGGAATGACGGTGTATTCACTGGATCAATTCATGGACGGCGATATTCAGGATATGATTGATGCCCTCAAAATAGCCGAAAATACCGAACGACTCGCTGGCCTTAATTCCTAAATTCAAGGCTACCTTAGGCTTCTAACCATCCGAACCTATGTCCCAGGTTTCCAACCCCTAATTTTCCCAAAGTCCCATGGCGCTTCACCAACCAGAATTGGATCGTTCTGTTATTGCTCACCTCAAAGGTCTTGTCATGGATGCCACCAGATCGGCTCATTCTGGACATCCTGGAGGAGCGTTTTCTTCCTGTGATTTTGCGGCCTTGCTGTGGATGGAATATTTGTGTTATGCAACAAGCCATCCGAAATGGCCTTCAAGAGATCGTTTTGTGTTATCCGCAGGGCACGAATCCATGCTGCTCTATTCACTTTTGCATATGGCAGGTATGTTGCCCATGGATGAAATCAAACGGTTTCGTCAATTGGGTAGCTTAACCCCTGGTCACCCCGAAAGTCATCTTACCGCCGGGGTGGAGGCCACCACCGGACCTCTAGGTCAAGGGGTTGCGATGGCCGTGGGGATGGCCGTGGCGGCATTGCAAGAACAGGCCCGCCATTCCCTCAAAGAAATGGGGATCATGCAGCGTTTGCCCAAGGTTTGGGTGCTGGCCGGCGATGGTGACCTTCAGGAAGATGTTGCCCTAGGCGCTTGCCAACTAGCAGGACATTGGGCCTTACACAATTTGATTTTGTACTACGATAAGAACGATATTCAAATTTCAGGATCGGTAGACCGGGTAAGTTCCCTGGACTTCAAGGCCCATTTTGAATCGATGCATTGGGAAGTTCTCGAGGTGGATGGACACGATCATGCCCAATTGCGATCCGCCATGGATCACGCATTGGAAGAAGGCCGGACCAAACCCCTCATGATCATTGGTCAAAGTATCATGGCCAAGGGAGCCGCCACGATGGAAGGGCTGGCCAAAACCCATGGCGAGCCCCTGCCTGTGGAAGAAATTGCTGCGACCAAACAAGCTCTCGGCCTGAACCCTCAAGCCAGTTTTACGGTGGCTGAGGAGCTGTACCCGTATTTCAATCGTATTCTGAACACCTTCAACTCGCAGGCTGAAGCATCCCTTTTTGACAATACCCTGCAAGCTGCGCAGGGAGCCCGGCTAGGATTCAATGACTGGCCTACCTACACCAACCAACAGATGTTGGCCACAAGGGTTGCCTTTGGACAGGCCTTAGAACAAATGGGTCGTACCGTCCCAGGTCTCACCGGAGGTTCGGCGGATCTAGAGCCCTCCAACAATACGGGTGCCTTTGCCAAAACGGTAGGTGAATTTACGGCGAATCATCGCAGGGGCAGAAACCTAGCTTTTGGAGTTCGAGAATTCCCAATGGCCGCCATCTTGAACGGAATTGCTTTGTATTCGCCGGATGCCAAAGCATTCGGTGCCACTTTTTTGACCTTTTCGGATTACATGCGCAATGCCATACGGATGAGTGCTATCCAGAAAATTCCAGTCCTACACGTATTCACCCACGATTCCATTTTCCTGGGCGAGGATGGGCCAACCCATCAATCAATCGAGCACGTGATGTCGTTGCGGTTAATCCCGGATTTGTGGGTGATGCGGCCAGCCGATGCCCGTGAAACCCAAGCCTGCTTACGGATTTGGGCTTCTCAAACGCATCAACCAGTGGTTCTGGCCCTAACGCGTCAAAATGTTCCCACCCTCGAATGCACCGATACCGACGTCCAAACGCTTGACGAAAAGGTATCGCGCGGTGCTTATTTGGCTTGGCACATCCCATCGGACTCCTCAGGGCTGGCGCCGCTTTACGGTTATGCCTCCGGCTCCGAAGTCCATATTTTAATTCAAGCAGCCCAAGCGATTCATGCCTCTGAACAAGCGGGTAAGCGACGGGAAATCTTAGTTTTCTCGTTACCCTGTTGGGAATGTCTTGAGTTACAAGATGAAGCCTATTACGCCAGCATCATGGGTCCGGATCATGCACTCAGAGTATCGGTGGAGGCAGGAGTCACCACAGGGTGGTCCAAATTCACCGGCAGACACGGCCTGAACATCGGAGTAGATTGCTTTGGTTACTCGGCCCCAGGCCCGGATTTAGCTGAACACTTCGGTCTAACGGCCACGCAAGTGAAGGAGCGCATTCTTCATTGGATGAACCCTGAAGCCTAGAATTAACGCCCACTCAAAAGCTGAATGAATTTCAAAAAAGATGTTATGAAAATTTCAATATTCAAAAAAATCTTATCTTTTTCCCTCCTCTTGGCAATTCATGTTATCGGTGTTACAGAGTTGCAAGCCCAATCCAATCCTTCTCCAGGCAAAGCCCAGTCCAAAGCAATTTGGATTACAGGGGCCACTATTCATGATGGAATAAAGGCGCCGTATACCGGTTGGGTTGGGTTCAGTAACGGGCGCATTCATTACGTGGGTAACGGGTCCGAAATTCGGCTGGATGCAAGCAATTCAGAAATCATCAACGCTGCTGGGCAGCATTTGTATCCCGGCTTTATTGCGCCCCATACGCTACTAGGTTTATACGAAATCGAAGCAGTACGCGCTACCCGTGATCACACCGAGTCGGGAAGCCTTAACCCCCAAGTCCATGCGCTCATCGCCTATAATACTGACTCAAGAATTGTGCCCACCATCCGAAATCACGGGGTCCTGATCGCCCAAATCGCTCCGGAAGGAGGGCTGATTTCCGGTCGCTCCGCCGTAGTGCAACTTGATGCCTGGAATTGGGAAGACGCTTGCGTTAAGCCCCAGGATGGGCTCTTTTTCAATTGGCCTTCCATGACCAACCAAACCGGCAAGCAAGCTCCCCCCATCGAAGAACAAGAAAAATCCAGGCAGCAGACTTTGGATCAACTTCGCCAATACCTGAACGAAGCCCGCGATTACCAACGTGCAAACCCCAGCACAACCCAGGCCAAAGCCCGCCCGGTGAACCTCAAATTAGCTGCAGCTGCCGGGCTGTGGAACGGAGGTACCAAAGTCTTTGTTCGGGTCTCTGAAGCCAAAGGCATGATCGCTGCCGTGGAATTCTTCAAGGCATGGGGCCTCAAGCCGATATTGGTCGGTGCAGAAGAAGCCGATCTCTTGCTAGATTGGCTTGCCAAAGAAAAAATTGATTTGGTGTTAGGAAAGGTTCATCGCTTACCCAACCGCGATGGCGACCCGGTTTATGCTGCATACACCCTTCCTGCTGAACTTGCCAAAGCAGGGGTGCGCTTCTGCTACAGCATGGATGGAGCTTGGAACCAACGAAACCTGCCTTATCAAGCCGGACATGCCGTCGGGTTCGGCCTAGACTCTCTGCGGGCCTTGCAAGCACTGACCTTGGATGCTGCCAAAATTCTGGGTATTGACGATCGCTACGGAAGCATAGAAGAAGGCAAAAGCGCAACCCTTTTCCTGTCTGAGGGAGACGCCATGGATATGAGGGGTAACCGCCCAACCCACGCCTTCGTGGACGGTAGGCGGGTCAATTTGGACGACAAGCAAAAGGCCTTGTACCGCAAATTCAGCGAGAAATACGAAATCCCCGCCAAATAAGGCAATCCAACGCAGGGATGGTTGGAACCAGGCGGTTAGAGGTGACTTAAGCGACCTCTTCGAACAAAGTTGACAAATGAGCCGCGATCTGATCAGCGCTTTGGCCTTCGATCCCGTTGCGTTCGATGAGATGCACCATCTGGCCCCCTTTGAAGAGGGCAATACAAGGGGACGACGGTGGGTAAGGCAAGAAATGGGTTCGCATTTCATCAACAGCATCAGTATCCATTCCAGCAAAGACCGTGACCTTGGCGGCAGGAGCTTGGGGATGCTCTAAAGCTTTGCGAACACCAGGGCGCGCATTGGAAGCTGCACAACCGCAGACAGAATTCACAACCACAAGGGCAAGCTCATCTTTGCGACTCACGAAAGACTGAACGTCTTCGGGGGTTTTGAGCTCTTCGAAGCCAAGGTCAGTTAACTCACGGCGCATGGGCGCCACCATAAATTCAGGATAAGGCATAAATTTTGTTTAATAATTAGGTAAGGATTCCATGCAAGGGATTCGATTCCGTTATTCCTTGGTTTTGCAAAATTAACCCCTGAATCCACCGTCATCGCTTATATTTGCGCCCCAAACCTTAAATATCTCACCTTCAATGGAAACTGCACTTAATAATTACCAAGTCAAAGACATCAAGCTAGCCGAATGGGGTCGTAAGGAAATTCGCCTAGCCGAGGCCGAAATGCCTGGTTTGATGGCTATTCGTGAAGAATACGGCCCACAACAACCCCTCAAAGGCGCTCGTATTGCCGGTTGCCTTCACATGACCATCCAAACTGCCGTACTAATCGAAACCCTCAAGGCATTGGGCGCGGAGGTGAGCTGGTCCTCCTGCAATATCTTTTCGACCCAAGACCACGCCGCTGCGGCAATTGCTGCTTCGGGTATCCCGGTCTATGCATGGAAAGGGATGACCGAAGAAGAATACGAATGGTGCATCGAACAAACCCTTCACGCTTTTGAGGGGGGGCAACCCCTGAACATGATTTTGGACGATGGCGGTGACCTCACCAACGTAGTCCTCGATCGCTATCCCGAAATTGCCGCCGAGGTCAAAGGAATCTCCGAAGAAACCACGACCGGGGTGGCTCGCTTGTACCAACGCATGCGCAAAGGAACCCTGCCCGTTCCTGCAATCAACGTTAATGACTCCGTCACCAAATCCAAATTTGACAATAAATACGGTTGCCGTGAATCCGCAGTAGACGCCATCCGTCGCGCCACAGATATCATGATGGCTGGCAAAGTTGCGGTGGTTTGCGGTTACGGCGATGTCGGTAAAGGAACCGCCGAAAGTCTACGTGGATCGGGTGCCAGAGTTATTGTGACCGAAATCGATCCCATTTGCGCCTTGCAAGCCGCTATGGATGGCTACATGGTCAAAAGGCTCGACTCGGTCATCGACCAAGTGGATATCGTCGTCACGGCCACAGGGAATTGTAACATCGTGAGCGAGAAGCATTTCAGTCGTATGAAAGACAAAACTATCGTTTGCAACATCGGACATTTTGACAACGAAATCGATATGGCCTGGTTGAACAAGAACTTCGGTCATACCAAGTATGTGGTCAAGCCACAGGTGGATGTTTATGAAATTGAGGGTCGTGAAATTATCATTCTTGCCGAAGGCCGTTTGGTGAATCTAGGATGCGCCATGGGCCACCCTAGCTTCGTGATGTCCAATTCATTCACCAACCAAACCTTGGCTCAAATTGAGTTGTGGAAAAACGAAGGCCAGTACACCAACCAAGTTTATGTATTGCCCAAACACCTCGACGAAAAAGTGGCTGCCTTGCATTTGTCCAAAGTTGGCGCTGAACTTGAGGTGCTGAACCAAGAGCAAGCTGAATATATCGGCGTTGGCCTCAATGGGCCTTTCAAAACGGAGATGTACCGTTACTAGGATAGCATTCAAGTCTTGGATTCCAAACAAAAAGGGCTGCCTCTGGGCAGCCCTTTTTGTTTGGTTGGCCGACTAGGTCTCGAACCTAGACTCTTCTGAACCAAAATCAGACGTGTTGCCAATTACACCATCGGCCAAAGAAAGTGCATAACAAAAATCGGTGACTTGTTGTCGATTACCGAAACCGCCTTAAATAGCGCCCCAGCACTCAACTGAGCGGCAAATATAGCCCGATTTGAGGTATTTATGCCTATTTTCGGGCCATAATTGATTATAATGAACTATCAGAAAATCAACAACGTATTCGGATGGCTGGTTTTTGCCGTGGCCACTGCGGTTTACACCCTGACCCTTGAACCAACCACCTCCTTTTGGGACTGCGGAGAATTTATCTCGGCATGTTACAAATTGCAAATCATGCACCCTCCGGGGGCGCCGTTCTTTATGCTAACCGGAAGGATTTTTACTTTGTTAGCAGGGAGCCCTGAAAATGTGGCTTGGTCGGTCAATTTTTTGAGCGGAATAACCTCCGCCTTCACCATCCTCTTCCTGTTCTGGACCATTACCGCCCTAGGGCGCAAAATCATGGAGAAAGATGGTGAACAAGTGAGTGGCCCTTCGATGTGGCTTTTGATGGGATCGGGAATGGTGGGTGCTTTGGCCTATACCTTCTCGGATTCCTTTTGGTTTTCGGCGGTAGAAGGCGAGGTTTATGCGTTTTCCTCCTTCTTCACGGCCGTTGTTTTCTGGGCCATCCTCAAATGGGAACGGATTGCGGACGAGCCGTTCGCAGATCGTTGGCTTATTTTGATTGCGTACCTCATGGGGCTCTCCATTGGCGTACACCTGCTGAATCTGCTTGCGATTCCAGCCATTTGCTTGGTGGTGTACTTACGCAAATACCAACCGAGTGTCCAAGGCGTCATCGTCAGCCTCCTGGTATCTGTGGGCGTTCTTGCCTTGGTGCAATACGGCATCATCCCAGGATTACCGTGGCTCGCTTCCAAATTCGAACTAATGATGGTCAACAACATGGGTCTACCATTCGGGATGGGAAACTGGGTCTTCGCTATCCTCTTTGTGGGTGGAATAGGATGGGGGCTTTGGCACACCCAGCAAGACCGTCAATTGGTAGTCTTGAACCAGATTTTGTTGGGTACTGCCTTCATTATCATAGGATATTCTTCGTACAGCATGATTGTGATTCGTTCGCATTCGAATCCTTCCATCAACATGAACAAGCCTTCTGACATCTTCACGTTGATGTCGTACATCAACCGTGAACAATACGGAGACCGGCCCCTTTTTACTGGTCCCTATTTCACTGCGGAAGTAGTTGACCAGAAAGAAGGTCCCATGAAATACCGCAAAAGTCAAGACAATTATGTAGAAGCTGGTCGGGATATTATCCCTATTTACGACTCCACCCATAACACTTTCTTGCCTAGGGCGTACAAGCGTGCAGGCACCCAGCAACGTCATATTGATTTCTACAAATCATGGTTGGATTTGCGCGATAGCGAAAAGCCTCGCTTCTCGGATAACATGAATTTCCTCTTTAGCTACCAGCTGGGGCATATGTATATGCGTTATTTCCTGTGGAATTTCGTGGGCCGTCAAAACGACATCCAAGGCCAAGGCAATGATTATGAGAAAGGAAATTGGATTAGCGGTATTGATGCAGTGGATGAATCCCGTGTAGGTCCCTCTGCCAAACTACCCGCTCACCGCAAAGGAAATAGAGCTCGTAACACCTATTACGCGTTGCCTTTGATTCTCGGGCTTCTAGGTCTATGGTTTCATTTCAAGAAAGCCAAAGGAGATGCCTGGACCGTCTTTCTCCTCTTCCTGCTTACGGGGATTGCCATCGTCATTTACTTGAACTTTGAACCTCTCCAACCCCGCGAAAGGGATTACGCCTATGTGGGCTCCTTCTATGCCTTTGCGATTTGGATCGGACTTGGGGTCATGGCCCTGTATGAATTGTTCGCAACACGTCTTGCCAAAGGCCTTGCGGTGTCCCTGTCCGTACTCCTCACCTTGGGCGTTCCGGCCCTGATGGGCGCCCAAAATTGGGACGATCATGACCGCTCCGGCAAATACGCGGCCAGAGATATTGCGGTGAATTACCTTGAATCCTGTCCTCCCAATGCAATCCTGTTCACCATGGGGGATAACGACACTTACCCGTTATGGTATGCCCAGGAAGTGGAAGGGATTCGTTCCGATGTGCGGGTGGTCAACCTCAGCTTGCTAGGAACCGATTGGTACATCGATCATTTGCGTCGCAGCATCAACCAAAGCGAAGCCATTCCTTTGAGCATCGCCCAGGACAAAATTGTCATGGGGACCCGCGATTATATTCCTTTCTTCGACCGCAAAATGGAAGGGTTCTATGATCTGAGGCAATTAGTGGATTTCATGGGTAGCGACGACAATTCTGCCAAGCTTCCCACACAAAGCAAGACCCTGATTAACTATTTACCAACACAGAATTTCGCTCTTCCCGTAGATTTTGCGAATGCTCTCGCTCAAAGCGCTGTTACTCTTGCAGATTCTGTTCGTACCCCGGCCCAAATTACCTGGACTTTTGCGCGCAATGGTCTAATGAAAAATGATTTGATCATCATGGATTTGCTCGCACAGAACAATTGGAAAAGACCCGTTTGCTGGACGGTCTCCATGGGCTCAGAACAATACCTTGGTCTTGAAGATTATTTCCGGCTCGAAGGTTTGGTGTACCGTTTGACACCCAACAAGGTACCTGCTTCCCAAGGCTTGCCATCCCAGGTCGCCACTGATATCATGTTGAAGAACATGCTCGAAAAGTTTCGTTGGGGCCGCATGAAAGAAGAGATTTACATTGATCCTGAAACCAACCGCATGACCATCAATTTGCGAAGTAATTGCATGCGCTTGGTAGAGAATCTCCTGCAACTCGGTCGCAACAAGGACGCCATCAAAATTATGGATTTGTGCGATCGTGAAATGCCTCATTCCAAGATAACCTATCTCCCCTACAATTATCAACTTGTAGAGTTCTACCACCGTGCCGGGGCTCCCAAGAAAGCCAATCGCCTCGCGAAACAGTTCTTTAACACCTACGAATCCGAAGCACAATATTTCGGGTCATTGCGCGGGAAGCAACGCGCGTTCTACGAGCGCGATGAGCAAGCCGCCAAAGCCGTAATGGGCGAAATGGTTCGGCTATCTCGTCAATTTAAACAACCCAAATTGGCCGATACCTTCCAAAAACGCCTAGACGCCGTCGGGTCCTAATTGATTATGAATTCAGGGCGAGGTTTCCGCGGTCGTTCCGGTCCGGCCAAGTCCTACCCGGATATTCGTCCCGGGGTACATGCTGTCGAAGTCTTGCTAGACTCCGGGCAGGATATTAACCGGATATGGATACAACGTGGCAAAAGAGACCCGAATGTCCTGAACCTTCTCCAAGAAGCGAGACAAAGGGGTATTCCTGTCCAAGAGGTACCGCCCGAGAAATTACAACAACTCACCCCTGGGCTTCATCAAGGTATTGTTGCCCAGGCCGCGCCCATCCATTACCTCCGAATCGAAGATTGGGTTCCCTCGGTCTTTGAGCAAGGGATTAACCCCTTGTTGGTGGTGACCGACGGGGTCACGGATGTTCGAAATTTGGGGGCCCTTGCCCGATCTGCATGGTGCCTGGGCGCCGATGCCTTGCTAATCCCCGGCCTAGATAATGCCCAGGTGACCCCTGATGGCATCAAAGCCAGCGCTGGTGCCTTGGAATTAATTCCCGTATGCAGAACCTTGGCCCTGCAGAATGCCTTGAAATACCTCTCGAATAGCGGCTTCACCATCCTGGGCGCAAGCGAGAAAGGCAAGGATTCTTGCCGCGATCAAGATTTGTCTGGACCATTGGCATTGGTGATGGGCGCTGAGGACCATGGGCTGAGCCCCGAAACATTGCGGAGATGTGATGCATTGTTACGAATTCCCATGCCGGCCAGAGCTTCCGGAATTGGTTCCCTCAATGTTTCGGTAGCGGCTGGCATCCTGCTCCATGAATGCCTGCTCCAACGGCAGCAAACTCCGTGATGGACAGCCTCCCTCCTGTCGTCCTGCCACCTCCCCTCCGTACCGGTGACCAAATCATCGTCATCGCCCCATCCAGGGCAATTGACCATGCAGCATTACAGCCTTGGGCTGAATGGATGCACTGTCGTGGATATCAGGTGTTATACGGTGCAAGCATTGGGGTCAGGGATCACCAATTTGGCGGAAGCGATGCGTTGCGTACGCGTGATTTGCAAGAAGCTTTGAGCAATCCGGAAATACGGGCTATATTTTTTGCTCGAGGCGGTTACGGTGCGGCTCGGCTTCTGGATCGCGTGGAATGGAAGGTTCTGCAAGAAAACCCCAAGTGGTTATGCGGTTACAGCGATGCCACTGCCATCCTCAACCATGCGCATGCCATTACCGGTGTTGTGGCGCTCCACGGCCCTATGCCCTTTCAATTCAATTCGGCCTTGGACATGGAAAGTCCCAATTCCGAACTTGGACGGGCTAACCTGAATTGGGAGCATACTCTCCAAATCATGGAAGGTGGCCTGATTGACCGTAACCCAAACGACCCACCGCGGACCATTTATCCTTTTGAACCCAAAATCCTATCCAAGCATTCCGCTTCAGCTATATGGCCACTCCAAGGCAAACTCATTGGCGGTAATCTGTCTGTGCTTTATAGTCTCATGGGCTCCTCTTCGCTCCCCGACTCCCAGGACGCGATTCTATTCGTGGAAGACCTGGACGAATACCTCTACCACCTGGACCGCATGTGGTTAGCCTTGCAACGCAGTGGCTATTTGAACAGGCTCAAAGCCATCTTAATCGGCAATTTTACAGAAATGCGCGACAACACGATTCCCTTCGGCAAAGAGCCAGCTTCCATCGCTGTCGAACGAACCCAGTCCTTGGGTATTCCCTGCATTGCCGGCCTATCCTTTGGCCATGGCCCCGTGAACAATCCCTTACCCCTCGGATGGACCGTCACCATTGACCGTGAAGGTCTGTCTTGGTAAGCGATTAGGGGTTGACGATATTGACCTCAGGCTCCAAGACCACACCAAATTCATCGTGAACCGAGCGCATGATGTCTTGCGCAAGCATCCATAGGTCTTGCCCCTGACCTCCTCCGTAATGCACCAAAACCAAGGCATGCCCAGGAGATACCCCTATAGCTCCCCTCCGGTGGCCTTTCCATCCACATTGTTCAATGAGCCAGGCCGCAGAAACTTTCCATTGCCGATCGCTCCCTTGTACTTCAAAAAGAGGGGCATTTGGAAAATTCGTTCTAAAAGCATCCGCCGTATCTCCTTGCAGCACAGGATTCTTGAAGAAACTTCCTGCATTTCCTAACACAGCTGGATCCGGTAATTTGGCTCGCCTGATCTCTGCAACTTTATCCGCAATTTGAACCGGCTTCAGGTCATAACCGTGATCGTGGCCTTTAGGGTCAAAATATTCTTTCAATTCCTTGTAGGCAAGCTGAGGATGAGGCTCGGTATTCAAACGATAACGGACCCGGGTAATCACCATCCTTCCTTTCATCTGTTGTTTAAACACCGAATTTCGGTAAGCAAAATCGCATTGATCTTTCATGTACTCGCTGGGTGGTCCGTTCAAGGGAACCCCCCTAAGCGAATCAAAAACATTCCCTTGCTCCACCCCGTAAGCGCCAATGTTCTGAATAGGTGCTGCCCCAACCGAACCGGGAATCAAGGCTAAATTCTCCAATCCCCACCATCCCATCTCCACCGTATAACGGACCAATTCATGCCATGAAACCCCCGCCCCTGCCTCTACCAGAATTTCGCCATGGTCCTGAACAGAATGCTGAATACCCCCAAAAGCCAAGCGAATCAACGCCCCTGGGTAGTTGCCACAAAACAGCAAATTACTCCCACCTCCCAAAAACATAAATTGTCCACCACTCAATTCATCAGCGGTTTCTATAGCTCTTGGCAAGTCGTCTTCGTCAGCAACCTCCAACCAATATTTGGTCCGCACCTCCAAGCCAAAGGTATTGTGTGCCTTGAAATCGAAATCTTTGAAAACTTTCACTAGGCTAATTTAAGGGAACAGGGCATAAATTGAAGAAGGGCGGGGCTCGAAGCCCTTAACTGCTTTCGGTCATAAAAAAAGTCGCTCCTGTGGAGGAGCGACTTTTCTGATCGTGAAGAAGATATGCCAATTAATGGCGAACAATCACACGCTGCCTCTTGGAACCTGCAACCGATAGAACATCCAAATAATAAGTTCCGTTTGGAACCGAAGTAAGGTCCAAAGTGTACCGAGCGGACTGCCCGTTTGATTCAGCAACCTCGCTACGAACCAGACGACCCGTCATATCGAAGAGGGAAGTTTTAACTTTACCCAAATCACGTGCCGCACTTAACTTAATGTTCAGTAGGTCAGAAGTAGGGTTAGGATAAGCGATTGCCACAAACTCGTTGAGTTCCGCAATCGAGGCCCCGGGAACGCGAGGCACACGACCAAAGTTCAAGCTGTTACGGATAGCATTTCCATTATTAAACCAGTCCGTTGACCTGTACAAGACTGAAGCAAACCAAGGCATGGTCACGGTCTGATCATCTAATAATGAAACATGATTTGCGCCATTGTTTGAAAACAAATGGGCTACCAACCAATAATCACCCGGCTGCACAATACGCTCCTGAGGTGAGCCCCCAAGAGTTGCTGGGAAAGGAATCGTCACGCGGCCTCTAGAAACATCAATTGAAGTCAACGTATACAGATCGGTTTCCAAAACAACTGCAGCTTGACCGCCGGGAAGACCTGTGGTTGCATCGGATGTCTCTAAAGTGAAGAAAATCAAGCCCCCTGCTTGTGAACCGTTGGTTCCTGTTGCCATCAGTGCCGTGGCGGATGTTACAGTATCCGTATTCACCAATTCACAAATATTGGCAACTTTGAGGTCAAAAACCGAAGGAGGATTTCCTGTAAAGTTCCTTGTCCCAAAAATTAAAGAGGTTGGAGGCCTACTTACACTTACCGACATCAAGGAATCGGTGAGCTCAAACTGTCTGGACGCTGTATTGTTGGCTGTAGAATCCAGACTAACCGAATCAAAAGATAAACTGTAATTCACCCTGGTGAATTTATAAAGGGTAGGCGTGTAGGCCGTACTGATGGTTAACAAGGTATCCGCAAAGGGGTCTAATGCAGGGAGGGCCAGAGAGGTCCCTGTGAACAGTGGCGTATTAGGAGCTGTGGTGTCTATGACCGAAACTTGCAATTGTACATTGTTTCGTACCGTTGTTCCAATATTTCTTACCCTCGCTTGAAAATACAAAAATGTCTTGTTCGAATCAGGGATAATACCGTATTCAATGACCCTATTCCTTGAGGTATCCGGCAAGAACTTCGTATCCGTAATGCTCATATCCACGCGAGGAGCTTGCTCCACCGCAATGTCATCGACCATCCAGAAATAGTAATCCCCGTTGAACAAAAAAGCAATCTTAACACTATCCTCACCACCCACATATGAGGAGATATTCACACGCTGAAAATTATTATTAGGGGTAGAGGAATTCACTGCAATACCGCTGTTGAGGGCAAGGGTATCGGACCAGGTAAGCCCGTTATTCTTGGAAAACAACAGATAGGTTCCTGTAGCAGATTGTAATCCACCCGGGCCGCCGAAACGGCGATAATACTGATAAAACGAAAGATTCACATAATCATAAGCGCTTAAATCAATTGCTGGGGTAATCAACATGCCCCTATGGGGAGATGCCCACATGCCTGTTCCGGTCGGTGAGCCGTTATTATCCAACCAATCGGAATCAAAAATCATGAAACCGTTGGTACGGGTTGGAGATTGAATTGCTTGGGTTCCGGCGGCATATGCCCCCCTCGAGCCTGTCCCGCTGGCTGGCAGGGTAGACAAACCACGATATTCCCAAATACCGGCCGTGTCGGGTGTTGGGCCTGTATTAATTCCGCGAAAACCATAATTGGTCCAACCGGTCGTGTTGGGATTTGACCCAAAGTTATCCGACCAAATATTCACGGCCTCCGTTTGAAAAGAGGTGTTACCGCCGTTAAGTGACGGAGATCCAGAATTGTTTAAGGAATTTGCGTCATAGACCGCGCCTAGTTCCAACTGTTTGATGGCCTGCATTGGGCGTTGCACTTTGGCCTGCTGAGCGTGTGCCGAACCTATGGCCAAGCACGCAGTTAGCAGGATCGATAATGAAATAAACTTGTTCATTGTGAAAAAATAAAATAGTTAAGTTGTTGGAGTGGATGAAATGTACAAACAATTATTTGGCCTTCACCATGAGCCTTGAAGCGATTGGCCCTTGTTCGGACCAAATCTCCACGCGGTAAACGGCCATGGGCAATTCCCCGAAAGAGGCGGAATGATTGAAGATTCCCTGTTCGGCATGGACCTTGGGTCCCTCGGCAAGCAAGCGGCCCTGTAAATCATAACAACGGGCGAACAGCTCTGCGGTATGCTTCAGATCCAGACTCCAGTGGACTTCGTTGACGAAAGGATTCGGATACACTTTGGCGCTATTCGCCTCCAGGACCTGAACCGAGGTAGCCGACGGATTCCCAAATATTGCGGCAAGACCCATTGCTGTACCGTTGGTATACCAATCACCGTCAACTGGAAGGTAAACAAGGGAGGTGTAGTTTGGCATGAAAGCCTCATTGCTCAAATCATCAGGAATCCTAATGTGGTTGTTCCCCGTATTGGAGAAAAGTTGCGCCCCAGCGTAATAAGGACCTGCAGCTAGGACCCTGTCCTGAGGAGTGCCTGCCAAAATTGCCGGAATAGGCACGTCAATGTATCCGCGGCTGATATCCGCGGTCGTCAAGGTCACTAGGTCAGATTCTACGATAATTGGAAATTGTATGGTAGGCGATGAGGCCAGACCAAGGGTGTCCCGAATACTAACCGCCAATACCCCGCCAGCAACTGAGTTGGATCGGAGGTAAACGCGCACACCGGTAACGGTATCCGAGCTGGTAAGGTTGATAAGAGAAGTGACAATGACGCCATCTTCCTCGTCGGTAAAACTGGAGGTGCCGATGGATCCCAAAACCGTTGAAGCCGGATAAAATGGAGAGACCCTGTCATTGGTGACCAGCAACAAGGTCGTATCCACATTGTCTGCCGGAGAGCCATCTGCTGAATCCGCCAAAACCTCCATGCGTAGGGTATAATTTCCTGTGGTCAAGCCAGCAAGGTTAAAATATGGACGGACCTCAACCGTATCCCTGGTATTGGAAGGCATGCTTTGGCCGGGTGAACTCTGGTTGTACAATGGCGATGCGCCGATAACCCTTGCATTCAACCTGGAATTTGGCTGGGTATTCTGACCAAAATTCTGGATAGCAGCCGAAAAAATCAAGGAATCCTGCAAATGAGGGATGGCCATTTGGGCATTGTAACACAGTCCAATTTTGGGGATGATGTCATAATCTTCCAACACAAGATCGTTGGTAGGTAAAGAGGAGACCTCAATATCGTCAATGGCCCAGAACCAATCCCATGCACCTACATAGTGAAAACGAACCCACAAATTTGGTTGATTCCCGGCGATGGCCGAAATATTGGAACGGACCAAGGTGGTGTTGTTTATGGTGGTGTTGACGGGGATAACATTGCTTGAATTGTATATTTCTGTCCAAGTAATGGAATCGGTACTGATTTCAACAACATGATCCTCTTGAAAACGACGGAAATACTGCCTGAAACTCAATTGTACGCCGGATTGCCCCACCAAACTTGTTCCAACTTTGAGGGTCAGATAATCGTCTTGGGTATCATTGTTAAATGAATCCGAATTGATCATCGCAAAGGGAGCCCCGGAAAAAGAATTCAACGTCGTACCAAAATTGCTAAGATTGGGTTCGAGGGCGGAAACGACTTTCCAACGGGCTCCGCCGTTGGTATCGTTTTGGATGGTCATACCCGCCAAATTGCTGAAATTAAAAGTCCAAAGCGCCGAGGTGCTCTCTGTTTG
>SXGR01478440.1_pt1 | contig 34080 bp, 34 predicted proteins | sample 3174711 | NCBI WGS metagenome assembly SXGR01 (sample SAMN11356860, study PRJNA531348) | freshwater metagenome | isolation source: freshwater sample F1-60 | place: China: Fuxian Lake, Yuxi | collected 2017-12-25 | reverse complement strand
TCGACATCAGACGGCCACGCACCCCCGGCACGGCACCAGGGACTGGCGCTGCCGCTCGAGGTGCTTCTCCCGCAAGGTCGTGTAGCCCTTGCCAGTCCAGATGTCGCTCACGGACTCCTCCCCCACGGTGCCCGGGCACAGAAACGACCGGTAGTCCACGTCGCAGGGGTTCATCTTCCCGTCCCACCACACGAAGGCGCGTCGCCAGAGATCCGAGCAGGCCTCATCGATGCCGTTCGGCTCGTTCTCATAAGCGTTCTCCCACGGGTTGTAGTCGACGAAGGCGACCTGGTCGACGTACTCGCGCCAGAACGCCTCGATCTTCTGGTGATCCTGCCGCTCGCGGTCGAACGCGACTCCCGAGACGCGCGTGATGAGCCGTGACTGCGGGTAGTCGCGCTCCTTGATCTCCTTGAAGCGGGCGATGTTGCCCATGACCTTCTCGAAGTCGCCGTTCACCCGCAGTTGCGCGTAGGTGACCGGGTCAGCAGCGTCAGCCGAGAAGACCAGCGTGTTGGGCTCCGCCTGGAGGATCGCGTGGGCCTTCTTCTCGTCGAGGAAGGTTGCGTTGGTGTTCATCTTCAAGCCGAGGAACTTGCCTGACGCATAGGCCAGCATCTGCTCGATCCCCTTGGTCAGCAACGGCTCACCACGCGATGCCATCGTCACGAACTCGACGTTGCCTTCGAGTTGGTCGACAACCTTCTTGAACATGTCGACGGACATCTGTCCGGCGTGGCCGTGCTTGCGCAACGTCAGCAGGGGATCTGTCTGGAAGCAGAACACGCAGCGGAAGTTGCAGATCGACGTGGGCTCGATCTGGACGCACGGCGGGAACTGATCGAGCTCCTTGGTCGTGGGGAAGACGTCGTATCGGTAGCGGTGGTAGAGGTAGCGAGGCAGGTCGGCGTCATCGATGCGCGCCATCTCCTCGATGACGTGCGGGCGCAGGTGGAAGGTGCTCGGCAGTCGATCGGCGGGCGCGACATCGAGGTCGGCGAAGGCGCGCTCGAGGATCACGAGCATCGAGGGATCCAAGTTCAGGTCCGCCAGACCCGCTCGGATGGCCGCCAGTCGACCGATGACTGCCTCGACCGAGAAGTCGCCGGCGACGGAATGGAAACTGTCGCCTTTACGATACAAGCGTGGCGTATTCAGGACGGTGCTCCTCACGGGCAAATGCGATGACGCAACTGTGACGAGTCTAATGCTCTGGGACCTGCCCGAGCCCCCGCCCGCATCCGAGGGTGCGGTCGCGCTGTGGCAGCAGTTCCTGCCCGACGGAGCACGTGAGGCGCTGTACTCCCTCCCCCAGGAGGTGCACAAGGATCGCGACCGGCTGAGGGCCGCCTATCTCGCCTGGCTGTACGAGGTCGGGCAGCGTCCGAGGCGAGGGCGGTCGCTCCGCGACCGCCTGCAGATCCGGCCCGGCCTGAGCTACTGGTGGATGACCATCCCGGCGGACTTCTCACTCGAGCCGGACTCTCCGGCGTACCGAGCGGTCCGGCTCATGGCCTTCGCCGCCCTGGCTGATCGCCTGGGCGCGCGCACGATCAGCGTCGCGACCCGGGACCGATGGCTGACTCGTGCCGTCACCGACTGGGCGGAGGCCACCGGCCGCACAATGACCTCCGCCCGAGACGCCGGCGACGAGCACGCCTCTCATGACAGGCGCGTGGGGGGACTCCGTCAGGCCCTCTACCGGGCGGTGCCGCCCGTCGCAGCAGCCCGCGTCCTCGCATCCATGCTGCGGGCACCCAAGCACGGCGGGCGCCGAGCGGGCCGATCTGAGATCGGTGGCATCACCTTCATCGACTACCTGGCGCACCTCGGCCCGAGCGCACGGCGAGACGGCCAGTTCCAGTCCAACTACTGGGGTCCGCTCGTGCCCCTGCTGGAGGAGCTCGACGATCCCATCTCGTGGCTGCACATCTCCGGGGAGTTCGCCACGCCAGCCGTGGTCCGGGCCGACGAGAAAGTGGTCGCTGCCTTCAACGACAGCCACAGCCGACAGGTGCACGACCTGCTCCACTCGCATCTCACGTGGGGAGTCGCTGCCCGCTCCTGTCTCGACTACGCCCGCATCGTTGCCCTGGGGCTGAGGGCGGGGGATCGGCACCGCCTGTTCGACGACGAATCGACGCGACTGTCGCTCTGGCCAGTCTTCCGCGAGGCCTACCGCGACCAGTTCTATGGCCGCACGGCCATGCTCAACGCCTTCTGGATCAACCTGCTGGAGGCCGCCGTCAGCGCCCTGCCGCACCAGCGACTGGGCGTCTACCTGTTCGAGAACCAGCCCTGGGAGCTGGCCCTGCAGCATGCATGGCGCCAGGCCGGGCACGGCGAGCTCATCGGAGTGGCTCATACGACCGCGCTCTTCTGGAGCACCCGGTTGTTCAAGGACCCGCGCGACGAGTGGGCGACTGAGGGGACGAACCCGATGCCGTGGCCCGATCGGGTCGCCGTCAACGGCCCGGCCATGCGTGCCATCTGCCTGACTGCGGGCTACCCGGGGGATCGCATAGTCGACGTCGAGGCCCTTCGGTACTTCGGCCTGCTGAGCACCGGGCGGACGCAGAGTGCCTCAGGCGTTCTGCGCGTCGTCGTATTCGGTGAGTACTCCGCTGCGGCCGACCGGCATCTCGTCCACGTCGTCGAGGGAGCCCTCGACCTCGTTCGCATTCCCATCGATGTCGCCTTGCGGCCCCATCCGGCAACCGAAGGCACCTCGACCGGGCGTGACCCGCGTATACGCATCGACCAGCGCCCGACCGTGGCCGATGCACTCGCTGCCACCGACGCTGCCGTCTGCGGACCTCTCTCGAGCGTGGCCGTCGAAGCGGCACTGCAGGGACACCCTGTCATCCTGATTGCCGACGCCAGTGTGTTCATGACAAGCCCCGCGGAGGCGATACCCGGAGTCGCCTTTACCCTGACAGCAGACGGTCTGGCTGCCGCACTCGCCGCCGCGACTTCGGATGGGACGCACGTGGGGCCTCCCGTCGATCTCGTCTTCCACCTCGACGGACGGCTGGCCCGATGGCAGACCCTGGTGAGCCACGAGCTTCGGGGTGAGGCCGGTGGCGGTTCGAGGTGAACGTTGTCCGGGCTATGGCTCGAGTAGTCGCGTAAGGGCTCCTTAGCGGTCACCGTGCCGTTCGGCCCATTACACTTCGACGCATGTCGCGTCGGTGCCCAATCTGCAGCGCTGATGACTGGTCGCCGCGGGTGGGCGCCCTACGCGATGCACCCGACATCGGCGTAGTCCAATGCGTCAGATGCGGGGTCGTCATTCCCGAGCGTGAACCGGCAGTCGCCATCGACTACGCGTCCGGATCGATGTTTGGGGCCGCGGTTCCGAACTTTGATGCGCTGCGTCAAGGCGGTGCCACGGACAACAAGAGACGAGTGGCAGCACTCCGCGAGGTCGTCGATCAACGACCCCTGATAGACCTAGGTTGTGGTGCCGGCGGGTTCCTCAGTCTTGTTGGATCGGGCACCCCCAAGTTCGGAGTTGAGCTTGACCAAGAGTCTCGGCAGTACTGCCTCGACGAAGGCCTCAAGGTGTACCGCACCCTTGACGAGATTCCGGAACACACTCGCGAGGAGATCCAGGTCCTGACCCTCTTCCACGTCCTGGAGCACAGCTCAGATCCGAGGGGCTTCCTTGAACAGGCATTGGCGCAACTCCCGGCTGTTGACGTAGTCGTTATCGAAGTGCCCTGCTCGGAGGACCCCCTTCTGAATGTCGTGTTCAGTGAACCCTTCGCGCACTACACCTACTGGTCTCACCATTGTCATCTGCATTCATTGGCCAGCCTGAGACTGACCCTCGGCAGCGTTCTCAGCGAGGTCCACGTTGAGCGGGTCCAGCGATACGGTCTCGCGAACCACCTAGGTTGGCTTACACAGGGGGGACCGGGTGGAGACACCCGGTTCGCCTGGGCTTCGGGCACGGAAGTTGATCTCCGATATCGGGAGTCCCTGATCGACCTGGGTTACAGTGACACGCTCTGGGCCACGGCTCGTCCCCTCCGAGGCTGAGCACTCCCGATGACTGCGTCCTGACGCTGCGTTTGGCCGCCCCGCCGGTAAGGTTTCACCAACAGTGGAGACCGTTGAGGCAACTTGACGTTAGGGGCGGCAGTGACGGATTCAGATTATCTAGGAACCCCGATCTCGGGCGACGAGACAACCCGGAAAATCTACGAGGCGCAGCACGCGCGTCGCGTTGCCGATCCCGCAGCCTTCGATCGCATCTGGGATCAGTACCGCACCAATACCTTTGGGTTGCCGGAAAGTTGGTTTGCCGGGAAGCGCGTTCTTGATATTGGCTGCGGGAACGTTGGCGCGCTCATGATGCGTTTCATTGCGCTTGGTGCGGCCGAGACGTGCGGCGTCGATATCGGAGAGGACTGGATGCCGCTGCTCAAGGACTCACTGGAGCGGCATGGCTATTCCACCGATTCGGTCGAACTGCGAGCAGGGAGCACTTTGAGACTCCCACTTGAGGATGAGTCCTTCGACTTCGTTTCCATCGACGGCGTGCTCATCCACCTAGCCGACATGACCGAGGTGGAGCAAGGCTTCGTTGAAGGCGCGCGCGTATGCAAGTCTGGGGGCTACTACTTCACCTCATACGGCCCATGTGGTGGCCTGATGCAGAGCGCTATCTTCCCGGCGGTTCGCTCCTACTACCGTGAGAACGACGATTCCCGGCTCTCATTGACAACCTGACCGCCGAGAATCTCCACGCCACGATAGACAAGATCTGCATCGACGCCCGTGAGTACGCGAATCAGGACTTGAACCCCGCGATGCTTAAGGTGCTCTTCGGGGAGGACTTCTGCCTCTTCTTGATGAACTACATCCAGGCGCCCAACTGGCTTTCCAATGAATGCACGCCTAGTTACGTAGAGAACCTCTACCGTAACCACGGATTCGACGACATTGTTCGCCTGAACTCGTACATCGTTCGAAGTGATGTTCGCAAGTTCGAAGCACCTCTGCACTTCGACCGCGACTATCCGGTTTCCAAAGCTTTGTACGGCGAGGGATACGTCAAGTACGTAGCGCGCAAACTCTGACTCAGTTTTCCAGTAAGTCGCGCCGGACTTCCTCCCAGAAAGGCTTCTCGGGCGTCCCCTGACGCTTCACGTAGCGATCCAAGAACCTCGCATAGGCGCTGTTGTCAGGAGCACGGGGAACCCAATGCGCGGGAACGTTCCCTTCCTCAAATACCTCAAGTCCCATGAGATCGATGTACTCGCTCATCTCAAGCCAATGCCCGTCCCACAGGCGCGGCACTCGGATCGCCACCGCGGGCTTCCCGAGTATCGCGGTCATTCCCAGCGCGGTCGTTGGGTCAGTAAAGAGGACTACGGACGCCTTTGCGACGACCGAGGCCGTCCGTCCATACAGCACCTTCCTGCCCCGATAGCGCTGCTCCAACAAACCAATCGGCGCACGAGGATGCGCCGCGATTACCACCGGCTCACCGAGGCACGCCTCAATCTTCGTCAGTGCCTCATCGACGCTACGAAACCAGTCGTCGGCATTGACCTCCACCTCGTATGGCAGGATCGCGAAGTCCGGGTGTAGTGGCCCCATCGCATCGAGATAGACAGGAAACAAGGACTCTTCGTTGGTGATGCCTGGAGCACGCAAGATTGCATCGTAGTCCCAGGTGTGCAGGTACCGAACCTTGGTGTTGACTCCAAGGAGCAGTGGGTCTACGGATTCCGTGTTGGTACCGACCCAAACCCAATCAAGTGGACGCATGCCGGACCTAGGCAAGCGCGAGCGGAGGCGGAAAGCCGAGGCGCCGAGCCGCTGGGCCGCCTTTCGCGTGAGGAGTGCGGGGGTCGCATTCCCGCTGCGCAACGAAAGCAGCTGCCGACGGACTCGCGACAAGAAACGAGAGGCAGGTCGTGAGTCGGTGGGGTCAGCCGGCGTTAGTGGACGCTGGCCCGCAGAGACAGTCGTGAGCACGGCTCGACTTCTCATCAAGGGCATCAACATCGATCGATATGCGGCGAACTGCCCCAGGTACACGCCAGCCATCACGATCACGGCGGTACTGCTTGTCAAAGCGAGACAGGCGGTTGCCAATTCTCCAGCTGACGTAAAGCGTCGAACACGACAGTCGAGGGGCCGCTCCACAGCGGCCTCGACGTCCCGTGGGAGGAAGAGGTCCTGGACCTCCCACACCTCCACCGCGACCCCGTAGCGCGTCCATCCGGCGACGTCGAACCGACCATGATCGCGGACGTCAAGGGGTGACTCCACGATGTAGATGACCTGCTCAATCATGGCGCAGTCACACGAGACTTCCTTGAACCCAGGCTTGCCGCAATCAGCATGCTGCGGAGCCTAGGACAGCGAGCGACCTCCGAGGCATCCGAGGCTGTCGGAACGGCGACCAAGGCAAGTGGATAAACTAGCGCAGTCCGTTGAGGCGAGGTCACGAGGTTTGGATTGGAGTACGGGTGTTTGATGACTTCTTCACCGCACTTCCCCGTCTTGCGGACGACCAGTGGGACTTTCTCAGCACTGAGACCCTCGACAAGTGGCTAGGTTCGAGACCTGCTGAAGTGGCTTACTGCGCCAGGTGCGTCATGTCGAACCAGCGCCCGCGCATCAAGCTTGATGCGGAGGGAATCTGCAGCGCCTGCCGGTACTGGGAGCGAAAGAGCGCGATCGACTGGTCTTCGCGGGAAGCCCAGCTGGCCGAGATCCTCGACCGCCATCGTTCTTCGGACGGCTCCTACGACGTCATCGTCCCCGGCAGCGGCGGCAAGGACAGCGCCTACGTTGCCCACCAGCTCAAGACCCGGTGGGGAATGCATCCACTGAATGTCACGTGGGCACCGTTCACCTACTCCGATATCGGCATGCGCAATCTGCAGGCGTTCATCCACTCGGGCTTCGACAACCTGCTCGCCACCCCGAATGGTCAGTTGCATCGCAAACTGACACTGCTCAGCACCGCGCTTGTCGGCGATCCCTTTCTGCCTTTCATCTGGGGCCAGATCAGCTATGCCTTCCACATCGCCAAGTCCATGGACATCCCGCTCGTGTTCTTTGGCGAGAACGGGGAGGCTGAGTACGGGGGCAGCACCGAGACGGAGAACCTCTCGGGTATGCCAACGAGCGCGTGGAGCGACAACTACTGGAAGGGCGTCACTCCGACCAAGATGGTTCGCATCGGCCAGGACATGGGCCTGATCTCCGACGACGAGGCGCTCAGTATCTCGAGGTTCTACTTTCCACCGGACCTCGATGCTGGCCCGCGGACGCTCGAGAACTACTGGTATGGCTACTGCACGGAATGGCGTCCGCAGGACAACTACTTCTACTGCGCTGAGAACACGGGCTTCAAGGCCAACCCCGAGGGGCGCAGCGAGGCGACCTACTCGAAGTACGCCAGCCTCGACGACCGCACCGACGGGTTCCACTACTACTTCGGCCTGCTCAAGTTCGGCGTCGGCCGCGCCACATCCGATGCGGCGCATGAGGTGCGTGAGGGGCTGATCGAGCGTGACGAGGCGATTGCCCTCGTTGAGCGCTACGAACTGGAGTTCCCCGATAGGAACTTCGACTTCTTCCTCGACTACACAGGTCTGGATCGTGACAAGTTCGAGGTCCTCGCCAACAAGTTCCGCGCCGACCACCTCTGGGAGAAGCGAGACGGCGAATGGGCGCTGAAGTACCCGATCTGGGAGACGCAGGGGACGTGACCGGGCCGGCCGTGACTCCTGCGCCGACGGCGACTTCACTGCCCGAGAGCGATCGGCGGGTCCGCATGATCGCCCGCCTGGATGTCAAGGGCGCCAACCTCATCAAGGGGATCCACCTCGAGGGACTCCGCAAGGTCGGATCACCGGTGGAGTTCGCCCGTCGCTACTACGACGAGGGCATCGACGAGATCCTGTTCATGGACGTTGTCGCGAGCCTCTACGGGCGCGACCAGTTGCTCGAGATCGTCCGCGAGACGGCAGAGCACGTGTTCGCCCCCATCACGGTCGGTGGAGGTGTCCGGTCCGTCGCCGACTTCGAAGCTCTGCTGCGAAGCGGCGCCGATAAGGTCGCCCTCAACACCGAGGCGACCAAGAACCCACCGCTGCTACAGGAGCTCGCCGTGCGCTTCGGCAGCCAGTCCGTCGTGCTGTCGGTCGAGGCACTCCGGGTCGCACCGGGCCGGTGGGAGGCGCTGACGGACAATGGGCGAGAGCGTACGGGACGCGACGTGATCGATTGGGTCCAGGAGGCCGCCGCTCTCGGCGCCGGCGAGGCCCTCATCACCTCCATCGACCGGGAGGGCACCCGGTCCGGATTCGACGTCGACCTGATGCGTGCGGTCGCCGAGTGCGTGAGCATTCCCGTCATCGCCAGCGGAGGTATGGGGTCGGTTGAGGACTTTGTCGCCCTCGCATCCGCGGTCGACGTGAACGGGATCGCCATCGCCGACGCCCTCCACTACAACCGGGTAACTCTCGACGAGATCCGGGCCGCGGCACGCGGGATCGGCCTGGACGTGCGGTCCGATGACTAGCCCCACGGTTGTCATCGTCGACACCGGCGTGGGGAACCTCTTCAGCATCGCCAGGGCACTGAGCACGGTCGGCGGCAGTCCGGTGATCAGCGCAGACCCGGGCTCGCTTGCAGCGGCAGATCGCGTGGTGATCCCCGGCGTCGGCTCCTACGCATCGACGATGTCCTACTTCGCCGAATGCGGCATGGACGGAGCGCTTCGCGCGTACGCGGACACTGGCCGGCCGCTGCTGGGCATCTGCCTCGGAATGCAACTGCTGGTCACCGACGGCCACGAGGAGGGGCGCACCGACGGCCTGGGGGTCATCGTCGGCGAGGCCGTGCCGATGCCGAGCGTCACGTCCACAGGAGCCCCGATGCGCATTCCTCACATCGGCTGGTCACGGGTGACGCCCATGAACGAGGGGCGCTCGCCCGACTGGATGGGAGCGGGCGGCGCCCACATCGATGTCTACTTCGCGCACTCGTACACGGTGATCTGCCCGGACCCCGAGGTGACCGCTGCGACCTTCCGGTACGGGGGGCACGAACTGTCGGCCGCCGTACGCCAGGGCAGCGTTCTCGGCGTCCAGTTCCATCCCGAGCGCAGTGGACCCGCGGGCCTGAGGCTGCTGGCGTCATTCATCGAGTCGCCAGAAGTCAAATGACGGCCACCGCCTCGCCCTACCTCCAGGTGATCTCGTCGCCCGAACTGAAGGTCCGGGGGGCCACCCGGCCCAGCCACTCGTAGTACGACTCCGGTCCCTCGATCGACTGCGGGCGCACGACCGCGAGGTCGGCCTCGGTGATGTCCGTCCCCGAGGGCACCGTGCGGGCAGCGTAGAGGCCCTTGCGCATCGTCCTGCGGTTCGCGAGCTCGGCCGCCGTGGGTGACTTCACGGTGCTACCCAGTGCCCGCTCGACGTCGCGGATTCCGCGAACGAGGCCGGCGAACTCCGCAGGCTCACTCGACGCCGCGTGGTCAGGTCCGGCCATGGTGCTGTCGAGGGTCAGATGCTTCTCGATGACGCAAGCGCCGAGGGCCACCGCAGCCTGGGCGACCGCCGTTCCCCTCGTGTGATCCGAGTAGCCCACCCGGACACCGAAGGCCGATCCGAGGGTCGCCATTGCGAGCAGGTTCACGTCGTCGATCGAGGCGGGATAGTCACTGGTGCAGTGCAGGAGGATCACCCTGTCCGCGAGCATGGCCCTCGCCTGCGGATCCGCGTAGGCAGCGTCAAGGTCCGACTGGCCTGAGGGGAGGCCGGTGCGCGCGTATCCGAACGCCAGGGCCTTGAGCGAGTGCTCAACCTCGCCAAGTGAGGCCATGCCCGTGGAGAGGATGATCGACGACCCCGAGCGCGCCGCATCCATCAGCAGGGGGAGGTTCCGCAGGTCTGAGCTCGGGAGCTTGATCCTGGCGAGCCTCAGTTCGTCCACCAGGAACCGGAGACTGGGCCGATCGAAGGGCGTGCTGAGGAACTCGATCCCCCGCTGCTGAGCGCGCTCGACCAGACGGACGTGGTCCTGCGCCGAGAGCTCGAGCCCCTTGAGCATGTCGAACTGGCTCTCGGCCACCGATGTCGTCCGACGCTGGTAGTCGGCCTTCGGGGCGCTGGGCAGCACGATGTTCTCCGCCGTGAACGTCTGGAACTTCACCACGTCGGCGCCCGCCTCGTGCGCGGCGTCCACCAGCGCCAGCGCGAGATCGAGGTCGCCGTTGTGATTGACGCCTGCCTCCGCGATCACGGTCACATGCCGATCCCGCATGCCCATGACTCAGCCCTCTCCGCGTGCCAGTGCAGTGATGCGCTCCATGTTCGACGTGAGGGAGGCCACGATGTAGGCGACTGACTCGTCCGACATGCGTGGGGTGTTCGGAAGGCACAGTCCACGACGCGCGATGTCATCGGATACGGGGAGGTCCGCGGCGCGGCGATACGGGGTGAAGGCCGGCATGGCGTGAAGCGCGGGGAAGGTGACGCGCGTCTGGATGCCGTCTGAGGCGAGCAGTTCCATGAGCATGTCCCGGTGGGCGGCCAGCTCAGGGGCGATGAGCACCGGCACGAGCCAGTACGTGGACTCACCAAACGGTGAAGCGGGCATCATGGTCAGGCCGGGGATCTGCGCGATCCCCGTCTCGTACAGGCGTCCGATGTGACGCTTCCTGCCGACCAGGCTGTCCGCCCGCTCTACCTGCGCCACCCCGACGGCCGCCTGCAGGTTGGTCAGTCGGTAGTTGTAGCCGATGACCTCATGCCAGTACTTGCGGGCGTGCGACATGCCATGGTCCCTGAGCTGCCGGGCACGCTGCTCCGCCCCGGCGTCCCTGAAGAAGACCATGCCGCCTTCGCCTGTCGTCAGTGTCTTGTTCCCGAAGAAGCTGAAGGTCGCCGCGTCGCTCAGGACCCCGACGTGGCCGGCAGCGGATGTCGTGCCAATGGCCTCTGCGCAGTCCTCGACCAGCAGGAGGCCCCGGGCGTCGGCAAGCTCGCGCAGTCCGTCCACGTCACAGGGACTGCCGTACAAGTGCACCGGAATGACCGCGCGGGTGCGCTCGGAGATCAGCGGCTCGACGAGAGCGGGGCTGAGGCCCCAGGTCACCGGGTCGACGTCCGAGAGGACGGGAACGCCGCCCGCCGCGACGACCGCATTGGCCGTGGCAGCGAAGGTCGCCGAGGGGACGATGACCTCTGCGCCGGGCTCGAGCTGCAGCGCCTGCAACGCGAGGGTCAGCGCGACGGTCCCGTTGCTCACCGCGACCGGGTGACGTAGGTGGGTGAAGGCGGCGAAGTCCTGCTCGAAGCGGCTCACGAACGGACCGCTGGATGAGATCCAGTTCTGCTCGACGCACTGGAGCACGTATGCCGCCTCGCTGCCGGTCAGCTCCGGCTCGGCGACAGGTAGGAGTCCCCAGTGCTCACGATAAGAGAAGTCGCGGATGAACCCGTCGGCATCGACTCGGGGAAAGACCTTCTTCCCCTCCTCCAAGCCCGTGGCCAGCGCGAAGAACGTCTCCTCGGCACCGGCGCCAACCGAGAGGGTCGAGGGATTGACGTTCATGATCGTGCTCACCGGCGCGTCGAGATCGGCAGTTCCCCTGAGCACGGCACGGCGGAAGTCACCGTCGGACACGACGCCGATCAGGCGTCCCTCGTCGGTGACGAACGCGACGCCCAGGCAGTTGGCATCCATCTTCTCGACGGTTGCGCGGATGGACGCGTCGACGGCCACGCACACGTCCTGCATGGTCAGGAGCTGAGCCGTCATCGCGTTCCCGCATCGGCCCACAGGTCCCTCGCCAACTCCGCCTGCGCGAGGAGATCGACGTCAGGGGAGGGCGCCACCTCGAGCGTCGCTGTCGGCACTCCCGGGTCCAGGCATGACCAGAACCACGAGTCAGCGGTGACGCCGCCGTTTGAGTCGCTCATCCCGTCATTGTCGCTCAGGTGATAGCCGCGGACGAAGCGGGACGTGGCCTGGAGCGCCTGAGCGGGATCGAACCCGAGGGTGGCCGCGGTCACCTTCAAGTGCGCCACGTCCATGAGCAGTCCGACGCCTGCAGGCAGTCGAACCATGAGATCGCAGATCTGCTCAGCCGACGCCATGAGGAGGACGTCGTCACCCCCCTCGTCACGGGTGCCCGTCGTGAGGACGTTGTTCTCGATGAGCAGCTCGATCCCGGTTCGCTCCGCATGCTCGTGCAGTTCGGTGACCGAATCGACGAAGAGGCTCTGCGCCACGCTCAGGTCGGCCCGCTCGAGGCTCTGCCAGGTCCTGCCGAGGAAGCTGACGGGGGGGTCGACCAGGAAGCCCGCATGGACCCCGTACCGCTCAGCCCCCAGGAGGGCCGACAGCGCCATGGCCTCCTTCATGCAGGCGAGTGTGCGGTCGCGGATCTGATCGTCGACAGAGGCCAGATTGAACACGAACGGGGGATCGGCCGGCGGGAAGTAGTTGTGCACCTGCAGACTGGCTTCAGCGCGATGCGCCAGGACGCTCTCACGGAGTCCCTGGTGCGGAGCACCCCCCGACAACTCGATGTCGCGGATCCCTGCGTCGAGGAGCACCCCGATCGCAGCGGCGGGAGGCATGGCGAACGACCCCGTGGAGACGAAGACGCTGGCACTGCTCACGCTAGACTCCTAGGTCGATCCACGATGTGATCTCGAGAATACCGCTCCTCGGACGATGGCCGTCCCAGCCCTGACGCTTGCGAGGTGGGACTTGATCGGCAGTCAGAGCGTCCTCGCGGTCGTTCCGGCGCGGGGCGGCTCCCGCGGCATACCGCGCAAGAACCTCGCTGATCTGGCCGGGATGCCGCTGATCCAGTGGACGATCAATGCAGCGCTCCAGAGCGACTACATCGACAGCATCCTAATCAGCACCGACGATCCGGATGTCAAGGCGCTCGCGCTGCAGCAGGGCATGGCCGTGCTCGACCGGCCGCAGGACATCGCCGGCGACCACGCCACGGCCGCCGAGGTCATCGCCCACGCGATCACGTCGACGGGGCACAACGGGGTCCTTGTCTACCTCCAGCCCACGAGCCCGCTCCGCGCGTCCGAGGACATCGATCGAAGCCTCGAGCTGCTCATGTCCGGAGACGCCGAGGGGGTCGTGTCGGTGACCGAGGCCGCCGAGAACCCCGAGTGGATGTACCGGCTCTCCACAACGGACTTGGGGCTCGAGCCGGTGATCGCCCACCACTCGGCATTCCGCCGACAGGACCTGCCGCGAACCGTGCGGCTGAATGGGGCCGTCTACTGCGCTGCGACTCGGTCGCTCCTGCCGGACGGAAGCTTCTTCAGGCTGCGACTGGCCGGCTACGAGATGCCCGCATCGCGATCGATCGACATCGACGACCCCGAGGACCTCGAGCTGGCCCGGCGGCATGTGGCCGAGGGCCAGGGCTAGGGCCCCGGGCGTCTGCGCAGGGCCCGCGCGACCGCGGCAGGCACGTCCCTCGGGTTGGACCGCAGCTTGGCAGCGATCCGCTGTGGAATGCCGTCCCTCCCCGGAGCGGCGACCTGCCCGGCCAAGGCGCGAAGGCTGCGGAGCATCTCCTCCTCGACAAGGGGATCACCGAGACTGTCGCCCGCGAAGGCCAGCGGATCGCTCCTCCACAGGTCCGCGGATTCACGGACGACGTCCGCCTCGGCCGGATCCGAGGCGCTGAGCAGGTCGGCGAGCCCACTCCAGTCACTGCGGAACTGCTCGACGATCTCTTCCTGGAGCTCGGCATTGAAGGGCGACAGCCCGGGCCTGGCACCTGCCGCCAGCTGGTTCTGGAAGGTGTGTCGGAGGCGCAGCCGCTCGCCATTGGTGAGGCTGGGGTCGGTATTGAGGGCGACGAGGATGGGAGCCTGAACCGCGGCGATCGAGACGTTCTCCCGAATGCCGCCCGCCACGGGGCGCGGCGCCTGAGGAAGTCCGACGCAGGCGAAGAAGTCGTCGACCGCATCGCGGCCGGGGACGAACGCACGCACGGTCACGCGGGCTGCCGCACTCTCGTGCCTCAGCAGTTCCACCAGCGTGGTCCATCTGATGTTCGGCTGGTCGCGCACGCCCTCCCAGAAGGCGCGGGCGGACAGGGGCTGGCCTTGCTGCACGAGTTGGAGGTACACGCTTGCCAGCCACGTCGTCTGGGGCCGGACGTAGACCACGATCTCGTGCTCCAGGTCCTTCAGCGCCGCGTTGACCTTGCCGAGGCGGATCGACGCATCGGCATACCCATCCCACGGCTCGCCAAGCAGCCCCTCGTCACTCACGATGACGTGCCCCGACGCCGCCAGGCCGCGCATGCGAGCGGTGAAGTCGGCCTCCTCGAACAGCGGGAGAGGTGCCGGGCTGAGCACATGGAGCCCCGCCCGCGCCGGTGCCAGACTGAGTGCCGTCTGGATCGACGTGCTCCCGGTCTTGTGCAGGCCGACGTGGACGGTGAACATGGGCGCCCGGCGCTACGACCGGAGGGAGAACTGCTGCGGCATGGCACGAAGGGCGTCGAGATTCGCGCGTGCCCACTCCACCATCTCGGCAGCTCCCTGCTCCAGCGGGATCTCAGCGTGCCAGTCGAGATCCCGCGAGATCTTCGTGCTGTCGAGCCAGTAGCGGCTGTCCTCGGTGGCCCGGCCGGGGACGAGGTCGACGAAGCTGTCCATGTCGACTCCTGCCGCATCCGCGATGAGCTCGACAATGCGGCGGATGGACACCGCGGAGTCCGGACCCGCGTTGTAGACCTCGCCCTGCGCCCCGTCGGTGACGATCGCGAACACGGCGGCGGCGAGATCGGTGGCATGCAGGAACGACTTCTCGGCGACTCCACCGCCCTCCAAGGGGAAGCGCTGGCCCGTGAGCGCGCAGTACGCGGCACGCGGCATCACCCGGTACAGCTGCTGGCCGGGACCGTAAGCATTCGACGGCCGGATGGTGTTCGTGGGGAATCCGATGCTGTCCGCGTAGGTCTTGAGGTGCAGGTCGCCGGCCAACTTCGACACCGCGTACGGACTGGTCGGATGGGGCTGGGAATCCTCACGGGAGGGTCCGTCGACGGCCGGTCCATAGACCTCAGATGAGCCGATCTTCATCCAGTGCCCGAAGTAGTCGCGGTCACGGAAGTCCTCTGTCATCTTCGCCAGGGACACGACGTTGGTGTCGTAGTAGAGGTAGGAGTCGGTCCACGAGGTGGCGTAGGCGAGAGCGGCGAAGTTGATGATGCATTCAGGACGCTCGGCATCAAGGATGCGCATGAGGACATCGTGCTCATGCACTATGTGCGCCTGATAGTAGATGAACCGTGGGTCGTCACGACCGACGTCCAGCGAGTAGACCGGCGACTTGCGCTGGTTGCGTCCGATGCTCACGACCCGCTCGACGTCGGTGTTCTCGAGCAGGTACTTGACCATGTGGATGCCGAACACGCCGTCCCCACCGAGGACGGCGAACCTCCGGAAGCTTCGCGACACTGTCAGACCTCTCCATCGATGGCGTGAGCTTTCCTCTGGAACATGACGGCCTGTGAGACCTCGGACCGAGCCATGACCGTCCTTCCGTCCGCCCGTCCCTGGAAGTAGGCGAGGACGTCGTCGGACACCACGGCGCGCGTCGCCTGCTCGATCGCGATGGAGGTCTGCCCACGTGCCCCGAAGTGGTCCACGATGATGACGCTCTTGCGGCAGTTCGACGCCATGACGTCGACCAGGGCCTGGAGCAGCGCGCGGGTCTCGTGCACCGACGAGGCGAAGATCAGGGAGAAGACATGCGAGAGGATGACGTGATCGACATCGGCGAGCATCAGCCCGCGGACGAAGTCCGGGCTGCTGATATCGCCCACGCTGACCGCGACGTTCCGGCTGGGCTCACAGTCACGAACGAGGCCCACCGCATCCTCGCTCAGGTCCACGCCGACCACGCGGGAGTCCGGGAAGGACTCGACCAGCCACCGGATGTTCTGACCCGTGCCGCACCCGAGCTCAAGGAACGTGTCCCCGTCCTCGTAGCGCAGGAGGTCCGGGAAGGTGTCGGCGAAGTACGCGAGGCGTGATCCCTGCCCGTGGTAGCGACGCCGCCTGTCCTCGATGCCGCTCTCCGGCACCGAGCTGTAGCCGCGCCCTCCCGGCTTGTAGTGCGCGCTGTTTAGCCTGAGGTACTTCTCGAAGATCACGTCCTGGGAGGTGGCGTTGACGACTCGGCCAAGGCGCTCACCTCCGATCGCCGGGTACTTGAGCAGCCGCGCTCCGATGGTCGGCGTGAGGCGCTGCCGATGCACGAAGGCCGCATCGATGAACCGGGTACGCACCCAGATCCCGGCACGGACAGCCGGGCGCACCAGCCACCACGTCAGGGCGCCCTCGTCCCGCGTGCCCATGCGGGACCCTCAGCCAGCCCGGACGAAGTGGAGAATGCTGCTCTCATTCCTCACGTCGAGCGGTCGCCTGCACCAGACGAGGCGGAAGCCATTGGCCTCGAACTGCCGGATGTAGTACCTCGGGTACGAGTGGCCCTCCTCCGTCAGGCTGATGAAGACGGCGTCGCGGGCCACGCGGCAGATCTCCTTCACGATCGGGAAGCTCGGGTGGACCAGCTCGATGGTCACCCCGTTGCAGTGCAGCACGTCGACGCTGTCGTCGGCGAGGGTGGACAGATAGTGCTGGAACAGGTCGTGCTTGACGTCAGCGCAGGCCCAGGTGTCGGGATAGGTCTGCGCGAACAGCTGGAGGGCCTCGCGACCCGCGTCCACTCCCGACAGGCGACGGAACCCCGCCTGGTAGAGGAAGTTCAGGTTGGAGCCAGAGTTGCACCCAAGGTCGACCACACTGGCCGTCGGCGCCGTTGTCTCGAGGAGTCGCACCATCAGGGGTCCGGGCTCTGCGATCTGATAGGTCGAGGGCTTGTACCAGGTCGAGTCGGACGCCTGGACCCAGCGCTGCGCCTCCCAGATGCGTGGCCAGAACCAGGGCATGAGCCGGCGACCGACCTTGCTGAGGAGCGGCTGCGGCGGCTCGTCGGTGACCCCGCTCTCGGCCGACAGAACCTCGTCGAAGTCCCGCTCGCTGATGACGAGGCGGAAGAAGCCCTTGGGAAGCATCAGGTAGGTATTCCGGAACATCAACAGGCGATTGAGCCGCTCGCTCGGCATGTCACTCAACGGGCATCTCCGTCATAAGATCGGTCTCCTGAATCCTAGCCGGAATCCCGTGGATTCCGGGCGAGCCTACCAGCCGACGCGGAGCGCACGGCCGGCCAGAATGCGTTGGTACCCTTCCCGCTGTGGTCTTCGACATTTCCAGTCGCGGGCACTCGGCGACTGTGTGGCTCTCCCGGATGCTCATGAGCCAAGGTGGCGTGGTGTGCTTTCACGGCACCCGCTCGATCGGGGGCTACGACAGCGGGACGGTACCCGATAGCCCGGTCGGCCAGTACATTGCGATGCTCGCCGAGATGGAGCGCAACTCGGGACTCTCCTTCGGCAGCTGCCACGGCTACTACGGGGTGGTGGCGCGAGAGCCTGTCATCCGCCACGGAGGGGCCTTCACCGCGATCCTCCGCGAGCCGGTGAAGAGGACGCACTCCATCTACCAGGCCAATGTCGCCGCCCTGGCGGAACGGCACGGCATCAGCCCGTCCGGCATCCAGCTGTCCTCCGAGCTGGGCGGCGGACTCGAGGAGCGGGTGTCCCATGAGCTCGCACGCCTCGCGGCAGATCGGTCCGTCCAGGCGAGCCGGACAGACAGTCGACGACGAGTCGACGCCGCCCTGGGCATGGGTTCCCGAGTCGTCCCGAAGTGGATGACCGGTTCCGCGAAGGATGACGACCTCGGCCCTGCCATCGCCGCGCTCTTCTTCAACTCCGCCCGCGACAGTGTCGCCATCGATGAGGAGATCATCCTCGCGTGCGACCCCGGCGATCTCATCGTCATGGAGCGCATGACGGGCGATTCGGACTACTTCCGCGAGCACGTGTGGGAGCGGCTGCTTCCTCATCTGGCCGGTCGGAGTCCGCTGGCACCAGACTCGCCTCGGCTGAACGACCATGCCGGCCAGGTCGAGCGGGGGCTGGACAGCGCCGGGCTCTTCGAGTCCTGGAACCCCGTCTATCGAGAGGCCCTCGTGGCGATGCTCGCCGCGCATCCTGCGTCCGTGGACGCCTACCGACGCGTCGGCTACTTCATCCCCTGACCGGCGCAACCACGGGCCGACGGCCCTGAAGAGGAAGAGAAGCAATGGGTGTCGACATGCAGGTCCCCGTGGACGGCGACATAGCGCGTGCTCGGTGCCGGAGCCACCGACGCCGCATCCTTGACGTGTCCCAGAGGGTCGATGCCCTCCATGTGGCACCCTCCTTCTCCTGCCTCGAACTGGTCGACGCCGTGCTCAACTACTGCGTGGACGAGCCGGTCGGGGGTGCCGACGCCTTCATCCTCTCCAAGGGCCACGGGGCAATGGCTCACTACGTCGTGCTCGAGGACCTCGGGGTGCTCGATCCCGCGCACGTCGACCGCATCTCGCAGAGCGGCTCGACCGTGGGGGGCCACCCGGACCGTGGCATCCCCGGCGTCATCGCCTCGACGGGCTCGCTCGGCCACGGACTGCCGCTCGCCCTCGGCATCGCACGCGGCAAGCGCGAGCACTCGACACCCGGCACCGTCTTCGTCGTCATGAGCGACGGCGAGCTGATGGAGGGCTCCGTCTGGGAGGCCCTGCTACTCGGACCGTCACTGGGCATCACGAACGTCACGGTGATCATCGACCACAACGGCTCGATCTCGCGCGGCAACATCATGAAGGTGCAGCCGAACCTCATCCCGGTGGCCCCCAAGCTGGAGGCCTTCGGCTGGGACACCCGGGAGATCGACGGCCATGACTCCGCAGCCATCGTCGAGGCGCTGCGCTCGGGGTCGGGCCGCGCACCACTGGCCATCTTCGCCAGGACCACCAAGGGCAAGGGCGTGAGCTACATGGAGAACCAGCCCATCTGGGCCTATCGATCACCCAGCCCTGATGAGTACCAGCTGGCCCTGTCGGAGCTCGTCGACCCGGAGGACTCCCATGCGTGACGCCGTCGCGCGCGCCATCACCGAGGCGGCCCGCACGCGCGACGACGTCATCCTCGTCGTCGCCGACATCTCCCCCGCCGCCTCCCTCAAGACCTTCCTCGACGAGAACCCCACGCGGATCGTCGACGTCGGCGTCTCCGAGCAGGCGATGATCGGGATGGCCGCCGGGCTCGCGATGACGGGCCTGCGGCCCTTCGCGTACACGATCGCGCCGTTCGCGCTCTACCGCCCGCTCGAGCAGATCCGCGTCGACCTCGCCTACCAGGACCTCCCGGTCGTGGTCATCGGCGCCGGCGGCGGCCCGCCTCATCACGTCACCCTGCCGCATGACTGCGATCCATCAAAGCAACAGTGCCCCACGACATCCACACCTCGGCCACCAGTAAGCCAACTTCAGACGTGCGACACTAGAGTCTTCGCGACCCACACGTGGTTGCATGCGCGTCCGCGGCGTTAGGAGGCCCTGAGTTGCGACAGAGCCGCACAAGTGTCCTGATCCTGACCCGGATGAGGGTCATTGACATAGGCCTCGTCGTGCTCGCCCGGATTCGCCACCGAAAGGTGCTCTGCCTTAGTCTCGACAAGCGAGCGAGCGGAATCTGCCGCGTTCTCTCGGTCGAGACGCTAGACACCGACTCGCTCCCTGAGGTGCAGTTGGATCAACGTTCTTACGACGAAGCAATGACCAGGTTCTCAGTGCGCGCCGCGGGATGGCTGCGTGCAATCGAACATACCCCGCTGCTTGAGGCTGGCGGACGAGGACTCGATGACTACGCGACCGACATTCTTCGTGTGTCGCTACTGCAGCATGCTGCCCGCTACGCACGGGGTGTGTACCGAAGCACTGTCTGGCTGGGCGCTGTGCAACCCGTTAGCGCGGTTATTAGGTGTGACAACCGGTTCGAACAACTTGTGTTCGAAAGTTGCCTCGGCGTAAGCAGCGTAGTCCGCGTCGCGAGGCGTCACCTGGCAATTCTCTCGCAACGAGCGGCGCTATCACGCCGCCTGGTCGATAGTGCCGGCTCTCGGTGGACGCCGGTGAGTTGCACTCGGCGGCCTACGACTCCTGTGGTCGAGTCCGCCGACCCCCACGGCGCTAGGGTCATGCTCTTCCTGAACCACGGGCTGAACTATGGATCGCTGTACTCCTACGATTTCCTGCTTGACGACAAGCCGGATGCTCCCGCGAGTTGGATCAATGCGGTAGTCGCATCAAGGGACGGTGGACGTTTGTCGAACGGAGTGGTCAGTTCTCCGTGGCCCTCGTCGCGACTCGGTCTTGCCACTCAACTTCGCATTCACAACCCATTCAGCAAGCGGACGCCCATCCCGGCACCCGCGGTTCGAGTGCTTCGTGAATCGATCGCTCGCGCCTTGGAGATCCAGGCATCGCTCCAACGGTCATATCCGCACCTCGAACTGGCAATCTTTGCGTTCGATGCGCAAGTGCCCGCTGAGCACTCCCTCGCCTTCGAGTTAGCAGGGATTCAGACGATCGCTATTCATGAGCGTCCCGCGACGGCAGTCACCGCGTCAGTGCCGATCGCTGTAGAAACACTGCTGACAGCAAGCGAGTACTTCAGCCATCAGGTTCTGAGTCGGGGAGTTCATGCCGTGAGGCGTACGCAGCCGATCGGCATGTGGCGCACCGATCTGCTCACCGCAAACGTCACACCACCCGAAGGCGCCCCGAGGCCACGCGTACTTGTTCTTCCTTTTGTGCTGACCGAAGAGGTCGAGTCCGCGTCGCCATTCGCAACGACCCGCGGGGCAGTCAGCGTGTTTCTCATGGATATAGCCTGCGTCGCGGCAGCGCGTCCAGACGCGGATTTCATCGTACGTAGCAAGACAATCGAGTGGCTGACTCGAGAAGCCTTCGCCGCGTTCTTCGATGCAGTCGATGCTCTACCTAACCTCACTATCAGTGATGACTATAGCGCGCTCAACTCCTTATACGAACTTCTTGCGCGGTCGAACCTCGTCATCGGCAAGCACACATCTCTTATCGATGAGGCACTCGCTGCGAATATCCCGTGCTTGGTCCATGATTATTCGAGCAACACGAAGAATTACGCACGCTACGTCCTCGAGTACATCCCTGAGTTCGCCTGGGCTGAGTCGCGTCGGAAGCTCGTCACGAAGGTGAGCGAGATTCTCGACGACCAAGGCGAGCGGTACAGGGCACAGTGGCAACCGCTTCGCGCTCGCGTGTTCGGAACCGGGCCCGACGGTCAGGTTCGGCAGCGATACGCCGCCGCGGTCGATGAGATCCTGACCAGGTGAGCACATCAACCTGGGTAGTCGGCGGTGGCATCACGGGCTGCCTCGTCGCCCTGCGACTCGCGCATGCTGGTCATGACGTATGCCTGCACGAGGCGTCGGACAGTCTCGGAGGCGTACTTCGCGACGTCATCATCGACGGGCGGCCGTGGCTGCGCGGGTGCCAGTACCTGCAACCGGGCCGAATGGCGGAAGCAGGGTTTGACCTTCCGGCACCCGACCAGATTCGGCGTATACCGAATCTGGTCGCCTCGGCTACGTATCTGCCCGACGGCCTACTTTCCGCCTCGGGATGCGAGGGGCCGGTCAGTCGCGAATCGGTAAGCGAGATGTCCATTCCATCGGGTGAGCCCGAGCTTGACTCTGGGTTACACAGACTCGCCGCCTACCCCAGCGGTGTCCGCGGTGCAATGGTCGCAACCCTTCGGACCGCGGGACTGGACGCAGATCAAATCTGGGGTCCCTCTCTGGTGGGATTGCAGATGGGACGGGTTTTCTTTCCTGGGCAGGAGGCGGAGGCCTCTCGACTCAAGCACACCTCCGCAACCCTTGATGCACTGATCGGTGTCAGCCCCGTGGGTCCGAGCACGTTGGTCGGCTTACCCGAAGCCGGTTACTCAGAATGGTTTCACCGCATTCATCGCGAACTCCTCGCCGACGGTGTGCGAGTTCACCTCAACTCCCGAGTCCGTTTGAGATTACGGGCTGGCACCTCCGAGGTCGCGGCGAGCAGCGAGTGCCAGTCGGCACCGATCGGCGGTGTGTGGTGCTCGTCCCCAACGCCGCTGCACACGTTCATGAGCGCAATGGACAGACTGGTGAACCAGCACGTCTATCACAGGTACTGGCACTTCGAGGCGACTGCTGGGCGGGGCTTCGAAGACCACTACGTTCAGTTCTTCGGACACCCCGCTGGAATTGTTCGCGCGACGGCGTACACGATGGGGCGTTCGACACGCGTCGTTGTCGAGGCGGTTCATCGGTCGAAGGACGACGCGATACAGCTTAATACGGTGGTTGAGGCCGCCCGACAACTTGACCTCCGGGTCGGCAGAGTCAGTGCACAGCACGGCTCGCTTAACTACCCGACAGTCGCTCTTACAGATCGGAAGGGCCTAGGCGAACTGAGCTCCGGACTTCTACACCACAACTGGATCGGCGGAGGATGGGTGCACTATGGCCGCGCACGCAAACTGCAGGCCATTTCGGACGACATGAGCGAATTGTGGGGTGCCTAGCGGCCCGAGTCAGCCCTCGTCGTCTCGCTTCTGCGAGACGTGCGAGTTGAGTTCGGCGATTGATGGGTTGCTTCGAAGCCATGTGATCAGCGCGTGCGCGCTGAACGGTCCGTCCCCTAGGGCATTGACCACCGCTCGCACGACGGCAAGATCCTCCCGCGTATCAATCGTTACTCGAAGGTCACTTGCGTCGTCGGAGGCGACCACTGCAGCGACGTTGAACTCCTCCGGATGATCGGTCATCCACGTGGTGACGTGCACCCGGTGATACCCCGTTGCGCGTTGATCGGACGCTGCGAGCGAGGAGGCGCGGAACACCTCGACGTCGAGACCTCGCGGATAGCTACGCACGATCGCATTCGAGGTGAGGTCCAGCAGTGGATCGGCCTCCAACAGTGCAACACAGGCATCGACGAGCGCAGGATCCAGCAAAGGGCAGTCCGCTGTCAGCCGCACGTAGTTGTCGGCAGGGAACTGGTCAGCCGCGAGAATATACCGCGACAGGACGTCGTCAAGTGGACCTCTGACAACGTGGGCTCCGTAGGTCCGTGCGGCGTCCGCTGTCTGGTCGTCGCTCGAATCGGTCGACGTTGCGACGACAACGGTTTGAACACAGCCTGCGGTTTGCGCGGCGCGAACGGTCCACCCGAGAACGGTGGAGGACCCCAGGGGCTCGAGTACTTTTCCTGGCAAGCGCGTGGATGAGAATCGCGCCTGGATGATGGCAACGCTCATGACTGAGAACCACGTGTCATGCGGCTAGAACAGGTCCCAGGCAACGGGTGTGCCTCGCGTTACGGATCGGACCAGCCGCCGCCCAATGACGTCGTCGTGGAATACGGGCGGCAAGCCATACCCTGGCCGGATAGCGCGTACATCTTCTGGACCGAGCGTGGCACCGGCATCGAGATCGTTGACGACATAAAGCGATCGTCGGTACTTCAGCGAGGCGCGATCGGCATCGGACGGGCCGAAGAAGACCTTGCCCACGCCCTGCCAGGCGCGGAACGATTCATCCACCAGCAGACGAAACTCATGCGGCTCCATCGAGAATGAGCCGTCCACCATGCCGTCCGAACGGCGGATCGTCAGATGCTTCTCGATGGCCACCGCCCCGAGGGCGACTGCTGCTAATGACACACCGATTCCAAGCGTGTGGTCGGACAGGCCGACATCGCAGGAGAAGGCTTCTGCCATTGCCGGGATGGTGGCGAGGTTCGCGTGCTCGGGTGGCGCCGGATAAGTGCTCGTGCATTTGAGCAGGATCAGGTCTGTGCAGCCCGCCTCGCGAGCTGCGGTGACCGCTTGGTCGATTTCCGCGAGCGTCGCCATGCCCGTCGAGATGATGAGCGGCTTGCCCGTGCGCGCGACCCGCCGGATCAGCGGAAGGTCGACGTTCTCGAACGACGCGATCTTGTAGCAAGGCACGCCAAGGTCCTCGAGTAGATCGACGGCGGTGGCGTCGAAAGGAGAGCTGAACGGAATCAACCCGTGAGATCGCACGCGCTCAAACAGGGGCTCGTGCCACTCCCACGGCGTGGACGCTTGGCCGTATAGCTCGTATAGCGTCGAGTTCGCCCACGGGCTCGTGGGATCGGTGACGCGAAAGTCGTCGGCGTCGACATCGAGCGTCATCGTGTCCGCTGTGTACGTTTGCAGCTTGACCGCGTCCGCACCGGCCGCCGCTGCCGCATCGACGAGTTCGAGCGTCATCTCCAGCGAGCCGCCGTGATTGCCTGACAGTTCCGCGATGATGAACGGTGGTGATCCAGCGCCGACGTCCCGCCCCTCGATCGTGATCATGACTGCTTCCCACTCTCTCGTGACAACGCAATGCTATCGCGCCGTCCATAACGCAGGATCTCCATCGATCCGGGGCCCTCGTTGAAGATCAGATCGACGACGCCTGCATGGCTGAGGAACGGATCGAACTGCTGGCGATACACGGGATGTGCGTAGTGGTGCAGCCGTACCTCGATGCCACGGGCGTCGAACGATTGCGAGTCCTCGACAAGATACTCGGCGGCACCTGCCGGGGAGAGGTAGATGTCGACGTCGAGGGCCTTGCAGAGCTGTGCCACTTTGTTACCTCGGGTGCCGCCCGCGTCGACAGCGCTGGACTGCACGAATTCCGTTGGGATGCCTAGGACTCGAGTGGCGGCATTGATTAGATTCATGTTGAGGTCGATCAGTCGACCAGACGCGACACCCGCCTTCACAGCGGTGGTGAATTCACCGAAGAACGCATCGAAGTGCAAAGCGGACTTGTAGTTGTCACGAACCCGTCCGAGCGCCTTCGCCTCGAAACGCGCATCGGCGATTTCAACGGAGTGGATTGGCTGCCCGAGACGACCGGCCGTCTTCACCGGGACGCTGAGAAACTCCAGACCGTCTCGGCCACGGATCCTATTCCGCTGCTGCCACGACTGCTTGGAGAAGCCGACGTCCTCGAGGAGCACCACGACATCGCATTGATCGACGATGTCGAACCAGCCGAGCCACGGCATGAAGGTCGGCTGGAGGACGCAACCGACGCGCGTCACGCGCCCACCATGTCTCGCACCCGATCACTTGCCCGTCCGACCGCGTCCAGGTCGAGCGAGTCGTCGACCCAGAACTGGAATACCTCACTGGCGAACTGCTCTGCGCCGGGGAGTGGCGCGCTGTCGGCTAGGTACCAATGTGCAGGCAGGTACCAGTTGCTTGTGGAGATTCCCGCTGCCCGGATCGCCTCAGCGACGGAACGCTGCTCGGCCCAAGTTGAACCTGGTAATCGGCACACGTAGCGCCACGGAATCTCGCCGGAAACGAAAGGAACCTCGACGAACCGAGATCCGCTCAGGCCTTCCTGCCAACGTCGGGCCTTCAGGACTCGCTGGGCGGCAGCGTGCGGGAACGCGTGCAACTCACTTGGCAGGCCGCGCATCACCCCAGGGTCGACCTCCACACGAATTGCATCCTCGTATCCGTCCAGCAGTCCCACGAACGGCGCCGAGGCCGGGCCGCGTCCGACGAGCACGTCGCGCGCTCGGTCGAAGGCCGAGCGGAAGGACTTCTCCTCGACGTGCGCATGCGCGGCATCGACGTACGGGATGGTGTCCAGCACACATCGCAGATCGTGCAGCAGTTGCGGGGACCGAACGAGGACGGCGGCTCCGCCGCTGGTGATCTGCTTTGTCGCCCCAAAGGAGACTAGGCCGATATCAGCGAGTGTGCCCGCGAAGCCTTCCGCACTCGTCGTTCCGAATGCCTGCGCCGCATCATCGACCACGAGGCAGTCATCGGAGGAGAAGACGCTGCTCGCCGCGGCGACGTCGGCAAGTCGGCCGTACAGATGGACGATGATCGCGACTGTACAGCCTGCCTCGCGAGCCACCAGCCACCCGCACGGGAGAACCTCACCGGTCTCGGGGTCGACATCGACGAAGTGCGGAACACAGTCGGCGGCCAGAATCGCGGCTACGACGTCTTGGCAGACGATCGGCGACAGAGCGACATGCAACGGGTCGGTGCCGCGCCACGCGCGAAGGACTGCCTCCAGACCCAAGGACGCGCGGCTCACAAGGACGGTGCCGCCAGTCCACTCCAGGAATGCGGCAAAGCTTGTCGCGACGTCCGTGAGCTCGTCATCCCACATGCGGCAGCAGCTCCTTGAACGATGGCCACGCGGCCGCCCACCCGGGCACGAGCAGGCGCGCGCGCGCGCTCATCTCCCGAAGCTCGGCTGCGTGTGTCATTGCCCATTCCAGGGCCTCGACCCAGTCCGATTCCGATATATCGACGGCGTCACCCAGATGCATGATTGCTCCGATCTCGTGCAGGTGCACTGCATCGTCACGTTGGTTCTCGGCGGTCAGGACGGTCAGCGCCGGTAGGCCGACGCTGCACCGCTCCCAGTTCGCTGCACCGCACGTTCCGATCGACAGATCTGCCCTGCTCATCAGCTCGGCCATCGAGTCGGTGGTCTCAAGCACGACTGCCCATGGATGCGCTGCGGCCAACTGATCGCGTAGGGCGGTCCCGTTCGACATCGGACCTAGAAGCACAGTAGTAAGTTGAATGCCGCCCTTCATGGACTCCACCGCCGACAGGACCTTCGCAATCTCGGACGCGATTTCTTCTCCACCACCGAGATAGATGAGCAGCTCGCGGACTCCCCCCTCACGGGGGATAGGCGGTGCAACGTTGTCGAACTCCGGGCGCAGGAAGGCATACGCGGGCCCGAGTAGCTGTACGGCATCGGTCGACACCAGCCCGTCGTAACGCGATCCGGGAACGTTGTGAAGGCCGGGGTCAATGAGCACGTCGCATGCGTGCTGTCGATCAGCTAGATCATCGATGACCCACACCCGGCCGACCAATGGACGCAATGCCGTCTCCCAGACAATATCCAGGCCGTCGTGGTCGACGACCAGCAGTTGAACGTCCTCGAGGGACTCGACTAGCTCACGGGTCGATTGCGCATCGTAGGCGTCAGCGATCGTCGAATGAGCCAGACCATTCTCATCTAGCCAGGATTCAAGCGAGGCCGGAAGCTCTGCCGATGCCAGATGAACCACGTAGCCTGCGGACCTCAGCCGCATCGCAAGCGCCATGCAGCGCATGACGTGACCAGAGCCTCTGAGGTCGTCCGCATCGGCACGGAACAGCACGGTCGTCACGACAGCACAGTCGCCCGAAACTTGTCAATCACAGCCTGCCTGTCGTCGTCGCCAAGACCGGTATGCATCGGCAGCGAGATCTCGCGTGAGTAGAACTCCTCGGCATGGGGGCACAGCCCTCGCTTGTATCCGAGGTCCGCGAAGACCGGATGCCAATAGACCGGAAGGTAGTTTACCTGTGTACCTATGCTGGCCGCCCGCAGTGCTTCGAAGATCGCACGTCGACGATCAGCCGGAACCCGCACGGGGTACAGATGCCAAGTCGGATCGACGTACGACCGCTGACTCGGAACATCGACACCTGGAAGATCGTTGAAAGACTCGTCGTAGGCGGCCTTGATTGTTTCTCGAACCTGCTTGAAGCGGCCGAGTCTCCTCAGTTGTTGAGAGCCCAACGCGGCCAGTACATCCGGGAGGCGATAGTTCAGGCCGAAGGCTTGAACTTCCTGATGCCAGGGTCCCTCATCTGCGATACGGTGGCGCCTCGGCTCGCGAATCAGTCCCTGACGTGCGAACTCCCGCGCGCGCTGAAGGATCAGCGGGTCACGAGCAGCGACCGCACCACCTTCCGCTGTCGTGATGTTCTTGGTGGGAAAGAACGAGAACGCAGTGATATCCGCCAGCGAGCCGACCGCACGGCCGCGGTATGTCGAGCCGAGACTGTGAGCCGCATCCTCGATCAGCAGCAGTCCGTGACGATCGGCGATCGCACGCAACTCGTCAAAGTCGGCGGGGTGTCCCGCATAGTCGACAGCCACGATCGCCTTGGTTCGCGACGTGACCAACGCTTCCACCGCCGCTGGATCAATGTTCGCTGTGTCCTGCAGCACGTCAGCAAAGACGATCGTTGCACCGAGCGCGGCCGTCGTCGCTTGAGTCGCGATGAAGGTCAGCGGCGGGGTTATCACCTCGTCCCCCGGCCCAAGTTCCGCAGCAGCGTAGGCCGTGTGCAGCGCAGCCGTGCCCGATGAGACTGCGACGACCGGCGTCTGGTCAGTCCATGAAAGCAAATCCTGTTCGAACGCTTCGACGGCGGGACCGGTGGTTAGCCATTCACCACGGAGGACCCCGACAACAGCGGCAATGTCCGCTTCATCGATGTCGTGATGGCCGTACGGGATCACCGCATCATCCGATGCCGAGAATCGCACGCAACTCAATTGGCTTTAGCCAGAGGTCATTTGTGTTCGACCGATAGGTGAAGCCAACCGGTGCGGCGTCGCCATCAACCGTAGTGAAGCCCCATTCGGCGAGGGTCGGTGTCACGACATACCGGTCGTCCTGACGGAAGGTGCGATGGCTGTAGTCGGGGGAAATCACCTCGACGAAGCCGACCAACTTCATGCTGGGAATCCGCGGTACGTCAAGCTCCCCGCCGGCCATGAGATCAAAGGGGTCGACAACGCACTGGACCGCCTTCGGCAGCCTGATCCAGAACCGGGTCCTGCGCTCGTCGTTGATCGGCAGGGGCACCCCCGCCGCCATCTTCTGCTGGAAGAACGGCACAACCGAGCCGCGGCTGCCCATGACATAGCCGTAGCGTACGACGGCCAGCCGAGTCTCCTGCATTTGGGTGTAGGTGTTCGCGGCAACGAACAGCTTGTCGGCCGCGATTTTCGTGGCGCCGTACAGGTTGTTCGGTGAAGACGCCTCGTCCGTCGAGAGCGCAGCGACCAAAAAGGTGCGAGCGAGCCATCCGGTTCTGCTGCCCGTTGAGAGGCACAGGACCTCTGGGTTGCGCATACGTGACGTGACGAGCGATCCGAAATCCAGTGCTCGCAGCCGGGTCAGAATCAGAACCTTCGCTGGTCTCGGGCGCAATCGAAGTCCTCCTCACGCCGCGACTGTGCATCCAACCGCCTGCGGATCGCGAGGATCCTAGACTAGAAGCCATGAAACCTATTTCATCGTGGTCCGGCCTGATCTATCCGGACGAGTACGTCACACGATTCTTCTTCAAGTTCGGTCTGGACCGCAGCCCGGGACGGGTGCTCGAACTCGGCAGCGGAGTGGGAAACAACCTCGCGCTGTTCCGCGGCTTCGGCTGGTCCGTCGTCGGCATGGATAACGATGCGCTGAGCCTCGAGCGCGCCGGGGAGAATCTGCAATCAAGCGCCGATCCGGAGTGCGAGTTTATGTTCCGAGACATAGAAGCGACAAACATCGGCGACCTGGGTGCCTTCGATTGCGTGATGGCACCGAACCTTGCGTGCTACCTGTCACCATCGCGATTCATCAGCGTGCTCGAGGAGTGCGCCTCGCTGCTGAAGCCGGGGGGAGCGTTCTTCCTGAAGACGAGACTTGTCGATGACTGGCGAGCAGGCCGCGGGCCTGCAGTGGCCACCAATAGCTATGTTCTGACGACGGATGTCACGGGGGAAAGTGGTGCGACGATGACTCTGTATGAGCGCGACGAGCTGGCCGCCCTGGTGGATGAACACCTGGGATTGCTCGATGATCGTGCGGTCATGCGCACCTCGTATGAGAATGTCCAGTCCGGTGAGCTGATCGACAATCATGACGCCGTGATCTGGGGCAGGTCGAAGCGCTAGCGATACGCCACCTTCCATTCGTGCAGGAGATTGGAACCAACCGCGTCAGTGAGGTCCGATCAATCGCCGCGTCGAAGACCGACAACTCATCGCGTGCGACCACCGAGTAATATCGTAGGCCACAGACACCATCGGCTAACGCCGCATCCTAGATAGTCTGTGAGAATCTGGCCTTGCACCTTGGACGAAATGGTGGTCATGAGCGCGAAGAACGATGCTTTGGTGGCCGGATTCCGTGAAGTGCTGAAGGTTACCTCCTGCGAGGTCTGCTTCAACGAGTCGTTGACTCCGGCCCTCGACCTTGGATCGTACCCGCTCTGCGATGATCTCTTATCGCCTGAGGATCTCGGGCCGGGCCTTGACGGGTTCCAAACCGTCGGTGATTTGGTGACTGAGTGCCTTCGATGGTGGCCTGGGCAGTGCGAGGCGCCCTCCGTGGTGAGTGCCCCTCATGAAGCTGGGCTCTTGGCGCTGGCGACTGAGAAAGCGCGCTCGCTGCTGGGTTGGCAGCCGCGATGGTCATTTGTAGAGGGAGTTGAGGAGACGATGGCCTGGTACAAGGACTTCCGTGAAGGACTTGATGTTCAAAGCATGTGCCTTCTGCAAATAACAGGCACGCGCTCTGCCTAATTTTTCGATGAGTCCAATTCTAAACCGTTAGCCTCAAAAAAAGGGGGCCTCACTTGGAGACAATGTTCATTGAGTTTGTGTGGAATTCAAACGGCACCGACAGCGAGACTATCTGAATGAAGCGGCGAGATCCTGTCCTGTCCAGATGGATTCCTGGGCGCGCCTGTGATGCCATGCTCCTCAGTCCCGTTCCCTAGATCCCAAAGCAATACTTTAGGTGTGAGATGCCTCGGCGCACATCGCGCGCCCCACCTTGATGCTTGGTTGCAATTCGAAAACGCACTTTACGGTTCTGAACGCCAGATTCGGCGATGCCCACCCTCATCTCGTCAGGATGGCGTCCGCGTTGACATGGGGTGGCACGTGTACTTGGGTCGACATCCGAATCCTCCTAGCCACGGGTCAGATCCGTTCGAACTCAAGGAGACTGGATTCGTCCACGAGGTTGAGCGGCCTGTCACAGAAGACGAGTCGGAATCCATGTCGCTCGAACTGCCGGATGTAATCACGTGGATAGGCGTGCCCACGTTCCTGGATGTCAACGAGAACACGTCTGCGCGTCACCCGGCATATCTCCGCCACTATGGGGAAGCTTGGGTGAACCAACTCAAGGGTCGCGCCGTTCGAGTGGAGGACGTCCACGAACCGGTCGGGCCTGCGTCGCAGATAACGCTGGAACAGGTCGTGCTTGATGTCAGCTAGGTTATAAGTTTCGGGGAACGTCCGCGCGAAGAGCGTCAGGGCCTCCCGGCCAGCATCGACCCCGTATAGCTCTCCGAAGCCCCACTTCCTCATCATGTCCAGATGGGAGCCGCTATTGCATCCGAGATCGAGGACACTCTGGTCTGCCGATGTCGTGTCCAGCAGCCGCCGAAGGAGCCTGGGCGGCTCATCGACAAGGTATGCGGATGGCCTCCATCCGATGACCTCACTCGATACGGCCCAATACTCGGCATCGGCGATTGATGGCCAGAACCAAGGTTTAAGCCGGCCTGCGGCACTGCGTGCGAGCTGAGCGGGCGTGCGTGGCGGGCGGGTACCGGTCGAATCAAGAATTCGATCGACTTGGTGGTCACGGATAATTCGGTTGAACAGCAGCCGTGACCCATTTAGATAGGTATTGCGCCAGGTTCGAATAGCGATGCCGCGCGTCAAGTTCCTACTCCGTACTCTCGTTGGTGCGGTAGAAGTTCTTGGATCGAAACTGTGAAGCCCTTCTCATCGCGACAGGTTGTTTCAGGATAGGGGATACTCCAGAGGACACATCAAGCGTCCCGAGTGCGTCTCTTGCGGGGCTGACTAGACTCTACAGACCCCATTGATTGTATCGGATCGGTTGTCTTCTGCGTCTCATATGCATAAGGGGTCGGCCATGAACGATCGATCTTCGCAAAATGGCATCCTCGACCCACTGTTCAAGGGTCTCATCTCCTTACAGACCGCCCTATCCGACGCTCGCGGCATTGTTGCGTTGCGCGATCGTAGGGCGTGTTGGATCGTGGTCGGAGGAGGAACTATTCAGATCGCTAGTTGGAGTTCGTCGATTGCGATCGCCAGCCGGAACACCGGCGACACGTCGACTCCCAGTTCGTAGTGTCCGCGGCGGAGGTTGTGGACGAACGCATGGCCACCGGTCACGATGCTCGCCGTTCGGTCGGTCTTCAGTCCACGCATCGGCCGCAGCCGGGCTTTGAGCCGGCCGTGATCGGCCTCGCACCGGTTGCGCTCGTACTGACCGGTGTTACCGATCGCGGCCGGGATCAACTCGTCGATCACGTTCGCCGGGGCCGCAGCACGATCGGTGATGACCTCCGCTGGCTCACCGTGCGCGGTCAGTGACGCGGTGAAGAACCTTCGTGCCGAGGGGATATCCCTGTGACGTGAGATGAGCACGTCAACGACCTTGCCGTGCTGGTCGACGGCCCGGCACCCGTATCGGCAGAGGCCGTTGACCTTCACGTAAGTCTCGCTAGTGAACCGCTGGACCCACCAGCGCTCGGCGAAGATCTCCTCCAGGTCCCAGTAGGAAAGTCCTTAGCGCAGGTACCATCAGGCCGCCCGCAGGATCACCTCAGGAGAGGAAACGGAACCCGGTGAATCCCGAAGGAGCCTGCACGGGTGGCCTGGTGCGGCGGCCCGTCTCATCACGTCACCGGCCCGCATGACTGCGATCCATCAAAGCAACAATGCCCCTTCTTAAGGCCGCAACTACCGCTGCGACATCGTCATCGTCAATGTCGTGGCGACCGTAGGGGATCATCGCAGCTAGTCCAAAGCGAGGATGCCGCGAAGTTCGGTGGCGCTCATCCACCTGTCGTTGGTGTCGGAGCGGTAGCTGAAACCAATCGGCACCGACTCACCCGCAACCGGTTTGAACCCCCATTCGGCGATCGTTGGAGTCACCACGTAGCGATCCGGCTGGCGGATGGTGCGGTGACTGTCGTCCGGGGAGATCATCTCCTCGTGCAGTTTCTCACCCGGCCTGATGCCCGTGGAAAAGGTTGGGTGGCCCGGTGCGATTGCCTCGACTAGGTCGGTCAGCTTCATGCTTGGGATGCGGGGTACGTAAAGTTCGCCGCCATTCAATGAATCGAAGGAGTCGACAACGAACTGCACGGCCTGGTCGATCGTGATCCAGAACCGGGTCATGCGCTCGTCGGTTATCGGGAGCGGTTCACCCGCTGCCACCAATTTGCGAAAGTAGGGCACTACTGAGCCCCTACTGCCCATCACATTGCCGTAGCGCACCACGGCCAGGCGGGTCTCCTGCTGGTGCGAATAGTTGTTCGCCGCGATGAAGAGTTTGTCGGCGGTTAACTTCGTCGCGCCGTAGAGGTTGATAGGCGAGGAGGCCTTGTCGGTGGAAAGCGCGACTACCTTCTTTACGCCCTCGTCTATGCACGCGTCGATGACGTTCTGGCTGCCCAGGACGTTTGTCTTGACGAACTCGAAGGGGTTGTATTCGGCGGTGTCGACCTGTTTGAGGGCAGCCGCGTGCACGACATAGTCGATGCCCTTGAGGGCTCGGTGCAGGCGATCACGGTCGCGGATGTCACCAAGAAACCACCGCAGTCTTCGGTCACCGCCAAACTCCTCCCGCATCTCATACTGCTTCAGTTCATCCCTGGACAAGATCGCGATCCGGCTGGGGTCGAGGTTGTCAAGCGCGTAGCGCACGAAGGCCTTGCCGAAAGAGCCGGTGCCGCCGGTGATCAAGATGGCGGCGTTACTCAACTCGGACATGCAACCTCGTTTCATGGGCGAAGAATTTCGCTATCTCTAGGATACAGAGCACCCTTTGGTCACAGGCCCAGCAACTGGGCTTGCCGGTCAAATGCCACCGATTGGACCCGCACCTGCTCGAATGAGCCCTCGGCAATCACCCGGCCTTCCTCAAGGTAGATGACCTTGTCGCAATGCCGCACGGTGGCAAGGCGGTGGGCGATGGTGACGGTCGTGACCTGGCCCTCGAGTTCTTGCATGGTCTGGGCGATCGCCTGCTCGGTCTCGGCGTCAAGGGCGCTGGTGTCCTCGTCAAGTACTAGGAGCCTGGGCCGGGTGAACAGGGCCAGGGCCACCCCAAGGCGCTGGCGCTGGCCCCCGCTCAGGCGCATCCCGTTCTCACCGATGA
>SXGR01004355.1_pt1 | contig 34093 bp, 26 predicted proteins | sample 3174711 | NCBI WGS metagenome assembly SXGR01 (sample SAMN11356860, study PRJNA531348) | freshwater metagenome | isolation source: freshwater sample F1-60 | place: China: Fuxian Lake, Yuxi | collected 2017-12-25 | reverse complement strand
GCCATCGCCACCGCAATCACCCTGCGGGATCTATCGACTAGGTGAACGCCATAGGCTTAGCCCGTGAAAACCTTCGACGATCTCTACGCTGAATTAGCGCGGAAAATCGACCAGCAGGATGTGGACTCCGGCACCGTGAAGTTGCTGGATCAAGGGGTGCACGCCATCGGCAAGAAGGTGGTCGAAGAAGCCGCTGAAGCATGGATGGCGGCCGAATATGAAGGCCACGAGCGCATCGCCGAGGAAATCGCGCAATTGCTTTACCACGTTCAGGTGCTCATGTTGGTCAGCAAGGTCAGCCTTGACGATGTTTATCGGCGGCTGTGATGACCATGCTGCGAATCGCGGTCCCGAATAAAGGTCAACTAGCCGAGCCCGCGCGGGCGATGCTTATCGAAGCCGGCTACTTGCGCAGTGGTGGTTTCCGGGATCTTTATATAAGCGACCCGGACAATGATGTTGAGTTCTATTTTCTGCGGCCAAAGGACATTGCCATCTACGTCGGCGAGGGCACCTTGGATCTGGGCATCACCGGCCGTGACATGCTGCTTGACTCGGAGTCTGACGCCGACGAGTTGTTGCCTTTGGGTTTCGCGCCGTCGAGCTTTCGATTAGCAGCTCCGGTCGGCACCGCCAAGGCGCCCGCTGATCTAGCTGGGCTCCGAATTGCAACTTCATACCCGGGCTTACTCAACTCTTGGTTGGCGAAGCACGGTATCTCAGCGCGAGTGGTGCGCCTAGACGGTGCCGTTGAAAATGCGGTAGCCCTTGGTGTCGCTGATGCGGTCGCAGATGTTGTCGCCACCGGCACCACCATTAAACGGGCCGGCCTTGAGCTGGTTGGCGAGCCGTTGCTCATTTCAGAGGCCTTGTTGATTTCGCGGCGCGATGCCAAGATCAATCCAGCCACCGAGACTTTCGTTCGTCGGTTGAATGGGGTGATGGTCGCGCGCTCTTATGTTTTAGTTGACTACGACATTCGTGTTGAGTCACTTGACCAAGCATGTGCGATTACCCCTGGCATTGAATCACCGACGGTCTCATCCCTTCATGACCCATCCTGGCGCGCGGTCCGCGCGATGGTACCGAGCACTGATGTGCACCGGGTGATGGATGAGCTCTACGACTTAGGCGCCCGGGGAATCCTCGTCACCGACATCCACGCCTGTCGGCTCTAGCCGGCGCCTGCTAATTCGATAAGGTCTGTGCCGGTGACCACGAAGCGATGTGGGCCGGCAACATCGATGACCAACGCCTGGGCGCCATCTTCGATCGCTGATTGAGCCAGCTGCCATCCCAGCACCGGTACCGGGCGTGCGGACGGGTCCCAGGTGGCGAGTGAGTCCAACCCGGTAAAGGCAAGTAAGCCCTTTTGCCCGGTCGCGTTGATCATCGAAACCGCAGCGAGGTGGCTGCTCTTGTCGGAGCCGTCACTGCTGATTTCGCCTGGAACAGCGATAATTGCGGCCAGCAGTCGTGCCGTTTTCAAGGCGTCAAACACGGCAGCGGTCGGTGCGACCAACTCGGCCCGCAGCGCCAGATCCGGGGCGCCGTCATCACCTGGAAACGCCGGCCGGGCCAGTTTCTTACCCCCCGATGCCATGGCGGCAGGGTACGGGGGGAGTATTCAGCAGGTGACTTCGCCCCAAGTTCTTGCACCGCGGGTGCTACCGGCTTGGGCGCCGATGCTCGGCCTAGTGCTGGTGGCGGCAAATCTGCGGGCTGCGATCTCCAGCGTGCCAGAGGTGATCGTCGATATTCGGGCGGAACTGGGCTGGAACGACGTAGCGCTGGGGATCCTCACCACCATCCCGGTGCTGTGCATGGGGATATTTGCCCTGACCGTGCCGGCGGTTTCGAACCGGTTCGGCCGTGGGCGCATGGTGGCGATAGCACTCGGTATCCTGGTTGCCGCCCTAGTCATCCGGCTTTGGGGGGCGGTGCCCGGGGTCCTTTTTCTATCGGCTTTCCTCGCCGGGGTTGGGGTGGCCCTGGCCGCTGGACTGGTGCCCGGGATCGTCCGCGAGCAGATTCCGGGGGCGGTCGGCCGGGCCACCGGTATCTGGAGTGCGGTGCTGATGCTAGGTGCGGGCATTGGTGGGGCCCTTACGGTGCCGATCGCCATTTGGGTGGGGTCGTGGACCATCGCCCTTGCATTTTGGGCTATTCCGGCTGCGATCGCGCTAATAGGGTGGCTGGTGATTGAGCGGCCCAGCGGTGGTCACGAACCCGCCCCAAGTGCCACGGTCCGACTGCGGGCCCTGCCGTGGCGCAATGCCACGGCATGGGCCTTGACCATGTTCCTGACCCTGAATTCGGTTATCTTCTACAGCACCGTGGCTTGGCTGGCCGCTTCCTACGATGAACGGGGTTGGGATCAAGCCGCCGGCGGGGGCCTTTTCGGGATCTTCACCGTGGCCATGGTGGCGGCGGCATTTATGCTGCCACCCCTTGCGGACCGCTTGAAATATCGCCGCTCACTTTATGTCGTGGTGGTCCTGATCACCACCGTTGCGCTCCTCTTGATCGGGCTGGCACCCGAATTCATGACCGTGTTGGTACTGGTACTCGGCGGGATCGGGCTCGGCGGCACTTTTGCCCTCGGCCTAGTCCTCCTCAGCGAATACGCCGCGAATGCGGCCGGTGCGGCGCGGCTCACCGCCATGGCCTTTTTCGTCAGTTTTGCCCTAGCCGCCCTCGGCCCGCTTGTAACCGGGGTGGTGTTGCAGGTTTGGGAGTCTTGGCCGCTGGTCTATGGGTTCTTGGCCGTGGTCAGCCTTGGGCAGGCAATCATGGCTTTGCCGCTAAAGCGCGGTTTAGTTATTCACTGACGGGGCTGGTACGCTTTCGCCGACTGGTTTGGCCCTGGCCAAATCAGGCAAGCGGAGCCTCGGCTCCCACCCGGGCACCGCCAGCTGCACTAGGTGCCCCGGGTCATGTGCTCAGCGCGGCGTTGCAGGTTGACGCAGCGCCGTGTCGTGCCGAGACCTCCGCGCCCCGCGCCGGAGGTCGTCTTGATTTCCGGGGCGAATCAGTCCACTACAGCTTGGAGGCAACATCAGCGTCGAGCCCCGGATTAATGACCGAATCCGCGTGCCGGAGGTCCGACTTGTCGGACCAAATGGCGAGCAGGTAGGCATCGTTGGCATCGAAGATGCGCTGCGATTGGCAGTTGAAGCAGATCTCGACCTGGTCGAGGTGGCGCCAATGTCAAAGCCGCCGGTTTGCAAACTCATGGACTTTGGGAAATTCAAATACGAAGCAGCCATGAAGGAGCGCGAGTCTAGGCGCAACCAGATTCACACTGTCATCAAGGAAATGAAGCTCCGACCGAAAATCGATCCGCACGACTATGAGACCAAGAAGGGTCACATCGAGCGGTTCCTCAAGGCCGGCGACAAAGTGAAGATCACGATCATGTTTCGCGGTCGTGAGCAAAGTCGCCCGGAACTTGGCCTTCGGCTCCTAGCCAAACTTGCCGATGATGTCGAAGAAATAGGTTTTGTTGAGTCAACACCAAAGCAGGACGGTCGCAACATGATCATGGTGCTCGCACCGCTACGACGAAAGCTAGATTCAGTGCGACGTGAACCACGTGCCGAGTTTGCCCTCGAAGACGAAGAGGTGACCGAAGCGGTAGCGCAGTTAGATGCTGCTGAGCTAGAAGTTGCGGAGCTAGATGTGGCGGAAGCCCAGTAAGAGCTGTACGAGGAGCACAATCAAGGTTCTTCCCTAGACAAGCGAGGACGATATGCCGAAGCAAAAGACACACAGTGGCTCGAAGAAGCGATTCAAGGTCACCGGCTCGGGAAAGATCACCCATGAGCAGGCGAACCGCCGTCACCTGATGGAAAGTAAGTCCGCCAAGCGCACCCGTCGCCTTGAGTCGGATCAGGTGGTCGCTCCCGCAGACCGCAAGCGCGTCAAGAAGCTACTCGGCCGCTAGCCGCTTTCGTCCAACAACCAACCTCGTTTTCAGGAGACTGACATGGCACGTGTGAAACGCGCAGTAAATGCGCACAAGAAGCGCCGCGAAATCCTCGAGCGCGCCAGCGGCTACCGGGGGCAGCGCTCACGGTTGTACCGCAAGGCCAAGGAGCAGGTCACCCACTCGCTGGTGTACGCCTACGCCGATCGCCGCACCCGCAAGGGTGACTTCCGTCGCCTTTGGATCCAGCGCATCAACGCCGGGGCCCGGGCCAATGGCATGACCTACAACCGCATGATCCAAGGCCTTAAAGCTGCTGGCGTTGAAGTGGATCGCCGGATGCTCGCAGAGCTTGCGGTCAACGACGCACCGGCCTTCACCGCCCTTGTCGAGGTTGCGCGCGCTGCCGTACCTGCGCCTTAGAGTTCGTGGCGCGGGCAGAGGTAACTTCGCGGCGATCGGCGGCGGTCGCTGCGGTTAAACGACTGCACAGCAAGGCGGGCCGCAGGCAGTCCTTGACTTTTCTCGTCGAGGGCCCGCAGGCTCTGCGGGAGGCGCTAACCCATCGGGCCGATATTCAGCAGGTCTATGCGACAGCTGATGCGGTGACGCGCTGGGACGAAGTGGTGCGGTCGGCACGGGATGCATCGACGCCAATCACCGTGGTTTCCGAAAGCGTCATGGCGGCGATGGCGGAGACAAAATCACCGCAAGGCCTGCTGGCCGTCTGCGGAATGGGTGCCACCAGCCTCGAAGAAGTTATGGCCAATCAGCCACAGGTTCTAGTAGCCCTAGATCAGGTATCCGACCCGGGGAATGTCGGAACGATAATTCGCACGGCCGATGCGGCGGGCGCCCAGGGGGTGCTGCTCACCGGGGAGTCGGTGGATCCGTTTAACGGCAAATGTGTGCGGGCCAGCGCGGGCTCAATATTTCACTTGCCGGTAATCCCCGAGCTCCAGGTACAAGACCTAGTGGTGGCAGCCAGGCAACAGGGCGCGGTAATCGCGGTGACAACAGCTGTTGGTGAGCGCGAGTTGTTCGAGTGGCTCGATTCAACGTCGCCTGGGCCGGAGCCTGTGACGAATCCCACCCTTTGGGTATTCGGGTCCGAAGCCCATGGGGTGAGCGCAGCTTTGCTGGAGGTGGCCGATGTTCGGGTCCGCATTCCAATCCACGGCGCGGCCGAATCCCTGAATATTGCCTCGGCTGTAGCCGTATGTCTGTACGCGGACGCGGACCGTCGGCGTGCGAGACTTAGGTAGTCAACCGGGGTGAAAAGGGGACCAATGTCTTACGTGAAATTACCGATCTTTGACCAGACCGGTTACGTCGTGGTGGATTCCTACGACCAGTCCCGCGATCCGCGCGAGTGGGAGAATCTGGTTTATGTTGACTGGAAGTCTTCCGGCGATACCCGCTTCGCCCCATTGGCCAGTGCTTACGGTGACATGGAATGTGATGGGTTCTGGAATCACACGCCAGCGAAGACCGACAAGGACGGGGTTTGGGTATCGGAGAATGTGGCTATCGCGCCCAGATTGACCGAGCGCGCCCAAGAGCCTGGTGCCAATATCGGGCGTTGCCGAGTCATTGAATTGCAGCCGAATACCTACGCTGATGCCATCTACAACCTGCACCGAGATGACAACAATCGGTTGAATCCCGAGGGTACCGGTTGGATAGTTCGTGCCTTTTGCAACCTGACCAACAATCAAGACTCCGTGATGATCTTGCGCGAGGACAAAGACGACCCGGCAACCGAAACTCGAATCCCCCTTCCGGCAGGCGCCCAGTTGGTGCTTGATACGCAGCGGCTGTATCACGCGGTCTGGCACCCGGGGAGCGAGCCACGTTATTGCTTGATCACCTCTTATGAGTCGGGCCCTGAGCTTGATGCCTGGATTTCTGCTCGCCATCCAGCGGCCTTGGTGCCCTCAGCGCCGGTGGATCCTGACTTTGCGCAGGAGGCATATGCAGCGGCCAACGCCAAGCGCGCGGCACGCGAAGCAGCACTTGCTGCTCAGGGCGCCGACCCAACATTTGGCAATGGCACGCTGTCAGCCACCATGGAGGTGCTGTCCGAGGCATGACCGATTTGACTGTTCCGTATGTCGCAGTCCTTGATGAACTCGAAGCCGAAGCCATCCACATTTATCGCGAGAGCGCTGCTGCCTTTCGAAATCCAGTGTTGCTTTACAGCATCGGGAAAGACTCCTCGGTCTTGTTACACCTAGCGTTGAAGGCCTTCACGCCCGCCCCACTGCCGTTTACGGTGCTGCACGTCGATACCACCGGGATATTCCGCGAAATGATCGAGTTTCGTGATCTGCGCGCTCAGCAGCTTGGGTTGGATCTTCGGATCGCCAAGAATGAAGTTGCGATGGCCGAAGGCGTGACACCATTTACCCACGGGACCCACGAGTACACGCGCTTAATGAAGACGGTCGCACTCCGTGAGGGCATTGACAAATACGGCTTTGACGCTGCAATCGGCGGGGCTCGTCGGGACGAAGAACGCAGCCGTGCCAAGGAGCGGATTTTCAGCCTTCGTGAGCCCGGTCACCGGTGGGATCCGCGTAAACAGCGGCCAGAGTTCTGGCGTACCGCAAACACCACTTTGTCCGAGGGGCAAAGCATGCGGGTGTTCCCGCTTTCTAACTGGACTGAACTCGATGTTTGGCGCTATATCCAGCGTGAAGACATCCCTATCCCATCCTTGTACTTCGCGAAGCCGCGACCAGTTGTTGAGCGCGATGGGGTACTGATCATGGTCGACGATGAGCGGTTCCCCCTTCGTCCCGGGGAGCAGGCCCAGATGCGATCAGTGCGTTTTAGAACCCTTGGCTGCTACCCCTTAAGTGGTGCGGTCGAGTCCACCGCCGACAACATCGCTGATCTCATTGCCGAGATGGAGTCATCGAATGTTTCCGAACGCGCCGGGCGACTGATCGATGGCGAGGGTGGCAGTTCCATGGAGTCCAAGAAGGCGGAGGGTTACTTCTGATGGCGACTGCCCTAACCCCGGTGCTGCACCTTGTCACCTGCGGTTCAGTAGATGACGGCAAGTCGACTCTCATAGGTCGCTTACTCGCCGAAACCGGCAGCGTGCCAAGTGACCAACTTGAATACGCCCGGCAAACCCGCCGCGGTGGATCGACGATCCCGGTCGGCGAAATCGACTTCTCGCTGTTAACCGATGGCCTTGAAGCCGAACGCGAGCAGGGCATCACAATTGACGTCGCCTACCGGCACATGAACCTGCCCAATGGGCGCCGCGTACTAATCGCTGATGCGCCCGGGCATGAGCAGTACACGCGCAATATGGCCGTCGCCGCTTCGAATGGCGATGTCGCTGTCCTACTTGTTGATGCAGCTCGCGGGGTGCGCAAGCAAACCCATCGGCACTTGACCGTTTGCGCCTTAATGGGCGTCAAGACTGTGGTGATTGCTGTCAATAAAATGGATCTAATCGATTACGACTTTGGCACATTCGAGCAATTGGTTCAGGAGATCGAGGCCACCGCGTCGCGGTTAGCTGTCCCGCAGGTCGCGGCCATACCGCTTAGTGCATTCGCGGGTGAGAATGTCACGGCGGCGGCGACAACGATGCCTTGGTACACGGGTCCGCATCTACTGGAGTTCCTGTCAGCGTGGGTTCCCATCGCCGACACCACAGCAGCCCCGTTTCGCTTTCCGGTTCAATTCGTGGTTCGCGCCGAGGGTAATTTCCGTGGCTATGCAGGCACGGTGGTTGCCGGTGCGATCGCACCAGGCGATGAGATTACGGTAGCGGACTCTGGGCGAACTGCGATTGTTGATCGTATCGTCACCCATGACAAGGATTTGCCAAAGGCGGTTGCCGGGCAAGCGGTGACGCTGACTTTGGATCATGAAGTCGACGTAACCCGTGGTGATCTTTTGGCAGCGAGCGGCCCGAGCCTGGCGCAGCCGGCTGATCGCTTTGGCGCTGACCTCGTCTGGTTGAGTGAAGAGCCGTTGGCCCACGGCCGCTCGTATCTCCTGGTCTCTGGCTCAAGGTCAGTGCCTGCGACCGTGACCAGTGTCCGCTATCAACTAGATGTCGAGTCCGGGTTTGAGCATGCCGCGCGCCTGCTGAATATGAACGATGTGGGCCGAGTGGAGATTGCCACCGACAAGCCCATCCCGATGGATCCATATGCGCTATGCCGAGATACCGGTGGGTTCTTGCTTGTCGATCGAGTAAGTGCCGATACCGTTGGCGCCGGCCTAGTGCGCCATGTGATGCGCCGAGCCTTCAATGTTGTTCCGCACACCTATGACGTGGACCGCGCGGCGCGTGTTCGCCTAATGGGCCATGTTGGCAAGGTGGTCTGGCTGACCGGGCTGCCCGGATCCGGTAAGTCCACGATCGCCGACGCCGCGGTCGCGCGCCTGCATGCCATGGGCGTACATACCTATGTGCTCGACGGCGACAATGTGCGCACCGGGCTGAACAAGGACCTTGGCTTTACCCCGGAGGATCGCGCTGAGAATGTGCGCCGGGTCGCAGAAGTCGGCAAGTTGATGAGCGATGCCGGGTTGGTGGTTCTCGTCGCCTTGGTGTCGCCTTATCGCGGTGACCGGGCGGCCGCGCGCGAGCTGTTTGCGCCGGGTGATTTCCTCGAGGTTTATGTTGATACGCCGGTGGAGGTGTGTGCCGAGCGCGACCCCAAAGGGCTCTACGCCAAGGCGGCCGCCGGAAATCTGCCCAATATGACCGGTCGCGGGCAGGTCTACGAGGTGCCCGAGCACCCGGATCTGGTCTTGCACGGAACCGGCGACCTCGACGCCACGGTGGAGCAGTTGGCCAGGGTAATTCTCGGCGAGTGAGATACTGCCGACCTGATGTCTGGACCTAATTCCTCATTTGACCCAAAACAGGTCGCGGTGCTGAGCGCCGAGGCAGTAGCGAGCATGGTCACCGGTGCCCTGATGGCAGCCTCGATCGCACCGGATCTCGCGGCTCTCAAGGAAGTCCGGGTGACCCACGCCGGTGATCGGTCCCCATTGGCATTGGCCAACCGCGATATCGGCGCGTTGCCGCCGGCGGCCAAGGCCGAGGTGGGTAAGCGTGTTGGCGAGGCCAGGGCAACCGTCAAAGCAGCACTTGATGCCCGGCAGGAGGAGTTGGAGCGAGCCCGCGATGACTTCGCGCTCGCTGAGGAGTTTGTCGACGTGACACTGCCGGCGGTCCGCAACCCACTAGGTGCCCGGCACCCACTGACAACCGTGATGGAGCGAATTTGTGACGTCTTCATCGCGATGGGATACGACATAGCCGAAGGCCCGGAGGCAGAGGCTGAATGGGTCAACTTCGATGCGTTGAACGTGCCCCCGGATCACCCAGCGCGCACAATGCAGGACACCTTTTATGTGGCTTCCCCAGATAGCGGAGTGGTTCTACGCACCCAGACTTCACCTATTCAAATCCGCGCAATGCTCGATCGGCCGTTGCCAATTTATGTGGTTGCCCCGGGTCGGGTCTATCGCACCGACGAACTTGACGCGACTCATACCCCGGTGTTCCACCAGGTCGAAGGCCTAGCGGTTGACGAAGGCCTGACCATGGGGGATCTCAAAGGAACTCTTGACCACTTCGCCCAGGAGATGTTCGGCCCCGGCATCGTGACCCGCCTTCGCCCGTCATATTTCCCATTCACTGAGCCCAGCGCCGAACTTGATGTTCAGTGTTTCGTCTGTCGCGGAACCTCGATCGATAATCCGGAGCACCCGTGTCGGACCTGTGGTAGCGAAGGTTGGATTGAATGGGGCGGCTGCGGCATGGTCAACCCGCGTGTTCTGCGAGCTGTCGGCATCGACCCCGCAAAATACCGCGGTTTTGCCTTCGGTATGGGGATCGAGCGCACATTGATGTTTCGCAACGGTGTCACCGACATGCGCGACATGGTTGAAGGCGATGCACGCTTCTCCTTGGCATTCGGGCTGGAGTCCTGATGCGCGCACCGGTGTCTTGGCTTCGCGAGCTCGTCGATATCCCAGTTGATCAATCCGGTCGTGAAATCGCAGCGCGATTAATCCGGGCTGGACTCGAAGTCGAGACCGTAGAAACAGTCGGTGGAGGAGTTGTCGGTTCACTTTATGTTGGCAAGGTCATTGAGATTGAGGAACTAACTGAATTCAAGAAGCCGATTAGGTGGTGCCAGGTTGATGTCGGGGCTCCCGGTGGCGGTATCCGCGGCATAATCTGCGGTGCCCGAAACTTCGTGGTCGGCGATACCGTGGTCGTGGCGTTGCCCGGCACCGTGCTACCTGGTGGATTTGAGATCGCCTCGCGCGAAACTTACGGCCATGTTTCGGATGGGATGATTTGCTCCGAACGCGAGCTGGCATTAAGTGAAGAGCATGACGGCATCATGGTGCTCCCTGCCGGTACCGCGGGGGCCGACGCAGGGCTGATAATCGGCGTCGGCGAGGAAGTCCTCGACATTGCGGTAACTCCTGATCGAGGGTACGCCTTGTCACTTCGTGGTATCGCCCGTGAGCTAGCGATTTCCTATGGCCTGACCTTCAGGGATCCGGGACTAAGCATCGCTGCCCTACCCGCACCGGGGGCGGATGCTGCTCCGGCCCAGTGTGGTAGCGAGGATTTCGATGCCTGCGCGCTTTTCACCCTGCGCACGATAGTCGGCTTCAACCCGAAGGCGCCATCACCGCAGTGGATGAAGCAGCGTCTGACGGCCGGGGGTATGCGCCCGGTTTCGTTGGCGGTCGACGTGACTAACTATGTGATGCTCGAGCTTGGGCAACCGCTGCACGCATTCGATTTGGATAAATTGGCTGGTTCGGTGCGAGCTGGTTGGGCGGAGCCGGGTTCAACCCTAGAAACCCTTGACCATGTCACCCGAAACCTGGGCCCGGAGGACCTAGTGATTTTGGATGATGACGGCATCATCGGCTTGGCCGGCACCATGGGTGGGCTAGATAGTGAAATTGATGATGACACGACCAATATCGCCATCGAGGCGGCGCACTTTGCGTCGGCTGTTGTTGCGCGCATGAGTAGGCGCCACAAGCTTTCATCCGAGGCCTCAAGACGTTTTGAGCGCGGAGTAGACCGGACTTTGGCACCCTACGCATCAGCTCGCGCCGCTGCACTACTCATCGAATACGGCGGCGGTCAGTACGTCGGCATGACTGCGGTCGAGTCGCCAATCGACCCGGTGGTGATCTCGATGTCAGCGCATGAGCCGGCCGCCGTCGCGGGCATGTCAATTGCGACTGAAGTGGTCGTGGGGCTGCTGGAGGCTGTTGGCTGCGAGGTGATTTCCAAGGATGATCAATTGTCGATAACCGCGCCACCGTGGCGGTCCGACTTAACAGATCCAGCAGATCTAGTAGAAGAAGTGATTCGGCTAGTCGGCTATGACTTGTTGCCATCGACATTGCCGGTGGCCGCGGCCGGTCACGGGTTATCGAAGGCGCAGCGGCTCAGGCGCCTGATCGCCTTGACTTTGGCGGCCCGCGGATCAGTTGAAGTCCTGAACTATCCCTTCGTCGGTGCGGATGAGCTAGCGGATTTGCAGCTTGCGGAAAATGATGTCCGCAGGTCACGTGTTCGGTTGGCCAATCCGCTATCCGAGGAGCAGCCATATCTGCGCGCAACGCTTTTGCCCGGGCTACTGGCCACCGTGCGTCGTAATGCTGGTCGCGGGTTGGTGGACCTGTCAATTTTCGAGGTGGGTGCGGTCTTCCAGGGTGAGTGTGCCCGTCCGGCGCCGCGGCCCTGCGTCCTGATGCGCCCGAGTGCTGATGAGTGGGCCGCCTTAAATGCGCCACTACCTAGTCAGCCGGTGCACCTTGGCGTGGTGCTCGCCGGGGAGCGGGAGCTGGCCAGCTGGTGGGGGCCGGGACAACGTCAAGGGTTTGCGGATGCGATCGCACTGGCGCAGGTGCTCGCCGACGTAATAGGTACCGAGATAACGATCGAACAGGGTCGAGATGACGCCTTTCACCCAGGTCGCTGCGCGGAGATCAAGTGCGCGGGTAAGTCCATCGGGGTGGCCGGTGAACTCCACCCGCGGGTTATCCAGGCTTGGTCACTACCTGCTCGGTCAAGTGCGGTGGAACTTGATCTAGATGCACTGATTGCTGCGGCCCCGGACCTTAGATCTGCACCCGCCGTGAGTTCGCACCCGGTGGCAAAAGAGGATCTTGCGGTTGTGGTGGCCGACAGCGTGACCTCGGCGGCGGTTTTGCAGGCGCTGAGCGCGGGGGCTGGTGAGCTCCTGGAGTCGATTCGGCTTTTCGACATTTACCGTGGGCCGCAGGTGCCCGAGGGGCACTACTCACTGGCGGTTGCGCTCCGGTTTCGAGCCCTGGACCGCACCTTGACGGCCGAGGAGACGGCCCGGGCCAGGCAGGGGGCGATTAGCCGCGCCGCGGCCGATTGCGGTGCGGTAATCAGAGGGGCTTAACTGGTTTATATGCGCGTATGCGTATAATACGACCATGCTTACTGCAGCCGTTGCCGGTGCCTCGGGCTATGCCGGCGGGGAATTACTTCGTTTACTCCTCGGCCACCCGGATTTCCAAGTGGGCCCGGTTGCCGCAGGCGGTAAAGCCGGGCAGTCCTTAGGCCAGGTGCACCCGCAATTGGTATCACTCGCTGATCGCGTATTCGAGCCAACTTCGGCAGAGGTACTTGGCGGTGCCGATGTGATTTTCCTGGCCTTACCCCACGGGGAGTCGGCGGCATTGGCCGCAGCCTTGCCGAAGGCTAGCAAGATCGTGGACCTGGGTGCGGATTTCAGGTTGCGTGATCGTGCTAGCTGGGAGCAGTTTTATGACGTACCGCATGCGGGAACCTGGGTTTATGGGTTGCCAGAACTGCCCGGGGCGCGTGCGCAAATTAAGGGCGCAGCGCGGGTAGCAAATCCTGGCTGCTTTCCGACCGCGGTGGCACTTGCGCTCTCCCCGCTCCTAGTTGATGGCTTGATCGAATGCCACGACATTGTGGTGACTGCGGCATCGGGTACCTCGGGAGCGGGGCGCAAAGCCGCTGAGCACCTCCTTGCCAGTGAGATCATGGGTTCGATGTCCGCTTACAAAGTAGGCGGTGCGCATCAGCACACCCCGGAGATGGAGCAATCGCTCTCGGCGTCGGCCGGTAGCAGCGTCCGGCTTTCCTTCACGCCAATGCTCGCACCGATGTCTCGGGGCATTCTCGCCTCCTGCAGCGCTACCGCGGTGTCGAGCGCCAGTGCTGCCGGGATCCGAGAGTCATTGGTTTGGGCGTATGAGAATGAACCATTCGTTCAGGTGTTGCCCGCCGGGCAGTGGCCGCATACGGCTTCGGTATCTGCCACCAATGCCGCACAGCTGCAAGTGGCATTTGATGGGCATGCTGGCCGGGTAATCGTGGTCTGTGCGATTGACAATCTCGGCAAGGGTGCGGCTGGCCAAGCCCTGCAAAATGCCAACATCATGCTGGGCTTACCGGAAACCTGGGGCTTGACCCGCGACGGGGTAGCGCCATGAGGTGGTCGGCATGAGTGTCACTGCAGCAAGTGGGTTCCGCGCTGCTGGGGTGCGGGCCGGCCTTAAAAAGTCCGGGGCCCCAGATCTGGCCTTGGTGGTGAACGATGGACCGTTGTTCGTTGCCGCAGGGGTGTTTACCGCGAATAGATTCAAGGCGGCGCCGGTTCTATGGTCACAGCAGGTCCTTGCTGACGGTGAGCTTCATGCGGTGGTCTTGAACTCGGGTGGGGCAAATGCTTGTACCGGGTCGGCTGGCTTTGGCGACACCCATCAAACGGCGGAGCACGTTGCGGAGCAACTCGGGATTGGTGCCGGCGATGTCGCTGTTTGCTCAACCGGGTTGATCGGCGAACTGCTGCCAATGCCGAAGATCCTTTCAGGGGTTGACCATGCGGTGGGTGCTCTAAGCACCACGGGCGGGGCCGAGGCAGCTAACGCCATCATGACCACCGATTCGGTTCCCAAGCTGGCTCAAATTGACATCGATGGCTACTGCATCGGTGGAGTGGCCAAGGGCGCCGGAATGATCGCCCCGGCTTTGGCAACCATGCTGGTGGTTATCACGACTGATGCTGTTCTCACCGCGGATCAGGCCGACATCGCGCTGAGGTCTGCAACCGGGTTTACTTTTGATCGCATCGACTCCGATGGTTGCATGTCAACAAATGACACTGTGCTGCTCTTAGCAAGTGGGGCCAGCGGTGTGACTCCTGATATTGACACGTTCACGGCCGCGCTTACCGATGTGTGCTGGGATCTCGCGAGCCAGATCATCAAGGACGCTGAGGGCGCGTCAAAGGACATCGCTGTTGTCGTCGACAGAGCACGGACCGTCGATGACGCGCTGGAGGTAGCGCGCGCAATTGCGCGAAGTAACCTGTTAAAGTGCGCGATCCACGGTGCAGATCCCAATTGGGGCCGAGTACTTTCCGCGGTGGGTACCACTTACGCGGTATTCGAGCCGGATCAAGTCGATGTCGCAATTAATGGAATTTTGGTCGCTCGGGGTGGCGCCATTGGCGAGGACCGAGGCTTGGTGGATCTAAGTGGCCGAAAAGCTGAGATCAGGGTGGATTTGCACGCCGGGTCTGAATCGGCAACGGTGCTGACCAATGATTTGACCGCTGATTATGTGCACGAGAACTCAGCCTACGCATCATGACAATCCTGGTGAAGTATGGCGGGAACGCCATGACAGATGCAGCGTTGCAGGAGGCATTCGCCGCGGACATCGTCGAACTGCATACCGCTGGCGCAAGGCCCGTGGTGGTGCACGGCGGGGGACCGCAAATCAGTTCCATGCTCAAGCGCCTGGCGATTGAAAGTGAATTCATCGGCGGCTTGCGCAAAACCACCCCCGAGGTTCTCGAGGTGGTCCGAATGGTTCTGGTCGGGCAAGTGCAGCGTGAGTTGGTTGGGTTGATCAACGCTCATGGCCCATTTGCCGTGGGCCTATCAGGTGAGGATGCGGGGCTTTTCACGGCCGAACGGCGCGGCGCCCTAGTGGCCGGTGAGTTGGTTGACATCGGTCTGGTCGGCGACGTCGTAAAGGTGCGAGAGCAAATAGTGACGCAGCTCATGGATGACGGCTACATACCTGTTGTCTCGACATTGGCCCGCGGCGATGACGGTCAGGTCTACAACGTGAATGCAGATACTGCGGCTGCGGCCCTTGCTGCGGCTCTCGGTGCTACGAGCATGATCGTGCTGACTGATGTAGCGGGGTTGTACGCCGATTGGCCGGCGAGCACCGAAGTGATTTCAACCATCAACGTAGCGGACTTGGCGGCATTGCTGCCATCCTTGGAGTCTGGCATGGTGCCGAAGATGGAAGGCTGCCTGCGGGCCGTGCGCGGTGGCGTATCGAAAGCTCGGGTGATTGATGGCCGCAGGGTGCACGCGGTACATGATGATGTGTTCGGGGCCAGCGTTGGCGGCACGACGGTGGTGGCGTGATGATCTGGCAGGAGCGCTGGCAGCGCTCGCTGATGAATAACTATGGCACTCCGCCGTTGCTAATTGTCCGGGGAACCGGTTCGCGGGTCTGGGATGACACCGGCAAGGAATACCTCGACATGATCGCCGGCATCGCGGTCAACGCGGTTGGTCACGCGCACCCGGCGGTGGTTAAGGCTGTAAGCGATCAGCTTTCAACCCTTGGACACACCAGTAACCTGGTGGCCACAAAAGAGCCCATTGAGCTTGCCGAGCGACTGTTAGCTCTTCTGCGGGCACCGGGTGATGCGCGGGTTTTCTTCTGCAACTCCGGTACCGAGGCCAATGAGGCAGCATTCAAGCTAGGACGGCTGACCAATCGGGTTCATGTCGTCGTGGCGCAGGGCAGCTTCCATGGTCGTACGATCGGAGCGCTCTCTTGGACCGCGCAGCCGGCAAAGCAAGATCCATTCCGCCCGCTACCCGGCGAGGTCACCGTGGTGCCATTTGGCGATGCCGACGCACTCGCTGCGGCAGTGCGTGCTACTACAGCAGCAGTCGTGCTCGAACCCATTCAAGGTGAGGGCGGAGTAATAGTGCCGCCCGTTGGGTACCTTCGTCGGGCGCGGGAGATTTGCGATACACATGGTGCGCTGTTGATGCTCGATGAAGTGCAAACCGGGATCGGTCGCACCGGTGAGTGGTTTGACTTTCAACGCGAGGCCATCACCCCGGACGTCGTCATGTTGGCCAAGGGCCTTGGTGGCGGATTCCCGATTGGTGCCTGCATCGCGTATGGCCGCGCTGCTTCATTCTTTGGGCCGGGCTCGCACGGCTCCACTTTCGGAGGCAACCCGGTGGCTTGCGCAGCGGCACTAGCCGTACTCAAAGTAATTGAAGAAGGCGATCTGGTAACCCGCGCAGCCACCTTGCATGAGGTGCTGGCAACGGGGTTGGTGGCACGGGGCAATGGGCTGGTCACTTCGGTTCGCGGCCGCGGGCTACTTTTAGCTGCGGTTTTGGGCAGTGACCGCGGGCCCGAACTTGAAAGTGCGGCGAGGGAGCACGGGATCTTGGTTAACGCGGTGCTGCCGAATGCGATTCGATTGGCCCCGGCGTTGACCATCACCGATACCGATATCGCCGATCTGCTGGGCCGATGGGATCTAGCGACTGCGCAGGTGGTCAGATGAAGATGTTAAGTACGCCTCAGACAATGCCGGCGCGGCGTGCCCGCATCGCTGCGATTTTGGCCAGTCGAACGGTTTCCTCGCAGCATGAACTCGGGCAGTTGCTGCTAGCGGAGGGGGTCAGCGTGACCCAGACCACCTTGTCTCGCGATCTCGAGTCGATCGGTGCGATCAAGCAGACCGATGCGGCTGGGCAGCCCCATTATGTTTTGGCCACAACTGGTTCCTCGCTTGGGTCCAATTCAGATTTGGTGGGAAAAATCGCGGCCGAAGTTCTCATCGGCGCCGAGGCCGCGCAAAACATTGCCGTATTGCACACCCCGCCGGGCGCGGCGCACTATCTGGCCGGAACCCTTGATAGATCCGGATCCGCCGATGTCGTCGGGACTGTTGCCGGTGACGACACTGTCCTCGTCGTGACGCGCAACTCCAAGGCGGCGGTTGATCTGTGCACCCGGTTACTGCGGCTCGCCGAGCGCACGGGGGCAGCAAGGCAAGCCACCGCGATCAGCGGACTCCCGCAAAGGCGATCATCGTGACCAGGCGGGTGTGCCCAGGCCAGGTTCAAGGTCAAGGTCAAGGGCCTAATCTGGCAGCCCGAGATGTTGAGTTCAATCACCGCCCACCATTTAGGTACAGGGGAAGTAATCAATGACAAGTGAGCAGCCGACCCGGTTATGGGGTGGCCGGTTCCAGGCAGGGCCCGCCGATGCCATGGCAGCATTGAGTGCCTCTGTGCACTTTGACTGGCGGTTGGCGCCCTATGACATCGAGCAGACTGCTGCCCATGCAGGTGTGCTTCGGTCGGCTGGGTTGCTCACGGTCGACGAACTTGCGAGGGTTGAGGGTGCACTCAAGGCATTGGCCGTGCAGGTGCGTGATGGCTCATTTGTACCTGATGCCAGTGATGAGGACGTACACACGGCCATCGAACGCGCCTTGATCGAACGACTTGGTGAGCTAGGTGGCAAGCTGCGTGCCGGCCGCAGTCGAAATGATCAAGTGGCGACGGATTTTCGAATGTACCTGCGTGATCAGGCCCGAGTCATCGCGGTCGGGGTAATTGACCTGATGGATGCCTTCATCGCCCAAGCCGAGCAGCATGTGGATTCCTTCGCACCTGGATTCACGCACCTGCAGCACGCGCAGCCGGTGTCATTCGGGCATGAACTGGCAAAGCATGTACACGCACTTGCCCGCGACCTCGAGCGATTATGGGATTGGGATATTCGGGCAGCCCGCTCGCCCCTTGGCGCGGGTGCGCTAGCGGGGTCCAGTCTTGGGCTTGACCCGGAAGCCGTTGCCAGTGCGCTTGGCTTTGAATCCGCACTGGGTAATTCGATCGATGCGGTTAGTGATCGCGATTGGGTGGCCGAGTTCCTGTTCGTCGGGGCCATGCTCGGTGTTCATCTCTCGCGCATTGGCGAGGAAGTCATCTTGATGACATCACGTGAGTTCGGCTGGGCCAACTTAGATGATGCTTGGTCCACCGGATCGTCGATCATGCCGCAGAAGAAGAACCCAGATGTTGCTGAACTAGCCCGCGGTAAGTCTGGTCGCCTAATCGGCAATCTAACCGGCCTGCTCGCGACGCTCAAGGGTCTTCCCTTCGCGTACAACCGTGATTTACAAGAGGATAAGGAGCCGGCCTTCGATACCGTCGAGCAGTTGTTGCTCGTGTTGCCGGCAATGACGGGCCTGATCAAGACTTTGACTTTCAACACCGACCAGATGGCGAAGTCCGCGCCGGAGGGTTTTGCTCTTGCGACTGACCTTGCCGAGTGGTTGGTGCGCCAGGGTGTGCCATTTCGCCAGGCCCACGAACTTGCCGGCGCCTGCGTTAGGCAGGCCGAGTCGAGAAGCGTCGAACTCTGGGATCTATCACCGATCGAACTAGCCGAAATCTCACCCCTCCTGACTCCAGCGGTCAGTTCGGTACTTTCACTTCAGGGCTCACTTGATTCCCGCTCGGCATTTGGGGGTACGGCGCCGGTTCGGGTCCGTGAGCAACTTGCCGCTTTGTCTGCCCAAAGCGGGGAACTGCGAGCGCGGTGGGCTTAGTTGGTTACCAAGTTTGACTGTCACCATCTATAACCCGCCAGCAATACCAGGCGGCCACACTGCGGTACGGGCGAAATAGCTCACCGAGCGGATCAATTTCCCTCTCTGGTAGGTCGCCACTTTCCTGATGAATTAGCTGCCAGCCCTTGCGCATGGCCAGGTCGCCAACCGGCCACACATCAAGGCGGTGCAACGTGAACATCAAAAACATTTCAGCGGTCCACCTACCGATGCCCCAAAGCCGGGTTAGCTCGGCGACGATGTGGTGGTCCTCGGCATGGGCCGCGGCGGCCTCGAGGTCAAGGTCGCCGGCGTGCACGGCATCGGCGAGACCTTTGATCGTTCGCGTCTTGGCGCCGGAAAGCCCGGCGGCGCGCAGATCGGTCTCGCTGGCTTGGACGACGGCCAGCGGCGTGATGTCACCGCCCAGGCTCGTGGTGACGCGGACGGTGATGGTGTCGGCCGCCTTGACCGAGAGCTGCTGGGCGATCACCGAGGTCACGAGCGTCGAAAAATGGGTGCGATCGGCGTACTTCTTGCGGCCGATATTACAAAGTGGTGAGGCCGCGACGATCGGGCCGAAGGCGGGGTCCACGGCCACCAGATGATCGGCGGCTTTTCGCATCGTGCGAGAAGTGGGTGCCATACGGGTAATTGTGGCAGCGTAGGCAAAGATGGGGCCATGGGCACCGGCGATGTCATCGATGAACTGCTCTGGCGTGAGCTGATTGCGCAGAGCACTGATCTAGGTGCACTGCAGGCGGCGGCAGCCGCGGCACCCATCACCTTGTATTGCGGGTTCGACCCCACCGCGCCGAGCCTGCACTTGGGTAATCTGGCGCAAATTCTCACGGTGCGCAGGTTCCAGCAGTTCGGCCATCGACCGCTGGCACTGGTCGGGGGAGCCACCGGGTTAATCGGTGACCCGAAGGAAACCGGTGAGCGCCAACTCAGTCCAGGTGAGGTTGTCGAGGAGTGGGTTGCCCGGATCCGCGGCCAACTCGAACGCTTCTACGATTTCGCCGGGAGCAACGCGGCGGTCATGGTCAATAACTTCGACTGGACCGAGAATGTGACCGTACTTGAGTTCATGCGCGATATCGGCAAGCACTTCAGCGTCAATCGAATGCTTGACCGCGAAGCGGTGGCTGCGCGCCTTGCCGGTGGTGGGATCTCCTATACCGAATTCAGCTACCAATTGCTTCAGTCATTTGATTACCTGCAGCTGTTCCGGCGCTATGACTGCGTGCTGCAAACTGGCGGCTCTGATCAGTGGGGCAACATCACCGCCGGGGTTGATCTAGTGCGCCGGGTTGAGAGCAAGAGCGTGCACGCGCTCACAACACCGTTGATTACCAAGGCCGATGGCACCAAGTTTGGTAAGACCGAATCGGGCACCATCTGGTTAGACCCAGAGTTGACCAGCCCTTACGCCTTCTTTCAGTTCTGGCTGAATGCCGATGATCGTGATGTAGCAACCTTGCTACATACCTTTAGTTTCCAGGGCCCTGAAGAAGTCGGTGGGTTGTTGGTGGCTACGGCCGAGCGCCCGCATGAGCGCGCTGCCCAGCGGGCTTTGGCGGGTGAACTGACGGCCCTGGTCCACGGTCCGAGCGAGGCGGCGGGGGCCGAAGCCGCCGGGCGAGCCCTTTTCGGCCAAGGTGACCTCGCGAGTCTGCCGGCCGGTACTTTGACGGCTGCCTTACTGGAGACACCTAATGGTGCGATCGCCGCCGCCGAGATTATTAATGGACTTTTCCCCACTTTCGATGAGTTGTTGGTGCGTTGTGGTCTGGTAACCAGCAAAGCCCAGGCCCGCCGCACCATTGCCGAAGGCGGTGCATATCTCAATAACGAACGGGTGACTTCCGAAGCTTTTCAACCGGCAATAACGGACCTCCTGCAAGGTAAGTGGCTGGTGCTGCGGCGCGGAAAGAAGTCAGTCGGAGGTATCTGCATTACTTCCTAACGGATCCTGCCACCCGGTACGACCATGCGTCTCGACTTGAGACCTTCTTGCCCCAAGGGGCTCGGGCAGAACCCCCTTACCCGACGGCTTGCTGCCTGCCGAGGACGATGGGTATCTTGAACACGTGGTTTACGGCTGTAGGGGCATGGTGGGGGTAGATCAGAGATGGACCATGTGGTCCGCATAGCCAGATGCACGCTGCTGCCGACTGGAGGCTTGATTGTTCTGATCTGCCGATTTCCTAAAAAGGGGATGACATGCAGGTTCAGGGTATTTACGCCCACCTGACTTCATTCTGGTGTCGGATTCAGTTTGGGGCTGACGCTTTCAATCCAGTGAGTCGCTTCTCTTAGCCACTCTGAGCGAGTCTTCGAAACTCATTGGGCAGGTCAAGTATCCTTCGGACCAGGCTATCAAGAAGTTGAATAATCAATTAAATTGTATTGCGTGCGTCCCATTCCAGGGGTTGCACAGCTGAATCAGACTCGCGAACTCGGATCGGCGGCCTCAGAGCGCTGGGAGAGAGTCGAGTAGGCCGATATCAAGGACGTCGGCTACCTTGCAAGTTAGGCTGAATCGAGTTGACAGGGAGATGCTGTGGGGGAATCAGCGTTTGATGCACGTAACTCCCCATTAGAAGCCCGGCTGGAGCAGCTGACACCTGGGGCGGAGATTCTCGGAATTGCGGGCTCTGGGGCGATCACGGTTATCCACTCACAGTGGATCGGTACTCAGGCCGTCACTGTGACCTATCGCGACGCTCACGGCCGGACCGACCAGGTTGTTCTCACGCGCGATAGGGAGCCCTCCCTCACCATTGTTACCAAGGGCGAAGGCCCGGCTTTTGACGCGGATCCTGAGTCGTGGCGACTAGCGGCGGAGGCTCTGCGCATCAACTATGCGGCGCTGCATGATCCGATGTTGGCCATCTCTACAAGTGACCTTCAGGCACTGCCTCACCAAATCCAGGCCGTCTATGGCGAGCTTCTTCCGCGCACGCCATTGAGATTCCTTTTAGCTGATGACCCGGGCGCAGGCAAGACGATCATGTGTGGGCTTTACATCAAGGAACTGATTCTCCGAGGCGATTTGGCACGCTGCCTGATCGTCGCCCCGGGGAGTCTTGTGGAGCAGTGGCAAGAGGAGCTGTTCGATAAGTTTGGTATGAAGTTTGAACTCCTTACCCGAACAATGATCGATAGTGAAATCGACGTCAACGTATTCGACAATCACCCACTGCTTATTGCACGTATGGACATGCTTTCTCGCAGTGAGGAGCTCCAAGCTTCCCTTGAGCGCAGCGACTGGGATCTGGTCGTGGTCGACGAAGCCCACCGCATGTCTGCTCACTACTTCGGCGCGGAACTCAAAATGACTAAGCGGTACACCCTTGGCCAACTATTGGGCAAGATCAGCCGTCACCTGCTTCTCATGACTGCCACGCCACACGCAGGCAAGCAGGAAGACTTCCAACTATTCATGGCATTGCTTGACGGAGACCGATTCGAGGGCAAGTACCGCGACGGTGTTCACGCCATGAACGTTCAGGACCTTATGCGTCGAATGGTGAAAGAAGAACTCCTCACCATGGAAGGGACGCCACTGTTCCCTGAGCGACGTGCATACACCGTGCCCTATGCACTCTCTGAAGACGAGCAACTGCTCTACGAAGCGGTCTCAGAATACGTGCGCGAAGAAATGAATCGTGCTGATCGGTTAAAGGCTGAAGGTGACGGGCGGCGAGGCAACACTGTCGGTTTCGCCTTGACCGTTCTTCAGCGACGCCTGGCATCCAGCCCCGAGGCAATCTTGAAATCACTCGAACGCCGGCGGGATCGACTCGATCGTCGTCGCCAAGAAATGGTGAACATCGCGAACAGCGTCACCGAAGACAAGCCCCTTCAGGATCGACTCGACTATCTGCTTGGTCGCAGAGACTTCGATGACGATTCTATTGACGATATAGAGGAATTGGCCGGTGACGAACTCGAAGAGTTGGAAGAAGATGTCGTCGACGCAGCGACAGCAGCGCGAACCGTTGCCGAACTGGAAACTGAGATCGCAATCCTTGGCGACCTAACCGAACTGGCTAGACGAGTGCGTTTCTCGGGCACCGACCGAAAGTGGACCGAACTGCGCACCATCTTGAACGACAACGCACTGACCACGGATGATGCAGGTAACCCCCGCAAGATCATTGTTTTCACTGAGCATCGGGACACATTAAATTACCTCGTCGATCAAACCAGGACAATGATCGGGCGAGACGAGGCTGTCGTTGCTATTCACGGTGGAGTCAAGCGAGAAGACCGTCGAAAGATCCAGCAAATCTTCACCCAAGACAAAGACACGCGTGTTCTCATCGCGACGGACGCTGCTGGTGAGGGTCTCAACCTCCAACGCGCCCATCTCATGGTCAACTACGACCTACCTTGGAACCCCAACCGCATTGAACAGCGATTCGGTCGTATTCACCGCATCGGCCAACGCGAGGTATGCCACTTGTGGAACCTTGTAGCGGACAACACTCGCGAAGGTGAAGTCTTTAAGAAGCTCCTCGACAAACTTGATGAAATGCGCCTGGCATACCAGGGGAAAGTCTTTGACGTACTCGGTGACGCATTCGCCGAGGAGCCACTACGCAAACTACTCATGGAAGCGATCCGCTATGGGGACCAACCAGACGTTCGCGCACGGCTCGACGAAGTGATCGACGCGACTGTCGGTGAGGGCCTCGACCGATTGATTGCAGAACGAGCCCTCAATGCCGAAATCCTTGCTGAAGCAGACGTCGATGAAATCAGGCGACGAATCGAAGATGCCCAAGGGAGAAGGCTTCAGCCACACTACATCGAGGCATTCTTCCTTGCAGCGTTTGCCCGGCTTGGTGGATCGATACGTGAACGCGGGGCCGGGCGTTATGAAGTAACAAACGTTCCGTCCGTCATTCGAGATCGCGACCGTCAAGGTGGCTTTGGTGCGCCCGTTTTACACAAGTATGAGCGCGTCACATTTCAACGTGAGGGTGTGAATGTCACAGGTGAACCGAAAGCCGATCTCATTGCCCCAGGGCACCCGCTGCTTGATGCGGTCGTGCATCTGACCATTGACCATAACCGCGAAACCCTCAAGCATGGCGCCGTTTTGATTGACGAGGATGATCTCGGTGAAACACCAAGGCTTTTGATTGCCATGACGCAGTCCATGGTTGACGGGCACGATCCGGCGCGAACGATCTCCAAGAGGTTCGACTTTGTGGAGATCAGCCCTGATGGAACTACCGCGGGAGCAGGCCAAGCCCCTTACTTGGATTATGTTCCTTCCAGTGTTGAACTCCGCCGTGTCCTAGCAGATGCCCCAGGGCAAGCATGGGCACACAGAGACCCTGAAGCAGAAGCACTCAACTGGGCGGTCATTAACTCTTTACCTGAGCACGAGCGCGAGATCCGTGGACAAGTTATTCCTGCGATCGAACGTGCTCGCATTCAGGTTAAGAAACGACTTGACGCCGAGATCAACTTCTGGGATGCCCGAAACACGGAACTCCTAGATTTGGAGTCAGCAGGAAAGAGTCTGAAAATTAAGCCGGAAACCGCCTACCGTCGTGCGCGCGACCTTGAGCGCCGACTGCAAGAACGCATGGAAGATCTTGATCTTGACGAGCGACTCATATCTAAGTCACCGACCATGGTGGGTGTAGCGCTTGTGATTCCGAGAGGTCTAAGCGATCGACTCCAAGGCCGGCGCACAGAACCAGCAGCGACCTACGCTAAAAACACAGCTGAAGTAGACGAACGAGCGATCTCCGCAGCCATGTCAGCCGAACGCAGTCTGGGTCGCATGCCGACAGAGATGGCTCACAATAACCCCGGATTCGACATACGATCCGTTGCACCTGACGGCACTGTCTACCGAATCGAAGTCAAAGGTCGTATCGAAGGCTCCGAAGATTTCCAAATCACCCGGACTGAGGTCTTAGCCGCGAAGAACTACGGAGACAAATACCGACTCGTGATCGTCAAAGTCAGTCCAGACGGACCCGCGAGCGACGAACTCCGGTACCTAACGAGACCATTCGACCTGACGGGAACCGAGGACTTCAAGGTCACTAGGTTCACGGTTAACTGGAAAGCAAGTTGGGATGCTGGAGGAGAACCACTGTGAGTGAATACAAAAAGAAGCTCATTGAAGTCGCTCTACCCTTGGAAGCAATTAACCGTGAGTCCGCGCGCGAAAAGTCAATCCGCCACGGCCACCCAAACACGCTTCACATGTGGTGGGCCCGCCGCCCACTCGCCGCCTGCCGAGCAGTCCTGTTCTCGCAACTCGTTGACGATCCCAGCGCCCACCCCGACCAATTTCCAACTGAGGAGGACCAAGCGGTCGAGAGACAACGTCTGTTTAACATCATTGAACGCCTCGTTGTTTGGGAAAACATTAATGACGAAGCCCTCCTTAAAGAGGCCCACAACGAGATTCTCAAATCCACCGACGGCAACCCGCCAGCGATCCTTGATCCGTTCGCCGGTGGTGGTTCCATCCCTCTCGAAGCCCAGCGACTAGGACTCGAAGCTCACGCCTCCGACCTCAACCCAGTCGCCGTCCTCATCAACAAAGCTCTAATTGAGATCCCACCCAAGTGGGCCGGGCAGGCGCCAGTCTTCCCCGAAGCCGCCGAGGCAAAAATGTCTTGGCCCAAGGCGACCGGCCTTGCCGAAGATGTTCTTCGCTATGGAAACTGGATACGCGATGAAGCAGAGAAGCGCATTGGTCACATGTATCCAAAAGCAACACTCGCCGACGGAACTGAGGCAAAGGTCATCGCCTGGATCTGGGCACGCACCGTCAGCTGCCCCAACCCCGCCTGTGGGATCCAGATGCCACTTGTTCGATCTTGGTGGCTCGGTAAAAAGAAAGGTAAAGAGGTCTACGTCATACCAACTGTCCAGAACGGACAAGTGGAGTTTGCGATCGGCCATGATCGGAAGCAGGCTCCCAAGAATGATGAGGACGGGACAGTGAGCCGGACGGGCGCACGTTGCATCGGTTGCGGCACGGCTGTCCCTCTGAAAGATGTGCGCACTCAGGCGCAATCAGGTCAAATGAAGGAATTACTCATGGCCGTGGTTGCCGAAGGTGACCGCCAACGCCATTATCTAGCGCCGAGCGTGGTCCAAGTTGAAAGTGCCAATGTGGCCCGTCCAGAGGAATCTATTGACACAGAATTACCACCAGCTGCATTGGGTTACAGGGTTCAGGCCTATGGCATGACGCGGTATGAGCAATTGTTCACGGCTCGGCAACTAACGGCGCTCACCACATTCAGCGACCTCGTGTCGAAAACAAGAGACCGCGTCCGCACTGATGCCCTCGAAGCAGGACTCCCAGATGATGATCGCAGTTTGGAAGATGGTGGAACCGGTGCATCCGCATATGCAGACTCAGTAGCCGTCTATTTAGCTTTTACGAACAGTCGCTTGGCAGACCTTGGTAATGCTCTGTGTCGCTGGGAGCCGAACGCTGAATGTCCTCGTGGGCTCTTTGCGCGGCAAGCGATACCGATTGTCTGGGATTTTGCCGAGTCAAATCCACTCGGTGGATCATCGGGATCATGGGAGGTCTTGATGAAAGGATCTACAAGGGCATTTTCTTCTCCGGCTTTCTCATCGGGGAACAAGTCTCCTGGTGAAATTGGCCAAGCGGATGCAGCAACCCGAAATTACTCTGGGTTACTGGTATCCACGGATCCGCCCTATTACGACAATATTGGTTACGCCAACCTCTCTGACTTCTTCTATGGGTGGCTCCGCCGTTCGCTAGCAGGTTTGATTCCGTTGCTTTTTGGCACCGTTCAAACGCCTAAAACTGACGAACTCGTAGCCGACCCTTACCGGCATGGAGGAAAGGACCAGGCCTCGGGATTCTTTGAGCGCGGGTTTAATCGAGTCTTTGCCCAAATCCGTGCAGCCACTCCGGCAGGCTTTCCGATCACTGTCTTTTATGCCTTCAAACAAAGTGAAAGTGACGACGAGGGTACCGCCAACACTGGCTGGCAGACTCTGCTGGAAGGGATGCTGGGCACTGGTTGGGAAGTCACTGCCACTTGGCCGGTTCGAACCGAGGCGTCAAATCGGATGCTCTCGCAAGGCACAAACGCTTTGGCCTCCTCTATTGTTCTCGCCCTTCGTCCTCGATCTGATTCGGCTGAAACCATTAGTCGGCGTGGGTTTGTTCAGTCCTTGAAGTCGGAGCTGCCCCGGGCACTGCGTGAACTTCAACAAGGGTCGATTGCCCCCGTTGACTTGGCGCAGGCGGCCATTGGCCCTGGCATGTCGATCTTCTCGCGTTATGCGCGTGTTCTTGAGGCTGATGGCTCGGACATGACAGTCCGAACCGGATTGGCGCTCATTAACCAGGCACTTGGTGAGGTGCTCACAGATCAAGAGGGAGACTTCGATCCTGAGACGCGCTTCGCAGTGAAGTGGTTCTCTCAATACGGATGGAACGAAGTGCCGTCTGGCGAGGCCGATGTTCTGACTCGAGCGGTCAATACAACCGTGGCGATGCTTGAGCGCGGCGGAATCTTCCGTGCGGCCGCGGGCAAGGCTCGGTTACTTGAGCCGTCCGAGATGTCCGAGGGTTGGAACCCCGCCGATGACAAGGAGATCAGCGTCTGGGAGGTGGCGGTTCGACTTGGTCATGCACTGCTCACCGAAGGAACGGATCAAGCGTCAATTTGGATGCGGGAAGCCGCAGCGCGAGTGGATCTGGATGCAGTGAAGGAACTCGCCTACCTCATGTATTCCGTTAGTGAGCGTAAGGGCTGGACAGAGGCCGCGATGCTGTTCAATGCGCTTGGGACCTCGTGGAGCGATGTCGCTGGAGCCGCTCGTGCAGCGCCTGCGTCAGTCTCCAAACAGGGCTCGTTGGACTTTGGTGATGACGATGAGTGATCAGGTGGGGGAGTAGCCATGGCAATCAGTAATAGAGACCGAGTGCAGAAGGCGTTTGAGTTATTGGCTGACGGGCTTGAGCCATTTGTTGATCAAAAGATGGGGGCTGCTGCGCCAGATGGTGATTGGATTGCACTGATTGAGGCTCGAGATGAGCAGAAAAACGGTATACGCAAGACATATGAGAAGCAGGACCCTGCGGTTCTATTACGGTGCATTACAGATGATTGGCGAGTGTTTGCTCGGTCACTGTCTCGAGCTCAACAGTCCTTCGCAACTGAACTGCGCGAGACCCGTAATCGGTGGGCGCATAACGAAAAGTTCACGGCCGATGACACCTATCGCGCGCTTGACACAATCGAACGGCTACTCCAGGCCGTTGGTTCTAGCGAGCAAGCAGATGCAGTCCGGCAAGTGAGACTTGATTTCGGCCGTGTCAGTGTTGAAGCTGAAACCCGTAAGGCTGTCGCTCAATCTGATACCGGTGTGCAAGTCCCTGGTGCAGGTGTTAAAGGCTGGCGCGAAGTCTTACGTCCGCATGATGACGTAGCCACAGGCAATTTCTCGGCTTCAGAGTTTGCAGCAGATCTTGCGCGTGTGGCCAAGGGTGAAGGATCCGCGGAGTACGTGGAGCCTGTGGAGTTCTTTCGTCGCACGTTCCTGACAGAAGGCTTGCGTGACTTACTCGATCGGGGTATTCGCCGCACGGGTGGTGATTCCAATGCATCGCCTGTGATCAATTTGCAGACAAACTTTGGTGGTGGGAAAACCCACTCCATGCTCGCTCTGTGGCATTTGCTCGGTGGCACACCCATTTCTTCTATGCCTCAGGAAGTGCAAGAGCTTGTATCTGGTCGCACGATTCCGACGGTTCGACGAGTGGCGCTAGTGGGCACCCAACTCCAGCCGGGGCAACCATTGATCAAAGCCGACGGCACCGTGGTGAACACGATGTGGGGTGAACTTGCATGGCAACTGGGCGGACGCGAAGCGTTCGAGATTGTTGCCGAGTCTGACGCGAAGCGCACCAGCCCAGGGGAGGCACTGGGAACACTGCTGGAGAAGTACTCACCTTGTCTGATCTTGGTGGATGAGTGGGTGGCTTACGCCCGACAGCTCTGGGATCGTGATGATCTGGCTGGTGGCTCTTTCGATACACAGTTTACTTTTGCTCAGACTCTGACTGAGACCGTGAAGACCGTGCCAGGGGCGATGCTGGTCATCTCTATCCCCGCATCCCATGATCCTGAGCGGGATGGACAGTCCGGCGGTAGTGCCCTTGAGGTTGGCGGCCCAAACGGACAGGAGGCATTGCAGCGGCTCCAAAATGTTGTTCGCCGGGTTGCGGATCAATGGCGACCTGCATCGAGCCAAGAATCATTTGAAATTGTTCGCAGGCGTCTGTTTGTTGAGCCGGATGCGACCGCTCTGGCTGATATTGCAGCTGTTGCACGCCAGTTTGTGCAGTTTTACGCTAAGCATTCAGGGGAGTTCCCCCGCGAGTGCTCGCAAATCGCTTACGAAACTCGCATCAAGTCCGCCTACCCCATTCACCCCGAACTTTTCGACCGACTTTACGAAGATTGGTCAACGTTAGACAGATTTCAACGAACTCGTGGAGTCCTTCAACTCATGAGCGCCGTCATCCACCAGTTGTGGGTGACGCAAGACGCGGCACCTTTGATCATGCCTGGATCAGTTCCTTTGGACTCTCCTGGCGTACTGTCACAGGTTTCGCAGTACCTGCCAGACTCATGGAAGGCGATCATCGACACAGACATTGACGGGCCCGGCTCAACGGCCGTCGAGATTGATGCGAGTAGACCGATATTTCAGCAGCGTGCACTGACTCGGCGAATCGCCCGCACCATATTTGTGGGGGGTGTTCCCACATTGGGTAGTGCGCATGAAGGTATTGAACGGCCATCAATCTGGCTAGGTGTGGCTATACCCGGTGACGTCGTCGGTAACTTTGGTTCATCCCTGGAAGTACTTGGTCAGCGTGCGACCTACCTCTACAACGATGGGCAGCGCTACTGGTTCGACACTCAGCCATCCGTTGGTCGACTCGCAACTGACATGGCAGATCGACTGCGCGACCGTCCCGATGAAGTCTGGGTAGAGATCATTCGTAGGCTGCGCCAAATCGATGCTAAGAATCGTGGTGCTTTTGCGGGAGTTCACGTTGCACCGGACACGGGAGCTGACGTGCCTGACGAAGACGCGACCAGACTCGTCATCATTCATCCCGCGCATTCGTATCGCAAGGACGACGCAGATTCACCCGCGATGCGATTTGCGGTAGAGGCGTTAGAAAAGCGAGGAGGATCTCAAAGAATCAATCGCAATATGCTCGTCTTCCTTGCCGCCGATGCCAAGCGTCTTGATGAGTTGATGGACTCCACTCGCAGTTATCTTGCTTGGGAAGACATAGTTTCGCGGGCCGATGGACTGAATCTGTCCCCGCAGCAGGCAAAGCAGGCGACCGATCGACGTGATGACGCTGGTCAGTCGACTGACCTGCGGATTGGTCAGACCTACATCCACGCGTTCGTGCCCGAGCAGCCCAATCCCGGTGAGCCCATTAAATGGTCGGTTGAAAAGGCCGATGGGCAAGAGCAACACTTGGCAGCAAGAACAAGTGCACGCCTCACTAGAGCAGGGCTCCTCACGGATGTTTCAGCACCGCGAACCGTGCGCTTGGATCTCGATACAAAACTGACGCGAGCATGGGACTCCGGCCACGTCAGCATGGGCACACTGTGGGGTTTTTATGCCCAATACCCCTACCTGACTCGCATGAAGAATCGCGAAGTCCTCGTTACCGCGGTTCGTGAAGTGGTCTCCCAGTTCACCTGGGAGTCTGAAGGATTCGCGCTGGCGGACTCCTTTGACGCATCTACCGGCCGCTACACCGGTCTAGTTATTCCAGGAGCGGGAGCAGTCGCGGGCGGAATCACCGACGCGACGTTGCTGGTGAAGCCCGAAGTTGCTCTTGCTCAGGCTCCTGCCATTGTCGAACAGTGCATGAAGTGTGGAGGTGTCAGCCACGAAGGTGAGTGCCCGGCAGATCTTCCGCCCGTGGCAAAGTGCGCAGACTGCGGCAACATCACCCACAGTGGTCCATGTCCGACAACCCCGGCATCCGTAACAAACACCAGATATTTTGGACTGTATGAAATCGACGCTGAACGTTACGGTCGCGACCTAACTCGACTCAGTCAAGAGATTCTCCAGCACCTCGCGTCACTCGATGGAGTCGATTTAGACGTCACCATTGAGATTCAGGCTCGAAGACCTGATGGATTCCCCGACGACAAGGTTCGAGTGATCCTCGAAAATGCCCGGGCCCTGAAGTTTAAGCAATCAGGGTTTGAGGGGCAGTAGCCTGTGGATGCAGCAATCGCTGGTCTTATCGGTGCCGGATTGGGCGTCCTGGGAGGACTTGGCTCCGCTTGGATCGCACAACACGGACAATCACGTCGCTGGAAGCTGCAACGGCAAGACGAGACCTACATGCTCTTGGGCGAGTGGATATCTGAGAACTGGGAGTGGGCGATATCTCTCACTTCCATCGGTACGATTTGTCCGAATCTTCCTGCTCCGACACACAAGAGTCACGGGCAAGTGGAAGTGGCTGTTAATCTCCACGCGTCCAAGAGTGTGGACCGCTTAGTCGATACCTACACTCAAGCTTTCGTGAGTTTGGACAACGCCAACCGTGCGGCTTCGCATCCTGAGTTGTTCCCTGGATCAGGAGTTGGATCGGCCTACGACAACGTGCGAAGCCTTCAGGACCAGCTCGCTGACGCGGGTGCGGCGGTATTCGAACAGATGGCGAAAGAACTTCGCCCGTCTATTCGCCGTGTGGCCTAGCTAAGAAGCCACACCTCACTCGTGAGATGGAGAACGCGCTCACGTTAAATCACGCCTCCATATTAGCGCAATCACGGTGCCGCATCGCAGATGCACTTCGACGAGAACCCGGTGCCGCACTATCTCTCTATTCCTCGAGCATCGCCCTCACGCCGCGAATAATCTGTCTTGCCTCCTCCGCACTTACGATGAGATTTCCACTTATGCACTCGTTGACAAGTGCCGTGGCCGAACTCATCGCTGACGGGTCAGGTTGTACCGAAGCGGCGGAAAGAACTGTGTTGGAGGAGTACTCGTCAGGAACGAGTCTTAGCGCAGCCGTTGCACACGCAAGCGCTCGCTCAGCATCAAAGATGTCCCCATCGCGAAGGAATCGAAGCCGCAATGCCCGGGAGAGGGCATTAAGCACCCGTTCTGTGCCACCGGTTGGCCGGTACAGTGCTAAGGAACCCGTGAGAGATATGACCGCATCATCGAGTTCATTGAGGTCGGTAAGCGCAGCGCCCTTGGTGGCCATGGCGTAGTAGTTCAACCGGCTCACGGCCAGTACACGGTCGCAAAGTTCCACGGCGAGAGCAGGGCGAGATAGCCGGCGCAAGCATGAGGCTACTTGACCAAGGGATGCAACTGTGGGTTCGTCGGTGAGGGTAACGATCTCGCGGGCGGTCTGACCCTGATGGGAAAGCAGTGCCTTCACGCCTACCGTGGTGTCGGTCCAGACTAAGAACTCTGTTATTGACTTTGTGAACTCGTCGCGCCCGACTGAGGAGCGGCCATCCAGGACGATGCCGCTGCCGACAAGTGCACCCAGATAGCGGGTTCCCAAGATTCTGATCGTGTCATTTTCGACAATTCCCTGACGAACGAGAGTGAGGCCAGTCATCGCCAAGTTGCACGCCTCGACCCAGTTTTGTCTCTTCCACTCGTGATCAAGTTGGTAGAGAACAGATTCCAAGCGGTTTCGAGCCCGGGCAATGTTTTGTTCCGCATCGGGTTCAGAGGGTATTTGCTTAGCTATCAGAGCAGAGTCGAAAGTCAACTCAATTTTTGTCAAGCGAGAGCGAATGGCGCCTTTGTCGCGTTGGTGTGCCTCCGCAAGCTCTGCTATCGACATTCCGGATTTCCAGCGTCGGCGCAGCTCCGAATCTTCGTCCGCAGTCCAGGTCTGATACGCACGGCTCGGCACAGAACCTTTTTTGGCCACTTGCGAGGGAACCTTTCGGCGCAAAAGATCTCTTGCCGAAGGATGACCGTGCGTAGTTGCGTTGTTCACCCCCACATCACCCGATTTTAAGGAGTCTTTTAGTGAGATGTGCGAGACGTCCTTTAAGTCGAACTCAAGGAGCAATGTTCCCGCGGTGTCTATGATCGAAAGCCTTTGATCTCGGAATTCACATCGGAAGGCACTGACGTTGTATTCCATGTGTGGATGGGAAACAACGGTCTCGGAACGGATAGGCAGGCTTGGTGAAGACAGAACGATGGAAAAGTTAATGTCCATCTCGCGATTCTGCATTTCTCTTCCGCTGAGCGGAACATAGATCAGTTCGATTTCGCTAGGGATCGTAATCTTCGGCGCTTTGCCCCATCTGACCCAGATACAGCGAGCACCCCGTGCAGCGAAGTGTTCGAGTTTCGTCACGGAGAAGTGCTTGTCGGACTGATCTAGTTCCACCACGAGTACAACCTCGTCTCGATCGACAACTGCAAAGTCGACTATGCCGCGGCGCGGTAGCGCCCCCGACGGCGGGTTGAGCTTGCCCTCGGTTGGGAATTCGCGCAAGACTCGACAGATGTAAGAATTCTTCAGAACTGATTCAATTACGGAACTGTAGATCGATGTAATCTGACGGCTTGAAAGCCCGCCGACGTCCTGCGCGGTCAGGGCACTGCTGAGGGCTCTTAATACATCCTCCACGACACCTCCCGGCTCGGCTCGAAACCACTGATGCCCAGTGAATAGATGTTTGGGCATCCCCGTCTCGGTAGCCCGAATTCATCTCTTCGGCTTGCCCACGTTGGTGAGAGTCAGATGCCTGTAAGGCTTGTCGACTTCGATCACGCGAACTTCGCCATGCTTCAGGATTTACCGCATCGTCAGTCTAGGCAACCGTATGGGAGCAATGGGAGAAGATTGCTGCACAAGATGCGGTACAAGGGTAGAAGTCACGACCGAACCTTTGGCTTTACGGGGACAGGTTCGATCGGAGGGACTTAAACCCCAACCGACCGGCGTTGGCCGTGCGCCATGGGCGAGCGGATTTGACTCGGGGGACAGCGGGGGCGTACGCTACGAGACCCACCGCGGAGCAACGGACACTGATTCATCAGTAGGCCGGTCCGGGGGGTCGAACCTAAAAGTTAGACCTGCGAAACGCCCGATTTGTCCGGGATTTGACTCGCAGGATCAAACTCACTAAGTTTGGAATGTTGCCCCAAAAAACGGCCGAGAGGCCTGATTTTGGTGCGCGCCCGCTCCTTGAGAACTCAACAGCGTGTCACATGTCAATGCCAATACCCCGTTCTGGGGCTTGGTCAATCGGCCGTTGGCCGGTTGCCTTTTCGCAGACGGATTCCTTTGGTAGAAATATGAGCACACAGCTCATTCTCTGCCAGTATCAAAACAATTCATTTATGGAGAGTTTGATCCTGGCTCAGG
>SXGR01317436.1_pt1 | contig 34178 bp, 30 predicted proteins | sample 3174711 | NCBI WGS metagenome assembly SXGR01 (sample SAMN11356860, study PRJNA531348) | freshwater metagenome | isolation source: freshwater sample F1-60 | place: China: Fuxian Lake, Yuxi | collected 2017-12-25 | reverse complement strand
TCTCCTCCCTGGCACATCTGAGTAAAGTCTCGAGATCGTGTTCCGTTTCCGAAAGTATGTCGGGTGACTGCATGCCAGCTGGTATCGCTGGAAAGACCCATTCGTGTCAACTAAAATCTCAAAATCCCGTGAACGCATACGTTTATAAAAACATCTCCCAATTACTTTGGAAAAAAAACAGGGGATAGGTTGGAATGGATAACGCAATGGACAATGAATTAAGCAACCTGATTTCCCAGGCAGGAATCCTGGCGAGTCAAGGATCCTTTGCCCAGGCCAAGGCGTTGCTGACGCCAGCGATGCAAAAATATGCACCTCATCCCTATTTGTGGCATAACTGGGCCCAAGTTTTGGCGGATTCGGGAAATCTCATTGAAGCGGAGCAATGGTTTTGCCAGATTGTGGACCGCTGGTTCTTTTTTTTGCCACCCTATGAGCCCCTCATTCATATCATTCGGAATCGTTTGGGTCCCAAGCCTCCTCTTGAATCCCTAGCCATTTTAGCACGAATTTTTAACAATCAGGGAAATGCATTCGAAGCCATAGGGGATTATTCCAAAGCGTGTGGCTGTTATCGGCAAGCCCTCGGCCTAAACGGGAAATATGCAAATGCCTGGTCCAACCTATCAAACAGTTTGAATCCGATGGGGCTTGTTTCCGAATCCGAAGATTGTGCAAGGAAAGCAATCGCCCTTGACCCCACTCATGTTGGGGCCTGGAACAATCTGGGGTGTGCCCTTACCAATTTGGGCCGGATCCCCGAAGCAGAAGGCTGCTTTGCCGAAGCCTTGCGTTTGGAACCGGGCCATCCCGTAGCGAAACATAACGGTAGCGTCGGGAAGATATTCAATTTGTTGTTCATTGATACCCTTGAAAATACGGATATCTTCAAGGCCCATGAAGACTGGGGAAGGCAAATTGCCTGCAAGGTCCAAAAAAGACAACAATCCCTTCCAGGTGAGGGAAATAAAGTTCGGGTAGGTTTCCTGTCGGGGGATTTCCGGGTCCATGCCATGGCCCTTTTTGTGGTCCCCCTTTTACAACATCTCGACCGGGATCGCTTCGAACTTTTTTGCTATGCCAATCAGCGAACGATGGATGAGGTAAGTGGTTTCATTCGTTCGTTACCCTTGACCTGGCGTGAGACAATCCATTTGTCGGACGAAGGATGTGCCGAGTTAATCAAGGCAGATCGCCTGGACATTTTGGTGGACTTGTGTGGACATACCGAAGGGCATCGAACATACATGTTGTCCCACCGGCCCGCACCCTTGATTGCCGGTTGGTTGGGATATATGTGCACAACCGGCCACCCTGCCATCGACTACAGAATAACGGATTACTTGACCGATCCCGCTCCTGAAAGTGCCTCTTTTCATACGGAAAAGTTGGCCTACCTAGAGGGGTGTCAGTTTTCTTTCCGCCCGGAACGGCACGCTCCCCCTGTTAAAGCAACTCCAGCCCTCGAAAAAGGGTTTGTTACTTTTGGGTCGTTGAACAATGTAAGAAAGTTGACCCTTGCCACCATCAAAACCTGGGCCCATCTTTTACATCGGGTTCCCAAGAGTCGCCTGATCTTGCAGGCGAAACTGTTTGAGGATTTGGGAACCAAGGGATATTTCCGGGGTTTGTTCGAAGCCTTTGGAATCGATTTTTGCCGGGTCGAATTGCGTCCCTTTGTGTTTGACAATCAACATTTAAGAACATACCAGGAAGTCGATATTGCCCTCGATCCCTTCCCTTATGGGGGCGGAGCGACCACCTGTGATGCCCTTTGGATGGGAGTACCCGTTGTAACACTTTCAGGAAACAGGTCGGTAGGCAGAATGGGGGTCAGCATCCTATCCGCCTTGGGTTGTCCGCAATGGATCGCCAAGGACCAGGAGGAGTATATCCAAATCGCCCAGGACTTGGCATTGAACCAACATCGGCTCAATTCCATCAGACTTGGGCTCAGGGCAAAATTGGAGGCCGGTCCCCTTCGGGATGAGGCCGGATTTGCCAAGGACTTTGGTAATACCCTTTTGAGGTTGGTTAACGGGGTTCCTGAAAAAAATTAGTGAAGGCATTATCCGGGTGACCCTGACCTCTCAATTCATTTTCGTTAAAAAAGGCAAAATATTACCCGATCTGCTCCTTTCTTTGGGCCTCATTTTTTGCCCATTCCGGGCCCCTCTCAAGAATCAGGGGCGAAAAAATTACCGCCATCCCATGGAATCATAAAAAGGCTCCCAAGGGATCATATTCTCCATTTCCTGCTTTGGTCCCTTGGAGGTGATCCATGGATCCCATTTCCAAATTCATTCCGGCACCCGTTATTCATGTTCCGCAATTGGGCGAAATCACCCTTGGATCGTACCTGATCCAGCGCCTTGTGGAATTGGGGGTAGGCCACATCTTTGGCATCCCGGGCGATTATGTGCTGGGATTCATGAAAAAGGTGGAAGCCAGCCCTATCGAAATCGTGGGAACAACCAACGAACTTTGTGCTGGTTATGCCGCGGATGCTTATGCCCGTGTTCGTGGATTGGGTGTTTGTTGCGTAACCTATGCGGTGGGCGGTTTTAGCCTCGCCAACGCCATTGCCGGGGCCTATGCCGAGAAGTCTCCCGTGATTTTGATTAGCGGGGCACCGGGGGTGCGCGAACGGTTGCGAAAGGGCCTCTTGCACCATATGGTTGGTGATTCTGGAACCCAGAGACGGGTTTTTGAACAGATCACGGCGGCAAGTTGCGTTCTTGATGATCCCCTGATAGCGGCCAGGGAAATTGACCGGGTGTTGGCGGTATGTTTACAGACAAAACAGCCCGTGTATATCGAAATTCCACGGGACAAATTGGATATGCTTGTTCAACCAGGCAATAAACATTTGAACGAGACCCCCCAAAGCGACCCGAACGAATTGGCCGAAGCCATTGGCGAGGCATCCTGGTTATTGGGTCGCAGTTCAAGCCCTGTCCTGGTAGCGGGGATCGAAGTCCATCGCTACAACCTCGAGTCAAAGGTTCTTGCCTTTGCTGAAAAACACAATCTCCCCATCGCCTCCACCCTTTTGAGCAAATCGGTTGTTCCGGAAAGGCACCCGCTTTATGTGGGCACCTATCTGGGGGGCATGGGGCGTCCGGAAACCACCAAATTTATCGAGGAATCCGATCGAATCCTATTGCTTGGGGTTCCTCTGACAGACCTTGACACCGGGATTTTTACCCATCAACTACCTCCCGAAAAAACGATGTTTGTTACCAATAACATTGTCGGCATCCGTTACCACACCTACCAACATGTGTTGCTTGGGGATTTTATCGATGGGCTATCGGGCTGTTCCTTGCCTACTTTCAAACGATCCGTTCCGTTAGTGGACAACCCCATCAATGCTCCCTGGACCCTGGAGGATCCCCAAACCCCGATCAAGGTTCAACGACTCTTCCAGAAGATCAATTCGATCCTGGGAGAAAATCATACCATCGTGGCCGATCCGGGTGATGCCATGTTTGGTGCGGTGGATCTTTCGGTTCATTCTGGATCCGAATTTTTGGGATCGGCGTTTTATGCTACCCTTGGGTGGGCCGTACCTGCCGCCATTGGTGTCCAGACAGGGCGCCCTTCCACCCGTCCCATTGTGTTGGTTGGGGATGGGGCCTTCCAGATGACCGGATTTGAGTTGTCCACCGCCGTGCGTCGTGGACTGGATCCCATTGTGATCCTATTCAACAACAAAGGCTACCTCACCGAACGGTTTATCCTCGAAGGAAAATTCAACGACATTCAGGATTGGAATTTTCACAAACTTCCCGAGGTCCTTCAGGGAGGCAAGGGGTATGAGGTTTGGACTGAGGGTGAATTGGACCTGGCCCTAACGGAAGTTTTGGCCATCCGGGGGCAATTTTGTCTCATCCATGTCCACCTGGAAACGGGCGATTTCAGCCCTGCTCTCAAGCGGCTGGCTTTGGCGCTTTCCAAAGCATGAAAAATGGGAAGGTTTTTCCCCATTCATTTGGGAAATGGCCAGGATTTGCCGAGTGCCTTTTTTTGCAAAGCCCGGATTTCGGCAATACCGGATCGCCCAAGGGCTAGCAATCGGTCGAGCTGGGCTTGGCTAAAGGTGGCTTCTTCTCCGCCCGCCTGGACCTCGACAAAATGCCCGGCCCCGGTGAGGACAAGGTTCAAGTCAACCTGGGCATCCCTATCCTCGGGATAATTCAGATCCAATAATCCTGTCCCTTCCAGCAACCCGACACTCACTGCCCCGATTGAGTCCTTGAGGATTTCATGGACAGGGGGCAATGGCTTGGGTTCAGGTTTACCAGGTTGGGCCGGACGAAGCGGTTGTTTCGCTAGCCAATTAAGGCCATCAACCAAGGCTACAAAGGCCCCATTGATAGCGGTGGTGCGGGTGCCACCGTCGGATTCGATGACATCACAATCAAGCCACAAACAGCGTTCTCCCAAAACATCGAGGTTAACGATGGCTCGCATGGCCCGGCCAATTAGCCTTTGGATCTCCACCGCCCGGCCGTCCACTTTTCCCGCCCGATCACGGGGTTTTCGGCTGCCTCCACAACCGGGAAGCATCGAATATTCGGCCGTGAGCCATCCTTTGCCGGATCCCTTGAGAAACGGGGGAACGCCTTCCTCGATAGTGCAGGTGCAAAGCACGGTGGTGGTGCCCATGGATGCCAGGACCGAGCCCGGGGCCTGGCGGGTAAACTTTCGCTTGAATGTAATGGGACGAAGTTGGTCAGCCTTACGGCCGTCGGCACGAGCAGTCATGATTAACTCCCTGAAAGGTAGCGAATAAGGAGGGCAAAGGGCCCACTTAGATTTTTTTTCCTAACAACCAAAGCAAAATGGCCTTTTGTGCGTGCATCCGGTTTCCTGCTTGGGCAAATATGAGGCTTTGGTGGCCATCGGCAACCCCTGCGGTGACCTCTTCGCCACGATGTGCCGGGAGGCAATGGAGAAATTTTGCGTGGCCAGGTGCTTTGGCCATTAAGGTTTCATCGACCTGGAATCCCTGAAAGGCAAGGGTTCGTGCCTTGGCCTCGGCCTCTTGCCCCATGCTGGTCCAAACATCGGTGTAAATGACATCGGCGGCGGATACTGCCTGGGATGGATCCGTGACATGGGGCGGGGTCTCTCCCGGAAACGCCGCCCGATAGTTGGTAAGGAACTCCTCAGGAAAGCCATAATCCCTGGGTGCGGCGAGGATAAATTTCATGCCAAACCGGGCACAGGCCACCGCCAGGCTTCGGGCGACATTGTTGCCATCTCCGACAAAGGTCAAGGTCGTACCCTTCAAGTCGCCAAAGGCTTCCCGAATGGTGAGTACATCGGCCAGGGCTTGGCAGGGGTGGTTGTAGTCCGAAAGGCCGTTAATCACCGGAACCGTGGAAAACTCGGCAAACTCCTCGATGGTTTTGTGGGCAAATGTCCTAAGGACCAAGGCATCGACAAATTGGCTAAGGGTCTTGGCTTGATCCGGAATGGATTCCCGGGAGCCGATAGGGTTTTCGGTGGAATTGAGAAAGATACTCGAGCCCCCAAGCTGGGCCATGGCGGCTTCAAAACTGACCCTTGTGCGAAGCGATGGTTTTTCGAAAATCAGCCCCAATACCTTCCCGGCCAATAAGGCCGGGCGAAGCCCCTTGGCCAGATCGGCTTTGAGTTTGGTGGCGAGGTTAAGAAGCCCTTCCAGCTCGCTGGTGGTGAAATCAATCAAATGAAGGAAATGTCGCATGAAAAAACTCTAAGGCGATGTTGGCAAGAGGAATCAGGAAGTCGGCTGCCCAAGCCTGGCTATTTCTTCCTCGAGAATTGAACATCCTTGGAAAAGTTCCTCATCCGTGAGGGTTAAAGAAGGCAGCAGCCGGATGACGGTGGAATGCGTGCAATTGACCAAAAGGCCGCGTTCAAGGCAAGCCTTGACGACTGGTGCCCCATCCACCGCCAGTTGTATCCCAATCATGGTACCCATGGCCCGAATCCCTGTTACCCAGGGACAGGCAGGCATAATCGCCTCGACCCGATTGCGAAAAAGAGCTTCGATTTCTGTGGCCCTGGTCAACAAGCCTTCTTGTTCAATGGTTTCAATAGTAGCAAGGGCAGCCATACAGGCGATAGGGTTGCCACCAAAAGTGGCTGCGTGGGTTCCGGGTTTGAGTACTTGGGCCACCTCGGGCCGTGCAATGAGTCCGCCGCAGGCGATCCCCCCGGCGAGAGCCTTGGCAAGGGTGACAATATCCGGTTGAATCGAATAGTGCTGATGGGCAAACCATTTCCCCGTTCGACCCATACCCGTTTGGACTTCATCAAAGATCAGCAAAAGATTATGTCGATCTGCAATCTCCCGAAGACCTTCAATATAGCCCGCAGGGGGCAGGTTGACCCCTCCTTCACCCTGAATGGGTTCAATCATGATCGCACAGGTTTCCGGGTCGATCAACCTGGCCACGGCGTCAAGGTCACCAAAAGGGGCATAGGCAAATCCCGGTAACATGGGACTTAACCCGGCATGATATTTTGGTTGTCCCGTGGCGGCTAGCGAGCCCATGGTTCGCCCATGAAAGCTGTTCAGCATGGTAATGATTTTGAAGCGGCCAGGGCCACCATGGAGGCGGGCCATTTTAATGGCCGCCTCGTTCGCTTCGGTTCCAGAGTTACAAAAGAAGGCCTGGGCTCCTGGCCAACCGGTTCGCAGGCAAAGCGCCTCCGCTAACAGGCCTTGGGGCTCGGTGTGCCAAGTGTTTGGAACATGGACCAATTGGGCAACTTGGGCCTGTACAGCCGCAACCACCCTGGGCGGACAATGTCCCAAAATCCCACAGCCCCAACCCGGGAAAAAGTCCAGGTACTCCTTCCCCTCATCGTCCCAAACCCGTGAGCCCACCCCCCGCACAAGGCACACGGGATACCGTGTGTAGTTGGCGACCACATAATTATGAAACCGAAGCTTGGTATCCGCTTGCATTGCTTGAGCTAAACTCCTTGGCAAAGGATAGATTCTAAACCCCAAGGGCCCAGTTCTCAATGGCAAAGGGTGGAATTTACCGGATGTTCAGGATCCCAGGATCATCTCGGTGCCGATCCCTTTATCGGTAAAGACCTCCAGCATCAGGGCGTGACGACTTCTCCCATCGACCAAATGGACCTTTTTGACCCCGCCGCGCAGGGCATCGAGACACGCCTCCACCTTGGGAATCATCCCCTCGTCGATTATATTTCGCCGCATAAGGTCCAAACAGGATTTGGCATCCAGGGTGGGAATCAGGGAGTTTGGCCTCGACTTGTCCATGAGGATTCCGGGAGTGTCACTCAGAAAAACAAGTTTCTCGGCACCCAAGGCCAAAGCCACGGCAGCTGCTGCTGTGTCCGCATTGATATTGAGCCATTTCCCTTGGGGATCAAGGGCCACAGAGGGAATCACCGGAACCACACCCCCAATGGCGAAATCCTCAATAACCCTGCGATCGATCCTGGTGATATGACCGACTTGACCCAAATCCACCGGGCCCTCCGCGGTTTCCAGTAATAGTTTTTCCCCAAAGAGGGCCTGCTGGGACCCACCATGAAGTCCCACGGCCCTTCCCCCAAAATCGCGGATTTGGCGCAAGATTCCGCTGCAAACTTCCTCCCGAAGGACGCGAACCACGATCGAAAGCGTGGCATCGTCCGTGATTCGCCTTCCCCTTACCTTTTTTGGAAGGAGCCCGACATCCGCCATGGCCCGGTCAATGGCTTTCCCCCCCCCATGGACCAGCACGGGCCTTAGCCCCGCCGTTTCCAGAAAAACTACATCCTGGAGGGTGGCCCTAAGGGACTCAGCGTCCTCCATGGCACTGCCTCCCAGTTTAATGACAATCATGCTTCCCCGAAATCGCCGGAAATAGCCAAGAGCCTCAATCAGAACCCCGGATTTGGTTGTGGCGTCGATATCTTGCATGGGTTTATTCTCTTCTGAAAAATCAGACTAGCTTGAAGGGCCGAATCGTCAACCATTTCGAATCCGGAATGATCCAGGATTTCAGAAATTGTGCGGGTGGTTTGGTTGGTTCCACCAAGCTCCCAAAATAAAAGGGTCCCTTGTGGTACTTTTTGAATCGGAACCTAGGTTGGGAATAGGTGTTTTCATTGGAATTTCTCTTAAAGAGTGAAGGAGTCCCGGTTCATGCGCAAGTTATTGGCAACTTTTGGTGTTCTTTCCCTGATCGCTTTGGCAGGTTTTTCGGTCCAGGCCCAGGACAAAAAAACCGGTGATAAAGTAGACTTCAAGGGGACGCTTTGTTGTGGCAAATGTGAACTGAAAATTGATGGCGTTAAACAATGCCTAAACGCCATCAAAGTCAAAGAGGGAGACAAAGAAGTTGTCTATCTCCTTGATGATAAGGGAGCTGCGGCACCCTACCATGGCGAATTTTGCCAAGGGCCAAAGGGCGGTTCCGTCAAGGGTGAGGTGGTCGAAAAGAAAAAGGGTGCCATCAAAGGCTATAAATATGTCAAGCCAGGCAAAGACGGGGTAAAGGTCGACTAACCGCAAGCCCTTCAAGGCCAAAGTCATGGAAAACGCCGGGGTAACTCCCGGCGTTTTTTATTCCATGATGTTACCAAAGCAGCAAAACAAAGGAGTGGGGGGCAACCGGGATTCGACCTCCTTTTTGGTCCCTTTTCCCTTAAAATAGCCGGTGTGGAACATCCCAACTGGAACCATTTATGAGTGAATATCGCACCGTCGTCGGCCTGGAAGTTCATGTCCAACTCCTCACGATAAGCAAGCTGTTCTGCGGTTGCAGTGTGACCTTCGGTCAACCTCCCAATTCTGCCGTTTGTCCCGTCTGTCTGGGAATGCCAGGCGTATTACCCGTAATGAACCAAAAGGCGTTTGAACTCGCCTTAAGGGCCGCCCTGGCCCTGAATTGCCAAATCGCTCCGTATACCAAGTGGGACCGCAAGAACTACTATTATCCCGATCTGCCCAAGAATTTTCAGATTAGCCAATACGACCTCCCCTTCAGTTTTGAAGGCTATTTGGATATTCCCGCCAGCCTGGACCAACCCTCCAAAAGAGTGGGACTTTTTCGTGCCCACCTCGAAGAGGATGCCGGCAAGTCCATGCACGATGAATCAGGCCAGGGTGGCTCGACCAAAGTAGATCTCAACCGGGCGGGAACGCCCTTGCTTGAAATCGTTTCCAAACCAGAGATTCACTCCGCCGAGGATGCCCGTGCGTACCTGGAGGAATTGCGACTCCTTCTCAAAGAAGCAGGAATCTCCGATTGTGAAATGCAGGAAGGCTCCCTTCGCTGTGATGCCAATGTCAACATCCACATCCCCCAAGCAGACGGTTCCTTCATTGCCACCCCGATTGTCGAAGTGAAAAACCTGAACAGTTTCAGGGCGGTGGAACGCTCGATTCGCTATGAGGCCATGCGCCAGATGGAACAATACCAAAAAGATGGAAAGAAAATGGGGGAGGTTTCGAAATGCACCGCCGGTTGGGATGATGCTCGCGGCGTTACCATTGTGCAACGGCGCAAAGAAGAGGCAAGCGATTATCGCTATTTTCCCGAACCGGATTTGGCCCCGATTCGCATTACCGCGGAAATGTTGGAAAGGGCAAAGGCTTCGTTGGGAGAATTGCCCCATCAGGCCCGAGCCAGGCTCCAAGCCGACTTTGGGCTTGGGATTTATGATGCCGATCTACTTGTTCGCATGGGGCGGGCGATTACGGCCTATTTTGAAAAGGTCGTTTCGGCCGGGGCGGATGCCAAGAGTGCCTGCAACTGGGTTGCCAATCAGGTATTGACCACCCTGAATGAGTCCAAATCGACCATTGACCAATACCCCTTGACCCCTGGGATTCTCGCCGGTTTGGTGGTCGAGGTTCAAAAATCAGGACTGAATATGCAGCGAGCCCGCGAGGTTTATGGGGCGATGTTGGCCGATGGTGTTGATGCCAAAACCGCCATCCAAAAATTGGGGTTTGTGGCCGTGGCCGATGAAGCAGCCTTGGCGGAAATGATTCGTAAAGCCATGGCCGCCAATCCCAAAGCGGTCAGCGATTTCAAGGCAGGGAAGATCAAGGCCGCCGATTCCCTCAAAGGTGCGGTGATGAAGGAAACCAAAGGAATGGCCAAAGCGGACCTTTTGCAAAAGATTTTGTTGGACGAATTGAATAAAGTCTAGGATCGAAAAGAACATCCCCAAGGTCCCTGAAGTTTTCAAAGCACTCGAAATCCTTTCCCTTTATTGCTAGGGGCGGAACCCCAATCGTGGCTCCTGAAGCACCAACCGATTGGTTGACAACCTCGGGTAGGAAAGCTATTATTTGAACCATTTGCATGGACATAGTTGACAAAGTCAGGAGGTTGGTTACACTTCTGATACCCGTTTATGGATGAAATCTGTTTACGGGTACCTTTTTCCCCTCTCATTAAGGTGTGCTTTCCATGTCAATGCCTGCCCTTGGGTTTTGCCGGAAACTTTTGAACAAATGGTGTGCTTCTCCCAAAAACTCTCCGAAAACGATTTCCCGTTGGGTCAATCTGGCCTTGATGCCGTTGGAAGAGCGGATGGTCCTTGATACGGGCATTTCAGGGGGATCGCTACCCATAGATATTATGCAGCCATGGCTGGCTTTGAATTATTTGGTTCCATTCAACGGAGTTTTCCCGGACCCGGATACTAATTGGCAAGAATATGATGGGTCCCCAAATTTGGGAGAAATCAGCCTGTTTGCGGGCAAATTTGCCCCTTCGGGATACGCTCTTGCCAATGGACAAACGCTAAGCATTGCTCAATATCCGGCACTTTTTTCCCTTTTGGGCACTATCTATGGAGGGGATGGCTTCCAAAATTTTGGCTTGCCGAATTTGCAAGGAAGGACCCCGATGGGGGTCGGGAATGGTACCGCGCTAGGTCCCATCATTTTGGGAGAATCGCAAGGCCGTCCAACTGTAGACCTTTTATTTGATAATCTTCCCGCCCATTCCCATAATCTATTGACTGCTGGGGGCGTCCCCACAGGGGAAGTAACAGGATTGGCAGGATCAGGGGTACCGTTTTCCAAACAGATACCCACTCTGGGAGTCAATTTTCAGGTGGTGGTGGAAAGTGATTATTACTACCTAGGAGAGGTCGCCCTCAATGCAGGTAGGGCAGCACTCAACGCCGCTCAGGGTCAGTTGGTACCAATTTCTCAAAATGGGGCCTTATTTAGCCAAATCGGGACCACTTTTGGGGGAGATGGAGTATCCACCTTTGCCCTTCCTGACTTTCAGGGCAGGGTTCCAATGGGGGCTGGTAATGGCTTGGTCCAGGGCCAAATGGGGGGGGGCGGAGTTGATAACCTTGACCACCACCGACCTGACCACCCATACCCATTTGCAAGGCGATACCAATTCCCCGACTTCCGCAACGGGAGGGGGGCAAGCTTTTAATAATTTGTCCCCCTACACCACTGTGACTTATGCCATTAACACCACCGGATATTATCCAATCAATCCGTCATATTATTATCAAATCAATCCGTCTCCTTTTGAGGGGGTTGCGGGAACGGAACCTCCCTTTTTAGGTCAGATCAAGATGTTTACCCAACGGCAATGGCCTGACGGATGGGTGCCTTGTGATGGACGACTCCTTAGCCTCAATAGCTATCCAGCGTTATATACCATATTGGGAAAAACTTATGGTGGAGATGGAATCACGACCTTTGGTTTACCGAATTTGCAGGGACGGGTTCCTATCGGGGTCGGGACCGACAATTTTGGCAATACCTACACCTTGGGCCAAACAGGTGGGTCCCAAACCGTAGCCATCTCGATACCCCAAATGGCCTTGCATGTGCATTCCACCCCTGCCATTATCTCCCTGTCTACTCCGACCCAAACCGCCAATGAACCGATGGGAAGTTCGGGATCTGGCCCAACCACCCGATCCATGACAAAAACCGCTCCCTCGGGGGATCAATTAATTTATTCCGTAACCAGGGACACAACCGAATCGAGAGGGATTGTGCAAATAACCCTCAGCGGGACGGCCTCTTCCTCGGATTATGCTCTTGCAACCCAATCGGGTGGAGCGTTTACCGTTTTGGATGAAAACACCGTGGAAGTGACCTTTGACGGCGATTCCTTGGAGGTGGTCCTTGTCGCCACTCCCATTCAGGATGGATTGGCTGAACCCAAGGAATCCCTGATCCTGACCGTTAAGGACGGGGAAGGATACCAGGTTCATTTTTCTGATCAGTTGGCCATCGGGTATTTTTTAGACCACCTTCCCTTAATTACCTCCGGGGGTAGCGACTCCCGTGGACCAAACACTGCTACCGTATTGAATCTGTACACCCGGCTTGGGGAAACCAAAGCTGTTTCAATTACCCCCTTTCCCCACTTTGGAGGCGAGGTGCGAATAGCAACAGGAGATGTCAATGGCGATGGTATCCCCGAGGTCATTGCCGCCCCGGGGAAAGGCGTTTCGCCAGAGGTCCGGGTGCTTGATATTCAAACCGGAGAGGTATTGTCGAGTTTCATGGCCTATGATCCCAAGTTCAAAGGCGGAGTGTTCGTTGCCTTTGCCGATGTCAATGGGGATGGAATAGGGGATATCCTGACCGGAGCAGGGCCAGGGGGTGGCCCCCATGTGAAGATATTTGATGGGAAGGATCAATCGGTTCTCGCCTCGTATTTTGCCTTTTCTTCCTCGTTTCGGGGTGGAGTCACCTTGGCCGCATTGGATCTGGATGGGGATGGTAAGGCGGAGGTGGTGGCCGGGGCCGGTCCCGGCGGTGGTCCCCATGTTCGGGTGTTTCACGGAGCCGAAACCTCCTCCTTCAAAAGTTTTTATGCCTTTGATGCCCATTTTGCGGGCGGAGTTTTTGTGACCGCGGGGAACCTTGGCCTGGATGGTCGAACGAAAATCGTAACCGGTTCCGGAATGGGTGGGGATTCCGAAGTAAGGGTTTGGGATTACCAAAGCCTTTCGCTCGAACAAAGTTTCAATGCCTTTGCCAGTTCCAAACCCTTGGATGGCCGGTTGGTTGATTTTCTCTTTCAGGGAGGAGTAAGGGTTGGCCTTTCCGATTGGGATGGAAATGGCATCAACGATCTGGTCGCCGGGGCGGGTCCGGGTGGTGGACCGCATGTCAAGGTCTTTTCCGGGATCGACTACAAGCTCAAAGCGAGCTTCTTCACCCGTGATCCCAACTACCGGGGTGGAGTCTTTGTCAGTTAACCAGGACATTCGCCACCGCTTCAATGGTCCGTGAAAGGTTGCACCCGGACCGTATCTGGTTTTCCCGGATGGTAGATTGTCCTAACGAAGCTATGCTTAACACCAACCCCATTTCAGGGACATTATGGTTAAGCGCATTCCTTGGCTGATCCCGGTTTTATCCTTATTTTGGTCTGTCCCCCCGTTTACCATTGGGCAAACCCCAATGGAGTATCACCGCATCCAACAGCGGGGCAACATCCACGGGTCTGTGATGGGACCTGGAGGCATGGTCATCATCAAAGGAGAATCCATCGTCGAATACGACGAAAGGATCCTTGGCGGGAACGGTTCGGGGAATGCCCTTCGTACCCTCCGCCACTACCACAAAGCCAACCTTGTAAAGGATCAAGGAGGCCAATTGGGTGAGGGCCAACTCCGGAATGGGCTTAATCCCCTGGTCATCCTCCGCCAGGGAACCACCGAGGTACCCTTCAGCCCTCGTGGCCCCATGACCCTTGGGGAAGTGGACCTATTGCGAACCGATGTATTCGTGGGTGCCTTGAAGGGCCTGTTACCTCCCAGGGATACCCCACCCGGTGGGTCATGGGAGGCAACCGAGGAGGCCGTTTGCGAGCTGACGGATCTGGAAAGGATCCAAAAAGGATCTTTGAAATGCACCTTAACGGGCCTTGCCACTGGTGCGTCCGCAGGTCAGGTGACTTTTCAGGGGACTGTTCTGGGTCCCCAGGAGGAAGGCCTTGCTCGTCATGAAATATCAGGATCGCTTGAACCCGATGGGGTTGGGAGTATCCGCCATTTGGAGCTCAAAGCAACCCAGGTTTTGTTGGGACCAGGAGAGACCGAGCGAGGTCGCATCGTAGGGCGGTTTTCCCTGGATCGACGGGCCGTCCCTCCCGTCCCTTCCTTGGCCGATCCGTCGCTGGTTGGATTGAAACTTTTTCCGGATGAATTCAATTCCAGGCTTTTGGTGGAAATACCCGGTTTGGGATTGGGGTTTACCATGAGTCGCCGCTGGCGCATTATCAGCCAATCGGAAAAGCAGGTTCGGTTTGGGCTGCCTGGTGGGGCGGAAATGGTATTGACCCTGGAAGGGGCCAATCTTCTCCCCGGGTTAGGAGAAATGGTCCAGGAAGCCAAGCTCCAGCTGCAAAAAGAAAAACATCGACCCGGAGAGCCAACCCCTCCCGTTGCCAAGGACGGTAAGGGGATTCGGATGGATTACACCACTGTTGGGGTACTTCTTCAGGATGGCTCCCAAAACCGCTGGATGTATGGGGTTTCGAGGCTCCAGAGTAATGCTGGGGGACTCCTTGCGGGCAGATTTCCAAGGACAAGTTGGGTATTTTGGGACCGGGAGCTTGAGGAATCACAGCGACTTGGGCTATCCTTGTATAAACTGGCTAAGTGATTGCTTTGTGGCCCCCCTATACCCAAGCAAGACCCTTTTAAACAATCCTTCCTTTGCATGGAACCGATTTTAAGCTATACTAGCGGTTTACGAATTTCCTGAGGCGGATCATGAAGCAAGACATCCATCCCGTTTACACCGAAGCCACCGTTTCGTGCGGTTGTGGCAACAAATTCATCACTCGCAGCACCAGAAAGCAAATCACAGTCGAAATTTGCTCCGCCTGCCACCCCTATTTCACCGGCAAGATGAAGTTTGTCGATGCCACGGGTCGGGTGGAGCGGTTCCAGAAACGATACAAAAATTGGAAGGGAACGGGTTCCACCGCCGAAACTCCTGCGGATGCGGAAACCGCCCAGGCCTAGTGGAATTGGCAGCCATAGCGTTTCGGGCCCGGTTTTTCCGGGCCTGTTTTCTTGCCTGATGCCCTTTCTGTTTTTTTGGGAATGGGACCCGCCGTGTCCTCGCAATATTCGGATAGCTATGAGGCCCTGGAGGGGTGGTTGGTCCGTCGGGCCGAACTGGAACTCCAACTTGGCGACCCAAAAGTAGCCGGGGACCGTGCCCTATTGACGAAAACCGCCAAGGAGCATGGCTCCCTTGACAAACGGCTTAAACCCTATGTCGAATACAAGGAAATGATTGCCCAGCGCAAGGAGCTGGCACTTATGGCTTCGGACAATTCCGATGCCGAAATGGCGGCCATGGCCACGGAGGACCTTGGCCGGGTCGAGGCCCGACTTGCCGAGTTGGTTGATAAAATCGAATCATTACTTCTTTCGGCGGGTGAGTCCTACGACAGCATGATTGTCGAAATTCGTGCCGGAACCGGCGGAGACGAAGCGGCACTTTTTGCGGGCGATATTTATGAAATGTACACTCGCTATTGTCGGTTGAAAGGGTGGAACACCGAAGAAATCGGCTTTAGCCCCGGGGAACATGGCGGCTTCAAGGAAATCTCCTTCTCGGTGAAGGGGGATGATGCATGGGAATGGCTTCAGTTTGAATCGGGCGGGCACAGGGTTCAACGCGTCCCCAAGACCGAAACCCAGGGGCGAATCCATACCTCCGCCGCCACCGTTGCCATCCTCCCGGAACCCGATGAGGTTCAAGTCGAAATCCGCGACGAAGACATCGAATGGGAGCGGATGCGGGCTGGAGGTGCCGGGGGCCAGCATGTCAATAAAACCGAATCGGCGGTCCGTATCGTCCACCTGCCAACGGGTATCGAGGTCAAGTGCCAGGATGGAAGGAGCCAACACAAAAACTATGAACAGGCGATGCGCATCCTAAGGAGCCGGGTTCACGAAGGCCAAAGATTAAAACTCCATGCCGAGCGGGCCGAGGCTCGTCGCAGCCAGATCGGTTCCGGGGACAGGAACGAACGGATCCGCACCTACAACTTTCCCCAAAATCGCCTGACCGACCACAGGATCAACCTTACCCTCCATAGCCTGGAAAAAATCCTGTTGGGGGAATTGGATCCCGTGATCATCCCTCTTCGGACGACCGACCGCAAAGAACGACTTGCGGCTGCGATGATTGCTGGAACCGGCAAAAGTTAGCGTCCTTCCCTGGGAGCCTGTCATGGCCTTGGCCGAACAACCTTGGACGGTCGCGAGGCTTTTGGAGTGGACGACTGGCCATTTTTCCACCAAAAAAACCGATTCTCCGCGTCTCGAAGCGGAAATCCTGTTGTCTCAGGCAATGGGTTGCAAACGGATTGAACTTTATGTCCGCCACGAGGAATTTCCGGAGGAAGCTGTCCTGGAACGCTTCCGCAACCTGGTCCGTCGGAGAGCCTTGGGAGAGCCAGTAGCCTACCTTGTAGGATACAAAGAGTTTTTCTCTCTTTCTTTTCAGGTATCCAAGGCGGTCCTGATTCCAAGGCCGGATTCCGAAACTTTGGTGGATCAGGCCCTTTCGGTAATCAAGGCACAAAACCAACCTGACCTTAGGGTTTTGGACCTGGGGACGGGTTCGGGTTGTTTGGCTATCGTTTTGGCAAAGTTGGTGCCGACACTTGAGGTTACCGCTATCGACCTTATGCAACCGGCCATTGACCTTGCCCGGATAAATGCTCAAAAGCACAAGGTTGAAAACAGAATCCAGTTTCTTGTGGGCGATCTGTTTTGCCCGTTGGAACCTGGAGATACATTTGACCTGATTGTCAGTAATCCGCCCTATATCCCTACTTCGGAAATTGCCCATTTGGATGCCACGGTCCGGGACTTTGAGCCAAAAACCGCACTCGACGGGGGGGAGGATGGCCTGGTTTTTTACAAACGCATTTTGGCCGATGCCAAAAATAGGCTCAACCCAAACGGAACTCTCCTGTTGGAGGTCGGTTTCGATCAGGCCGAATCGGTCCTCCCCTTGGCCCGTGAAAGGGGGTTTCAAAAAGTTATTGCCGTGCCCGATCGGAACCGCATTCCAAGGATAATCGTCGCAAATGGATTAGGTAATGCTGGGAACGAGCGTTGAAACAGGGACCGGTTTGCCCATTGAAAAGGGACCACATTCGTCCCGATCAACCCGCCGGGATAACTCATGAAAACGATATTCCCCAAACCTTGGCAGATCGTTTATTGTTTGCCTTGACTTGCAAGGTGATCGGTTATGGAATTCCTTTTACCGCCTGCCAACCACCTTATCCTGTAGGAATAATCATTGGTTCGACCCAGGATCGATGATGTCCGTTTGGGAAGAGATAGGAACCATGCAATACTACCTTAAAACCCTCCTGATGACTGCGCTCGACCTGTTGTTTCCCAACCCTTTTACCCTTAAAGCGGAGGATTGGCCCCAATGGCGGGGGCCGACCCGTGATGGGGTTTGGAGTGAAACCGGCATCCTGAATGAGTTTCCACCCAACGGGTTGAAAGTCCGTTGGCGTGTGCCTGTCGGATGGGGATTTTCGAGTCCGGTTGTGGTCAAAGGCCGGGTCTACCTTGCTGATTCTTTAGTGGTGAAGCCCACCGCCAAGGAGCAGTGTCACTGTTTTGAGGAAACGACTGGCAAGACCATATGGACCCACACGATTGAGGTCGCCTATGAGGATTGGGCCTTCGACCCCAAGCAGGAGATCGGCCCGGTGGCGACCCCAATTGTACAAAACGGCAAAATTTATACCGTGGGAAGGCTAGGGAATCTATTCTGCCTAGATTCCAGCAAGGGTGCATTGCTCTGGCAAAGGGATCTGATAAAGGACTACAAGGTGTCGTTTGCCCCAGGTACCCCTTCCCCGTTGATCGAAGGAGATAACCTGATTCTGTTCCTTGGCGGAAAACCAGGGGCTTCTGTCATTGCCTTGAATAAAGACACCGGCAAGGAAAATTGGAGGGCCCTCGAGGAATCGGCAACTTTCAGTTCCCCGATCGTCTTCTCGTTTGCCGGGAAAAAACAACTGGTGGTCTGGACCCAGGAATCGGTGACCTCGCTGGATCCATTGTCAGGCAAGACCTACTGGCGCCAACGACTCCTTACCAGCGGGGATTATGCTGTCTCCACTCCGGTCTTTCATCAGGGCCGATTACTGATCGGCGGCTTGATGTTCCAACTGGATCCAAACCAACCCACCGCCAAAGTCCTCTGGCCGGACTCAAACGCCCCTTCCCGAAGAATCTTCAGCAATACTTCCACAGCCCTTTTCCGGGGTGACCATCTGTTTACAGCCAAATCGTCAGGTGAATTGCTCTGCATCGATGCGTCCACCGGCAAGAAACTGTGGGAGTCAGGAAAGGTAACCGACTTGAGAAATGGTGCGAGCCTACACCTCACTCCGAATGGCGATTCCATTTTGGTTTACTCCGACCGGGGTGAGCTGATTCGGGCCCGGCTTACTGCCAAAGAATATACGGAAATCAGCCGTGCCCCCCTTCTGAAGCCTACCTTTCCCTTTGGGGGCAGGAATGTTACCTGGTCCGCCCCGGCCTATGCCAATGGGCACATTTTCGCCCGAAGCGGGAAGGAGATGATTTGTGCATCCCTGGTTGGCGACACTGTAAAATGAAGAAAACCGGGTTTTATTGGTGTTGCGGATTGTTTTTGCCCCACACCCTTCTGGTTTTCAATCGAAAAGAAACCGGTTTTAAATAATCGCAACTTTTTTAATCAGGACAACAAGTCGGCAATCCCGTCCCATAACCGAAGCCTCGATTCGAGGCACTTTGCTGCTGTTTCCATCGCCTCCGCGCGTTTTTTGTTATCCTTGCCACAAAGGGAGCTGACCATTGCCAAGGCGGCGGGACCATGTTCGTCACCGTCCAGTTCGATATGCCGATTGAGGTAATAGTGGAACCGATCAAACCGGTTGGGCTCACGGTGGGCCAATTCGCCAATAAGGGCCAAAAACATCGGGGAAATCAAATCCTCCCTACCTAGCGCAAAGGCCGCAGCGATTTCATGGCATTGGCCAGAGGTGGCAATGCTTAAAGTCAGATGGACAAAATCTTTGATAGCCCTTGAGGGGGCATGTTGTTCCAGGGCATTTTGCCATGGTCTCCCTTCCCGAATTTCGCTAACAAACGACAGGATGGGAGTGGTGTTGGCATCGGCGGCGTGCATCGAGGAAAGGTACAGTTCAAAATGGCTGAGGTAGCCACCTTTGCCATCTTCATCGGTTTCCTCACCTACTACAATGGTGTTGATCACCCTACCCATTTGGGGGTCCCTAACAGGAAACCAGGGCACCTGGGTGCAGGTGAACCTGGCTTGAAGGGCTTTCAGCAAACTCATGAAATCCCAGACACACCAGACATGGTTTTCCATGAAGGTGATGATTCGTTGGGGTCGATCCAAAAGGGGATATAGCCTGTGGAGAAGCAGTTTCTCTTTGAGGGGGGAAAGGGTACCTAGATCCAGGAAAAGGGAACTGTCCATCCTGCCATTTTAAGAAAATCAAGGGGTTCAATCGAGAGTAATATCGATGCTGTTGGGTATGCCGGGCCGAATCTCCCGATGGATTCCGGAATGGTTGGGATCACTGAACTTTTTGGCGATCCGGAAACCACCATGGGAATCGGTTGGGGCAACGCTCACCCGATACCAACCTGGTTCCGCCCCAGGAAGTTTATCCGTGAGCAGGCGATAGACCCCGCCCGGTTCAATAACCGCCATGGCCATTTTTCCGTGGTGACCTTTCTCTTCGTCCGGAACGAAAACAATGGTGCCTCCGGAGAGGATTTGGCCCTGAATCCAGACCCGACCCTCTACGGGAACCAGGGCCATGTTTCCCGAACCGCAACCGCCAATCCAAACCAGGGCAAGTAGCAATCCTGCCACCCGGGTTAGCCATCCAATTGGGGAGGACCAAGTAATCATGTTTGGGTCCATAAACAAGTTTGTGTCTCCAAGGCAAGGGGAGGTGGCTTGGAGAGTTGCGCTTGATTTTGACATTTGGTCTCGGCTATCGCCGTCTGAGGTTGGTGGGCCACAGTCGATTTGTCATTAGGCAAGGGACCGGGGCATAACCATGCACAAATCATTTGGGCAATGGGGTAATGCCCCAAAGGGGAAGGGAGAGCAATCGTGAAGAAACTTCTTGGAGTAGGGGCCCTTTTACTTGCTACAGCCGGAATCGGCTTTTTGGCAAGCAAAATCACAGCACAAAATACCGCTGGGGCCCGGCCTGCGGACTTGCGGTCCAAAGTGGCGTTGTTAAACCTGAGCCATGTTCTCAAGAACTATACAAAAGCCATTGCGATTCAAAACGAATTGAAGGATATGTTCCAACCCCTTCAAACGCGCCAAAAAGCGAAGTCAGCCCAAATGCAGCAATTGGCCAAAGAGGCCCAGGCAAAACCCGATCAACGCGAAATTTTGGAACGCCAAGCCCGGGCCTTAAAACGGGAGTTGGAAGACCTTGACAACGAAGCCCAGGCATTGCTTGGCAAAAAACAGGACGAGACGCTGGTTTCGCTCTACAAAGAGGTTCAGGATGCCTCCAGTCGGGTGGCAATGTCCAGTGGTTTTGACATGGTCCTGCACTACAACGATGCAACCACCTCGGCGGAATACTGGAACCCTGCCAATATTGCGCGAAAACTGCAAGCTGGGGCCTGTATGCCCCTATTTTATAGCCAAGGCACCGACATTAGCCTCGATGTGATCAACGCCTTGAACACCGCCTACAGCAAGGCCCATCCGGCCACGGCACCTGGGTCGGGTTTGACCCCAACCGGGGGCACCGCTCCGGCGGGTAACAATGTTACCCCGGCAGGCGGAAACTAGTTTTAATCCGCTTTCCCTTGTCAGGGAGGGTTTGTCTTGCATCCGGCTGAACTTTCGGTTCCAATTCGGAAAGTCACCCGGATGTATTCTTTCATCGAAGGGTGGGTTAGGGGCGAACCCCAACCAATCAAGGATGGTGCAGCGTGCGAAGGATCGCCACTCGTCGGCAACGGACCCTTGCAAAGCCTGCCAGGGTCTCGGGGATCGGCTTCATTACCGGGGCGGAAATTGCACTAAGCTTTCTTCCGGCACAGGAGGATTCGGGAATTGTTTTCCGGCGAACCGACCTTGTCGGCCGACCTGAAATTTTCGCCCATGTCAGCAATGTCATCGGTACCAACCGGCGCACCACCCTGGGAAATGGCACCGACCAGGTTTCGCTTGTTGAACATGTCATGGCCGCCTTGGCCGGGCTGCGTATTGACAATTGTACCGTCGAGCTTGATGCCCAGGAACCACCGGGTATGGACGGGTCGGCAGCACCCTTTGTTGAGGTCCTTTTGGCGGCCGGAATCCAACCTCAAAACGCCATTCGAAATATTTGCTCCGTTTCGGCCCCATGTGGAATCAGCACCGGCCAAGCCAGCATCACCCTGCATCCTGGAAGCCAACCGGGACTTCGGATCAGCTACTTCCTTGATTATGGCCCCGAAGCCCTGCTTTCGCGCCAAGTCGCCACTTTTGACTTGGACCCTGCTTCCTTTGAAAGAAACATTGCCCCGTGCAGAACCTTTATCCTTGAATCTGAAGCGGCCCAATTGCAAGCCATGGGATTGGGCAGCCGAACCACGCCCAAAGACCTGATCATTTTTGGGGGGGCGGGTCCCATTGACAATACTTTGCGCTTTGGCGACGAACCCGCAAGGCACAAGATCCTCGACATTGTTGGCGATCTCGCCCTTTTGGGGATTGAGCTGGCAGGCCATTTGGTGGCCTGTCGCTCGGGACACCCCCTCAATGTGGCCCTTGGACAGACCCTTTGGATGCGTGCCGATCAGGCCGGGGGCTACACCTTTCGCCCTGGGCAGCAAACGGCTGAGCCGTTCCTACGCCGAGCCGCCTAAGGAGCCTTTAAGGGCAAAAGACTGGCACAATTGGATGGGGATTCCGGAATGACCAAGGTCAGGATTGGGGTGGTGGGCGTTGGACATTTGGGAAAAGAACATGCTCGCATCCTCTCCCAAATGGAGGGGGTGGACCTTGTTGGCGTGGCCGATCCCTCGCGGGGACAGGCCGAAGCGGTGGCCCTTCGTTGCAATACCCTTGCTTTTGGCAACCACAAAGACCTGATCGGCAAAGTCGATGCTGCGGTGGTTGCGGCACCCACGATTTTGCATCATGAGGTGGCGACCGAACTCTTGAAAGGCGGGGTGTCCCTCCTGGTGGAAAAACCTCTTGCCAAAGATTTGGACCAATGCAGGGAACTGAATCAACTGGCCCTGGATCGCAATCTTTTGCTGCAGGTTGGCCACATTGAACGATTTAATCCTGCCTATGAAGAACTCGTCAAAACCGGGCTTTCCCCCCGCTACATCGTTTGCAAACGAACCTCATCGTTTCCCGGGCGTTCACTTGATGTTGGAGTTGTCCTTGACCTGATGATTCACGATTTGGACCTTGTCCTTGATTTGCTCAAGGACACCCCTACCCGGGTGGAGGCCTTTGGGGCTGCCATCATGGGAGGCTTTGAAGATATGGCCCAGGTACGCATCCATTTTGCCCGCGGAGCCATCGTGGACTTGATGGCAAGCCGGGTTCATCCTGACCCTTGCCGGTCCATGGATATTTGGGGACCGGAGGGCTATGCCGGGGTCGATTTCGCCAAGAGGACTTTGAAATTGTGGCAGCAGGGCACTATTTTTCGCCAAGGATTTGAAGCAAACAAGCTGGATGGCCCTGCCATGGGACAATTTCGGGCCGAATTGTTTACCCGCCACCTCGAAAACCAAATTATTACCTGCGAACCTTGCGATCAGCTCACCAGGGAACTCGAAGATTTCCGGGATGGCCTAATGGGCAAAAAGACCGTTAGGGTTACCGGGGAACATGGGGTCCGCGCTGTGGAACTTGCGTCTCTGATCCTGAAAAGTATCGATCAACATCCCTGGACCGCAACCCCCTTTGGCCCCAGTGGCCCCCGCGACCTACCTACCTCCAAAGGCCAACTCTTTGCGACAACCCAAAAAGAAGCCGCCGCCTAGGGCCTTGCCACCCATGGGTTTTCATGGTCCGAACTGGGTAACCTGATTTAACCCGACCGAATACCCTGGCAACCTTGAACGGACCCCTTTATTGATTTCCCTATCCAGCCAAATGGGGGTTAATCCGGAAGAGCTCGACCACCAAGCGCGTTGGCCAAAAAGGTGGGGCACCTTGCCCGCCCAATGGGGTTGCCGACGATGTTTTCAAAAACAAAAAGGCAATTTCCGGGGGCCATTTTCCCTTTTTTCTCTTTATCTAGGCCGTTGGAGCCTTGCTACGGGACCAGCGGATTTCAAGGAATGACCAAATGCAAATGAGGACGAAATGCCCACAGATCATGGCGGTCACCAATTTGCTAACCGAAGCTTCGGGACGCGGCAGGGTGCTTAGATTCCCGTGGAGAATGGTACACAAGTCACCAAAGGAGGTCATGGTCCCCAAAAAGCCCAAAAGGCCAACCAAAACCGCCCCGTGCATGGCATGTTTGCGACATTTTTCACAAAACGCACTTATCCCGGCAATGAACAATAGCAACCCAATCCCGGCTGGAATGAGGGCTGTGTAGCTTTTCCCCCCGGTAACCTGAAATCCAATGATTCCTGTCAAAATCAGGTCGATAGCAAAAAGGATGGTAATGAATGGCATAATGGTATTTCCCCAAGGTAGCTGGTGTTTCCGGTTGTCTCCTGAAGGTATTGATAGGAGTTGCGGGGGTGAAATCGCTCCAGGTAACTTTTTTGCAAGGTTCCAAGAGATCCGGCAGGGCCCTAGAATCGACCGAGTAGATCTCCAGGAGGGCTCCTGATGGTTCGCAAGGGTTTGTTGGTTGGTTTTCTTCTCTTATATTTTCTAGGCACAGGCCGTTCGCAGGAACCTTTTGACCTTTTGGTTCGGTCCGAATTGGCCCGATTATCTGCCTCCTTTGACGCTGTGGAAACCCTCGATGCCAAAACCATTACCCTTGCCGAGGGTCGTCTTATGGGATCCCCCGGAACCCTCCTCATTGCCAAAACGCAACAGGGGCGGTGGGCCCGGATGTTGGTGAGCCAAGCCCGGCAAAAACTCGAGGGGGACAAGTCCCTGCCAATCCTGTTGGTTGATAAATTTGCCACCTGCATGGATGGTGAGGAAAGAGCCCTGACACAAACCGGAAAAGAAGTAAGGCTTTTTTCAGGCTTTCGTTTTTCCCTGGACCTTGGACAAGTGGTACCCGCCGGGGTGCCTGCGGATTTTGTGATCCTGGCCGAGGGGAAAGGTCTCAAAATCCAGAAGGAAAAAGGGTCTGAGCTTTGGATAGCCAAACAGGAGGTTGTTGCTCCCAAAGGGGTCAAACCTGCTGCAATTGATGTTTCGAAACCATTTGGTCCCCACTGGTTTGCCGGCCACTACCGGCTCTTTGATGATGGCAGGCGAATGGGAAGAATGGAAATTGAAGCGGACAAGGATGGCAACCTGTCCGGATCGCTTTTCTCGGATAAGGACAACAAGCGGTATGACCTGTTTGGCAAGGTCGCCATGCCCAACCATACGGCCCAATTTACGGTCCGGTTTCCCCGTTCCGAACAATTTTTTCAGGCGTGGATCTTTACAGCCGATGGCTCCGCCTTGGTCGGGACGACCCGTTTTGGAGAACGGGAGACTGGTTTTTATGCGACAAGGATCAAAGATTAAATGGCAGAAAGCCCCCGAAAAATGTTTCTTGCCGGGGCCACCGGCCAACTGGGCTCCCGGTTGGTTGCCGAATGGATCCGGATAAGGCAACCCTGTGTGGTGCTTACCCGAAGGCCCCAACGGGTCCCGGCGGCATGGCTTGGCGCCTTGGGAAACAATGGGGAAAAGCTAATCGAGGTCGTCCCCGGAGATCCCCTTGTTCCGGGAGATTGGCAAAAACATCTCACCCAAGCCTCGGGTGTCGTCAACCTGTGCGGGGAAAATATTATTGCAAAAAGGTGGAGTGCTCCTTTCAAGGAATTGTTGCGGACGAGCCGCCTTGTTTCCACAGCCAATATCCGCCAATATTTGGTCGAGGCAAAAAATCCCTGTCCTGTAGTAAACGCCTCGGGTATCGGTTTTTATGGGGGTTTGGGTACCGATGAGGTAGATGAGTCTTCCCCCGGTGGGGACGATTTTCTGGCGACCCTTTGCATGGATTGGGAACGGGAAATATTTGGGCCCACCTTGCCAGGCCAAAGGCAGGTTGCCCTACGAACCGGTGTTGTTCTCGATCCCAAAGCGGGGGCCTTGGCAAAAATGCTTCCCCTTTTTCGTTGGGGTTTGGGGGGAACCCTGGGTTGGGGAACAAATTACACCAACTGGATTCATCACGCCGACCTTACCGGGCTCATCCTCCATGCACTTTCGTGTGCCTCGGTCGATGGCCCGATCAATGCCGTGGCACCAAACGCCTTAACCAATCAGGAGTTTGCCCAGACCTTGGGAAGGGTAATGCACCGCCCCGCCTTCTGTTCGGTGCCTATACCCATGATCCGGCTGGCCCTTGGAGAGGTTGCCAAGGGGCTAATCACCCAACACAGGGTCAAGCCACGGGTTGCCTTGGATACAGGATATACCTTTCAATTTGCACACTTAAAGCCAGCGTTGGAGGACTTGTTGGGATGAACGGGTTAATGTCCCTTGGGGCTCATTGGGCATTTCTGGTACTACCCATAGTAGGCGGACAATTCCCCGGGCGAACCGACCCGACCGTAATTGCCCTTCACAAGGAGGTGGAGGCCGTGGAAAACGGCTTGAGGGTAAGTTATGGCATCATTTGCGATGACAAATGGATCAAATGGGAACAGGCCATGGCTTTGGGCCACACCCTGCGGGACCAACCCAAAGAAAAACTCCAAAAGGCATTCGAGGAGGCCAAAGCAAGCTATCAAGTCTTGGCGGTTGATTTGGAATGGGTTCAGGACAGGTCCTCCTTCAGTGCGTTTTTGCCCAATGGAACCAAAAAAGACAATCAAATTTACTTCCAGTCCCCCGCCAAAAGGGATGTATTTCATGGCATGACGCTTTTGCAATCCCGACTTGCCGAAAGCAGGGGCATGGTAATGACCCGTTTGATCCTTCAATATGACTTTTTGGTTCCCTTTTCGAAACTGGGAAATGCCAAAGGGAATGAGATAATGCGGGTGGAATTTGTCGATCCTGACTCCAAAACCAACACGGCAAAAGGGTGCCGCTTTGCCGCTTCAGAACTTGCCCGTCTGGATTTGGATTCGCTTTTAAATCCCAATCACGAAAAAATGAACTTTCCACGGGATCCGTACCATGTCATCGCCGCCTGTTACCACACGGCGTTGAAAAATCCCAAAGGCCCTACCCAAGAAGTCCTGCTTAGGGAACAGGTTGAGCGGTTGGAACGGAAGGTGGAACGGGCCGCCAGGGAACGGGCTTCGATCGAGGTGATGCTTCAATTGCGCTACGAGGTTGAAACCTGTCAAAAACTGCTCAAGGAAAAGGTGCTTTCCACCCAACAACGATTGCCGGACAAGGACAATCCTGTGATCAACCGGCCCAGGAAACCGATATTTGGACCCTTTACCAGCCAAGGCGGTTGGTAAAGGGCATCTTATTCCTGTTTTTGGACGGTCCTATGGTTGGGGGGGTACAAGTTTGAAAATGCCCTTACCGTCGCCACTAACGATGGCGAAATAAGCTTCACCCTCCTCATCTTCGCCAAAGGTGATGGTGGTCAACATGGGACTGGCAATGGCGTGATTTCCTTTGACCTGACTCGTCCGCTGATCGTAATCAAGGGCCCAGATCTTGCCCGAGACATAATCCGCATAAAGGTAGGACCCAAACAGGGATGGGATGGCCTTGCCACGATAGACCATTCCCCCCGTGATCGACTTGCCTATCCGGTGGTCATATTCCCAAATGGGGTCGATGAAAGGGGCATCCACCGGGGGGGATTTTTTCCCAAAGGGATGCAATCCCTCGCGGAAATTCCAGCCAAAGTTGCCACCTTTTTGAACAATGTTGATTTCTTCAAAAAGGTTTTGGCCCACATCCGCCGCAAATAGTGCCCCCGTTCGCTTGTCAAATGCCATCCGCCAGATATTGCGAAACCCATACGCCCAGATTTCGGGTTTGGCTTTGGTATTCACAAACGGGTTGTCCCCGGGAACGGAATAATTCCGATTCGCATCCTTTTTGTCTACATTGATTCGCAATATCTTTCCCAAATGAGTCGTGAGGCTCTGGCCATTGTCAAACGGATCGTCGGCAGCTCCACCATCCCCAATCGCCATGTACAACATTCCGTCAAGGCCAAAAGCCACCGTGCCCCCCTTGTGGTTCCAAAAGGGATGGGCAAACTCCATAAGGACTTCCTCAAAATCGGGGTCCGCCTGGTTGGGATCGTCTTTGGAAACCCGAAACCGCGAGAGCACACAATGGAGGGGTTTGCCCTTGATGGAGTAATAGGCAAAAAATTCGCCGGTCCGTTTGTAATCCGGATGAAACGCCAAACCCAGGAATCCTTCCTCGTTTTGAGCATCGGTATAATTGACTTTTTTCGACATATCCAGAAATACCCGGGACGCTTTTTCCGACCTGTCTTTGGAAACAAGGTGGATCACCCCCTGTTGGGTCGCCACAAAGATCCGCCCAGACGCATCATTGGCGTGCGTGATAACAATCGGGCGCAAGGGATCAACCTTGCCTTTATCATCCACCTGTTTCCAATCTGTCCATTGAATCCCGGGAAACGCCGGTACAATTTTCACCTTGGCTTTGCCGTCAACGGGTTCGGGTGCGGTTCCATCCGCATTCAGCTTGCGAACCTTGATATTACGAAAAGAAACAGGATTGCCATGATCCTGGAGGCAAATGTGGCCGGACGCAGACTTGGCAAAACCTGCCATTTTGGCGAATTTGCTTTTGGCCAACCTTTTGTTCCAGTCATCACTGCCAATCTTTGCGGACCAATAGCGGGTTCCGTTCATGTAGAGTTCCACAATGTCCCTGGTGCAAATGAACCGCAATTCATTCCAACCCCCCACGGGTCTTGTGGTATCCATCGGTTTCTTGGTGAAAGGGTTGTTGTCCACCGAATACATCTGGTAAAGCCAGCCCGATTTTTGGGGATCATGGCCATCGACATTATCCTGGATTTGTACTTCAGGCCCGGTGTGCCAAGGTGCGTCTCCTTCTTCGGTTACCCGAAACATGAGACCACTGTTTCCCCCTTTGGAAATTTTGTATTCCAGCGAAAGCTCAAAGTTCTCAAACTTCTCCCGGGTGATGATGTCTCCGGCCCCATCGCCTTTGCGGATGAGTTCCCCGTTTTCGACCTTCCACCCCGGACCCAATAGGTCTTTTTTGTAATTGCGAAAGGCCGCCGCATTATCGCCGCTAAAAAGCCATCGCCATCCCACGAGTTTTTCCGCGGGGGATAGCAGGGGCTCTTTTGCCAGGCCAAAATTTCCTGCAAAACCCAGGCAAAGGGCCACGGCCGCCAGTTTATGAATCATCGCTACAACTCCCGGAAGGATGGAGGGACTTCTGTGATTATCCGGGAAAGCATGATTTAAGCAAAGGAAATGACCGTTTTCGCTTTTTAAGGGCCCTTACCCTCAGCCCTGATTGGCCTGAGAGGCTGCGTTTTCGGCGTCAAGCATGGCTTGGGTCGCTGGTTTTTCCATCCATTTTTTCCCTAACCAGCCAAGGAAACCAAGGAGGCCAAGTCCTCCCACAACTAGAAGGGAGAGGCGACTGGTTCCGTTGCCTTTGCCCCACTCTGCCAGGACATCTCCCGTAAAGGCAACCCCTGCAATGTTGGGGGAAATGGCCAAGGAACTGATTCCCAAAAACAGAGGGAAAGTTAGCTTGCCCATGGCGGCCCAAGTGTTCACCAAAACAAATGGAATGGCCCACGCCAATCGGGCCAAAAGGAGGCCCACCCCATTGGCCTCAAGTCGCTTGAGACGATGCCATAATTCCGATCTTGGCCTTGCCTGGGTTTGCCACCGCCCCAAGACTCCCTTTCCTAGCCTTCGTAAAAGGGGAAACTGGATGGCCATGGCAGTAAGGGCAGCCAACCATCCCACCAGGAAACCTTTTGGGCCACCCAGCCGAAATCCTAGAAACGCCCAATAAGGGGTTAAGGGAACACCGCATAGCCCAAGTCCCACGCCGACCAGAAACAGGAGAAGGGGATCTCCGGGAAGCGTTTCCATCCAGGCAGATCCAGGCGGGTTGGGGTTTTCCTGAACAGCGACAAGAATATCCCGGATCATGTGCCTGTCCAAAGCTTCTCCATCATCCGGCCGTCCGGAAGCGTAAGTAGCCGCCCCTCACGGTCAATGACGCTTCCCTCTGCGGGAATCCCCAATGCCTCAAGGCAGGTAATGGCAACATCCCAGGGGCCGGCAGGTTCGGTCATGGGATAGGCGGCATGACGGTCCGTAGCCCCGATGATTCGCCCAGCCTGGGTTCCGGCCCCTGCTACCACCATCGGATAGGTTGCGGCCCAATGTTTTCGCCCGGGCGTATTGCCCACAAACCGTTTTTCATAGGCAACCAGGGGAGAGCGACCAAATTCACCCATGCAGATGACTAAAGTATCCTGAAGGCGGCCGCTCTCTTTAAGGTCGGTTAACAAGGCGCTCATGGCCTGATCGAGCCTGGGCAAAAGCATGGTCTCCATCGCCTCGAACAGGTCGTTGTGGGTGTCCCAGCCACAGGCATCACCATCCGTCGGTTCAATATCCTGGCCACGAATCGACTGATTGAGAAACACCGTTACCCATGGCGTATTTGCCTCGACCAATCTTTTCGCCAACAGACAGGCTTGGCCCATGCGGTGGCGGCCATAGCGATCGTGAACCTTTTGGGACTCACGGGTAAGGTCAAAGGCCATGCGAAGGTTGGGCTGCTCCAGCAAACGATACCCCTGATCAAGATTCAAATCACGAAGGGCAAAAGGTTCCCCCGTGCCGAGAGCGGTTTCGGCAGAGTGAGCCATGTTTTCCAGCTGGGTTTGAAGGATACGGCGGCCGTCAATGCGAAGTTTCGGTAGTTCAATCCGGTTTTTGAGTCCTAACAGGGTGGCTGGATCCAGGCGGGGATCTCCCAAACCAATCGCACCATAAGCCGGTCCCAAAACTCCTGGATATTGACCAGGTCCCGGGGTAAGCGGGGTCAGGAGGGGTCCGTTCAGGTGAAAGGCTCCGAAAGGGCCCACCGTTTCTGGCTTGAGTTTTTTTGCCAGGCAACTTGCCGCAGGTCGATCATCCCCCCTGGGATCGGGATTGGAGGTTTTACGGGGGTGGTAATGTCCCGTAAGGGCCAAATAGCAAGAACTTCCGTGTTCAAGGTCCTCATGGGAAAGGGTTTTGTAGATCGAATAGTGTTGGGCCAATTGGGCCAGTTTTGGCAAATGTTCACAAATGTTGATTCCAGGCACGACCGTGTTGATTGGCTTGAAAGCCCCACGCACCATTGAAGGAGCATCAGGCCTCATGTCCCAGGTTTCCAATTGCGATGGGCCGCCCCCCGCAAAGAGGATGACCACACTTTTGGCTCTGGGTTTGATTCGGGTTCCGGCCCAAATACGCACCGGTTCCCAACCCAAACCCGAAACAGTTCCCAACCCGGCAAGGGCCCCCAAACGCAACAAGGTGCGGCGCCTTTTTTCCTGGAATGGGACCCGATCGACCATTGTGTTTCCTAATCGGAAGGTTTCCTTGATAGTGGTGATTTTACGGAGATTCCAGGATTCCCTCCATAACAAAGAACCGGAGGGGAAAAACAGGTTTTGGTTTGGAAAAAGGCAGGGAAAACGGACCAAAGTCCATCGGTTTGAGGATTTCGACCTTGTTTGCAAATCGTGTTAAAGAATGGTTCACGCCAAAGCCGCCTGGAACGCAGAGGAAAAATTTAAAGCAGAGCCGCCAAGATGCGGAGATTGAGAACAAAATGGGTGGAATGGGAATCGGTAATTCTTACTTCTTCCTCTGCGACTCTGCGTCTCTGCGTGAGTTGGATTTTGATGGTTCCCCCAAAGCCGCCAAGAGGGAGAGGAAAGGCACTTTAGGTTTTTCGCCGCCGCTTCTTCATGGCACCCAGGGCACAAGTGATAGTGCCGATGGTAAACAACACAAGAGTTCCCGGTTCGGGGACGGTGACGATATCAAAATTAAGGTTGATGTGATCAGAGTAATCATAGATCCTTGGGCCAACCGCCACATAGACGGTGTCCCCTACCCCCAGGTTTCCAAGCGAATTCGAGAAACTTATGGGGGTGGATCCCGAGACGATATAGGATTAGATCAGGGTATTGTTCACATAAATGCTAAGGTCCACGGCGGAACCGGTGTTCGAAAGGACCCCATCTGAAAGAGTGGCGGAACCCGCCTCGCCCGTCTGGATGGTGTAGGCGGCAATAGCATATCTGTCGATTCCGCCGGATCCGGGCTGACCTGACCCCACTCCGGGATGGCCCACCCCATTGGCAAATAGGCCGACATAATTGGCGGTTGATACCTCAGGGTATTGCGATGAATTCGCTGTATATCCTCCGGTTTGGCCATCAAGGGTGGCAGTGGTATTCCACACCAGATTTGAATAGTTGGAAGCCGTGCCGATTGCCCCGGCGGAATTCCACTGGTAGTTCCATCCATCCGCGGAACGGTCGGTCCGTGTTTGTCCCGCTGTGGAACTGGCCACGTAATCGGTCTGATAACGAGCAACAATATCCGCCCGGGTGAATCCTCCGGCAAGAATCAGCGTCAGGATTAGCATGCAATGGCGCAAGGTAACTCTTCCAATTCAAGGTTTGTAAAAAAGCACGAACCGTGGAATTTGTCGACCAAAGGTGAGGGGTTAACGGATTGGCAAGGTCACCCGTCGGGTATTCTATTAAGGAAATCTTAGGGAACCATCCTGCCTGTCCAACTGGAAAGAATTGGATACAAACAGGTTTTGCCCCGAACCCTTCAGGCAAAAGCTCGCCACCACGGCGCAACCAACGAATGGGTTTAGAAAACCAGGATGCGGGTTACCATTCCTGTTTTGCGATGAAATCCGCAAACAGATACCTTCTAATACTCAGGCATTTTACAATGCCAAACAGACGAATCCAAATCGCTATATACCAAAAAATGACGATTGTATTTTTTCCTGTACTCAACATTCGCCGAAACATTGGTAACATCGGTTAAACAACTCATTTGTCCATGGGGCAAAGCGGCTCGAACAACCTCTTTTCCCGTCGCATCAAACACATATATTTTATCCTCACTTCCCACACCAATCCTTTCATTGGGAAGAAGCATCGATCCAAAGACTCCACCTGGCATGGTCGCAAATTTCCGGACCAATTTTCCTTCCTCAAAGTCGACCAGATTGACCTTCCTGTCCCTTCCCACGGTAACCGCTTCATAATTAACGCTTAATGGATAAATATTATAAACAATCGAGTCATGGTAATCCCGCTCATTTACCTTTTTACCACCGATCAGGTCCCACAAAACGACCTGTCCATCCAGCCCGCCACTAAGCATCCTCTTCCCCGAAAAATTCAGGCCAAGGGAATACACGATCCCACGGCTTCCCATAAGCGTTTCCGCAAGCGTACTTGTTCCCAGATTATACTTGTATATGCTGGAATCACAACTAGCCAAATAGATATATTTCCCATCAAATGTTGTGGCAATATCATTGATATCCAAATTATTCCTTTTTAAAACCTGGTTTGGTTTTTCCTTGATCAGATGGTACTCCATTGTCCCGCCATCATTATCGGCACAATAAAAAACAGGAATCTCAAGGGGGTGAAACGCCATACAGGCCGACGAACCCAAACCAACTTTTCTGACAACTTCCATGGTATCCAGGCGAAACAGGACCACTCCCTTGGTCCCCGCAACCCCGAAAAAAAATTCTTTTCCCGACCCATCTACCAGGGGACCCCTGTTTTCCGGGTGAAAAAATCCTGACCGGATCATTCTTGGCGAATTGTAACCAGAGGGTAACGAAGTTTTGTTTAATACCTCGATTTCATTTGACGCATTGGAATACCCGATCCGGTAACCAAGATAGCCAAGCAATGGCAAGGCACCAAGGCCGCCAACCACCCATTGTCTCCTTGAAAGCATCCTTTGTTTGACCGGTTTGCCAATATTGGCAACAAATTGGCTGCACGATTCCCACCTCTCCTTGGGATCTTTGGCCAGGGCCTTGGCCAGGGCAGGACGCTCTGTTGGGGGTATCATGGAAAGGTCCGGCTTGCCACGCAAATGCCCGATAACCGTTTTGGCGGGCGTTCCCTCAAAGGGCAAAAAACCTCCACGCATCTGACACCAGGTTACCGCCAGGCAATACTGGTCACTGGTCTTGGCACTTTTTCCATCAAAATATTCAGGTGCCGCATACGCAATACTCAACGCACTGGAATGGGTAGCCAGGCTTCGTTCACGGATTTTCGCAAGGCCAAAATCGGCAACCTTGACCACCCCATTCACCAGCAAGAGGTTGCTTGGCTTTATGTCCCGATGGTCAAATCCCACCTTGTGCAACGCATCGATTCCCTGCGCGGCCTGGACAAACCATTCACGAACCTTCGCCTCGGGCAAAGCCAGGCGACCGGTCCGTCGCTCCTGTTGCCAACAGGTCCACAAACAGGAATCCGCCAACTCCATCGCCACAACCAACGCCTTTTCCGTCCTCCATAACCCAAGGATCCCTATGAGGTTTGGGTGCCTGATTTCACGGATTTTCGAAATGGCATTCCATTCCGCCTCGGCCAGTTTTTCATTCCACGAAACAAACTTGATGGCTACCCTGTTTCCTTCCGGATCCACCGCCCGCCAAACTTCTCCGAACCCTCCCCGTCCAAGAGGCTGCTCCAATCGCAAACCTGGAACCGGTTCATCCCCTTTTTGCCAAAACGGTCCCACATAGGTTTGGGAAGTGTTTTGAATCCAACGCAAACTCCGCAACCGGTCAATCCTGTTTGCTATGGCCTACCGCAAAGGTTCTGCTACAATAAGCAGCTGACGACAGCTGCAAGTTTGGCAGGAGGTAAAGGGGCATGGATGGTTGTGGATATTCTACACCTGATGTGCGTGTTCGTGCAGTTATGGCGGTCCGGAAC
>SXGR01198070.1_pt1 | contig 34195 bp, 19 predicted proteins | sample 3174711 | NCBI WGS metagenome assembly SXGR01 (sample SAMN11356860, study PRJNA531348) | freshwater metagenome | isolation source: freshwater sample F1-60 | place: China: Fuxian Lake, Yuxi | collected 2017-12-25 | reverse complement strand
GTCCGGCGGCGGTGCGCTCTGGGATGAGCTTGCCCTCTGTTTCCCATCGGCGTAGCGTAGCGATGGATACGCCTATTGCCTCGGCTGCTTCACCAATGGGAACAAAGCTACGCATTTTGCGCATATTTGAATACATTTAATCAGATGTCAATAGAGCAGTACCAAACCCTGATGAGAGCACTGCTTAGACATCAACATCGGCTTACGGTGAGAACACCATTTAAACTTCGGATCTGATCCATGATACGGAAAAGTTGGTCCACATCTTTGATCAATACTTCAAATGTATTTTCAGCCCGATCCTCGCCAATGACCCGACAATTGGCCTGGGCAATATTAACACCATTTTCCATAAACGTACGTGAGATCTCCGCCAAAATACCTGGTTTGTCCGCAGACAAAACCCGAAGACTGATCGCACGAGAAAAATCTCCGCGGGTATCCCAACTCACCGTGATCCGCCGATCGGGATCCGCATCAAGTGCCCTCGCACAGCTTGAGCGATGCACCGTGACACCACGACCACGGGTCACAAAACCAACGATCGAATCGCCTGGCAAGGGGCTACAGCATTTAGGATAACGCACCAATACATCGGCAAGCCCCTGCACCACCACGCCCGCACTGTTGCGAGGCGCCACTTTGCGAAAGATGTTCCCAAGCACGGCCTGTTGGCCGTCTTCAACGATTTTTGTTTCGGGTGATAATTTTTCGATGACCAGCGTAACAGGCAAGCGACCGTAACCCAACGCAACATAAAGCCCGTCTTCCGAATTATGATGCAGATCTTCGGAGGCCTGCTTCAGTTGGCCATTTTTAATAAATTTCGTAAGCACAAGCCCATAGCGCTTCAACTCGCGTTCAAGCAATGCGCGCCCCACATCACGGCTGCGCTCACGCTCCTCAGCACGCACAATGTTACGGATTTTTTGTTTCGCACGCGGCGACGCCACAAATTTAAGCCAGTCTTTGCTGGGCTGCTGGTTTTTATTGGTAATAATTTCGACACGGTCGCCATTTTCAAGATGGGTGCGCAAAGGCACAATGCGGCCGTTGACTTTGGCGCCTGCACATTTCATCCCTACTTCCGTGTGGATCGCAAAGGCAAAATCCACAGGCGTTGCGCCACGATTGAGTGAAATCACTTCGCCACGCGGGGTGAACACAAAAACTTCGTCGGCAAATAAATCGTATTTGATGGTATCTAAAAACTCGTTGGGATCTTCAAGTTCTTTTTGCCACTCAAGCAATTGCCTAAGCCATGCAAATTGCTGCTTGCCTTTGCGCCCAACCACACCCTCTTCTTTGTATTCCCAGTGGGCCGCAATGCCTTCTTCGGCAATGCGATGCATGTCATGGGTTCGGATTTGGATTTCAATTCGCTCGCCTTTGGGCCCAAAAACGCTGGTATGCAACGATTGATAGTCGTTGGCTTTGGGCATGGCGATATAGTCTTTAAAACGCCCTGGAATAGGATGCCACAAGGCATGCACGTGACCCAACACTTCGTAACAGGCGCCCACGCTTTCACAAAGCACACGAAATGCAATGACATCGTACACTTCTTCAAAAGGGATCCCACGATTTTCCATTTTTTTATAAATGGAATAGATGTGCTTAGGACGACCGTGTACCCCCGCTTTCAAACCTTTTTCTGAAAGCGTTTTTTTAAGCGTGGTCGTTACCTCTTCGACATAACCCTCCCGCTGTGACGTGACTTCGCTCACCCGGGCGGACAATTCACGATAAGCCATGGGATTTAAAAACGAAAATGCGCGATCTTCCAGTTCACTTTTCATCCAATGGATGCCCAAGCGATTGGCGATCGGCGCGTAGATATCCATGGTTTCTTGGGCAATGCTGCGCTGCTTGCGCGGGGACAAATGTTCCAACGTCCGCATATTGTGCAAACGATCAGCAAGCTTCACCAAAATGACACGAATATCTTTGGCCATGGCCACAAGCATCTTGCGAAAATTTTCGGCTTGCTTGTGTTCGTCGGTATCAAAACGAATTTGTGAAAGTTTGGTCACACCATCCACAAGACCTGCGATGGGTGCTCCAAACAAATCACGCAATTCATCGAGGGTTGCGAGCGTATCTTCGACCGTATCGTGCAACAAACCCGTCGCAATACTTGCTTCATCAAGATGCAGCGCCGTGAGCAAATAGGCCACTTCTAACGGATGAATAAGATAAGGTTCTCCACTGCGCCGCACTTGTCCTTCATGAACTTTGGCGGAATAGGCATAGGCGCGCTCGATCAATCCAACGTCGGCCGTGGGATAATAAGCTTTCAATGCAGAAACAACATCCTCGATCCGGCGTTCGGTTGTCATGGGATGCGTTTACCACGGTATACAATACCTTGCGATGTGATCACCATGTCCATGAATATATCATGGTCTTGCACCGGCAACGTCAACACAATTTGTTCATCAAAACCAATCCCAATGCGCAATGCCTGTGGCATCTGAGGCATCAGACGATCGTAGTAGCCCGCGCCATAACCCAAACGCCCACCTTGTGTGTCGAAACCTAAGCCCGGCAACACCAGCACATCAATCAATGTTGGATCCACCGAAACACCACGTGGCTCCGGAATGCCGTAAGGACCTGGTCGAAATGCTGCGGCGCTTTCGGCGATTGCAAATTCCATGGTGCGTGCATGGGTGTCAATCACCCGGGGATAAACAATCACGCAATCCAATGCCACGAGGGCATCTGCCAAAGGTTGGCAGCTCATCTCTCCTCGAGCGGCGCAATATAGTCCTATGATTTTAGCCGATTGAATTTCAGGGAGTGTTGATAAAACCTGCGCGACTTGTTCGGATTGCCTGGTGCGCTCGGCCTCGTCAATCGCAGCACGTCGTCCTGCGATTTGTGCGCGTATGCTCTTTTTATCGATTTGCACAAAAAATCCCTCGAGAATTGGACATGTCCCGCCCTGGCGCGAGGCCCGAGCCTGAACCTAGACTCAAGGTGGGTGCGACCGCTAGGGCGTTAGGCTTCCTCTGCCGAACGGGGCTTGCACACAGCCCTACGCATAGCCACTCCCTTAAAATTAGCGTTGGTTCAGCATGATGACCAAACACCAACACGGACGGGACATGTCACATAATCAGCATGCCATGAAGCCTCTAGGATTGCCAGCAACACCGACAGACGAAAATAGGAAGGCGGTTGTTATGGAAGCAGTATAAGATCTTCCTATGAGCAGTAGATTGAAATTTGCGTCGGCTGTTGTTTTGCTTGCAGGGTGTGGTGACGAATACGCATCGAGCGTTTTGGAGGATCCGGTAAACCAAGAAGAAAACACCAGCGCATTGGTCGACCCCACTGCACCACGTCCCGGCGCAACGGGTTTCGAGATGACACGCGCCGAAGCCTCGGTCTTGTATCGAACGCTGTATCTACCAAGCTTCGGCGTGCCCATGAATTTTACAGGGAACAGTGCCCAGTGCATTGCGGGTGCGGTCGATGCGAATTACCGCAAAGCCACGCTTAATCGCCTCAACTTTGCGCGTCAATTGGTGCGTATTCAACCCGTAGTGGAAGATCCACTATTAAGCATTGACGCACAGGCTGCCGCATTGATGATGGTGGCCAATTGGTCGCTGAGCCATTACCCACCCGACACATGGAAATGCTACTCAGCACAAGGTGCGTATGGTGCTTCAAGTTCGAATTTGGGCTTGGGAATGAATGGACCCGATGCCATCGGCGCATACCTTGGTGATGGAGGAAGCGGCAATGTTGACGTGGGCCACCGCCGCAACATGCTCGATTGGGGACTCGCCAGCGTGGGCATCGGCGATGTCCCTGGATCCAATGCACTGTTTGTTTTCGGACGCTTTGTTTCTCCACCCGCAAGCGTCAAAGCGGTGGCGTGGCCCCCCGCAGGTGAGATCCCATGGGACATCATGCCATCCACGGCTCGATGGTCGTTCTCACAAGACGGCGTCAAATTCGACAATGCCACGGTGGACGTTCGAAACATCGACGGTGAGGTGATCCCTTCCACGGTCATTTCGCGCGCACCCTGGTATGGACAACCTGCGATTGTGTTTTCAGTACCGAGCATTCCCCTGCGCATTGATCCCTATGCCTGGCGACAACCTCTTTACACCGTAACCATCACCAACACGCCGCAAGGCAGCGTACCGGCTGTTCAAACGTATACGGTACGCCCTTTTGACGTGGATCCCGCTCCCTTATCCTTGGGCAATCGAACATTTTACGCAGGACGCAGCATGAACGTGGGCGCCTTACCCACGACAGTAAAATTGGCGACCGTATTCACAAATCCCATTGTGATCACAGGCCCAGCCACCGATGCGGACAAAACACCAGGCAGCGTACGTATTCAAAACATCAAGCCCAACAGTTTCGACATCATGTTTCATGAGTGGAACTATCTTCGTGACGATAAACATGGCACCGAAATTGTTCCTTTCGCGGTCTTTGAAAGCGGTCGAACAAGCGTGAATGGCAAAGCCATGGAAGCGGGTCGTACCACCGTACGAAATAATGTGAACAGCAACGGGCTCAATTGGTTTTACCAAGCATTCAGTCAACCGATGCCCACCGTCCCCGTGATTGCCGCCAATCTGAGCAGCAAAAACGGGACAGACGCCGCCGTCGTGCGTGTTCGCATGGTGAGCAAAAATGGTTTTTATGTGGGATTGCAAGAAGAGGAGAAACTGGCCAGCAGCGCCCATGTAGATGAAACCGTCGACTGGGTGGCCGTCGAAAATGGCACCGATACGGGAGGCATCAAAGCATCACGCCTCGCTGTAACCCATGTTCCTGTACCGATCGCAGTGCCTGCCAACAGCATCGTCCTCGCCAGCATGAACAGTACCCTGGGCTGGGATACAGCCGTTCCACGCCTTGCGGTGGGTGCCCATGATGCGCTGAGCCTCTATTTGGAAGAAGAACAATCTCGGGATGCTGAGCTTAACCACACAGCCGAAACATTGGGTGTGATGACTATCGCGCCTTGAAGATATCAGCCAACGCTTGGCCATTTGTATATTCCACAACACGGAGACAGGAGACGGTGTTAGACTTTAGTCATATAATTATTTTTCATTGAGGAAATCAATGACGACGCCTCTTTCAAAGACGGGCCAAAATCTCCTGAACCCATCAAGCCAAGATCTTCACAATGAGGCTACGGAGAGACCACGCCCGAGAGCAACACCGGTGACTCAAGCAGATCGACAGATCGCCATCACAATAAAAAACCGAGAGAGCGCGGAAAATCCGAATAAGCCCATACCTCAACAACCTGGTGCTGCGTCATCTTCTACATCCACAGCATCCACGACATCCGTTTCATCCAATCCACCCGCTTACGCGGCGGATCTACAACACACCAGAAGCACTTGCCTTAATCTACTCGCAACCCTTGCCAATAATCCAACGCATCAAGATCGTGCGAAGTCAGGTATCGAAGAAGCCTTGGCCCTCAATCCCGACAATATAAGAACCAATAAATTTATTAACACGATAGTGCCTTTGTTCGCAGAACTCGGATCGAATGCGGGTCAAGAAACAGCATTCGAATCCAATCTCGCCGCTTACACGGATTTAAGTAAGGCTATCATTGGCTATCGTAATCATTGTGAAAGCAAGCCTGAGAGAGACAAGACCCTCCAGCATGATCAAATCTATTATGCGGCATGCGAGGCGCTGATTTCTCACGTGGTCAGCCTACCTCCCAGAATAACCGACGAAACCCGAACTACGATACTCAGACTCGCAGGGATCGCAGTAGGCGAGAATTGGAAATGCACCATCCCAGAGATTACACACCGATCGTAAAATTCATCATCACCTTGACTTTTCTACTGGCATGATGAATCAAGCCAATACGCATCTCGTTGGGGGATCGTCTAACGGTAGGACGTCGGGTTCTGACCCCGTTAATCAAGGTTCGAATCCTTGTCCCCCAACCAACACAAGATCCCAACGCATGAAACGACTTTTCCTATGTAGGGGCGCTTCGCGAAGCGCCCTTGCGGTTTTTGATTCAACATTTTAACGGGCGGTTCACGAACCGCCCCTACAATAGAACACCTGCTCAATAGGAAAGCGGGAACCCTGCTCATTATCGCTCGTCTTCACCGCCCCAATTTAAGAATGCATCAAGCTCGCTGTCAGGCGCTTGCTGGCGCAATTTTTGCAGGCCTGCCACTTCAACTTGGCGTACGCGTTCACGTGTTAGATTGAGCATTTCGCCCACTTCTTCCAACGTCACACCACCGCGTTGTGCCACATCGAGTGCACACGTGGCTTCAAGTTCCCAGGGTTCTTTATCGGGAAAATTGATCTTGATGGAGCCCGTATCCGGATTCACATCAAGGTACAAATGGTGTTTGCACGCCACAAACAAACATGGCCGAGGGCCGTTAACACATTCGCTACGACGTACAGGTCGATTGTACTCCACGATCTGCATCTTCTCACCCGCACGCTCACGTCTTCGCGCCTCACGCACCATCTCGCGCCGCGACATGGTCTTGGGCCTTTGGCGTTCCAACTCTTCAAGCGATAAACCCCCGTCCACGCCCACATCATGGTCAAGGTCATCCGCTTCAAGCGCTGAAGGTTCCGGCGCACACTTCGATGCTCGCTCCATAGCTTGCCCCCTTCAAGGACTGATCACCTAGTCGCATCAACCGACCGTGATCTATACGTGTGATCGTGACGTGGAGTCCCTTGGTGGCCTTCACATCCCGTATTCGCAAGCTACAACTTATTGCGCGACAATTCTGAATCCATGAACCGAATGGTTCGTACAACTGAAACATGTTCGGTGGGATGAACTACTCCCCACTTCATGGTTATACCGGTCCAAATCGCCGGTCAAGAGCATCCCATATTTGAATACCTCACCCCACTATATTGACGCATGTTGTCATTGGTGTCTATGGTCTTTCATAGCCAGGAGGGGGGCCACCATGCGCTCTATCACGGGTTGGACAGTTTTTCTTTGTATCATGCCGCTCACAATCTCATGCAGTTCCAACGAAACGGCAAAACCCACAGCCCCTAACCCGCCCACAGACGAACCCACGCCACCCGACACACCGCCAGAGCCTCCTCCTGTACCCGTGGTCCCAGATCCACCGATCCCTCCCCCACCACCCGCCGATCCAGACACGATTGTCATTCTTGCCGATGTCGATCGCGATGGGCACATCACCGAAGCCGATATCACCGATCACGGCATATGGAGCAAAGCACGTGGGGCAATCATCATCCCCAACGTCGACGATGATGATCGCGATGGCGAGCGCGACAGCCACGATCTCGTGCTTAACGGCGAGGCTGATCGTGATGATTTAACCGTCGTTGAAATCACGCTTGGCAAAGCCGCAACACCTGATCAAACAATCACGTTTGATCTTGAATCAACGGTGAATCAAGGTGCCATTCGACTTTATACACAAACATCACAAGACATCGCACCGATCCTCGCTGTCCCAGACAATCAAGGTCGTGTGGCTCTCAAAGGTCCCTTCGCGCAAGGTACACAACGCTTCTGGATTGAAGCCACCGAAGGTCGAAGCGCCCATTGGGACGGCAGTGTTCACATCAAAGTCGGACTTTACGATCATGGCACACGCCTTGGCAGTGACGTTCTCGCGCTGCGCGTCGCCCCAGTGATTTTTCAAGACAATACTGCAAATCCCGAAACACTCACAATCATGCGCATTCGTGATACACGCAATGCACCCAACACGGCATTTTGGAAAACCGTACATGATCATCTGCCTGCAACGGTCAGTCTGATCGGTGCCGATGAAGAACGCTATTACGGCGACCGTTGGATGCAAGACAACATGCAAATTGGTTACGTTGAACAACCAAGCGTTGCTGGCCCACGTCGCACGGACATTGTTCTACAAGCACAACGCCCCACCGGTGAATACGGCCTTGAGTATTACGTTGCGAAAGAAATGCTTGCGCCAGGAACGGGTTATTTCTCCCCAGGCGGCCATGACACAAGTCACAACTACGGCGGCAATCTCGAAGTCATTCCGCCCTATGGGATGTATCCATACGGACGTTTGATCATCGGCGGCGGCGACCAAGGTACATTGTCGGGTATCCAATCCTCTGATCACATGGCACCTGAGCAATTGGCTTGGTTGAATGCACAGGAAATTCAAGGACCCGCCCTTGAGTACAGCAGCGAATGGCTTGCGGTCGGTCACTTGGATGAGATCTTTTTATTTGTGCCTGACTTTCGTCCCGATCAGGCAAGACCATGGAAAATCGTGATCGCATCACCGGCGATGGCCTACAACAAACTTGTAGAAATCGCCAATACAGACAGAGACAATGATCATGTCATTTTTAAAAACCGATCCACAGAAACCAGTGTATGGGCCCTTCTTGATGATCCCAATGTACGCAGCATCAACAGCCAAGCGCAGCAACGTATCAACAGCATTCGCGTGAAACTCAAAGAAGATTTGGGGATCACCGATGCTGATTTTGTGGATGTTCCCGTACTGTATGAAACCGCATGGTACGACGGGGTCGATCTTGCTGTCTCACAAAATCCAGGGATCCAAAATTTGGTGGTCGTAGGCAATACATTTTTTGTGCCCGCGCCTGAAGGCCCCACGATCAATCATGAGGATGTTTGGCAAAAAGCAACCACAAGCGCGCTCACCACCCTCGGTACCACCGTCCACTTTGTGGATGTGTTTGAGAGCTATCACCTGCTTATGGGCGAAGCCCACTGCGGGAGCAACATCGTTTACACCCCCAACGTCACACCATGGTGGTCGCTATGAACGTTTTAATTCTGTGTGCCTTCATCGCAGCGGGAAACTATTTCGCAGAACTTGATCATTCACTGGCGAATGTCACGCCACTTGATCCGCACGTGTTCACGACATTGCAACCCGAGGTGTATTTGCAAAGTCGCATCAAGCGACCTTACATGCTGCCCTTGGTTGTGAAACGCATCGCCCAAGAAAAACCGTTACCGCTTTTGAAACTCCTGCGAAGCATCGATGGGTTTGTCCCATCCCCTGCCAAGGCATTTGCACGATTTCCTGGCGTGAATATCCCATCATTGCAACGGCAAGAACGCGACATTCTGCACAGCCATTTGGTGGCATCCCTTGCATATATCAAACACCCTGGTGTGGTGCCGTGGCTTGCAAGCATGGTGCGTGGTAGCAACGGCAACATCCGTGGGCCTGCTGCAAGAGCTTTGGCGTCCCATCAAACCCCTGAAGCACGCATGGCCATCAAACAGCTTCTGATGGAAAATGGCGTGCCACAACGCGAAGCGGCGCGTGTTGCGTCCCTGAACGCAAATGCCGATACGTTACAAACATTGGTGAACATTGCGAACAACACAAACAACCAAGAATTGCTGTTAATCGTTGCAGACAGTATTGCAAAAGCTTCAATCGCGCTGCCTTCGGTACTTAATCCCACGGTGTTGGCGGCCATTGCAGAACGCATTGTGCCTCAAGCGTTTTCTCGTGAAACAGCGCGGGCTCTTTCAGAAAACACGATGACTGTTTTGGTTAATTTGCAACGTGCGGGTGCACGCATTGATCTGCGCGGTGACAAAGATCGCATTGCACATTACCTGCGATTGAAAGAAACGAACGAAATGTTTAAGTTGGCGCCTGCGCCAGCAAGTCATCGATAGATGAATGGTCCGTGGTATTCACTTTCCTGTCTTAAATAAAAATACAAATTAATCTTGGCTATTTCACTCATTTTAATATTGAAAATGGCAAATAGCGTCATTAGAATGCAGCATGGCACACTATGATAGAATTTCTTCTGGCAGCAAAACACCCTCTCCAATATCATGGGCCGAAGACGATTTCCCGTTAGAGCGCAAGCCATTGCTACGAAAACAGGCCTGGCTTGCTCCAGTGGAAAGTTATGGCACCCTAGGCGTTGTCCCCGCTGCCAACACCGCTGCCTCAGCTGTTGAGCTCCCTGCCCCCGCCGCAAGATCGGTCTACACAGGGCCAAAAGACTTTCTTGGGCGATGTCACGGCGAAGGGGTGAAAATCAAACAGAATGGCGACAGATACGAAGGGGCATTCGTCCATGGCAAACGCCATGGCCAAGGAAAAGAAGTCTGCGCCGAGACCAACGACACGTACACAGGTGAATTCGCCCATAACGAGCACCACGGCAAAGGAACGTTCACCTACGCGGACGGCGAAACATACAAAGGTGAATTCGCCCATAACGAGTTCCACGGCAAAGGTACTTTCACCTACGCGAACGGCGACACATACAAAGGTGAATTCGCCCATAACGAGTTCCACGGCAAAGGAACGTTCACCTACGCGAACGGCGACACGTACACAGGTAAATTCGCCCATTATGAGTTCCACGGCAAAGGAAAAATAACAGAAATAAGTGGCAAAACATATGAAGGAACATTCGAACATAACCTATTGCCCCATGGCACAGTAACCTTTCCGAACGGCCGTACGTACACGGGGCAGCTTGACGAATATTCTAGACCCCACGGACAAGGAAAAATAATCCTTCCCAATAAAACGACCTACGAATGCCAATTCGTCGATGGCATACCCAATGGCCAAGGCAAACTTACCTATCCCGACGGTGGCATCTACGAAGGACAATTCATCAATGGCGAACGTCACGGCCAAGGCAAACTTACCTATCCCGACGGTGGCATCTACGAAGGACAATTCATCAATGGCGAACGTCAAGGCCAAGGCAAAATAACCTATCCCGACGGTGGCAGCTACGAAGGACAATTCGTAAATAACAAACGTCACGGCCAAGGCACGCACATCGACAAATATGGCAATCAATACGTGGGTACATTTCAACATGGGCAAGAAAATGGCGCTGGTAAACTTCGCTTCGCAGATGGTGCCCAATACGAAGGACAATTCGTCGATGGCCAACGTCAAGGCCAAGGCAAACTAACCTATCCCGACGGTGGCATCTATCAAGGACAATTCATCAATGGCCAACGTCAAGGCCAAGGCACGCACATCGACAAATATGGCAATCAATACGTAGGTGCATTTAAAGATGGTCGAGAAAATGGCGAGGGTAAACTTACCTTCAAAGATGGCAGAATCCAACAGGGCCTGTTTGTGAATGGAAAATTCGTGGGCGAGGCGGTGGTGTAACACGACGTCTGTGTGAATGGTGCCTGTGAATGGTGCCGTGTGAATGGGTGAATGGTGCCGGGTATTCACTTCTTCACTGAGGTTGCGTGGGGAGTTGATAGTTATACATTCCCAGCATAGACGCCTGCTGATTTATGACCTATAATTCGTTTTCTCATTTTTTACCCGAAAGCCGAACGCATGGCCTCACGCTATACCCCAGCCATAGGGACAACGTGCTACAACGGCCCTGTGCGCAACGGCACCATGCGCGCCTATGCATCGGGATTATACAACAAAGCGATGCTGTCGCTTGATGCTGCGTCCCATGATCTACTCTGCCCTGCTGTGCGTCTTGGATTTGCGCCCGGTGATAGGGTACAGGTCACCTCCAAGTGGCTTACTCTCTCACTGCCAACATTAGGCTCAGCATCCATGCCACAATCAACATCGCTCTCGATCACCTACCGTGCTGGCGTCCCTGAAAATACGATTGCTGTGGATGTGCGTTTTCAGAACTATCGCGACGATCAGGGCGCATGGATCCTATGGAACGCCACGGTGCCTCTTGCGCCATCGACCCCTGTCTTCAACATTCACATCAACACATTTAATCTTCATCACATTGATTTCGCGGTCGATCTTCCACACGATGCATGGGTTTCAGTCAACGCGAACGCGCCTACGCAACACAGCGTCTCGCTGAAGGGACCGATGCAACTTTGCATGGACGCACCGTTGGCCGCATCGATCGCGGTTGAAAAAACCCGTTCAGCGGAGATCAGCACCCACGTACGCACTCCCCTCAAGATATGGGCCATTGACGCCACCTTGGCGCTTCTCAAGTTGCAGGCACGTGTGATCGAAATGGACGGCGACGCCTCGGATATCACTTTATCTGCCCCAGCAACCCAGAAAATCGCACTTTATTTGCAGACCGCAGGCAAGAAGCCGCACATTTCCGTTCTTCTTGATGACAATACACCCATCCAATCTTTGACGGTAATATCGACACAATCGCTTCCGGGAAATTCAGGATTTTTGGATATCGTTGTAAAGCCGCCTGCCCAAAAAACATCCATGTTCGGCATGCTTAAACGCCCCAATACACTGAACATCACCAGCTGCTTGGACACACAGGTATGGACACCTCTGCCTCCATCTTCTCGCACATACGATGAACTCACGATGCACACCGATCAAGTGCGCAAGGCGGAGATCCTCGCACACTTTGAAAGAATGACACTCACCGGATGGGATCAGGTTTATTTGCCATCCGATGCAGGACCATGTGTGCCAGAATTATTGCCCCATGTGCGTGCTGTTGAGCCCCTTCTTTTGCATCAGCAACACGTTGTTGAGCCGCCTGTGTATTTTTAAGCCACAGATTCTGATTCAGCGAATCTTCGCGCCATGACAACCTCGGCAATGCAAAGTTTCGCAAGTGTCCCAAGCGCATTGTGTCCACGCTTGGGTAATTTTGCGTGCGGCATGGTGCCTTCCGTTTTCCGCTCAAACATATGATTGTGTGTCATCGCACGCGCCAAGTCAGATGCGGTATTTGCATCTTCCATATCCAGATCGATGGGAAGCCCCGTAAAATTCGGCAACTCCGGATGTAATTTTTCAAGACCCGCAATGAGTTTATTCGCTTCCAACGACCGTTTTTTAATATCATTGTCCGATGGTTTTTCTTCGCGATAGAGAGCATTGATTTTCTTTTGAACTTCCGTTTGTTCAGGCCCACGGAGCCGAAGAGCCGCTTGCTGTAGCCACGCATGTTGTTGCGCATCTTGCCACCGACCATCGACCGCCGTGATGGTATTGTCTGGTACAGCCTGTGTGACGGCTTCATTCCACATCATCAATGACAAAAGTTCTTTGCCTAAACCCATACCACCGCGGGATTTACCATCAATATTACGCCGCGCTGGAGACCAAAAAAGTGAATCGAGATCACGCGCATCTTCACGCAACGTTGCAAGAGTCGCCGGGACATCGCGCGCGTTATGCACTGCACGACCAAGCGCCGCCACTTCAGGATGTTGAGAAAACTCAATCGCGCCTGCGAGAGCATTTGCGAAATCCAGCGCAACAGTCTGATATGCTGTCAGAAAAAAAGTTGTCGCTTCGCTGTGGGCAGCTTCTGCCGCAAAAGAAGCTGCGTTTGCAGCATGCCTCGCATCGTATAATCGTTGTTCTTCGACTGCATTGGCATGAGGCGCCTGTGTATTGTAGGCCGCAATCGCCGCAGATTTCGCATCCCATGCCATCGAAAGGCGTTCCCCACTTGCATTCATCGCATTCCTCTGTGCGCACAATGCATCATACGCAGGCTGCATGCCCAGAACATTGGCACTCTGCTCTAGCCACACAAATCCCAACTCTCTTTGTGCTGGCGTGACCGTCGTCGCATCGGCATGCAATATTTGCAATGCTTCAAGATCTGTTAGCAAACGTACTTCGGGTCTTAGAAGTTCTCCAGCATGGTGATGCCCGTTTTGAACAGTTTTCATGGCAAGTTCGAGTGCATCACAACATAGCGCCGTAGCACCTTGTCCCGGTGTGAGCGTTTGTAAACGGTGGAAATCAGTCTGAGCAACATTGGCGTCACTTTTTGCCGAACTTACATTGCCCGATTTTGCTTTGGATTCATCGACAGGTTCCATCCCAAGAAAAGAAAAAACGGGATCTCTGTAGCCTGCGACAAGATGAAGCGCAGCACCAATTTCAGCATCAGAATAAGGTGTATAACCTTTTGGCCATGCAATCGCAGGTCGTGAAGCCAACAATTGTTGCGCAATCGTCAGGATCGATACTGCATGACCAGGAAAATTTTGACTCCACCGATCCGCGGTATCCATGGACGCAGGATCCATTCGATGCTCTGCACAAAACTGATAACGTGCTGCAAGCAAAATTTGCATACGAAGCCCTGTCTCTTGGGGATTGACGTGTGGATCCCCTGGGCTTCCGAATACAAACTCAGCCTGCGCCAAAAAATCATTTAACGTCGCAACCACATGGGCAAGCTTATTGCTTCCACCATAGGGTCCCGCAAGCAATCCTGGCAAACGAGAAAGTGACCGTGCGGCCATCACCATATTTGCCATGGGATCAATCGCCTGACTGTATCGTGCCGCGATCAGGTACGCCTGAACGGGATCCGCAAGTTTTGTGTCATGCGCCACCAATGCCTTGACGGCTGAACCCGTCCGCGCACCCTTGAAGAGCCCCACAGCAAATCCAGCGGCGGATGCCTTCAACGAAAATTCTTTTTTCGTTGAGACGTAACGGTCGAGGTGTACTCTTGTTTCTTCTTTGGGCGAAGGAGCTGCCATTGAAGTTGATGCCTCTGTTGTTGCTATTGGGGGGGGCCCTTGAGAAGAACTGGCAGGACGACTACCCATACCACCAGTGTAACCCGCTATCGCAGTTTTAATAGATTTTTCGATGAGAACTGGCCTTAGAACAAGAAGTGGTATTTTTGCGCGAGCCCATGCGTAGGCGAAGCAAAGTGTGATCCAACGTTAATCAAGTCACGCTAAGGCCCTGCCACCTGCAGTGGTGTGGTTTGAGTATGGTCATCAGCGTTCCCATCTCCCAACCGACCTTCGTAGCCAATGCCCCAACAGTACAATTTTCCATCGCTTATCGCGCAAGCATGCGCGTCGCCCACAGCAATACGCGTCACGCCGGAAGAAAGCGTTGAAACAGGCGTAGGTATTTTTCTAATATTTGTGTCACCATTGCCCAGTTGGCCATCGCCACCATAGCCCCAACAATACGCACCGCCTCCATAAATACCACACGCACAGTTGTCATTGGCTTTCACATCACTCCATGATGCCCCGCTCTCCCCTGAGGGTGATGTTACCGGCCGCGGCGCTGTTACGGTGCCCGCAATACTCTGCACCCCATCGCCAATCCATCCGTAATCATTCTTCCCCCAGCACTGGGCATCGGCACTGCCCACAGCGCAGGAGAGTTGGAGCCCCGCACCTACGGTGGTCCAATCGGTGTTGGTGCCTATTTGCTTCGGTGCGTACACAGCCCCAGAAGATGCTCCATCACCCAATCGCCCATAGGCAGCATTGCCCCAACAAAACAGCTTGCCGGCATCGATACCACAGGTGTGATACACATTCGCCGATACAGCGGACCAGCTGGTACTCGCGCCGACTTGTGTTGGAAAACTGGCCGGGTTCGTATCACCGGTTCCGAGGAGCCCATTGGTATTAGCCCCCCAGCAATAGAGCTGGCGCACATTGGATTGCTGCCGGATCCCACAGGTGTGCGTCGAACCCGCTGAAATCGCTATCCAATCAATATTCTCCTCGAGCTGCGCTGGACTTTCTTGCCAGGCCCCGTTCCCATGATCGGCTATGAGCCCCAACTGTTGCTGAGAATTGCTGCCCCAGCAATTCAGGTAACCACCATGGATACCACAGGTGTGATCCTGCCCAGCACTCACCACCGTCCAGTCTGAATGGGTGCCTACCTGCGTGGGGGTATTTTTAGCGTCTGTGCTGCTGATGCCCAACTGTCCATACGTATTTTTTCCCCAGCAATATAGTTTTCCTGCATTGATGGCACAGGTATGGGCAGTGCCCGCGGTGACCTGGGTCCATGCGCTTGACATATTGCATTGCGTTCCACTCCAGCCGCTGGCGCACTCGCACGTATATGTTGCAATCCCATCCGTACACGTTCCATGATCACCACAAGGATTGCTCGCGCAGTCGTTAATATTTTGATCACAATTCGTACCCTCCCAGCCGCTGGCGCACTCGCACGTATATGTTGCAACGCCATCCGTACACGTTCCATGATCACCACAAGGATTGCTCGCGCAGTCGTTAATATTTTGATCACAATTCGTACCCTCCCAGCCGCTGGCGCACTCGCACGTATATGTTGCAATCCCATCCGTACACGTTCCATGATCACCACAAGGATTGCTCGCGCAGTCGTTAATATTTTGATCACAATTCGCACCAAGCCAGCCGCTGTCGCAGGTACACGTGTAACTGTCAGCCGTCACCGCACAAGTGCCATTTCCACAGAGTTGATCATCACATGCAGAACGCGATCCAAGGTTCGACGACGCCGAACTCCCACATGCTGCAAACGCCCAAACAACAAAAACGACACCCATTCTCTCCATAAAAATGGTCATAATGGCATTGTCTACGGGTTCACTCTTGCATTCAAATTTTGAGCAAAAAAGATTTTAATAAGCGATTGGGGAGAGAAGACGTCAAGAGGGCACTTGTTCCAAGGCAACACGCAAATCGTCGATAATGTCGTCTTTGTGTTCGATGCCCACGCTTAAGCGGATCAGACCATCGGAAAGTCCGTGCTTACGACGTACTTCGGGCTCAACCGAAGCATGGGTCATGCTTGCAGGATGACACAACAACGATTTCACAACACCCAACGACTCGGCCAAGGTGAATAGTTTGGTGCGCGATGCAAATGCTTTGGCATCGGCGACACTGCATTTAAGTTCTGCCGAGACCATGCCACCAAAATCACGCATTTGTTTTTTGGCAACATCATGATTGACGTGCGTGGTAAGGCCGGGGAAATACACGGTTTCAACTTTAGGATGGGCTGCCAAAAATTCGGCCACCGCGCGCGCATTTTCACAATGGCGATCCATGCGAAGACTCAAAGTTTTGATCCCACGCATGATCAAGAAGCAATCTTGGGGTCCAGGCACGCCGCCCAATGTGTTTTGCAAAAAGTGCAAACGTTGTGCGAGTTCATCGTTGTTGGTGAGAAGTGCACCGGAGATCACATCCCCGTGCCCGTTCAAATATTTGGTGGTGGAATGCAACACGATGTCCACGCCAAGATCGAGCGGTCTTTGCAGGTAAGGTGTTGCAAAGGTGTTGTCGCAAACCGTGAGCGCACCATGTTTTTTCGCAATGGCGCACGCTGCCGCAATATCAGTGATCGCAAGTTTGGGGTTGGACGGTGTCTCAAGCCACAGCATGGTGGTGTTGGGCTTGAATGCCGCCGCCATGGCGGTGAGATCCACCGGATCCACAAACGTAAATTCCATGCCGAAATTGCTAAATACTTTGCTAAACGCCCGATACGCACCACCATAAATGTCTTTGCTGGCCACCACATGATCACCGGCTTTTAAAAGCATGATACAGGCATTGGCCGCAGCCAAGCCGCTTGCAAAACAGCGGCCATGCTTCGCCCCTTCAAGCGCCCCTAAAAGACGCTCTAAGGCCTCACGGTTTGGATTTTCAGTACGGGCGTAGCAATAACCTTTGGTTTCGCCAGGCGCATCCTGCGCAAACGTCGATGTTTGATAAATAGGAAACGTAATCGAACCCGTTTCTGGATCGTTGGGCTGGCCTGCGTGGATCGCCAAAGTATCGAAATGTTGAGGCATGTTTTTCTGCTCCGCACGTAGAAATGGAGGCAAAAATTGTATGGTAACGGGGGTAAAAACTCAAGGTAGGACTATTCCCTACGTCATAAAAGAAAGGTAATGTTTGCATCGGTTGGTATATTTTTACGTATGAGTATGTTTTTCACAAAAGCGGTCAAGGGTGCAGAGCTTGATTCAAGAGATTGGAAGGCATGGGATACGTTTTCCAATCAAGCCAAACTTGCACTCAAACCGGACCTCGTTCCGCCTACCGAAGCACTGGGTAAAATTGCCAATGTCTATGAGAGGCAAAATATTGACGCTCTGCCTCCCACAAAAGGTGTCGAGAAACTTCGCAAAGAACTCCATAAATTAGAAGAAAAATATCACCTCCCCACACCCGATCCCGCAAAACCTGGCGCGCCCCGCACGACAGCAGTCCCCATGCTCCCCAAAGACATAGCGAAACTCAGTGAGCTCCTCAGCCAAACCGGCTACACAGAAGAAGCGGCGCGTCTCGCCGCTGAGGCAGAAGCAGCCGCGGGTCCACAACCCACAACGCTATGGGGCGCACTGGGACTCGAGCGACCCGCATTCAATAAAGATGGAACTGTTCCGCATGAATACGTGCAGCAAGCAGAGAAGGCCTATAAAAAATTGGCACTCAAGCATCATCCGGATAAAAACGGCGGCGTTGAGACAAACACTTTTCATGCCATCAAGTCCGCACTCAATGTCCTAAAGATGCTTGATGCAGACGTCCCATTGGCAGAACGCCCCTGGCAGATCCTCGGTATGAAGAAGCCACCCCAATTCGACGATGCGGGCGGGCTCACGTACCCCACCGAAGAGAAAGTAGAAAAGTATATGGACAAAAAATACGCTAGGGCCCCTGAGGCGGAACTCCCACGTTTGAATGAAGCGCATCAAACGCTTCTCAAACTTTTTCAACATGGATGGTGGATGCCGCCAATCTTGCCGCCACCAACATAATCTAAAGATTGCCAAAAATTGACGGATTTTTTGAATGGGCCTTTTTCTATTTGACGTGTCGTCTTCTCGATCCCCGCATTCCTAAGAAACTTGAATTGCGCATATTCTATTGTAGGGGCGGTTCGTGAACCGCCCGTTAAAATTTGATTCAAAAACCGCAAGGGCGCTTCGCGAAGCACCCCTACATAGGAAAAATGAGTGGGTTCGTTACGTCATAAATTTATCAACTGTCAGGTAGGCCTAAAGGGCTGTCTGTGATTCGCGAGGATGACGAATTTTATTACGGCGGCACGCTCGCCACAACAGCCCGTGCGCGCGCAGGACACACGTGCCCTGTCGCATCGATGGTGCCGAGCGTGTATGCATAACTTCGGCCTGGGATCACGCTTAAATCATTGGGAAGAACATCCCCCGCCATAGCACGCATCAGTGGTTTTTCGGATGCGTTGGTTTCATCGCCCCCGCCATGTCGCCAGCTTTTTCGCATAATGAATATTTGCGGCGCAATGGGAAAATCGTGTTGCACCGCAGCTTGCAACACCACCACGTTGCGTTGATTGACAACACTGGCCGTGGCGGTAAGCGTTGCAGTGACACCATCACTTGCGCACGCTTTGGGTGGTATCTGAATTTCCCGTTGGGGCGTGATGCTTGAAATGGTACCCGGTGGACGCAATCCATTGGGATCGGGTCGTGTTTGCAACAAATAAATGTATGAGCGTCCTGCAATAAAAGGTCCTGTGTCACACTTGGTACTGCCATTGGCGCCTGCACTGGATGCCTTGGTGTACATCGCATTTAATTCTTCGGAAGAAGCGCCCTCGGTATCGCATGTGTTCGCGCCACCAAGACACTTCCAACCAAAGGCAGCATGGGCCACATCTTCATAACCTTGGGGGATCAATTTGCGTTGGATGGTAATTTTTGTGGCCTGTGCCTGTGCGTTGTTCACCTGAGCACGTGGCGATTTCAAATCAGGCAGAGGCCCCCAAGCAAGCTTCACGCATTGGGCATTGGCTGATCCACCGCATGGCGCTGTATTGCAGGGCACAACACGGGCCGATTGAAATTCCGGTGGGGCTGCTGGCAAAAAGTCGTCGGGATAAAACCATTGATTGACGTTTGCAGGAATGCGTGCAGCAGGACCCTTATTGCCAGTTTTGTCTTCGGCCCAAACATACCATGCAAAACCATCGGCGCGTCCCCCACCGATGGGATCAAAAAGTTTTGGGTCACGGGTAAGGGTGGGTTCATCTTGGGGATTGCGATAGCTGTCCACGGTCATCAAACTGTTGGTGCGCGGTGGATGGCGATCCATGCTTGGATAATTGCGTGGCACGTAGTCATTGCGTGCCGGTTCATCGGTGTACACTTCTTGATCAGCATCAAGCAGCGGTTCGTTGAGCGCCAATTGGGGCAAGCTTGCGTTGTCTTCCACCAGGGAACCTAACAATTCGTCGGGTGTGAGTATACGGCGACGTGCTTGGATCACGCGGCACAACGAACCGTGGCATGTGTTCCCTTCGCACAAATGGGCGCCCAAGCCATCGGTATAAAATTGATTTTTCGAAACCCTTTCGCATGGAATACCAGAGCCGCATCCATTGGCGTTCTTGCACGCACTGCATGTGCCATTGGCGCTGCGGTAGTATGCGTTTTCCGGAATAGGAACCGACGTGCCGAGACGTGCGCGGCATCCACGAAAGCCTGCCAGATCATCGATGTCGCCTTGCGGTTCATTCCATGTCAATTCGGCACCACCCAATGTGTAAAGAAGCCAAGGTTGAAATTTTCTAAAACTGCGTTCAAAATTTTCTTGGGATGCAGCCACTGCACGCGCAGCAAGATCGGGACGTTGGGGTTCGGGGCCTGGATCGTTGGCGCGAAAATAAACGGTGAGTTTTTGGCCTTTTACCACGCACGAGCCATTGGCCGCAGGATCAGGTGTCATGCGAATGGCAATGATTTCACGGCAAGGTCTTGTGACATTGCCCACCGTGCATTGCGCCATGGGATCGGCAAGTTTCCACCGCGGAAGGAGGTTGTTCAAGGCAATGGGTTCAATTTGACTGTTGTTCGCGTTGTCGTTTTGCAAGGGCTTGACTGAAAAACATTGGGACGGATCGGTGTCGTGATCATTTTCGTTGGCGTAGCACATATCATCGACCCATCCGACGATGCATTGGGTGATGCCTGCATCAATACATGATTGTGCGATTGTTGCATCAAGCGGTGCTTGATTGACTGCCCCATTGGTAAGCACCGCAAAGCGCCCTTGAGGACCCACATCGCCCAACGTCATCCACCAGCCTTGGGGCCATGTTCCGTGCAATGGATCGCGTGTGGAACTCTGCACGTTGTCCTTTTGGAGATAACACCGCAACGGTTGTTCTGGCATATTTTTAGGATGCACCACAGGATCGATGTGGCTTGAAAATGTTTGTGTGCTCACTTGAATATTTTGTGCAGGCCTGTTGTTTGCTGTCCATGCCTGCAATTTACGAATGTATTCCTGATACAATTGTGCATCGGATTCGGAATAGACCTCATCCCAACGATCTTGGCTTTGCATGGCGCGATAGCGTTTTCGAAATTCTTCCATCTCTTCGCCCGAAGCGGATTCTTTTAAAAATTCAACGGCACCATTGCGCGGCGCACAGGGTGGCACCACATCGGGAACGGTCACGGTGATGCGTGTACCCAGCGGTTGTTCTAACGTTTGTCCGTTGTGCACGGTTTGAGAAAAAAGAACAAATTGGTAGGCGCTGTTGTCTTCGATGGGCGATGTCACGGTGTTTTGAATGGTGACATGACCAAACAAGGTTCCAAGGCCCAGTTCAATTCGGTGTGGCAAGTCATCGTAAACCGCAGGCACGCGATTTCCCCATACTGCATTGGCCGCATAAGGCCGTTGTGTCGGTGTGGTGTCAGGTCTTTTTCCATATCGGATCACAAGGCGCCGAAATTCAAGATGCGCGTAATCGTCTGCGTCTTGAAGCGTACGCGGGATCCATGAGGGCAGTGTTTCATCGCGTGCTGAAAGACCTTCACGATCGCGGATACCAAAATACAATTGAATGGGTGGCACATGGGTGCCGCATGTGGTGTCGGGATCGAGTGCCGGTTTGTCTTGTGGAATGTCAACATGCCCAGTCAGCACGTAATCGGGCGGATCGTATGAAAACATGCTCGTACCGCGCACGGGCACAGAGAAATTGCTCTTGCGTCCCAACGCATCGTAACCGAGAATGCGATATTCGTAAGTCACGCCCCGCGTGCCTGCATTGGGTTTGACGATGGGCATGGCGGTATCGAGATAATTGGCGATATCATCAACGACTTCAAAAGGCTCACCGTCTTCATCATTCACAGGCCCATCTTTGCCGGGAAGATAAGGCGCATGAAGAATGGGTTTATCATTCAATCGTACCCATGCTGCGTTGGGTTGATTGGCATCCACAATGCGTTTTTCAATCCAAAAGATATAAGGCCGAAACCAATTCATGTTCAAATTGAGCCCGTCGGCACCTGCGATTTCTGGAGGCCCAGGCACGGTAAAATTGATATCCAACGGGGGCCAATAACCGCCTAAAACTTTGGTATTTTGTCCCACTTCCATGCGTTCAGGAAGAGGACTTTTCACTGGCCGATCGGCAGCGATGACGCCGGTTTCGCCTTTTTCCAAACCATAGCTTCCTGGCACCATTTCACTCACAACTGTTTCGACCACCGGAACAGGACCCAGCGCAAGCGCACGCACCGTGACGGTGTCGAGAAGATTGTCGACATTGTTGTTGTTGACATCGTAATACAATTTATAAAGTACATCGCCATCGGTGATGACGCGGTCTTCTAGACCAAAACCAAACGAAGAAAACATACACGGTCCGCCATCGGGTGCATAAGCGTAAGCGGCTGCCATCGCTTCCATCAAGGCCAAGCCTTGCTCGACGGCACTTGTATTGTGCGCGTCGTTCGCTTCATCCATTTTGGTAAGGGCCTGTTGCATGCGTGGTCGTGCATTTTCGGGAATACATGCAAGCCGAGATTCAAATGATTTGAGCATGCTGCCAACGTTGGCACGGTTATAGGACATCACCAGCACTTCAGGATTGTTGCCGATTTTACGATACACACTGTAACCGTATTCACTTGTACCGCATGCCATCGACACACGAAGTCGCGCGAAGAGATCCAGGCCCACACGTTCACCAAGTCCCGTGATTTCTCCGGTGCATGGCAATGCGCGTGGAACCACTGCGCCATTGTTACCACCACCTCCCGCGCATGCGATGGATGATGCCACAAAAAGATACAACAGCACGTTTCGCATGTTCATGGGAGGCGTCCTCACGGCGATGAAAATGGCAGTGTAAATTTAATGGTGGGGAAAAATAAAAATTTCTTACGCACGCGAATGCTTCCTGCGATAATATGCGGATTTTTTGGGATCGTAAGACGCAAATCGCCGCTGGCTTTGATGGTGGCCACACATGCATCCACTCTTAATTTTGCAGCAACACCCGCGCTAAGCGAGACATTGCGACGTCGGTAATAGAGCCCTGCATCCCCTGCAATGCTGGCCTTGGCACCCACGTCACAAAAGCCAAGATCCCATTCGCCAAATCCTGCAGAATAGCCAACACCCGCTTCCCATGCATCGTTGCCCAGATGAAAATAGGAATCGGTGCTAACATCAAACCAGTCGGGCAACACTTCAGCGCGCACGGGTTCTTCTTTGCTTCCCACTTCAAAAAAGAAACCATCGCCTGCTGCGTGAAGGCCTGCATGCCCTTGAATATGAAGCAAGTCCACACTGCCCACAGCGACGGAATAATGCGGCGATGGACCACATCCGATGGTTCCGCGTCCATCAAGCGACGGCCGTTTGAAATCCAAACCGATAAAAGCTTCTGCGCACAAGTCACCCAAATCCACACCGGCATCTTCCACATTGTCAGGAAGATCGACGACCTGCGATGCGAGCACTTGCACTTTGCCGTTTAAATAAAATTGTGTTGGAGAAATGAGAAGCAACGCGCCCACCGTTCCTTGAATCAAATCTTCGGGCATGTTCATCAAACGAATCGCCATCATGGCCTGAATGCCCAAACCTTGATCACAATCGGGTTTCCATTGAGGGCTAAAAAAATCGGGCACCCCTTCAGGGATGTTTTCAATGCCCGGCGGCACCATGTGATAAGAAATGCCACCCCCGATGCCATGAATACCAATCGGTGTTGGAGGGATTGGGATATCTGCGTCAAATCGTGCAAAGACGCTGCAACGCCAGCCATAGCAGCTTCGACCTTGAAAAGGCGAAACCACCTGCACCGTGCCTTCAATGTCGGCCGCCGCCACTTTCACACCCAGGGTACCGCTGAACATTTTTGCAAGGCCCTGCCCGCCCAGATCTTCGGTGGTGTAATTGACGGCGCCGCTGATCGCAAAATAATCGGGATAGCCTACGGAAACTTCCAAGCCGTGCACCACAAGATTGGCATTCCATCCCCCGTTACCACTGGGCGGCATGATCACAATGCCCAACGTCGCACCCAAATTGCCGGTGACTGCTTCAAGCATATCACCCAAGTGGATGCGCATGCCCAGATCCAATTCATAGGCCGTGCGTTCACCATCCCAATCGTAATCGCCCGGGTCAAAATCTGCGGATGCAGGCGGTTTACCCAAGGTGAACAAACGCGCGCGGGTCACTTCCAAAGGAAATCCTGCAAGGCCTCCGTTGAACATTTTGTCCAACGGGATCCATCCATCGGGAATACCCCAATCGGGCAAATCCACGGATCCATCGGATCGAAGCAGGAAGCGTTTGAATTCAAGCAAACGTTGACCATCTAAAATATTCAACTCCTCGGAATTGAATCCAAACGCGCCATCCAAACGCAATGTGGCGATGTTGTCAGCGCCCACGGTAAGGCCTACCGAATCGACATAGGTTTGAATGCCTGCAATGGCAGGAAGAGGTGCTTCGGGATCAAAGCAAAAATCTACATCGAATTTTTCACTTCCAGGTTGGTAGTTGAGCATAAAGGGCAAACGCTCAATCCAAGGATCTACCGTGGCGCCACCGATGGCACGGATCCCACGAAGTTTGTAATTGTCGATGCTTGCTGTAAACGATGACAAACGCACATCAAAATCACCCAACTTTATACGAATGGGTGCATTGCTGTAACTGTTTTGTGAAAATTGTGCGGCGCCATTGAATACGTCGCAGTTCAATGCTTCGTATGGTTGTGGAGAAGCATTGCCATACACCAAATCCCCTTGCAAACCGCTGGTGCCAATGGAAAGATTGTGTGCAGCAAGTTGGACACGCGTATTGTTGGTCGTGGTGAAGATACTCGGCAAACATGCGGCACCATGTTCAAACGCTATGCCACGCCATGAACCTGCTTGCCCATTCACAGAGTTTCGACTGTCGAGATCCAGTACCATCGCACCCCAAGCTGCCAGGGTCATGTCGCCGGGCAGTGCAATGGCCATGGCACCTTCGGCAGGTGCACATGGATTTTGTGCAACATCACCATTTTCGATGAGGAATGATCCCAGCAAACCGCTGTAGGAAAGATTGGCCGTGAATCGTGCGGTGCGATCGCTGTTGGAACCCATGGTAAGACGACCAACCACGTTGCCCTTTTCGATTTCACCTTCAACCAATTTAACCCATCCATCATCAATGCCCATCAACGATGAAATTTCTGCAATGGCAATTTTTCCATTGGCATTGCTGATCCCAGAAAATCGCAACGTACCGCTAAAATTCCACGGAGAATGAAACGGAAGAAATAGACCCTGAATAAAATTATTGATGGGCGTGTTATCACCTTGATTGTTTGGATCACGTAGGATGCCCATATTGTCCAATGCCACGGCTGTGGCATCTTCAAAGCGGAGCACGCCATCGCTTCCAGCACCAGGCATCGGCACATCTACGACGATATCGCGCAGTAAAATCCCTTGGACCATTTGTATTTGTGCACTCACAGGAATACCACTGAGACGATGCTCGGTGGAAAAATCCACGCCCACGTCATTCACACGTGCATTGAAATCGCCCACCACCACACCAAAGCCACCCGCAAGGGTGATGTGATCGGCCAAGAAATCGGTGACAGGATTATCGTCCACGGTGAATCGAAATTGAATGCCAGAAAAATTGAGTACAGGAGGCACTGCATCGGTGTTGTGCAATGCATTCACGTGTCCTGTGCCTTGCAAATTGCTTCCCGTAAATGACAATCCCAAATTAGATACGGCCATGTCCAAGTTGCCCGTGGTGATATTCACATCGGCATCGTTGTTGGCCGCATGCCATACGAGCGGGCGTTGAACGCTCGGTGCAATGCGCATGGCGTAGAACGTGGGGCTGTAAAATTGATTGCCACTTCCCACAAAGCCACCGCTGATGGGTGCGCCTGTATTGTCGGCCGCATCAATGGATGCATTGAGTGTATTGGCTTCAAGAAAAATCCCACGCAACTCGGCCAACGTGGTATTGGCCGGCAGTACACCGTCAAGAAACGCGGTGCTCACACCGGGACACGTGCGCGTTGCCGATAAATCCAACCACAAACTTGGTGTGCCTCTGATGTGCACATTGCCCATACCGACGTTAAGTGCATTGGCGTGATCAATGCGAATACATGTATCAAAAGCGTTGCTTGCAAATCCTGATGTTGTAATCGGAATATTGCTAAATGTAAGTGGTGTACCTTGCGGCATAAACACATTGGCCAATCCCGGATATGTGCTTGCCAAATTTGGCCATGAAAGCGTAAGCGATGGCACACGCAAACCTTGCGGATACAATGTGATACGCGGGATCTTAAGTGTAAATGCAGCCAGTGTGACATTAAGGCCGTTGACGCCAAAATCCAAATAGGGACCGGTGGCATCAAATGCCAAGCTAAAACCAAATCCATTGAGTGCCCCACTCCATGATCCCGTCATCCTCCACGCACCGTTGGTCCATGCGATGGCAATGGGAGCACTTTGCTGATCAATCGCCATGTTAAGGCCAAGCAATTGCCATGCATGGCCTTGAACCGATGCAGGCAAATGCCCCGACAATGCACTGGTTTCTGCATTGATACTGATAGAACCAAAATTGGCAATCGTCACATCAGGCAATGCAGCTAATGCAAGATGACCCCCGAACAGATGCAAGCCATCGTAATTCACATTCCAATCGCCGCTGAACGCCGTATTGCTCAAACAGCTACCACCGCGAGGATTAAGCATGAGTTGCAATGGGCGCGATTGGCTATCAATGATTTTGAGTCCTGCGAGAGAAATAGGGTCCAGACTGGCGTTGGCGATAAGATCGGTGCAGGGCAAGGTGATACCCTCGAATGTCACGTCAATGCCGGGCACATCGAATGCCGATGGAATGGCCAATGCGGCGGTGATCGTATTGGACAAGACCAATTGGGTGTGCACCAATTTTGGACCTGTCGCTGAAAATTGAACGGCATCAAACGTGAGATTAAAACTGCCTTCTGTGCGCGCAAAGGGTGCGTTGTTCGCTGCCCTTAATTTCAATCCAAGAGCGACCCCTTCGGAGATCTCCAAAACAGATGCCTTGGCTCCCCAGACACCTTCTAACGAACCTTCGGCGGTCCATGTTTCCGAAAAGTCCAACGCAATGCTGCCGTCATCCATGGCGATGGCATCGTTCCAAAGCGCGATGCCATAATCCGCCAAAGGCTCCATGTGGGCTTCCACAGTCCAATCCTCATCATGAAGCGCGATCTCCATATCCAACGCCGCAAAGGGCATCACCACGTTCTCTAAATTTAAAATCGACGCATCAATGCCATGCACCCGGACGTTGTAGCGTGTGCTTGCATTGGCATGACATGCCGTACCAATGGGCGATTGCATGATCACGTGGCGGGTGTCCTGGGGTACGCTGATGACAAAGGGCAAGGCCATACTGCTTAACGAAAAATCGTTTTCAAGTGTCGCATCGGTACACGGTGTCGCAATGTGTTGGCGCGTGACGGTAAGCGCTTGTTCGGGCCATGCAATACGCGCATGCGCAAATTGAAATGGATCATCATTGTTGCTCGGCAATGTGACCGCGGCATCGTGGGCTTTGGCATTGCCATCGTCGTGAAGTCCCAGCGTAAACGAGGCCACGTCCCACGTGAGATCACCCATGGCAATGGTTATTGGCGTATTCTCGGGCATATGCACACGCAGATGCGCCACAGGATCGTTACTCGGGGTCCATACCAAGGTTGCACTGCTAAGCGTTGTGAACGGTGTCCACACAAATCCGTTTGCAGCAATATTAAACGTGATGCTCCCACTGGTCGGTGTCATGTCGTGACCAAGAAGCGTGATGCTGGCTTCGCCTGAAGTGGTAAGACTGCCCGATGCAAGCACACCGCCCACTGGCGTAAATGGGATCATGAGCGTGAGATCACCCATGCGTTGCGGGCCTTGAACGTCGGTCGGATGTTCGGGGGTCCATGCCGACGCGTGGATCACCGCAATGCCTTGCGTGTTGTTGGTATCGTCGCAATCGTCATCGCCAAGGTGGATCGTCAACAAAGCTGTATCATCGTTGCCGATGCCCAATGGACCTGCGCGCGCGTAGGGCATCTCCATGTCCACATCAACACATGAAACCCGGGGACCTACGGCAGTGAGCACCGCATCGCCCGTATCGATTTTGTCTGAAAAATCGGGAATGTGCTGTATCAACGCGGAGGGCGTGTGCACAAACGTGCCATGACTTTTTGGACCATCCGCGGTAAGCCACAATGCGTCCATGCTTCCGCTGGCCACACTCCATGCAAAGGAAATGCGGCTTGCATTGTTGCTTACGAGTCGCAATTTATCGATATCGCCAATCAGTGCGCCTTGCACTGTATTGGGCAACGTCGCGTTAAGCGTACCACTGTACGTGATGGCGTAGCTCCCCGTATTTTGCAGCACCGTACCCAAGGTGATCGACTGATTGGCTTGCGTGGGTAGCATAATGCTGGGTCCACCGGGCCACAATGAAAATGAATACGAACTATTGCCTGGCACTTGCCATGTGCCGCTGACTTTCGGCGCATCGCCTGTGTTGGAAAGAAACAACGTATTGATGCGTCCCAACACCCACGGTGTATTGTGATGGGTTTGATGGGCGACCACATCACCCCCGGTGATCACAAGGCCATCGCCTTCCAATTCGTCTGCACATCCTATGTGTTCGCCAATTTTTAGGTTCACCGTAAAATTGCCGGTGAGTGTGACTGCGCCCAAACGGATGCTGGTGAGCGATGTGATGGGGATACAATCGGTGCCATCGTGGTTGTAGTTTGGAAGCCCGATGCTTGACGGAAGATTGGTGATATTTTTGAGACTGCGTGGGATCAATGCCGTATTGCCGCTATCGTTAAGGGTGATGGCCGGTGCATTGCTGGCACCGGCATCGTATTCCAAGGCGCCCTCATCATTTAAAAATATTTGACCCTCGCTGATATCGATATCAAGCGACTGCATGACAAGATCCAGCCGCATATGGTTGAGTGTTGCAACCACGGTATTGTCCTCGTCGATGATGTTTCCACCGGTGATGGTCAGGTGGCGCGCAACAGGATCCAACGCAGGCACCGTGGCTTTGCACACACTTGCGCTGTGCGCATCAAGCCATGCGGTGCTTGTAACGCTCTTTTCCCATCGCAAATGCGTGTTGCCCCCCAGTACAATGGTGTTGGGCAATGCAGCAATCACGTTGGCGCACAGCCCTGGCACGGTGTTGTCAGTGCCACTGTTATCCAAAGGCGAAAACTGCGCACCTGCGAGGGAGATGGGGTTGACGGCGTTCCCCAATGCTGCATCCAAGTGATTGATAAACCAGTCGGCAAGTTTCAATGATCCCGTGTGCACCACAACACCATTTTCGCGCGCGTGCACGCGTTTAATTGCAAGGATGCTGTCATTCATATTTTCGGTCCATGGTGCCGCGAGTTCAAAGTCCTGCGGATCGACGAGTTCAAATTCAAAGCCCCACGCATTGCGAAAGAGAGTCATCGTGCCTTCGTGCAATGTCCCTGTGGTATTGCCGAAGGTGTATGCGGGAGGATTGCTGTAGTGGGTGGTGACACCCTCCCTATTGGTAGATTGGGAGTGCGATGTCGTGATGCTGTAATCGCCGCTGTTGACATCGCATGCAATGAGCAACAGAGGTTTGTTCAGCGCCACAGAAAAAGCGCCTTGGGATTGCGTGAGCGTTCCACTGCCGCCTGAACCAGCCAGCGATAAAACAACGCCGCATGGAACATATTGCCCCATCGTTTCTATCCAACGCAAAGGCAGTGCGTTGCTGTTCAATTTGATGGGATATTCCGGATCCACATCACGCCATGTCCAACCCACAAGCCCACGAGATTCAGATATTCCTGGTTTGAGTTGTGGGAGAGTATAACCTCGGTCATCGACTCCCCAATCATCGGGTGAAGAAGGCTCACTGCACGTGGGATCGCCTCCCCATGATGGCACACCCCAATTGCACGGTGGAATACATGACGCTTCGGTTTGTTGCATCATGCAATAGTGATTCATATGTGGCGGGGCATTTGCGGTCACAAAGGGTGGACTGTTGTAACACGACTCGGGACAGGTGACAGGATCATCAAAACTATTGCACGCAGTACACAAGCACGAGTCATCTTCACAGGCAAAAAGTTTAAGCGCACCGATCTGAATGTGCAGTTCCCCCGAAGGGCTATCGCATTTGCCACTCACGACGTTGTCTGCAAACGACTCTGATGCATAGCATGGTTCACCATTGGCGCGAAGCGAAGAGGATGGTTGCAACCCTACGAATATAAGACAAAACCAGACCATCCACCTGCGAGGGGTGTGCATGCTCGAAAGGATAAGCCCAAAATATGGGATCCAAAATTTTTATGTCGACTCAAAGTCAACGTTCTGCGCAACTCGCCACAACGAACCCAAAGTGCTAAAAAGTCAGGAGAGCTTGCCGTAGGAGGTGCAATTCCAATGCAAGCGCGCGAATTCGATATCATTCTCATGGGTGCAACCGGCTTTACGGGACAGTTGGTTGCACGCTACCTTGCCGAAAATCACCCCAAGCGAAAACTGGCACTCGCTGGTCGCAATGCCGACAAACTGGCCGACGTTCGCTCTCAAGCCAAACTCCCCGACGCCACACCTCTGCTCGTCGTTGATAGTTTTGATGCCCCTGCTCTGGAAACCATGGCCCAACGAACGCGCGTCGTATGCACCACCGTAGGGCCCTATGGCGTTTATGGGACCGAGCTTGTACGAGCCTGCGTCAAACATGGTACGGCCTATTGCGATCTCACCGGCGAGATACCGTGGATCAGAAGCCTCATCGACACCATGCACGAGGATGCCATGCAATCAGGCGCGCGCATCGTCAATTGTGCGGGTTTTGATTCGGTGCCATCCGACGTGGGCTGCTATGTCCTCGCGCAGCAGTTTGTGGCACAAGGCAAGCAGCTCGCGCACGCGCATATGCGCCTTGTACGTTTGCGTGGCGGTATAAGCGGCGGTACCATCGCGAGCGGCATACAACTGGCTGAACAAAGCAATGACAATACCGTTCGCCGCCTCCTGGCAGATCCTCACGCGCTCTGTCCCAATGACGATCTCCCAAGAATCGCCAGCGACATCTATCGACCACGCTACAATCGCGACACCGGTCATTTCGAAATGTACTTTTTCATGAATGCCACCAACAGCCGCATCGTGCATCGAACCAATGCACTGCTTAACTATCCCTATGGCCGTGCCTTCACCTACGATGAGGTCGTTCAAACAGGACGAGGCGCAAAAGGTGCATTCATCGCCGGCTTAGGGACCGCAGGTCTCTCCCTTGCCGCCGTTTTCATGCGTATCGGTTTGTCGCGTCGGCTTCTCGCCCGCTATGTGTTGCCAAAACCAGGTGAAGGCCCAAGCCAAGAAAGACAACGCCATGGTGAATTTGTGGCGGTATTTGATGGTACAGCCACCGATGGAAGCAAGAGTCAGGCACACGTATCCTTGGATCGTGATCCAGGCTACAACGGCACAGCCTTGATGCTCAGCGAAACCGCCGTGTGTCTTTCAGAAACAAACGGTCCAGGCGGCATTCTCACACCCATCTCTGCGCTCGGCAACGCACTCGTCACACGACTCCGCAACGCAGGAATGCGCATCTACGATTTATCAAAAAGAAAACAGGCAACCTAGGCGCGAATTGAGCCAAATTCCCCATCTGAAAAATACATCTTTTTTCTTATTTACATTTTTGGGCGTATTCTTTGGTATTTGCAGGAGAAAACCATGAGCCACAAGTGGGTAAGTCTTTGGGGTTGTATTGTGATCGGGGGCTGTGCAGGGAATACCGTACATAGCGGTGAGATCCCTGCAGCCCAAGAAATGCCTGTAGACGAACCCAGCGAGGGATGGGGCCATGGGGTGGGCAGCATGCCGTCGAGTGGCACGAATATCATGCCAGGCCGCAGCGGGGATGGAAGCCATTTAAGTTACTGGGGTCAATTTTGGAAAACCCCCGGTGCGCCGGGCGTGACGGCCTACGACGTTTACGACACCACGGTGGCTGGCCAGATCATCATGAGTCACTACACCTCCAGCAACGTGGCCACCGGCGAGCAAGAATGCCATTGGATCCGCGACCATTACGATCCCGATGGTTCTGGTTACAACAGTTACTTGATCCTGGAAAATGTGGCGGGCGGTGCAACGCCTTTCACATATATTTGGGCGTATTACAGCGCGTCCAATCCCACACTGGATCTGTGCATCCCCCACGACACGGGTGGCAGCCAACGCAATTTTGCGACGCTTTCTGACGCCATAAATGACATCAACGACAGCCGTGCCAATGAAACACGGTTGAATCGGATGGGGTGCAACAATAACATCGCGTTTACATCCTCAGGTTTTACGGGCGAACCGTGGATCCACACGTCGATCGTAGGAACGACCACGTGTGGCGATGGGACGACAAACGGCAGCGACCAATGCGACGATGGCAATACATCCAATTCGGATGCTTGCACGTCGTCATGTAAAACGTCGACCATTCGTTCGATATCGGCAGGGGTCGATCATACATGTGCCATTTGGAACGGCAGCACGCCAACCCTTCGGTGTTGGGGTAACAATGACAATGGCCAATTGGGATACGGCGACACGACAGACCTCGATGGCCCTATCGCGACGGCGGTGAACATGAACGGCGGAACGCCTGATCAAGTGTACGCAACCAACGGGCGGACATGCGTTTTACTTACCAGCGGCGCGATGAAATGTTTTGGAGCCAATTCGTATGGTCAGCTTGGCATGGGGAATACCACCGAGCTGCATGCGCCTTCAAGCACTGCCATCAATTTGGGAGAGGGCGTGACTGCGACCAAGGTTGCGGCCGGTGCCTCTCATACCTGCGCACTTTTAACAGGCGGCGATGTGAAATGCTGGGGACTCAACGGCACTTACTATCCTTTGGGATACGATGACCAGACCAATAGGACTTCTCCCGATTCGACCGCCTTGCCCTTTGGGGAAACTGAAACAGTCACCGACATTGCAACCGGGGACAATCATGTCTGCGTGATCCTGACCCGTGGCGAAAGTGCAGGTATTGTGAGGTGTTGGGGTGCCAACGATGACGCTCAGCTGGGGATGCCACCCATCCCCACCGGGTATTCCTTGCCCAATAGCACCGATGTGAATTTGGGAGGCGGGCTCACCGCGACCGCCATTGCGGCGGGCGGTAGTACCACCTGTGTGATCCTCAACACGGGCGGTGTTAAATGTTGGGGCGATAGCGACGACGGTCAAGCGGGTTCTGGGTCGGATGTTTCCGATCCTTCCGCGGTTTCTCCACTTAGCCTATCGATTTCTGGTACGTTCTGGACCCAAACTTCGGCCATTGCGGTTGGGGCAACACATAGCTGTGCTTCCCTTTTCGGGCCCATGAATGTGTCGCCTTTTTCATATCTCATCCAAGTGCACTGTTGGGGCAATGGTGGAAGTGGTCGCCTTGGCACGGGCAATACAACGTCAACGGCGACGCCTACGAACACGTTGCTAGGAACCACGACTAATTTTGGGCCTCAGTCGCTTACGGCGGGGAATTCTCATACATGTGCGCCCTATGCATCGACGAATGCGGTAAAATGCTGGGGCCTCAACAACAACAATCAACTCGGTAACGGCAAATCTGGGAACATCGGTGACGAGTCCGAAACCATTCTGCCGGTGATTTGGGAGTAAATCAAAATTGATGGGGAGTAGAATATCACCCCATGATCGGCATATGAAAATCAGCACCTAAACTTGTTTTAGGCCACCGTGCCGTGATCGTACGAAGTTGGGTGTAAAAGTGAACACCTTCATCACCGTGCATGCCGTGACTTCCAAAAATTGATTGCTTCACACCGCCAAAGCTATGAAACGCCATGGGCACAGGAATAGGCACATTCACGCCATGCATGCCCACCTGCACACGGGTGGTGTATTCCCGTGCAGCATGGCCACTCTGCGTAAAAATCGACGTCCCATTGCCATAGGGATGGCTGTTCACACATGCAATCGCGTCATCAAGTGATTTGACACGCACCACACAAAGCACCGGGCC
>SXGR01006883.1_pt1 | contig 34200 bp, 22 predicted proteins | sample 3174711 | NCBI WGS metagenome assembly SXGR01 (sample SAMN11356860, study PRJNA531348) | freshwater metagenome | isolation source: freshwater sample F1-60 | place: China: Fuxian Lake, Yuxi | collected 2017-12-25 | reverse complement strand
TCGCAAAGAAGACGTGAGTTTGGTACTTTTGTGCATAGGGGCGTGGGTGATGGTTGCTAAGCACTTCCATCATTTCACGCCTCTTTGTCATCACCAAGTGGTGATAACGCGATTGTAAACTACATCAAGCCCGGGATGACAGTCGCTGGGGTCTGACCCCGGCCGTGCACTCCCTTCACCGACAACAGCGGCACATCAACCGCAACCACTTGCGCACCATCTTTCTTTTTCTCATCCAGCGGAATCAACTCCACCGGACCTTTTTGCTCCTTGAAGTACCCGGGCTTTTCAAACGTCACGTAATACATATTCATACCAATCACAAACGCGTACCGTCCATTCACATCGGTCACTTGCGTCTCGAGCAGCCTGTTGTGCCCTGCTTCGAAAATTCGTGCGACCACATTCTTCACCGGCTTTTTCGTTTCGCCATCGTACACAATTCCCCACTCCTTCGACTTACGAGGTAACGCAATCCGACGAAACACGAGGAACATCACTACGTTCGCGCCAAGCATTCCGAACGTGAGTGGTGTCGGCACAATCACCGCCGCAACAACAAGAACGAGCACACTAAGAATACCAACGTTCTTCTGCAAGCTTCTCCCGATCCCTGCGATCCAAATTCTTCTCGTTGACTTCGTGACCACCACAGGATCGAGCGGAATGTTTACACTCAACATCATTTTCTCTTTCACAACGATTGGCTCGCCGTGATACAGATCGACGAGCAACGCATCCTCTTTCTGATTCCGCAAAAACTCCGAAGGAAACACCTCCCCCGCCTTCACCACAGCGATCTTGTATTCGCCAGGCTTCACCCTAAAAAAGTATCGCCCGTCTTTGTCGGTGACAGTCGATTGAATGACTCGCCTGGTCTTCGCATCGAGTAACCGCACGATCGCAAGATCGATCGGCAACTTGGTGAGCGAGTTGTACACGATCCCCAACTTCTTGCGACGACGATGTGCGATGAGCAACGCTGGGTGCGCGAGGAAGCTATACACGTAGAGGAAGTATGGCACCGTAGTCGCGGTCGCCACGCTCGCAATACCAACGTTCACCGCGGCGACTCCAACCACAGCAGGACCAACATTTTTCGATCCCTCTTTCACGAACGGATTTTGCACCACCTCTTTCGCTGCCTCACGCGCAATCTTCGCGCCGTACATCGCATTCTCAAGAATCGATTCTGGATTCGTGATATCGAGCGGAGGAGGAACGACGATCAGCCGCAACGCGGTTGTGATCACATTCTCCGTTGCGACAGGAAACGCAAGCGTTTCTTTCGTAAGATAAGCCGTTTTTTCTGCAATCAATTTGTACGTCCCTTCCGGCACAATAAACGCATACGCCCCACTGCCATCCGTCATCTGCGGATTTTGCTGCCCCGATGCCGTGCCGTCCCACACCCCATAATTTCCATTCCCTGTATCCACGAGCAACGTCACTCGTGCGCCAAAAATATTTTTCCGCGTGTCCGTCATTTCATACACCGATCCTCGACTGACAGAAACGATCGGCACCTCCACAATATCATGTGTGCCATCAATGTATGTCACTTGCAAAGTCAGTGTATGCGTACCAACTTCACCTGACGCAACAACCGCGGCACTTCCATCCTTCATCACATACGCCGACCCCGCAAAATTCACAAACGCTTCTTTGATCGGTTTCTTCACCGCGGACTGCGGAATCACCACGCGGAACGCCATGCCGGCGTACACCTGCACGCCGCTTCTAGAAATTCGCAGCGGAATATTCGCATCGGTCGCGAAGAACTGCAAATTCTCGACATGCAACTTCTCCTCCGGCTTCACGTCCACTTTCACCTCTGCGAGCGGCGGCACCTGCTCACCCTTCACGCAGTCAGACGGACAACTCACGCTGTTTTCCGTCTCTGCGCAAATGCCGTTCCCGCATTTCTCCACACTGAGCACGAAATTTTTCGAAACGCACGCACCCACGAGACACTTCTGCCCAGCACCGCACGCATGCGTTTCTAAATACCGCGCGCCGTTCTGACAATAATTCTCGTGCACGCTTGTTTCGTCCACACAGCTGTCCGCGTACTCCGCGCCGTTCGCGGCCACTGTTCCTTGCACCGCATAGTTCTGCCCACCGTCGGTGTCAGTGCACGAAAGCGCGACAAGCGACGCACCTTTCATGGGTGTTGCATTCGCAAACGCGCCCAGTGCAAAATTCTGCGCCAAATCATACGCGAACGCACCGTAGTGATACAGCGTCCCATTCGTGAGATCAGTGTCGGTGAGTGTCGCAGCAAACCCTTCATACACCGCCACGCCATCGTTCGGACCCGTCGGATCATTCTTCCCATTCCGCACAATCCGCGTCCCTGCCCAACCCCCGGGGCCTGACCCTCTGGGGTCTGACCCCGTGGGGCCAGACCCCACGGTGTCGGTCGGATTTTTCCATACCAGCCGAACCTGCGCATCTCCCGGCGTTGCGAGCAAGCCAGTCACCGGAGCCGGCGGCGCCTTCACAGCGATCACCCCCAAAGCGTTCGGTGTCGCACTCGCAGTCACCGCCGCTGCATAATTCTTCGCCACGTCATACGCAAACGCCGCGTAATAATACGTCACGCTGTTCTCTAAACCGAGGTCGGTCACCGATGTATCCGCGCCGTCATACGCCACGTCCCCGTCTGCGACCCCCACAGGAAACCCGCCCGCCTTCCGCATAATCCGCACACCCGAAAAATCCGCGGCGGTCGGATTCACCCACGCGAGCAACACCCGCCCATTCCCCGGCGCTGCGGTAAACCCCGTCACTGCACCAGGCGGCGTCTTATCCGGTGCACCGACCAGCGTTTCGCTTGCGATCGCGCCTGAAGCATAATTCTTCATGCGATCATACGCATACGCCGCGTAGTAATACGTCACACCGTTCGTCACCTTCGTATCAGTCGTGGTCATCCCCACACCGTCATACACCACCACCCCATCGTTCGGACCCGCAGCAAAACCGTTCGCCTTCTTCACGATCCGCACACCAGCAAAATCTGCATCGGTGGGATTCAACCACATAAGCACGATCGCCGCACCAGAACCCTTCGCAGTAAAATTCGTCACATTCGCTGGCGGTGTTTTGTCGGGCAATGTCGTAAACGTGTAATCGCTCGACAAAATCACCCCACCGCGCGCGTCCGCCGAGTGCGCACGAAAATGATACTTCGTACCTTCCTTCAGTCCCTGCAAAATAATCATGTGATGCGTCACGAGCGGCATTTCAAACGTCGTGAATCCGTATAACGTACTCCTCCCCAACCCCTCCTCTAAAGAGGAGGGGCCTTTAACCCCGTAATTCACCATCGAATCCGTCTCCTTGTCTGTCGCCCACGTGACGCGCGCCGAGCTCGAAGTGATCTGTGTCACCTGCACGTCCGTAAGCGCAAGCGATGTCCCGCCGCAAATCTTCTGGTCATCAACATACCGCATGGTTATCCAGTCGCCAGATGCGCTCTGCGAATCTTTCCAAAGCAGTACGTCCTTCTTCAGCGCACCTTTATACGTGACCTCAGCGCGAATGACATGATGCCATGCTGCGTCACCAAGTTCAGCGGTGAGCGTCGCGACGCCGCACTCGGTATGATCAACCGTCACGATCACGTCGTTGTAATCGATGTCCACGCCCCTGTCCTCAAACCGATACCGCTCCACGCCCGGCGACGGATGTTCGATGAGTACGAAATCCGTGCCCGATTTTCGTTCACTGCCGTCGGGATTGATGATATACGGCGCAAACAATACGTCCTTGCAATCAACTTTGCACGGCTCTGCCGTCGTGGTAGAGAAAAAATTGTCTGAAGAAATCGCCTGATTTTTCGCAACGTCCTTTGATGTGACGCGAAAGTGGTACATCGTCCCCGGCGTGAGCCCAGTGAGCACCATCGAATGTGTCTTTGCTAGGGTCTCGGCCCACACGTTTCCGCCATAGGTGATACTGATACCGAAATCGACCGCTGACGTCGTATTCTCATCGGTGTCCCACGTAATCGTCGCGGTCGTGCCCGTGATGCTTACCGCCTGCACATTCGTAATCGTCGGCGGCGTGGTGTCACCTTCACATGCGAACGATGTCGAAAACACCTCATCGTTCCCCAGTGCTTCGTTCATCGCCGCATCACTCGAATGCACACGATAGTGGTACACCGTATTTTTATTGAGACCTGTGAGTACGACGCTATGCGTCTTCTGTAACGGTGTCGTGGAACCGGCGTTCTTCGTATACGTGGTCGTACCATAATCGATCATCTGTGACGCATTCTCATCGGTGTTCCAAGAAATTGTCGCGCCAGAACACGAAATGGCGGTTACTTTTTGATTCGAAAAAATCGGTGGCGTCTGATCCACCGTAGAAAATGTTTGGTCAATGGAACAGGTCTGACTGCTTGAGCTATTCGTCGAGCACACTTGATAGTGATACAACGCACCAACGATGAGCGAACTCAAATTGATGTCGTGTTTCGTCACAAATGCATCACCGTTCGCCTGCGCGGTATAGGTACTCGTGAGCCCATAGTTCACGCGCGAATTCGTCCCCTGGTCGGTATCCCATCGCACGGTTGCGGTCGTCTCGGTGATGTCGGTTGCGCGGATGTTTGTAATAATTGGCGCAGGAACCACGGCTATCGCTCCGCTACCCCCAACCCCTTCCGTGGAACAATACATCGAACAACCGTCGCTATTGATCAAGTTTCCATCATCGCATGATTCACCGACGTTCACGATACCGTTGCCGCACTGGGAAGGAACGGTCGCGGTCACCGAGATCGATGATGGGTCGATCACCGCGACCGACATCGAGCACAGTTCGCCACCAGCCGCGCAGTCGCCCGCGCCATTTATCACATATAATTTATACGTCCCTGGCGCAGCAGGGTTGAATAGCACACCGCCCGGCAGTGCGCCGTTGACGGTGAAGGTGATAAACGCTCCCGCGGCGCTCGGGGTAAATCCTGCACCGCACGGAATCACCCGAAAAGTGAGCGCTGTGGTGTCGATCGCCACGCCGACACTGTTCGGGCCGTTGTTTCCGCACGCAACGGAATTCGCGCCCGGAGCGGCGTACACCGCGTCGATCACACGCGCGGTGCCATCAGCGAAGGTGAAGTCTGCAGTCGCCCATGTGCCACCCTCAACGAACGCCGCTGCTTGCGGAAAATCGACGGCGATCTGCTCGCCGTTCATGAAAGTGTTCCCCCCGGAAAGATTAAAGCTGATCGTATGCATCGCCGCGCCAGAAACGCCCTGGTTCGACATCGTGTCCGTCATGTTCGACACGAGCGCGGCAAAAGTGAAGTACACAAATCCGGTCGCGACAACTATCCCCAAGAGCGCGAATCCCATGATCCAATTCAGCCGCTTCAGCCCCTTCTTCGCCGGCGGCTGTGTTGTTTTGTTTTCTTTTTGCATCGATACGTAGCCCCTCCGCTTTAGGGGAGGGGCTGGGGAGGTGCGTACGTTCGTCATCATTTTCCCCGAGGCCGGCTTCTATTAACTTTATAGAGGCCGTTCTCGGAAGCTCCTCCCCCCAGCCCCCTCCTCGCAGGGCGAGGAGGGGGAGTTACGCTTTTACTCCCCCTCATTAGCGCTTTGCGCTAAGGAGGGGGTAGGGGGAGGATTTCATTTTTATTACCTCCGCCCGCGCTCATGCCGAGCGATCAACTTCTTATCATAAGCCTTCCGTCGCGCGCGCTGCACAACCAAGAGCACCACCACACCAACACCGACGATCACCATAATCCTCCACGGCCACACGTAAAACGTGCGCTCCTCAGAGAGGATCTGATTCTTCGCTCCGTAGTTCAGAAACAACGTCGCTTTGTATTTACCGAACCCGAAGTTCCGCGCTTCCTTAGTAAGCTCCGACAAAAAATCGGTCTTCTCGGAATTCTTCCCGTTACTCCATCCAAACTCAAACCGACGCACGCTCTTTGGAAGCACGCTGCCAAACTGCTCATTTACTTTTACTGCAGCGACCTGTCGTCCATACCAGTTCTTAATAAACACGTTCCCTGCGGGACGAATATTCGTATTCCCATCGTTCTCAAATCGCAAGAAAAAATCCACCGGTCGATAGTTGTACCACAACTTTTTTTCCTTAAAACCAAATTCAGTGATCCGTCCACGTTCATCAACATCGCCAGAAACGGTCACAAAAATCAGTTCACCAAGTTTTGAATTCACACCGACCGCATTTCCCGCGGGTTTCGCATCACCACTCGCGAGCAATATCGCACCGTAATGTGCACCCGGCTGTGCGCCCTTAGGAACGGTGATCGTGAAAGGAATGTTCAATCGTTCCTTCGGTTGCACCGTAAAAGTCTTGCCAATGCTTGTCGAGGTGATCCATGATGCCATGCCGGTGCCGTCTCGTTTTTCCGTTGCAGGATAAAATTCCGGACTTCCCATTTCTTCATTCGCAATATGGGTGAAATTCATCACCTGCACATTAAAGGTCATCGGAAAAATATCTTCGTTGTACACCTTGAGTACATCCAGGCTGGTATCTCCGGGATTCAAACGATAATCGATATACGGTGGCGAGAGCGTCAAAGCATTTGCCGGCACAAGCGGTGCAAGCATGGCAAGCGTCGCACCGATTACTGCGAGTTTAGAAACGAGTTTGTTCATAAGATCTTTACGTGAATAAAATGTTGTAGAGGGAAATCCTCCCCCAACCCCCTCCTTACCTAAAGGTAAGGAGGGGGTTGGGGGAGGATTTCCTTTCAAAAAGTACCTGTCGCAATAAAAGTAAGCGTATCCGTATAATCCCCCGCAGCAGGTGCGGCCGCGCTAATCGAAGACTTCACCAGAATCTCCGCCGATCCCCCCTTGAGCTGACCGGTCGAGGCGAGGATGCTGGCAGCAGAAGGCGAAACCCCGCCGACCGCATGGCCAGTGGTTTTGGTGCAGGCGACGTCGTTATAAGGAGCTTGTTTGGTGAGCGCAGTCGGACTCTGCCCGCTCTGTGTGGCCGAGAACACACAGAGCCCGAACCCCTCGAACCCCGCAGCGAGCGTGGTGGTTGCTGAGGCGATGGTGTACGTCGCGGCGGTACTAAAAAGACCGGTGCTCGCATCGGCAACGGTCACAATGACGCCACTCTTGGCGTTCGCTTCTGCGGTGAGAAAAATCGAATTGATAGTCGCGCCGTCGGAGGTCGCGACTGCGGCGGGTGTGAGTGACCCGAGATCGACGTTCGCGCCCGAGGCACCCGGTGCGGCGATCCCCTCTTGTACGGAAAAACTGATGTACGGCGTGCCCTTAAAGCACTCGTAGCCGGCACAACCTTGATAGTTGGTGCTTGTCTGATCCTCGCCGGTCGCGAAATCGCCGACCGTGTCGTTGGCGCCGTAGGATGCCGAGCTGCTCGTACCACCGCCCATGTTGATGACGTCATTCTGCACTTTGTAATTCGCAGAACTCATGGTTTCTGCCTCAGCGAGCGGCGTGAGAAAAAAAAGAACCGCAAAAAGAAAAAGCGGTACCAAAAAATAGTTGCCAGAAATACTATGCCGAAAACTCTGGAGCATAACGCGTTCGTGCCTTTCTCACACGCACGTTGCTTACAAAAGTATTCTACCATTTTTTCGCCTCGGCTAAAAGCCTCCCCTGTGGATGAAATGTACATAAACTCTAGATCCTGACGCATAACAAGGGACAGTCCCCGTCCATTAGCTAACCACCAGAGGGACTGTCCCCTACCCCACGATGGCGAGGTGAGGGACAGTCCCTGTGTATAAATCGGGTTGTCAAAAATTACCTCTATGGTAAGTACTCCGATCTATGTCACGAGCCGCACGAATCGTTGATCCGAACGGGGTCTACCACGTCATCTGCCGGGGGAATAATAAAATGATGGTCTTCAAAGATGACCGTGATAAAGACGTTTATAAGGCGATCATCGCCGCCACAAAAAAACTCTTACCATTCCTCCTGTACCACTACGTGCTCATGGACAACCATGTCCACCTCGAAATTGCCCTTCAACCCACTGCACCCATCGCGCAAATAATGAAAAAAATTTCGCAAACATACGCCATTTATCATGCTGCTCGTTACACATTCATAGGACATCTTTGGCAAGATCGCTACAAAAGCATTCCGCTCACTGAAGATAGGTCCTTGCTCGCTTGCGGTATGTATATTGAGCTAAACCCCGTACGCGCAAAGATGGTGCAAACCCCTGGTGAATACCGTTGGTCGAGCTATCGACATTACGCTTTTGGACAAAAGGATCTACTGGTCGATGACGATCCTTTGTATAGGGGATTCGGTAGCACGGACGAAGAACGCCAAGCAACGTATCGGCGTCTATGTGAGCAAGATTGAGGGGACGGTCCCCTATGGGTGTTCGTCTTTGTGCAGCCGAGCAAGCATTTGGTCGGCATAAGAGGTTGATGGAGTAGCTTTTGGTGGGGTTGATGTGGGGACTGTCCCCGTGGGTGATGGGGACTGTCCCTCTGGCAAAGAGGGACTGTCCCCTCCTGCGGAGGGTGGCGGAGGGGGTAACACCGACGTCGGGGCGGCGGAGGCTTGCACCGCAGCGCCTCCCGCACCCTTCTTGGGCAACAACGGGACATCGATCGCAACCACCTTCGCGCCCTCCTGCTTTTTCTTATCAAACGGAATGAGATCCACCGGACCTTTTTGTTCTTTAAAGTACCCGGGCTTTTCGTACGTCACGTAGTACACGTTGTTCCCAACGAGGAACGCGTAGCGGCCATTCGCGTCGGTCACTTGCATTTCGAGCAGCTTGTTGTACTTCGCTTCGAAAATGCGCGCGATCGCGTTTTTCACCGGCTTTTTTGTTGTACCATCGTACACAATGCCCCAATTCTTCGGTTTGCGCGGTACAGCGAGTCGGTGGAACAAAAGGAACATCAGCACGTTCACACCAAGCAAGCTGAACGTGAGCGGGGTCGGCACGATCACTGCGGCAACAACGAGGCCAAGAATGCTAAGCATGCCCATACTCTTCTGAAACCGCCGACCGATCCCCTCGAAGTACATCTTCCGAGGAGTTTTTGTGACAGTGATCGGATCGAGCGGGATGTTCGCGGTGATCGTTGTCTCCTCTTTCACTACGATCGGTTCACCGTGATATAGATCGATAAACGTGGCGTCTTCTTTTTGATTGCGCAAAAATGCTGAAGGAAATACGAGCGCGGCTTTTGCTACCAAAATTTTGTACTCGCCCGGTTTCACAATAAAGAAATATCGCCCGTCCTTGTCGGTCACTGCCGATCGAATAATTCGACCGGTTTTTGCATCGAGCAAGCGAACAATTGCGAGATCGACCGGTAATTTCGTAAGCGAGTTGTACACGACGCCCCACTTCTTGCGTCGACGGCGAGAAATGAGCAGTGCAGGGTGCGCAAGGAAACTATACACATAGAAGAGATACGGAGCCGCTGTCGCAGTCGCCGCGCTTGCAGTACCGACGTTCACCACCGCGACCGCAACCGCGGCAGGAACACCGACCTCACTCGTCCCCTTTTTCACAAAAGGATTGTTGATCACTTCGCTCGCTGCTTCGGTCGCGACCTTCACGCCATACGTTGCGTTCTCAAGAATCGATTCTGGATTCCGAATGTCGAGCGGCGCAGGAACGTTGATCAACTGCAATGCAGTTGTGAGGACGTTGTCTGTTGCGACAGGAAATGCGAGCGTCTCTTTCGTGAGATATCCCGTTTTTTCCGCAATCAATTTGTACGTTCCTGTCGGGACAATAAACGCGTACGATCCGTTCGCGTCAGTTACTTGTGGATTTTGCTGACCTGACGCGGCACCGTCCCACACGCCGAAATTGCCGCTTCCGGTGTCTACGAGTAGCGTTACTCGAGCATCTGCAACATTTTTCCGAGTGTCGGTCACTTCATACACCGATCCACGACCAACAGAAACGATCGGCACATTTATAAAGTCGCGCGTGCCATCAACGTAGGTGATCTGCACGGTGAGCGTGTGCGTGCCGATATCACTCGGTGCAGCGACCGCCGTTTCCATGTGCGGCGTGTGCGCCATGATATATGCTGATTTTACAAAATGCACGAATGCCTCCTTGATCGGCTTCTTGATCGCCGTCTGCGGAATCACCACGCGAAATGCCATCCCTGCGTATACTCGCACGCCACTCGAAGTGAGGTGAAGTGGAATGTTCGCGCTTGTCGCAAAAAATCGAAGGTCTTCCGCGCGCAATTTTTCCTCTTTCTTTACATCGACTTTTTGTTCCGCTGGCGTTAAAATCTTCGTGCCTTTCACGCAGTCGACTGCACAACTCACCGTATTTTCATTTTCCGCACAAATACCGTTCCCGCATTTTTCCGAGGTCAAAACGAAATTTTTGTCCACGCATGCACCCGCAACACATTTTTGCCCAACATCACACGCGTGCGTTTCTAAGTAGCGTACACCGCTCTGACAATAATTTTCACGCACGCTTGTTTCATCTGCGCAAATATCTGTGTACTCCGCGCTGTTCGCACTCACCATTCCTTTGACGTCATAGTTTTGCGTGCCGTCAGTGTCGATGCACGTCAAATTCTTAAATGACGGAGCACCCTTATACGATACTGCGCTTACAAATGTACCCAACGAAAAATTCGATACTGCATCATACGCAAATATACCGTAGTAATATGACGTTCCGTTCGTGAGGCCGGTATCGATAAAGCTGCTCGCGGAACCTTCATACACGATCGTGCCGTCGAAAGGTCCGCTCGGATTATTCTTCTCGTTTCGTACGATCCGCGTTCCCACCCAGCTGCCCTTCGGCGCAAGACTCATCAAGCCGTTCTCGCCCACCTTGGCATCGCTCGGATTATTCCAAAGAAGTTGCACGGCCGTATCGCCTGGAATAACGATTACATTCGTCACTGATTGTACTGGTGAAACGCCACTCGTTGCAGAAACGCTTGGTGTCGCTGTCGCAGTAACACCTGCAGAAAAATTATTCGCCACGTCATGGGTAAACGCGGTGTAGTAATATAATTCACCGTTCTTTACGTTTGTATCTATTATCGAAGTGTCCGCGCCAAGAAATGCGACATCACCATCTGTCGTATTGAGCGGAAACCCGCCGAGCTTTCTCATGATTCGCACACCCTGAAAATCAGGATCGGTCGGATTAACCCACTGCAGTAAAATGCGACCATCCCCTGGTGTGGCGCTAAATTTTATGACCTCCTGCGGCGGTATCTTGTCTGGCACTCCGCCAGGTGTTGCGCTCACGATCGCGCCCGAAGAATAATTTTTCAATGCATCGTACGAAAAGACGGCGTAAAAATAGGTCACACCGTTCGTTGTCTTCATGTCCATGGCTGTGGTGCCCGCACCCTCATACACCGTCTCGCCATCGTTTGGACCCGAGGGGAACCCGGTCGTTTTTTTCACAATTTTCACTCCTGCAAAATCGGGGGCGGTTGGATTGGTCCAAATGAAGGTGGTCTGACCACCTTCCGTTTTCACAGTAAGACCCGTCACGTTTGCTGGCGCGATCTTGTCTGATAATGTAGTAAATTCTCCACCGGAAGAAACGGTAACCGCGCCGGTCGCGTCACTTGCACGCACACGGAAATAATATTTTGTTCCCTCGGACAAGTCGGTCAGAATAACAAGGTGATTCTTCGTGGGCGATGCGTTGAATTTCGACGTCCCGTATGAAGTCGTCGATCCATAATTCACCATCGAATTTGTCTCTTTGTTTGTCGTCCAGGTGATGCGCGCCGATGTTGTGGTAATCGCCGACACTTGCACGTCAGAAATCGTCGGCTTTGTGCCACCGCAAATCTGCTGATCATTTGTGTACGACAATGTCACACCGTTCCCTGGCGCAATTTGTGAGTCTGCCCACAACAGAATGTCTTTTTTCAAAACATCTTTATAAAAAACCTCTGCACGAATCATGTGGTGCCAGTTCGTCGTGCCAAGTTCTGTGGTGAACGTTGCGACGCCACATGCTGCGCGGTTCACCGTCACCACAACATCTTTAAAATCGATATCAACGCCCTTATCCTCGAAACGGAACCGATCGACACCTGGCGTTGGGTGCTCCTCGATCACGAACCCTGAACCAACTTTTCGTTCCGTGCCGTCGGGGTTGATGATGTACGGGACAAATTTCGTATCCGCGCAATCCACCGTACACACCGTACTCACCACGGTGGTAAAAGTACCGTTTAAAGAAAATGCCACGTTGTTTGCCGCATCTTTTGTGGCGATACGATAGTGATACACCGTATTCGGCGTGAGACCTGCGAGTGGGATTGTGTGCATTTTTACAAACGTCGCGACAGCTACTTGGTCGCCGTACGCATTGGTCGTTCCGTACTCAACAAGCGAATCGGCATCCTCATCTGTACTCCATGCAATCGTTGCTGAGGTGTCTGTAATGTTCTTCGCCTGCACGCTCGTAATTACCGGGGGTTTCGTGTCTGGGCCATCACACGTTGATGATGTCGAAAACACCGCGTCCGTAGTGAATGCTTCGTTCATCGCTGTGTCTTTCGAACGAATGCGATAATGGTACACCGTATTCGTCGCGAGACCGGTTAGAGCCACACTGTGGTTCGTCACTGGCGACATCGCACTGCCTGTCGTGTGCGTATACGGTGGACCAACGCTCGTGCCGTAATCCACGAACTGCGACGCCACTTCATCTGTAGTCCATTTTATAGTCGCGCCCGAGCAAGAAATCGTCTGCACCGCGATCGCAGAAATAATCGGTGGCGTTTGATCGAGCGTTGAAAATGTTTGATCGGCCGAGCACGTTTGCAAACTACCGCTGTTCGTTGAACACACCTGGAAATGGTAGAGCGTGCTTGGTGCAAGCGAACTCACATTGATGGTGTGGGTGGTAACAAACGCGCCATCGTTCACCTGCGTCCCGTACGACATCGTCGTGCCAATATTGACCCGCGATGTCGTGCCCTGGTCGGTGCTCCACGTCATTTTTGCGCCTGTCCCTGTAATGTTTGTCGCAAGAATATTCGTGATCGTCGGTGCTGGTGGGGGCGGTGGTGGTGCGCCGCCTCCGCCGCCTCCGCTTGTCACATTCACCATGAGGGACACCGTTGGCGCATCAACGATCGCAACGGCCATCTTGCAAGTTTCACCGCCGCCCGCACAATCTCCCGCACCGTTGAGTACAGAGATAACTTGGTTACCTATTACTACGGGATTGGTCAGGATGCCATTAGGTGCTGCACCGTTTATCGTAAAAGTGATGAGTGCGCCAGCTGCGCTCGGGGTAAACATCCCACCGCAGGGAATCACCCGAAAAGTAAGCACGGCGGTGTCAACCGCAACACCAACGTTGTTTGCGCCGTTCACGCACGGGGCGGCTGTGACGCCTGGCCCGGCCGCGACCGCATCGATGGTGCGCGCGGTGCCGTCGGCGAAAGTAAAGTCTGCTGCTGTCCAGGTGCCGCCCCCGCTAAACCCGGACAGCAGGTGAGGAAAATCGATAGCGATTTGCTCTCCGGCGATAAAAGTGTTTGCTCCGGAAAGATTGAGGGTGATCGTGTGCATCGACGTCTCTCCTGCAGCCTGCGTGGCCATTGTGTCGCTCATATTCGACACAAGGGCCGCAAAAGTGAGATGCACAAAACCGAGCGTCACAACAACGCCGAGAAACGAGGGGATGATCACCTGCCGAAGGTGTCGGGAACAAAAAACAGCAAATACTCTTTTTATTTTGTTTGTATTTTTCATTGACAAGGAGGATCAACGAACCGTTTTCACGAATGCGTCGCTTATGTCTTTTATTTTACCATTTTTTAAGCCTCCGGTCAAAGCAAAAATAAGCTTAAAAATAGAAGACTGCTGTATGTCCCTTTGGGGACAGTCCCCACGGGGTCAGGCACCGTGGGGACTGTCCCTGCTGTATAAAAAAGTTGTTCACTTTTTTAGTGAGATATCCACATTTTTATCCACATGTCCAGAATTTCGCTAACTTATTCTTATTTTTTATCCACATGCCCTGTGAATTACTGTGGGTATGTTGTGATTTCTTTGTCCTTTTCCAGCATTATGTGTCGTAAAATTCATATTTTTGTTTTTTCTCACGTGGAACGTGATGTTGAAAGACTTTGAATGATCTCCTATTCTTGAAAAATGCAGGTCTTTCAAATTCGTACTGTTCTTCCATTTTCGGACGAGGCAGTCTGGTCCGCAATCACTTTATCCACAAAAGTGGACAAGTCGGCTGAAAATGCCATTTTTTCACCTTTTTGTGGACAACTTATCAACATCACCTGTGTACAGCTTTGTCACCGAACAATGGCGGTGTTCAGCAGTTTAGGCGGAAATAAAGTTATTCACTTTCAGCTTGTGGATAACGGCTATTTGTCCACAGATGTAACACTTCGTCTGGAACTTCCACGTGTCCATTGGTACCACATTCCGCAACGGATCTATAACGCCGTTACGGTTCCCCGAAAACTGTGGATAATTCTGAAAATTATCCACAAAAACGCAAAATCAGCGCAATTCTACATCGATCACCGTAATCGTTGGCCATATGATCCGTAGCTTTGGCGAAGGATGACCGTGTGATCCTTAACACCAGCTTAATCGCTGGTGTTTTTTGTCAGTTCCACGTGACACGATCGACCTATCCCTTTCCGCCCACAAAAAATCATGCTACTCTCCCCTACGTCTATGCCCTTGTAGCTCAACGGATAGAGCGGATCCGTCCTAAGGATACGATGGGGGTTCAATTCCCTCCGGGGGCACCAGTCCGCCTATAGCGGACTAGAATCTAATTACTAGATGCTAGAATCTCGTGGTCTTGATTTTTTCAGAAGTTCCGAATATCATGTGCAATACGTGGGCCCTTAGCTCATCTGGTAGAGCGCTGCATTCGCATTGCAGAGGTAGAGAGTTCGAGTCTCTCAGGGTCCACCACAAAAACATCCATGCGGGCATGGGTGTTTTTGTTTTTTGTGATAAGAAAATTTCTTAAAAATAGCTTATTTAATTATTTAATAAGTGTCGTACAATATCTTTTTCTCTCTTACATTCACACAAAAATAATCATGGTATACTGTGCTCACTATGCCATCATTCACCATTCTCCTCTTAGTAGTGCTCACTGGATTCGCGGTGCTCGTCGGCATCGTGCTCGCCATGTTTCGCAAGCTCCAAGAACTCAAGGACTCACAAACCAACGACAAGGGTCTGATCATGCTGAACCAAAACCTCAGCAGCATGAACGAAAAAATCGATAAAACGAGTGAAACGATCAACGAACGTCTCACGAACGCCGCGCGTGTAATCTCTTCGGTACAAAAAGAACTCGGCACGGTGCAAGAACGATTCAAAGGATTCGAAGAATTCAACGAGTTGCTCCATCCAAAAATGCGCGGGAACATCGGCGAAAAAATTCTCGCGGACATGCTCGCACAAGTTTTTTCGACGGACCATTTCGCGCTACAGCATAAATTCCGAGGAGGGGAGACAGTCGACGCAATTATTACCACGAGCGCGGGGATTGTCCCGATCGATTCAAAATTTCCGCTCGAGAATTTTAAACAGATGACGCGCGCAACGAATGAGGACGAAAAAAAGGTTGCGGTGCGCGAATTCGTAAAAGCGGTAAAAAAACATATCGATGACATCGGCAAGAAATACATTTTACCGGAGGAGGGGACCGTGAACTTCGCAGTGATGTATGTGCCGTCGGAGAACGTGTACTACCACATCCTCACCGACGACGAGAATGACTTGCTCGAGTATGCGAAAACAAAATCGGTGCTCATGACATCGCCGCACGGCTTTTTCAATTTTCTCCGCATTATTTTGATGGGACTCGAACGAAGCAAGCTGCAAGAACAGGCGCAAAAGATCTGGGAAATTTTGAAGGGCGTGCAACAGGAATCGATCCGTTTCGGCGATACGCTCGGCGTGCTGTCGCGCCACGTCACCAATGCGAAGAGTGCTATGGACACGGCGTTCACTGGGTACGAGAAGTTGAACGGGAAGTTGGATCAGGTTAAGTTGCTTGAATAATGCGCTTTCTTGTCTACGGAGAAGACACGTACCGCTCACGAAAGAAGCTCGCTGCGCTGCGCGAGCGATTTTGTGCAACGCGTGATATTTCAGGGATAAACGTTGCGACGTTTCGGGCGAATGAATCAGACGTGAACGAAGCCGTAGAAGCGATTTTTGCTTCGCCATTTCTTGCAGAAAAAAAATTGGTCGTGCTGGAGGGGTTCCTTCAGATAGATACGGATGCGCAATCAAAAATTGGTGATGCGCTACGACGCAAGCCCGAATCAACGATCGTCATCCTATTCGAAACAGCAAGCGCGGAGGCCCTCACAAAATCTTCTCTTTTTTCTGATCTCATCGCAGAAAAATTTTCTGAACAATTTGTGCCGCTCGCTCCGATGGCGGCGGAAAAATTCGTTATTGAAGAATGTGCTGAAGCCGGCGCAACAATTGAAACAAAACTTGCGCGACTAGTCGTCTCGCTCGTTGGTGTCGACTCATGGCAGCTCCATGAGGAAGCTGCAAAACTTTCCGCGTACGCGATAGCAGCCGAGAAGGGGATTGTCACCGAAAGTGCAGTCCGCTCGATGGTAACCACAGTGCCCGAAGAGCCGATCTTCGCGTTTCTCGACGCGTGCGCCGCCGGTCGTAGCGCCGAGGCGGTAAAATTGCTTGAAAAGTTACTCGAGTCCGGCGTCGCAGAGTCGCAAATTGTCACGATGCTCACAAAACACTACCGCTCAGCGGTCGCAGCGAGTGATCTCCTCTCGCGGGGAACGCCTAACGCGCAACTGCTTGCAAAATCGCTCGGCATTCACTCCTTCCCTGCGAGCAAAGCGCTCGCCTTCGCACGCAAACGACCGGCACAATCTCTCCGTGACGGATATGAGCGCCTCGTAAACATGGAACGCGCACTCAAATCCGGCGGTCCAAAACCACGCGTGAGTCTCGCGCTTTTTGCTGCGACGCTTGCGAAATAAGTACAAAACAACACCTCCCCAACCACTCCTCACAAGCGAGGAAGGTGTGTTCTTTGACGCTGCGCCGCCCACAAGCTACGCTAACCGTGGTCCTTTTAACTGATCGAGGTGCACCGTGGGCATTCTTCTCGCGCTACTTCTGCTCGAGCTTGCTGTGTTTGTTCATGAGTACGGCCACTACCTTCTGATGCGCCGCAACGGCGTAAGGGTGATCGAATTTGCCGTCGGTGTCGGTCCGACACTCTGGAGCACGACACTCAAGAGCGGAACAGTGTTCAAGTTGAAGCTGTTCTTGATTGGAGGATACGCACTGCCGGTCCAAGAAGGCGAAGGTTCGATCGCTGCTGCGCCCGCATGGGCACAGTTCAAGATCTATATGGCGGGGATGTTCTTCAACACAATCGCCGCATTCGTGGCGTTCACGATCTTCAACTACGCAACTGGTAGACATCTCGCAATCGCCACACCGTACGTCCGTGCGCTGCACATGCCTCCCGAGCTCGTACCGATCGTTGCGGCGTTCATCTCCGCGTTCAAGCTCTGGTTCGAAACGCCGATCGAGGTTATGAGGATGCTGTTCGGTGGTCTCTCTGCGTTCTTCGAAAACATCTCGGGTCCGATCGGTATCGTTTCGGCGGGCAACACGATGATCGCATCGAAGCCAGATCCGATTTCAATGGCGCTACAGGCCCTACTGTTCTTCGGGATAATCAACACCGCCCTCGCAGGATTCAACCTCCTTCCGATCATGCCGCTCGACGGCGGTCGTGTGGTGGTGATCCTGGTCGAGAAGCTGTGCGGCAAGTACGCACCGATGATTCGCAGGGGGTTCACCGCTTTCGGCACCGCATGCATTCTCCTTCTGTTTGTCTCGGTGATTGTGAACGACGTGCTGCGGCTCATGTTCCATCGCTAACACCACGCAAACGAAAACCCTCCGAGTCTATCGGAGGGTTTTTTACTTTTGTGGATTCCGGATAGCCGTCGTCACGGCTTCCGGAATGACAGTGTGGGGAAGTCTATTTTTTCGCTGCCTTCGTAATCGCGTTGAGCTTTTTGACGAGGCGTGACTTGATGCGCGAGCCGGTGTTCATTTTGAGCACCTTTTTTTGCACAGCCTTGTCGATCGCTTTGATCTCAGCCTTCGCAAGTGCCTGTAAATTCTTCATGTCTTTAGAATCCATCGCTTTCCTGACCGAGCGGCGCAGGTACGCGATTCCTTCCTTAACATTCTGATTTCGCACTGCGCGCTTCTTCGCCTGTCGAAGCGCCTTCATCGCTGCTTTTTTGATTGGCATGGTGGTAAGTTGGAGACAATTAGAATGAGAAGAGAATAGCCGATACGTAAAGATGCGTCAAGCTAATGCCGCACAAACGCCATAACGATCTCGAAGAAAATAAGCACAACAACGATCATTTCAAGTGTCTCGGTGCGACGATGCTGGAGCGTGTCGAGAATCAACTCGGAGCTGTCTTGAATGAACGTTAATTTGAAACGGATCGTGCTGAACCGATCTTCCAACTCGAACATTTTACGCAGATTGATGAACAGCGTCTCTGCGTCTTTGTCCTCCCACGCGATGTCGGGTTTATCGAGAAGCGAAAGTTGTCCCACAATAAAATTCACGATGTTGCCGCTCGTCCCAATCGTTTTCATGACTTCCCGCGCCGTTGCAATAAGCAAACCTTTCTTGGCCAGGCTCAGATGAATTTTCTCGAATCGTTGCAGCGACTCCTTAGCCTGTTGCTCAAGAAAATCGATCGCGACTGACTGTGCGACAACGTGAAACACCAAGAGTAATTTTTCAATGGAGAGATGCTTCAGTCGAACGGAATTGAATTCAACGCTCTCGGGGGCATCAGGATCAATAATCACCGGGTAATCTTCGGTGGGAAGTCCCGCAAGCGTCACGCCTGGTTCATCCTCACCCTGCCTTGAAATAAACTTGAGGTACTTGGCGACCTCCTTTTTATCATCGATCCCGAACACGGTTACCACCCCAAACGAGTACACGCAAAAATACTGCGTTTCCGACACCTTATAGACGAGTAAATTTCGCTCCTTGCGCCACAGCGGAACATCACTAATCCGCTGCTCAACTTTTGCTAGGTTGAGCGAATGTTTGATGTAATGGGCGGAGAGGGAATACCGGTGTTCCATACGCCCCAATGGTACCTTTTTTGGGGCCCTCGGTCCATCCTCCCTTTTGTCATTCCGGGCTTGACCCGGAATGACAATAAAAAGGATCACTTCATTTCACCCCACCGCTTGCCACTCGAAACGTTCACTACGATCGGCACCGACAGTTCGCATACACCGGTCATGAGCGGCTGCAGTTCGTCGGTAAATGTCTCTGCCTCCGAATCTTGTACTTCAAATAGCAGTTCATCATGTACCTGTGAAATCATTTTCACCTCGCCGCCAGGATATTTTTTGGCGAGGTGTGCATCGATCTTCACCATCGCCATTTTAATCATGTCCGCCTGTGACCCCTGGAGAGGCATGTTCACCGCCTGCCGCTCGGCCTCCGCGCGTTCGCGAGGATTCATTAGTCGCATGTTTCTAAAAAATCGTTTCCGACCGAACAGCGTTTCAATGTATCCGTCATGCAACGCGCGCTCTTTAGTTTCTTCAATGTACTTCGCGATCCCACTATGAATCGCAAAGTACCGATCGATATAGTCCTTTGCTTCGAGCAAAGAGATCCCTGCGCTTTCCGACAATCGGTGCGGACCCATGCCGTATAAAATGCCGAAGTTGATCACCTTCGCGATACGACGATGGGTTCGCGCTTCTGCTTCTCCAAACATTTCAATCGCGGTGCGGAGGTGAATATCCTCACCATGACGGAACGCGTTAATCATCGTTTTATCTTTCGCGATGTGCGCCGCGAGACGAAGTTCGATCTGTGAGTAGTCGGCAGCGATAATCGTGTGCCCTCGCGTTGCAATGAATCCGTTTCGCACTTGCTTACCGTAGTCGGTTTCCGCGGTCGGAATGTTTTGGAGATTTGGATTTGATGATGCGAGCCGTCCGGTCGCCGCAACGGTCTGATTGAACTCTGCGTGAATCCGTCCAGTTTTTGGATGCACGAGCGCGGGGAGCGCATCGACATAGGTCGATTTTAATTTTGCGAGCTCGCGATAATCAAGAATGTCGGCGATGATCGGATGTGCATCACGCAGTTTTTCAAGTTCCGCCGCAGCGGTCGACAACGTTTTTTCTTTCGCAGTTTTTTTCAGACCGAGCGTGGAGATCGCAAGTTTTTCGAACAAAATCACTTTCACCTGGGCAGGGGAGTTGATGTTGAACTCTTCCCCTGCAGCTTCGTAAATGCGTGCAGTAATTTTTGCGATCCGTTTTCCGAAATCTTTGGAGAGCATTTCAAAATACTCTGCGTCGGCGGCAAATCCCGCGCGTTCCATTCTCGCGAGCACGTACGCAAGCGGCAGCTCGATCTCCTCATGTAATTTTACGAGATCGTTCTGTCGTAACTCTTTATTGAATTGTTCTGCGAGCGAAACGAAGTGGGACAGCGCGATTTCAAGTTGTGTAAATTTTTCTTCACCTTCAGTCGTTTTTTCAGGAAGCGACACGCTGCGGTGATACGCAAGCAGTGCATCGAGTTCATGACGACGTTCGCCGGAGTTCAACAGGTATGACGCGATCATCAGATCGAAGAGTGGCATCGAAAGTGTGATGCCGAGTGCAGAAAAATGATGATGCTCGCGCTTCACATCATGACAAATTTTTTGCCTGTCTTTTGCGAAAAAAGACTTGAGAAGTGGGATGCCAAATTTCAGCGCGTCGCCATGAATAATAACCGACGTATGACCATCAGAAAGTCCGAGCGCCAACATTTTTGGCGAAACAACGTCTTCGGTTTCAGTCATGGAACGAAAGGCGAACGAAGATGCGCGTCCAATTTTTGCAAGCGCTGCATCGAGCGAAGCAACGTCGGTGATCTGTTTCACCGCACTCGTTTCGCTCTTTTTTTCTGCCGAAGAAAAGAGTGTCGCAGTTGCGGGAGCTGCCTCTTCTCCCTCAAACCGTTTCAACAATTTCATGAAATCGAGATCCTTGAATACTGATTCAACGTCCGCGCGCGACGCGGGTGTGAATGAGCATTTCGCGAGCGTAAAATGCAACGGAATATCTCGTTTGATCGTGCAAAGATGTTTCGCTTGAATCGCATCTTTACGATGTGCGAATAATTTTTCTCGAACCGCCGGTTTCAATGCTTTCGCTTTTTTATCATCTTTGTCGAGCGATGCATACATCGCCTCGATCGTGCCGAAGGTCGCGAGAAGTTCGCTCGCAGTTTTCTCGCCGATCCCTTTCACGCCGGGAATGTTGTCGGACGGATCACCACGAAGCGCTTTATAATCGATCATTTTGATCGGTTCAAAGCCGAATCGCTCTTTCACTGCTGCAACATCATAAATAACGGTGTCGCTCATCCCCTTACGCATCGTAAACACTTTGGTGTGGCGATCAACGAGCTGCAACGTGTCCATGTCGCCCGTGACAATGACTGTTTCCACGTTTGGATCTTGTGCTGCGGCAAGTTTGGAGAGTGTGCCGATTACATCGTCCGCCTCGAAACCTTTCGCGGTAAAAATCGGGATGTGCATCGCTGCAAGAATTCGTTCAATCACCGGTACCTGTGCGTACAGTTCGTCCGGTTTTTTTTCACGCGTTGCTTTGTATGCTTCGTATTCCTCATGACGGAACGTCGGTCCTTTAAGATCGAATGTCACCGCAACGCAACTTGGGGAAAATTGCTTAAGCGCAGTGAGAAGAATCGTTGTGAAGCCATAGGCACCGTGCACCACAGTACCGTCTTTCGTTGTGAGCGGCGGCAAAGCATGCCAAGCACGGTGCAGCACCGCATGGCCGTCGATAATAAGAAAGATGTTCTTTTTTGCGGACATAAGTCCAGTTCACGATAGCATCGTTGCGCCATTCCCTCAAAAGTGATAAGAATATGCGGTAAATACGGCCCGGTGGCCAAGTAGTAAGGCAGGAGTCTGCAAAACTCCTATGCGTGGGTGCAAATCCCGCCCGGGCCTCCATCCTTCGCTCCTTGACGTTAAATCAAAAGATAGACGAAGGATGTCCTTCGAAGCTTTAGCGGAGAAGGACGGCACGGGAATTTAGCAGGAGCTTTGCAGGAACTTTGGATGACGCAGCCAAAAATGCATCCCGAAGGGATGTTTTTTGCTATACTTCCCGCATATGCATGCAAAAACGGTAATCGGGATCGATGTTGGGGGGACAAAAATCAGTGTTGGGCGAGTTTCCGGAGGCAAAGTGGTCGCGGGACTACAACATGCCACTGATGCGGGAAAGGGGGCGAAGCATGTGCTCGACACCATCATCACCCTCACCAAAAAACTGTGGACCGCGGACGTTACAGCCATCGGCGTCGGTATCGCCGGAGTGGTTGACCATAAAAAAGGGGTATTCGTGGGGGGGCCAAACCTTCCAAAAGACCTTAAAAACACCCCGCTCGTTGCTCTTCTCAAGCGTCGTTTCAAGGTGCCCGTAACCATTGACAATGACGTGCATTGTTTTACACTAGCAGAGGCAAAATTAGGCTCGGCAAAGCGATTTTCTCATATTGTTGGGCTTACTTTTGGTACCGGCATCGGTGGGGGGATCGTGCTTAACGGGGAACTGTACCGCGGACGGAACAACGCCGCCGGCGAATTCGGTCACACGGTCGTTTCGCTGGGCAGTACCGCGCAGTGCGGGTGCGGCAAAACCGGACACTTCGAAGCCTACGGGTCGGGCACAGCGATGTCGAACTTGTACTTCACTCTCACAAAAAAACGACTGACACCTCTTCAAATCGAGCAGATCGCTCTGAGGGGCGATAAGAAAGCGAAACAAGTGCTCGCCGTCATGACAGATGCACTCGCTGCAGGCCTCGCGAACATCATTCATTCGCTGAACCCCGACGTCATCGTGCTCGGTGGGGGACTCACGAACATCAAAACATTGTGGCGTCCGATCACAACAAAAATTCGTGCGCTTGTGGTTTCTCCGAAGCTCGGTGACACACCGATCGTCTTCGGATCGCTCGGTGCAAATGCAGGTGTGCTTGGCGCAGCACTACTTACAGAAAAATGATCAAAGATTTCAAAAGAAAAAGTTCCGAACTCCGGTCGCATGTCACTCGAGTGACGCGGCCTGGTTTTTTTTCTCGTGCAGTAAAAATTTTGTGGCGATATGCGGGTACAATTTTCGCTTCCGGACTTTTTGCTGTTGCGCTTGCAACTATTGGATTATTTTCGTGGGCAGCAAAAGATCTGCCTGATCCGAACAATATTAATTTGCGCAACGTTCCGCAAACTACACGTATTTTCGATCGCACGGGAAAAATTGTTTTGTATGAAGTACACGGCGCGCAAAAAAGAACTGTGGTGAACCTCGATAAAATTTCCGACTATCTTAAGAAGGCAACGATCGCTGCGGAAGACAAAGATTTTTATCAGCACAAAGGATTTGATCCGCGAGGAATTCTTCGCGCGCTGTATCGTGACATTACGCATCCTCGTTCGAAGCTCCAGGGTGGATCAACAATCACGCAACAATTCGTAAAAAAATCGATTCTCAGTGATGATCAAACGCTCACAAGAAAGCTGAAAGAAGTCGTGCTCTCGATAGAAATCGAGCGGTCGTTCACCAAGGATCAAATTTTGAAATTATATCTCAATGAAATTCCGTATGGTTCGGTTGCATACGGTATCGAATCCGCATCCCAAACTTTTTTTGGAAAATCTGCAAAAGATTTAACGTTGTCGGAATCAGCATTGCTCGCATCTCTTCCAAAAGGGCCGACGTATTATTCACCGTACGGAAACCACCGCGACAAACTGATAGTGCGCCAGCGCTATATACTCGATGCGATGGTTGAAACAGGCGCGATCACTAGAGAGCAGGCAGAGGACGCGAAAAAAGATGATGTACTTTCACGTGTACTCCAAAAAAGAGAATCAATCACTGCGCCACATTTTGTTTTTTATGTAAAAGATTTACTTGCGCAAGAATTCGGTGATCAAGCCGCGGAACAAGGTGGACTTAAGGTGATTACCACCCTCGACGCAAGCAAACAAAAAATGGCGGAAGAGGCGATTACTACAAATCTTGACCAGATAAAAAAATGGAATGCAAATACTGCAGCGATGACTGCGATCGATACGAAGACGGGAGAAATCATCGCAATGGTTGGGTCTGCGGATTATTTTGATGATTCGATTAATGGAAAATATAATGCTGAGCTTGGGTTACTCCAGCCTGGATCATCGATAAAACCGATGGTGTACGCCGCTGCATTTGAAAAAGGATACACGCCTTCGACTGTGATTGAGGACGTTAAAACTGATTTTAGCACCACGCCGAAACCGTACGCGCCGAACAACTATGATTCGAAAGAACGTGGCTTTGTCACGCTTAAAGAAGCGCTTGCGGGGTCACTGAACATCCCTGCGGTGAAGGTACTCTACCTCACCAGTCTCGATATGTTTCAAAATTTTGCAGAGCGTGTAGGATACACAACTTTTGCAGATAAAAGTCGATTCGGTCTTTCGCTCGTACTCGGAGGGGCTGAGGTACAACCACTCGAGCACATCGCTGCGTTCTCCGCGTTCGCACAAGAAGGAGTAATTCATTCAACGAAAGCAATCCTGCGTGTTGAAGATGCTTCAGGAAAAGTGTTGAAAGATGAAACGAAACCGACCGAGGGGAAAAAAGTGTTCGATCCGGAGATTGCACGACAGATAAATGACATTCTTTCTGATAACGCAGCGCGTGCGTACATTTTCGGTGAAAAAAATTATCTGACGCTCGACGATCGTCCTGTCGCTGCAAAAACAGGAACGACAAATGACTACAAAGATGCGTGGACTGTTGGATACACACCTTCGCTCGTTGCTGGTGTGTGGGTTGGTGAGTCCACAGGAAAAACAATGAAAAAAGGAGCGGACGGAAGCAAGGTTGCCGCGCCGATCTGGAAACAATTCATGACCGCTGCGCTCGCCGGCACGCCAGTCGAAACATTCACCGCTCCACAACCGGTCGTCACCGGAAAACCGACGCTCGATGGACAAAAAAATGCGCAAGTAATGATTAAAATCGATCGAGTAAGCGGAAAACTTGCGACAGATCTTACTCCACCGGAGTACATCGAGCTTCGTGGATTCGGTGTTCCTCATTCCATTTTATTTTTCGTGGATAAAGATAACCCGCGAGGACCGGTTCCTACGCACCCGGAAAAAGACGCACAATTTACAAAATGGGAGGATGCTCTTTCTGCCTGGATCGTAAGTCAACACATCGTTTTTGAAAACACAACACCTCCAACAGAAACTGACGATGTGCATACGTGGGAGAACACACCGACCATCACCTTACTCTCGCCTGCAAACAATGACACAATCACTGATCGTTTATTTATGCCGTCAGTCTCTGCGTTTGCAAAACGCGGAATTGCAAAAGTTGAATATGCGATGGACGGCGAGATTCTTGTTTCCTCTGTGTTTTCTCCGTACAACGGTCCAGTAAAAATTCCAAACCATTTTAATAAAGGTTTTCATACGTTCACTGCGACTGCATATGATGATGTTGGTAATCGCAGTACCACAACAATAACAGTGAATCTCACTGCGCCGCCTGGACCTCTCGGTGTGCAATGGAAAGCTCCTTGGAATACGCAGATACTTTCTGTTTCGCAATTTCCTTTTTCTATAAATCTTACTGTGGATGATCCAAAGAGTATTAAGGAATTGCGTTTTATTGCGAAACTACAAACTGGTGGTGATGAAATACTTATCGGTACAATAGAAAATCCCACCTTGCCGGGAATGTCCATAACCTGGCAAACCTCGCCGGTACCAGGTACCTATTCACTCACCGCAGAAGCGACACTACTTTCTGGGGAGGTTGTGCAGGATAGTGTAACAATCACCGTGCAATAAAAAACAGGCTGCCAGATTTTTTCAAAAACTGGCAGCCTGTTTTTTATTGCCGAATAGGCATCACGATGTAGAGATAGTCAGTGCTCACCGAATCACCACTTTTTGGACGGATCAAGCACGGGCTCATCCCATCGATAAGCTGCACTACCACATCCTCTGATTCAACGTTGTTCACCCCATCGAGAAAATATTTAAAGTTTACGCTCACTGCATTCTCTTTTCCGGTTACTTTCCCTTCAAGCACCACGGAATGTTCTCCGGTCTGACTATTCAGCGCCTTGAGTGCAACCCCAGTAGGGGGTGTGAATGTAATGTGGATATCATTCAATCCTGTGCGAGAAAAGAGGCTGGATGTCTTCACCGCACGCGATAATTCCTCTTTACCTAGCGTAATTTCCGTTTCAGACCGGTCGGGGATAAGCTGTCGATAATCCGGGTACTTACCCTCAATCGTCCGAGAGATCAGCTCGATGTTGTTATAAGAAAATAACACCTGATTATCACCGATGTGAATTTCCAACTGTTCCGTCGTATCGATTCCATCCTTAAACACGCCGAGAATACGAATAAGCTCAGAAACCGTTCTCGCGGGAACGATCACAAACACTGCATCAGAGATAGTACTACTCCCTGGACCCGTCTGCACAGTCTTTTCCGCGAGTCGATAGCTATCGGTCGCTGCGAGAATTAACGAAACTCCGCCATCTTTCGGAACAAATTTGAACAACACTCCACTGATCTCCGGTCGAGACTCGTTCGGAGCGACTGCAAATAATACCTGACCGATCGCGCGACGAAGATCAGTAACTTTCACAGTGAACTTTTGCTCGCTTTCGATTGAGGGGATGAGCGGAAACTCCGACGCCTGCATGCCGTTTAAACGTGTCTGATACGTACCACAGGCTACAGAAAGGGTATTTCCATCGAGTTCCACATCAACACGGTCCTTAGGGAGTAAAGATACATAGTCGGAGAACAGTTTTGATGGCACGGTAAATTCTCCAGGAGTTTCGAGTTTCCCTCGTACTACACACTTGATTGCAATCTCGAGGTTCGTTGACATGAAGTGCAGAACATTCCCATCACCTTTAATGAGGACGTTTCCAAGAATAGGAAGATTTACATTCCTGCTTGCAATGTGACTTACAATAGAAAGTCCCTGATTCAGATTTTCTTGTGTACACGAGAATTTCATTTTCGTATCGTTGTAGTACTACAACTGTTAATCGAAAATATATATCGTACGGTGGTTACGGTGGGGCTGGGGATAGCGGGGATAAGTGAAAAGACTTCGCTAGCCTTTGATGAAAATAAACGGTGGACAGGTGGGGAAAAGTCGTGGAACGATTGGGAATGGGAGTGGAAGAAACAGACGTTTTTTGTAAAACGGTCATTTCTCACACAAAGTATCCACGAACTATCCCTGAGTCATCCCGTGGTTGTCCATGAGTTTTCCCCAACTTTTACGTATTGAAGAACTCTTTTCACCGTCCTTGCGAGTGTCCGACCGCAGTCGGATCGAAGCAATCCCCACACCATAAGTATGGGATTGCCACGGCCCCGATCGCGGGGCCTCGCAAAGACAGTTCTTAGGAGTTCTCCAAAAACTCCTCCTTATGCATTGTAGAGTCGTTGTTTGATCAGGTCGATGTCTTGGCGAAGTTTTGGACTGGTTTCGACCTCGCGGCTGATTTTGCTATAGGCGTGCATCGCTGTTGTGTGATCGCGTCCACCAAGTTCATGGCCGATTGAAGGGTAGGAAGACTGCATCTCCTCGCGCATCAAGTACATAATGATCTGGCGGGGGAAGGCGAGCCGTTTTTCGCGGCATTTTCCGACCATATCGGCTACAGAAACGTCAAAGTAGCTCGAAACGGTGTTGACGATCTGTTTTGCGGAGACATTTTTCTTGCTTTGACTTGGCGCGAAGCTCGAAAGGAGCGATTTTGCGCCCTCAAGCGACGGTTTGGTGTTCTTGAATTGGTGGTAGGCGATGATTTTGTTGAGCGCACCCTCGAGTTCGCGGACGTTTGATTGCACAACCGTCGCAATATGGCGGACGATGTCCGGCTCAAGCTCATAATTGCGCTCTTTGCACTTGGTTTCAAGGATTGCGATCCTCGTTTCGAAGTCTGGGCTCGAGATGTCGGCGGTCATCCCCATTTGGAACCGTGAAATCAGCCGGTGCTCGAGCGCAGGGATCTGTTGCGGGGGTCGATCAGAGGTGAGTACTACCTGTTTGTTGTTCTGGTGAAGGGTGTTGAAGGTGTGGAAGAATTCCTCCTGGGTGCCATCTCGACCGGTAAGGAACTGAATGTCATCAATAAGTAACAAATCGACGTTGCGATAAGTGTCTTTGAATTCTTTGCCGCGGTTTTGCTTCACCGCCTGGATGAATTCGTTGATGAATTTTTCGCAGGTAACGTACAGGATTTTTGAAGAGGGAACTCGGCGTACCACTTCGTTACCGATCGCTTGCGCGAGGTGTGTTTTGCCGAGACCGACACCACCGTAGATGAACAGTGGATTGTATTTGGTTCCGGGATTTTCTGCGACAGCGATCGCCGCGGCGTGCGCGAGTTCGTTTCCTTTGCCGACGATGAATGTTTCAAAGGTGTACTTCGGATTCAACATTGTATCGCCAACAGTCGATCTTTTGGCTGAGGTTAGCGAATCTTCTCGGGTGAGTGTTTGGGTATCAGTACCGCCAACCGCAGCAACCTGGAACGATTCCTGCGTCGGCATCTTCATCTGTGGACGAACGTCCACCTTATAGACGACGTGGCGTAGTGCAGTATTGCCGTTTAGTGTTTGTAATGATTTGAGGATAGCCGCATTATATTTTTTTTCGAGCCATGCTTTAGTGAAGGTATTTGGAACGCTGATGATCACGCGATCGCTTTCAAAACTGGCGATCGAAGTGTTTTTAAACCATGTTGTAAAGTTTGCTTTGCTGAGAGTGAGTTCAAGCTCTCCGAGGACAGCTTGCCAAAGTTCATGGGTGTTCATAGGTCGCAAAGCATTCTCACTGTCGCGCTAAAGAATTGGGCGACTGATGAACAGTGTAAAACGCCTGTGGATATTTGCAAAGCGTTTAAACTGTGAACATCATGTGTATGAATTGTGGATATTTTTTTTGAAAAGCGCAAGGTGGGGAAAATCATGGTGAAGTTGATTTTTGAAAATACTATATGCAGTAGGTTGAAGCCACCATGAACCACAAGATGTAGGAATATAGTTTTGTCATTCCGGACTTGATCCGGAACCCAGAACGTAAAAAAGACTAAACGTATTTTTTCTGGGTTCCGGATCAAGTCCGGAATGACAACAGGGGGTCTTGCCTATTTATCCACATTGTGGCATGATAATCGGCGTGAATCGGGTAAACATTTCTGTTCTATGTCGACAAAAAGAACCTATCAACCGAAAGTCAAACGGAGATTGCGGGTGCACGGCTTCCTTTCGCGGATGCGAAGGAACTCGGGGCGAACCGTTCTGAAGCGTCGAATGGCGAAGGGCAGGAAACGACTCACTGTCTCGTCAAAAAAGAAGTAAAGCAGGAGGCCCCGGCCGTGTAGTCGGGGTTTTTTGTTAAGGCACCTATGTTAGATAAAAAAAATAGATTGGCAGCAGAGAAAGATTATACACGACTGTTTGCAAAGGGGCGGTCTTTTCACGGCCGCGGAATCGGTATGCGCGTTACCATGAACACGTACGGAAAGCCGCGCGTCGGATTTGTGGTGAGTACAAAAGTGTCGAAGCGCGCAGTGGTGCGGAATCTTTTAAAGCGCAGAATGCGCGAAGTTGTACGGCCGTATCTCGCGAAGTTTCGCCCGCAAGACGTGGATGTCGCTTTTATGGCCCGCCCCGAGTCGGCGAAGTTCGAGTTTGCGGAAGTCAGGACAACTGTGGTGCAGCTGCTCATCAAATCCGGGCTAATTTCCCCTGAAAAGAAATAGCGATGTTCGCGGATCCGCTAAAAATTATTTTCGGCCTACCAAAAAGGATGGTGAAAGCCACCATCCGTTTTTACCAGGCTTCGATTTCGCCTGACCACGGACCACTTCGGTTTTTGTTTCCTTACGGGGTCTGCAAGTTTAAGCCAACGTGTTCTGAGTATGCCCTTGAAGCTGTGGATAAACATGGGATAACTCGTGGATTACTGTTGGCACACGGAAGACTCTGGCGATGCACGCCTTGGAGTGCGGGAGGAAACGATCCAGTACCGGAACGAAAATAATGGCCACGTTAGGCCATTATTTTGAATGTTTTTCGTTTTGCGGTATGTCCTTTTAGGAGGATGATTTGTGACTTCGGCACGTTGAAATGCTCGGCGAGTATATCCACAACGTCTTTATTCGCCTTCCCTTTTTCTGGGGCAGCAGTAGTTTTTATAGTGATGATCCCTTCTTTGTTTATAGATAAACCACGTGTCCTTGCTCCAGATTTTACTGTGACAGCGATTTGCATAAGGTAATCCTCCCCCAACCCCCTCCTTTGCTAAAGCAAAGGAGGGGGAGTGTAAAAGCGTAACTCCCCCTCCCCGCCCTGCGGGGAGGGGGTTGGGGGAGAGGCATGTTATCCACGAAGACGTTTCAGGAGCGCAATGTCCGGCTTCACGCCTTCCGGATCGGTTTCAAGAATCAAATTCACTTTCGCGAACGCTTTTGATTTCATGATCGCTTGAAAACCTCCTTTGCCGATGAACCCCTTCCCGAGATGTTCGTGACGATCGCACTTCCCACCGAGTTCGATTTTTGAATCGTTGCAGTGCGACATTTCTAAGTATTTGAGACCGATGGTTTTATCGAAATTTTTCATCGTTGCAGCGACCGCGGTATCGTCACGAAGATCGTATCCAGAAGCAAATGCATGCGCGGTGTCGAAACATACACCGACTCGCTCATCGTCCACACCATCAAGAATCGCACGAACTTCTTCGAACCGATCACCGACTACCATTCCTGCACCCGCCGAAATTTCAACGAGTAACCGCGCGGAGCCTTTGTAGCCTTTTAGAATCTGTTTCATCCCTTTGATGACGAGCGCCATTCCTTTTTCTTCACCGACACCACTTGCGCTGCCGGGGTGAAACATCACCGCTCGTGCACCAAGAATGCTCGCGCGTTCAATTTCACCACGAACGATCTCGATGGTTGAGTTGCGGATGCGCTCTTCGGCGGACGCGAGGTTGATCACGTACGGTGCATGGACGTAGCAAAATTCGAAGTTGTGCTTTTCGCAAGTATCACGAAACAATTTCGCTGCCTCCGGAGCGATCGGATTCACTCGTCCGCCTTGCGGAGGACGTGAAAAAAATTGAAAACATTCCAGTCCGAGCGCCGCGGCGTTTTCTGGAGCGTGATGAAGTCCGCCGGCAGCGGAGACGTGTGCGCCTATGAGCATATCGGAGTGAGAAAGTTAGAAAGTGAGAGAGTACGAAAAGCGGTAGAGCAACGGTCACTCCACCACTTTACCACTCAATCATTTTTTCTCCACGATCGACTGTCGGAGCAACGCGATCACCTTTCGATTGCGGAGCGTAGTACGCAGATAGTCCTGATACTCTTCTCCGCGAATTTCTGTTTGCATCTCCGCACTGTCCTTGTATTGGTTCAGCAATTTTTGTACCTCCTCGAGCAACTCTGCGTCGCTCGCCTCGATTTTTTCTTGCTCGGCGATTTCGCGGATCAGAATCGCGGTTTTTACGCGCTTCGTCGCTTGCATTGAAAATTCAAGCTTCAACTGATCGACGGTTTTGCCGATATTTTTCAGGTAGTCAGCGAAATCGACGTTGCGTGACGAGAGACCATCTTTCAACTCAGTGAGCATGCGTTCGATTTCATCATTTAGCACTGCATCAGGGACGTCACCAAACTTAGATTTCTCGGTGAGTTGTTCAAGCAGCTCCAGCTCCGCACGCTGATGTTCTTTTGTCTTCGCCTCCTCTTCCATGTTTTGGCGCAAGAGCTCACGAAGTTTCGCGACGCTTTCCTGACCAAGGGTTTTTGCAAACTCGTCATTCATCTCCGGATGTGGGAGCTCGTAAATTTCTTTCACGGTCACGGCAAAATCAACGTCTTTGCCCGCGAGATCTTTTTTATAGTGATCCTTCGGAAACGTGATCGTAAAAGATTTTTTGTCTCCCTCTTTGAGACCAATCACCTGCTCCTTCACGCCGGGGATGTAATACTCCTCATCGAGATAGATGCTATGGCTGCGCGCCTGGCCTCCCTCGAGCGCCACGCCGGCCTGCGTGAGGTCCATGTCGACCACGACCTTGTCGCCCTGCCGAACCCCGCGCGTCGCGCGAACCTCTTTGGTGCGCATTTTGCGGATGTCGTTCAGCGCACTCTCGATGTGTTTGTCTTCAACTTTCGGTACCTTCGCATCGACTTTGATTTTTCGAAAATCCGCGAGCGATTCGACATGCGGGATCACCGCAACGGTCGCAGTAAATGCAATGTCATTTCCCGGCGCAAGTTTGGTGACGCTGATCTCCGGCTGACCGTAGGTGTGGAGATGTCCCTCAAGCACCGCCTTCACGTAGGTGCGGCGAACGACATCAGGGAGCGCATGTTCATAGATCGCCATCTCGCCGAAGCGATTTTTGACGACATCATACGACGCCTTGCCTGGGCGAAAACCCTGAATCGGCTTCTCTTCAGAAATATGTTTCGCGGCGTTTTCGAGATCAGTCGCAAAATCCGCAAGAGGCACCTCAACGCTGATTTCGACCATTCCTTTTGGAAGTTTTTTGGTGGTATATGGCATAGCAATGCGAACAATTAACCTCGCAACGCTAGCTTAAAAGTGCGTGGATGTCAAACGGTGCCGGCTATTTTCATAAGAGCCTCAAAAATGTCTGGGGCAGTACCAAGAACCAATCGATCAATACGTTTCGTTTCAGGGTTGAAATGCGTACCGTTCATTTTTCCGCCAGCCTTGTCGACGATAAATGCCATAGCAGCGATGTCGATAACTTGCGCGTCAACGACGATTGAGCCCGCGAATTCGCCCGTGAATAAACCGAGATTAGTGCGAAACCAGGTCGGGCTTCGGTCGTAGTCACGGCGCTGATGTATTATGTCAAAGCCAGCTTTTTTAAGATTCGGCTCGATAGTCAGGTCGTTGTCTGGATCGATATTGATGAATTTATCTCGCGTGATGGCGGAGTATGGCAGTAGCGGAGCGTGTAGTGTCACATCCTCCGCAGTTGTTGTGAACGCGCCGTCACTTTCTGTTGCAAGATAAAAACGTTTTTTACGAGGGAGATAGATGAGAGCTCCAACGATACGATTTTGTGTGCAAATGGTAAGTATTGTTGAGAAGAACGGCAAACCATCCTTGAAATATAACGTGCCATCGATCGGATCGAGCGTGAGTAGATATGGCGCTTCTTTTGGAAAATAATTCGACACGCGATCGCGCTCGTACTCTTCACCGTAGAACGCCGCGTCTTCAAATGTCGTAAGAAAGATCGTGCCGAGATATGTCTCGATGATGATGTCAGCGTCGGTGAGTGCTTCGGTGAACTGATCACCGGCCTTGGAGTCGTTATTTTGCGCGCCATTTTTAATGATGTCATCCTGCACGCGACAGGCGAGGCGACCGGCAACAACAAAGTGAGGGAGCAGCTCGCGAATGGCGGCGAGTACGCCTTTTTCGGAGATTTTCATACGCCGCAATCTTCTCACGGAAACGTAAAAAAAGAAAAAGCCCCAGCACTAGTCGGTGCGGGGCGCAGCCCCTCTCGGTTTTTCGGCGGTCACTAGCGCACGTTGCCGTTCAGAGCGACAAAATACACGATCGGGTTTTTCCAGAGTTTGATGGAGAGTTCTTCCTCGCCTCCTTCAGGAACACCAACTATGTGGGTGCCAGAGGGGAGACACCTGAGAAGAGTGAGTCCGTTGGTAGTTAGGAAATCGTTGATTTTTCTCTTGGATGTTCTTCGCTGGAAGCGGATGACCAAACACCCCAAGACATACGCGGTACCACCTTTCGATATTCCTATCTTTTTATCGCTCGACTCCATTCGACGACCTCCAGGCAAGAGTGTATGTATCTTGAATAGTAGAGTCAAGAATGAGTACAACAAAAAACCGCCCTTCTAAAGGCGGTTTTTTTGTGTCTACTGCGTGCTACGCCATCAAAGCAACAACGAGCAGCGCGACGATGTTGAGGATTTTGATCATGGGGTTGATCGCCGGACCCGCGGT
>SXGR01179380.1_pt1 | contig 34205 bp, 28 predicted proteins | sample 3174711 | NCBI WGS metagenome assembly SXGR01 (sample SAMN11356860, study PRJNA531348) | freshwater metagenome | isolation source: freshwater sample F1-60 | place: China: Fuxian Lake, Yuxi | collected 2017-12-25 | reverse complement strand
GCCTCGCGGACGCGGCCCGGCGCAGTCCCGCCCGGTGTGCTGCGCGCAGCCACGGCAGAGTCCACGGTCACGGCCATGACATCGCGTCCGAACTTCGGCGAAGCTGCCTGATAGTCCCTGAGCGAAAGCTCGCCAAAGCCTTTGCCGGCGGCCTTAGCGCGCTTCGAAAGCTCCTGCACGATGACGTACGCCTCGCGGAAGGGCACGCCCTTGCCCACAAGGTAGTCGGCGATGTCCGTGGCGAGTACGTATGACTTCTCCGCTGCCGCCCGCATACGTACCAGGTCGAACTGTGCGCCGCGAACCATGCCCTCGGCCGCCTCCAGCGACGCTAGGACCGTGTCCGCGGCGTCGAACAGGCCTTCCTTGTCCTCCTGCATATCGCGGTTGTATGTGAGCGGCAGCCCCTTCTGGACCGTGAGCAGCCCGACCAGGTCGCCGAACACGCGCCCGGTCTTGCCGCGTGCCATCTCTGCGAAATCGGGGTTGCGTTTCTGAGGCATGATCGACGAGCCAGTCGTATACGCGTCTGTCAGGCGCACGAAGCCGAACTCCTCCGACGACCACAGAACTAGCTCTTCGCCCAGCCGCGACATGTGCATCTGGCACACGGACGCGGCGAATACGAAATCGAGTACGAAATCGCGGTCGGACACAGCGTCCATAGAGTTCCCGCTTATTCGCGAGAAACCCAGCTCTTTCGCCACCGACTCGCGGTCAAGAGGGTAGGGCAGACCTGCCATTGCGCCAGAGCCGAGCGGCATGACATCGGCGGCGGTGCGAGCGGCAGCGAACCTTGCGATATCGCGCTCGAACATCTCGAAGTAGGCCAGCATATGGTGGCCGAGCGTCACTGGCTGACCGCGCTGGAGGTGTGTGTACCCTGGCAGGACAGCTTCGATATTCAGCGCCCCGCGTGACCCCTTCCCGTCGATGGTGGAGGGCTGGGGAGAGGGTGAAAGGTTAACCGCGGCGCGCCCGGCCACCCCGTCTGCCACATCCACGAACGCCCGCTGCAGCCTGCGCAGCCGCGCAATCGCCTCCGCCGCCTGTTTCTTCGTCCACAACCGAGTGTCCGTCGCCACCTGGTCGTTCCTCGAACGCGCCGTGTGCAGCCGTCCCGCCGCGTCGCCGATTACCTCGTACAGGCGCGACTCTATGTTCATGTGGATGTCTTCAAGTTCCGGCTTCCACTTGAACGTGCCCGACTCTATCTCGCGCTCTATCTGCGCCAGCCCCTTGACGATCTTCGCGGCGTCGGCCTTCGTGACGATGCCCTGCCGCGCCAGCATTCGTACGTGCGCCGTGGACCCGGCGATGTCCTCCTTGTAGAGCCGCCGGTCGTAGTGCAGCGACATCGTGAACTGCGACGCCAGGTCTGAGCCGCGGGGTGCGGAGGCAAAGTCCTGTGTCTGGGCTGGGTTCTTCTTCTTCGCTGCTGCCAAAGCTCAACCTACCCCATCTTCACTGTGCGGCCGGTTTCGCTCGACTCCCGCACGGCATCCAGCACTTCCTGGCAGCGCAGGGCGTCGGTGAAGTTCGGAGCAGGCGATGTGCCGGTGTCGATGCCGCGTGAGAAGTCACGCACGAGCAGCCGGAACGCCATCAGCCGCGGGTCCCTCGCGTCCTTTAAAGGCATGTACTTTTCCGGTGTCTTCAAGGGCTGCAGCGGTGACGCTCCCTTGCTGCCCAGCACTACGCCGTCCTCCATAGGGTTCGGCCCCGGCTGCTCGGCGAAGAGCGTCCCGCCGCTGCCCATAACGGCGATGCGCGCACCGCGCGTGGGCGTCACGACGAACGACGCGGTCATGGTTGCGAAGCCGCCGTTCTTGAACCCCAGCGTGAACTGGAACGTGTCGTCCGTCTCTGACTTCACAGGCTTGCCTGTCGCGGTGTCGACCATGTCCGCCCCGTACGTCACGACGCGGCCCGAGACGGTCGCGACGTCGCCGAACCAGAAGCGCAGGCCGTCTATGTAGTGCGACCCCAGCGCGCCGAGAAGCCCGCCGCCCTCCGACTTCTTTGCGTTCCATGTGAACGGCCTAGGGGTCGGCGATATGTAGCGGTCCATGAACAGTTCGAGCGTGCAGAGCTGGAACCTGCCGACATAGCCCTCGCCGAGCAGCTGCTTGATGTAGGCGCGCTGCGGAGTGTGGCGGAACTCGTGCGCCACCATCGCGGTCTTGTGCGCCTTCTCGGCCGCATCTCGCATCTCGGCTGCCTGCTTCGCGTTCACTGCGAAAGGCTTCTCACAGAGTACGTGCTTGCCGGCCTTGATAGCCGCCAGCGATAGCTCGTGGTGCGGGCCGGGCGGGGTGGTAATCGCGACGGCGTCGAGGTCTTTGCGGGCGATCAGGTCGTGTGCGTCCGTGTGCCAGTTTGGGATGCCACCCGCCTTCGCCGCCGCCTTGACCTTCTCCTCGTTGCGGCTGCATATAGCGACGACGTCCCAACCTTCCGACTGGAATCCTGGGACATGGACCGCCGTCCCAAACCCGATGCCTATGATTCCGACCCGCTTATTCGCCATGTGATCTCCTGATGGTGTCGCCTGTCATTCTGGGCCGTGTCCCAGAATCTGAAACTAGTCTAGGAGATGTCATCCTGAACTCGTTTCAGGATCCGTGTTGTTGTTCGCCGGATGCGTCTTTGGATTAGCGACGACTCAAACCGAATGAGTCACGATTCTAAGGCTAGTTCCGCGTGCCCGAAACCGAACAGCGCGAGCTTACAACAGACCCAGAAGACGCGAACTCGCCATCTAGCCATCCCAGTTGTCAACAATAGCCCGCGTACACTTTCGATTTGCCCGCGCATGTTGGGTTCAGAACGAACGGGTCTCTGAGGGCTAACGAGTGCTCAACATTGACAAACGCGGCGGTCGACGAATCAATCAGCCGCATGAGATTGTCGGTTATCTCAATCCTGCACCCATTCTCATGTAGCGTCTCTCGGCTGACGATAAACGTACTCAAGACCTCTGATCTGGCTACATTGACGACCACAAAGTCGTCGTCACGATTGTTGGCTGAAGGGAGCCACAACTCAGCCTCGGGGAGTATTGTTTGATGGCCGCTCTGTGCCAACATGGTCAGGTCTTTTTCGCGAAATTAGATCGCAGAGATTTCCAAGGGGTCGGTGGTTGCATCCTTGATTCTGATCGACCCGGGTTCATCGGGCGAACACGCCGCAATGATGGCCCAAGCCGTCAGTAGTCCCAGCACTACGGCTACGTGTCTGGGACGATACCGCATCAGGACCCAGTCGTTGACGAACCGGCGCATTCCGACACCTCCCGTCTGACATCATCCGTGTCCGCTACATACGCCGCCGGGCCCCGTTCAGTTCCCACCCTTCATGAAGTCAGCCACGCGCTCGCCGATCATGATGGCGGTCGCATTCGTAGTCGCACGCACGCAGTCGGGCATCACAGAGCAGTCGGCCACGCGCAGTCCGTCGATGCCGCGCACGCGCAAGTGCTGGTCCACAACAGCCATCGGGTCCAAATCCGGCCCCATCTTCGCGGTGCACGAGATGTGCTGCATGGTTTGCACGCGCCTGAGCATCCACTCATCGAGCGCGCTGTCCGAGGCCAGTTCGACGGGCGTCGGGTCTTTCAGGTCGCCCAGGATGCCTCTGAACGACGGGTGCTCGCCGAGGCGCGCGTTCAGCCGCACGCCCTCTCGCAGCCGCCTCACGTCGTCAGGGTGGTCGAGCAGGTTGTAGTCGAGTTCTGGTTGTTCGTGAGGGTCGAGCGACTTCAGCCGTATGCTCCCCGCCGACTTAGCAAGCTCGATTGCCGCCGTTATCAGGAAGATGCGCGTGGGCGACCACCAGCGCATGACTGACATCATGTCGTTGCGCAGCGGCGAACCGGGCGAGGTGTAACGGAGAGCGACCTTCTGTGGCCCGGCCTTGACGTCGGGCATCGGGAAGTCGTCCTTCGCGTTGTAGACCACGTGGACAGTCGGGTGGTCGCGCAGGTTCTGGCCGACGCCGGGCAGGTCCGCGACCACAGGGATGCCGAAGCCGCGCAGGTGACCTGCGGGGCCTATGCCCGACAGCATGAGCAGTTGTGGCGAACCGATCGGCCCGCTGCTGAGCAGGATTTCCTTTGCATAGACACGGAAGACCTGCCCGCGCTCGACGGTAGACTCGTCTCCGCGCCGGGGCGTCAGGTGCGGCGGCGGGACCGTCGAGCCGTCGGGCTCGATGCCACGACCTTGTCTTTGATCGGAGTCCTGCGTTGATGATGACGAGCTAGTTGCGTCGGCCAGCGCCGACTTCGGCCCCCACCTGTGGTACGGCGACTCCACCTCGACGCCAATGGCACGTGGCTTGCCCTTGCTGTCGGACTTCTCGAACAGGATGCGCCTCGCGAGGCAGTTGCCGCGGATGGTGAGGTTCAGGCGGTGGCGCGCGGGCCCGAGGTAACCGAGCGCAGTCGACCACCTGATGCCGTCCGGGTTGTTCAGGGGCAGCGGACCGACTCCAGACGAGCCGGGGTCGTTGTGGTCGGGTGAATCCCCGAACCCGGCTGCGCGGCAGGCGGCGACAAACGCCTTCTGGTCGGGCATGAGTTCGGTGGGCCGGAAGCGCCGGACGAGTATCGGGCCGTCGGAGCCGTGGAAGTCGCCGCCCGGGTAGTCGAGGTCCTTTTCCAGCTTGCGGTAGTAGGGGAGCACCGACTTCCATGACCACTCTCTGTTACCCATCGCTGCCCACTGATCAAAGTCTTCGGGTATGCCTCGCAGAAACACCTGGCCGTTGATGGCGCTCGTGCCGCCTACGACGTAGCCACGCGGCACAGGCATGTTGAGGTTGAGGCGGGTCGCCCGCGCGTGCATCTGCCAGTCGTGGCGTCCACCGACAACGTTGTCGGCGCCCGTGGCGTGGCCCTGCTTAATGTCTGTCGGCAGGTGCTCGAAGTCGGGGTAGTCCGGGCCGGCGTCCAGAAGAAGGACTGCCCGCCGTGGGTCTTGGCTTAGGCGGGCGGCGGCAGTAGCCCCGGCAGAACCTGCGCCGATCACGATCACATCGTATTGCGACATATCACGTGCCTGAGTCCCAACGTTCTATTTGAATGCGCGAGCCTCCCCTCTCCCAGCGGGAGAGGGTCAGGGTGAGGGAGAAGTTTCCGTCAATGTTTCCCGGCAGAGTGAAGGAGAAGTCTCCAAGCCTACCGGTGCAGTCGGCGCATGTTACGCCAGACGCGAGCGCGATATCTCGACGCCCACCCAGTCTGCGCCACGGACTGCGCCCGGCTTGCGCAGGCTGACGTCGACGCGCTCGACCAGTTTTTCTTGCAGGCATATCTGTGCGACACGCTCAGCCAGGGCTTCTACCAGGCCGAAGCTAGAAGCCTCGACTGCCTCTCGGACGTTCTTCGAGACGGTCCTGTAGTTGACGGTGTGTTCAATGTGGTCGCTCTTGCCCGCGCGACGCAGGTCGGCGAACAGGGAGATGTCAATCTGCACTTCCTGTTTGACGAGGCGCTCCCACGCATTGATGCCGACCACGCAGTAGACGCGCAGCCCGGAGATCAGGACGCGGTCAAGCGGTCCTGAGGTGGTCATTTTGAACCGTCGTCATCGTCGGCGTCCGGCCCGCCGTCGACAAGAGACATCTGCTCGGCGAATTGGGTCTGCAGCCGGGTTATCTTGAGTTCGGCTGCCGAGAGCAGCTCACTGCAACGCCGCGCAAGCCTCATGCCCTCTTCGTACAGGCGGGTAGCTTCATCGAGCGTTAGCTGGCCGACCTCCAGCCTGCGTACCGTCTCTTCCAGTCGCGTGAAGGCCTGCTCAAACGTCTCACCGCGGTCGTTGGCCGCTGGTTCGGCGGCGTCAGCGCGGGCAGTTTTTCTATTTGATCGTTCTGGCATATGCCTCTAACAACAGGGCGACTGGATAGTGTTTCGAAGTCCCCTCTCCCAGCGGGCGAGGGTCAGGGTGAGGGAGAAGACCGGATTCGAACCGCTACGATCCGGCGGCCCATTGTAGGCTAAGTGTCCGACACCGCTTTCGTCTCCGCCTCGATCACACCTCTTGCGAGCATGATCGTCAGGGCATCGCCCGGGCCTGCCTGGGCGGAAGATGCCAGCACCGGGCCGTCTTTGAGCCTGACTACCGCGTAGCCGCGCTGTAGGATCTGTGTCGGCCCGAGCGCGGCTAGCGTGGCCTCCAAAGTAGCCAGCTTCGCCTTGCGCGAATCCAGCACGCGGCTCGCGGCCAGCGTAGCCGACCGCAGGAGCCGTTCGATGTCCCGGCGTGGCTCGGCCAGCTCCGGCGCACGGCCTGTCAGTCGGTCCACAGCCTGCTCCAGCCCCATCCGTGCCTCGCGCACCTGGCTGTTGAGGGCGTCGGTCAGGTCGCGCGCCATCGTCGTAACGTCGCGGGCAAGCTCTGAGCGGTCAGGCGCGACAAGTTCCGCCGCAGCGGACGGCGTAGGCGCACGCACGTCGGCCACGAAATCGGCGATGGTGAAGTCGGTCTCGTGCCCCACTGCGCTAACGACAGGAATGCGCGCCGCGAAGATCGCCCGCGCTACCGCCTCGTCGTTGAACGGCCACAGGTCTTCGAGCGAACCGCCCCCGCGCGCTAGTATGACGACGTCGAGGTCGAGTGAGGCGTTCACGTTCGCGAAGGCGGTGACGATACCAGCGACCGCCGCTTCGCCTTGCACCGGCGTGGCAACGACAGCGACCTCGGCGAGCGGGTAACGCCTGCCGAGTATGTTGATGATGTCTTGTATGACCGCGCCTGTCGGGGAGGTAATCACGGCGATGCGCTTCGGAAACCGCGGCAACGGCCGTTTGCGTGCTGGGTCGAATAACCCTTCAGCTTCGAGGCGACGCTTTAGCTCTTCAAATGCCGCCTGCAGCGCACCGAGCCCGACCGGTCTGACAGACGACACATACAACTGCAGTTCGCCGCGGGCCGGGTAGATCGAAATGCGCCCGTGCGCCTGTACCTGCGCACCATCTGAGATGTAGTTGGCGCCACGCCCCGGCGCAAACATCACACAACGCATGGAGGAGGTCGCGTCGCGCAGGGAGAAGTAGTGATGGCCCGACCCCGGTTTTCGGTAGCCCGAAACCTCGCCAGAAACGGTGATGTCGGACAGCACAGGATCGGCGTCGAGCGCTTCTTTTAGATACGCGTTCGCCTGCGAAACGGTGAAGACCGTTTCCGATAAGACATTCTTCATTACCGGCTCAGTTGGTTGCATGACATGTCTGACTTACAATGCCCCGTCGGGTCGACCGAAATCGCCCACATCTTAGCCGTGCCGCAGTTCCAATGTCAGTGTCACTGACCCCGCTGACTAAGGCTCAAGCCGTTTTGAAATGCGATATGCGCCTACGGCGACAGGGACCGCAATTGCTCCCAAAAGCGCACCAGCTACTGCGCCTACGACTTCGCCAATCCCAGGCGGCCCGTACCACGCGACTCCCGGTTTCACGATAACCTCCGCAAGGTGTAGGGATCCCAGCCAGGCGCCCACTGTGGCTGACGCTATGGCGGAGGCGGCCCCCCGCTGATTCAAGCAGCGCAGTACCGTTGGCACGTGGGCCTATCCACGCAGCCGCGATGCCTCCGACGAGGCCGAACGAGAAGACTGCGTTCATAGAATTGGCAATGTCACTGCCGACCCAGAACGAAGTGACGGCGACTGCCCCTGCCACCCAGACCCCGAATCCGGCCACTCCGGTCACAAACGCAACCAGCGCCAGTTTCAAGCCAAGGGCTATGAGTCTGTATTCCATGTGAGATGCGGGCTAATCAGGCCCCAAAAGGCAGGCGCGGATCCAGGGCGGACTTCAACTGTTGCCGCGGCTAGTCCTCGCGTCCGGTGTACTGGCCTGTCCGTGTGTCTACTCTGATCTTGTCGCCGATGTTTACAAAGAGGGGCACTTTGACCTTGAGGCCGGTATCAGTGACCGCGGGCTTTGTCCCACCGGACGAGGTATCGCCCTTGTATCCCGGCTCCGCCTGACCGATCGTCAGGAGGACACTCGGCGGAAGCTCGACCGCAATCGCGTCTCCTTTGTACGTGATGACGTCGATTGTTTCGCCCTCGACCAGGTAGCCCGCGTCGTCGCCGAGTTGTTCGGTGGAAATACTGAACTGATCGAATGTCGCCTTGTCCATGAACGTATATGAATCGGAGTCCCGGTAGAGGTATTGGACCTTCTTGCGCTCCGTTGGCGCGGCCGTCAGCTTCTGCGTCGCATTGAACTTCTTTTCTAGCACGCTCCCGTTTTTCAGCTGCTTCAGCTTCAGCGTCAGCGTTGGAGGCGCCTTTGGAGCTGACCTGTGGGCCCACTCGACGACCATGTACACCTCGCCGTCGATGAGTAGCGTCAGGTTCTTCCGCATATCGCCAGAACTGATAGTCAACAGGAACTCCTAAGGGGTCGCGCTGCCGGACAGCCACGTATGGAGGGAGGCGAAAATCGCCTCGCAGTCAGTTAACCATACCGTTGAAGTCTACCGCTCAGGCGGCGGACTGAAACTCAATCGGCGCGCTCAACGTAACTGGCCGTGCGGGTGTCCACCCTGATGCGCTGGCCTTCATTGACGAAGAACGGCACCTGTAGCTTCAGCCCCGTATCAGTAGTAGCTGGTTTCGTGTTGCCTGCCTGAGTATCGCCCTTAAAACTCGGCTCCGTATTCTTCACGGTAAGCACGACGGTAGTCGGGAGCTCGATAACTACAGGGTCACCCTTGTAGAACCGGACATCGCATTCGTGCCCGTCGACGAGGTAGCTGAGGGTATCGCCTGCCGTTTCAAGGTCGATCGGGAATTGTTCGTAAGTCTCCCGGTCCATGAAAATGAGGCTTTCGCCGTCCCGGTAGAGGAACTGGCATGGCCGTAGCTCCGTTGGCGCTGCGGTCAGGTCTACCTTTGCATTGAACGTCTTTTCGAGTACGCGGCCGGTCTTGATGTTCTTCAGCCGGAGGGTCATTGTAGGCGCAGCGTGCGGCGCCTTTCGGTGGCTGTACTCGACAACGCGCCATACGTCACCGTCCAGGAGGATTGTCGTGTTCCTACGGAGGTCGCCCCAACCGATAGTCATTTCCTGTCTCTTGCCCTCTTTTCGGTTTCTTACAAGTTACGGAACGCGTTTCGGCGTTTGTCGCTTAGTGCGTCGTGCCCTAGGGCTTCCGCCAATGCGCACAGCGCGCGCCTAGAATTTCATCTTGCGGGCGTTGCTCACGACGCGCGCCTTGCCACCCTCCAGCACAACCACGTCTTCTATACGAACTCCGCCCCATCCTGTGATGTAGATCCCTGGCTCGATGGTGAACATCATTCCGTCCTCGAGCTTGCCCTGGCTGTTGGGGCCTACGCCGGGGTTTTCATGTACTTCCAGCCCTACACCGTGGCCGAGGCTGTGCCCGAACGACTCCGCATATCCTGCCTCTTCGATCACTTTGCGCGAGATCGCGTCGCACTCTGCGCCCGTCATGCCCGCGCGGACAATTTCAATCGCTGCAAGTTGCGCGGCCAGCACAATGTCGTAGACCTTCTTCGACTGCGCGTCTGCTTTGCCGAGGAGCACGGTACGCGTCAGATCACTGCAATAGCCCTCAAAGCGAGCGCCCATATCGATGACGATCAGTTGCCCTTCGCGCAGGACATCACCGCCGGCACGGTGGTGGGGGCGTGCGCCGTTCGGACCAGCGCCGACTATCGTTTCGAAGGAGATGGACTCCGCGCCGCGCCTCCTGACAGCCTGTTCTATCCGCCAGGCGACTTCCGCCTCCGTAATCCCGGGCATGAGTCCATCTGAGACTTCCTCAAAAGCGCGGTCCGCTATATCTATTGCCTTCGAGACGAGGCGTACCTCCTCAGCGTCTTTTATGGCTCGCAACGCCAGCGTGAACCCCTGCGTTGGAACTAACTGTGCGTTTGGCGCAGTAGATTTGGCTTCGTCGAACGTCTGGTTCATGCGGTCGAACTGAGCCACCGTAATGTTGTCCGATTCGAAGCCTACGCGGAGCGCGCCCGCTTCAGCGCAAAGCTTTGGCATCCAGTCCAGCTTGGCGGCTGCCCTGTCTACCCTGAACCCCGGCGCCTGGAGCCCTGCCTGCTCGACGTACCGGAAATCAGTGCAGAGCACCGCTTCGTTCCGACTAACGAACAGCCAGCCTGCGGTGCCAACGAAGCCGGACAGATAGCGCCTGTTTTCGGCATTCGAAATCAGGATGGCGTCGAGTTTCTCAACTTCGAGCTTTGCGCGTAAGCGTTCAATTCGGTGAGGGAATCGAAATGCTGCCATTTGTATTTACTGGCCCTTTGGCGCGCCGACCTGTCGCCCAGAGGTTAGTGCGGAGGGCTTCGGCGGACGCGACAGGACATTATGCCATTCGCTGCGACTTACGACCCCGCACGAAGTGCTATTTCCTCGCGGAATTGGTCGGCCTGCCTATTTCATGCCACTGGCGAGGAAATCCAGCGCGAAGACGTAGCCGCGCCAGCCCAGTCCCGCTATCTGCCCCCTGGCAAACGCCGCAAACACTGAGTGCCGGCGGAACTCCTCGCGGGCATGAATGTTCGAAAGGTGTACCTCGACAAAAGGCAATTTGGTATCGAGCAGCGCATCCAGCAGCGGGTACCCGATACCCGTGAGGGCGCCCCCATTGATGATGACGCCAGCCGCACCGCTGGAATGCGCCTGGACCCAGTCGACAATCGCGCCCTCGTGGTTCGACTGAAAGCATGAGACCTCTACTCCCAGTTCGCGGGCGCGCTTCGTGAGCTCGGCCTCGATATCTGAAAGCATCTTCGACCCATATTGGCCTGGATCGCGCTTACCCAGGTTGTTGAGGTTCGGACCATTAATAACGAGGAACTTTGGCATTTGTCAGGAGGGTGGGGCTTGGCAGGGCGGAAGAACATCCAGCACTTAACTGTTCAGCCACCTGGCTAGCGTACACCGGCGGCACGATGCGCCCGCAATGTGCTGGCCACACAGATATCCCGCAGGCCGTGGAGTCACGGCGTGCCGTGCCATAACGCGAGCACGTGAGTTATCAGATCTAATCCTGCCGTGCGAGGCAGGACTGGCCTATGGCAGCGTTTCCTTGCCGGCGCTTAGGTTGCACGCCAGGATCGCAGTGCCGTAGGACGGAAACTGTATGGCTATGACACGTGTTGCTCTCGTAGAGCCATTAGCCCGACAAGCCAGAATTTGCCGTAGGTATGGGGAGCCACTACGATGACCCAAGCACAGCCCTTATCCGAGGTATTGATTGAAGTGGTACAGCAGGATGCGGCAGCCACCGTTACGGCAGACTCTGGCATGTCACCTCCGTACATAAGCTTTTTGACGTTTCTAGAAGCCCTTCACGCCCTTGCAGCCCAGGATCCCCTCGACGACATCGCCATAGCGCGAATGCGCGAATGGCACGGCGCGGCGCTTGGCGCGCAGGTGGTTGCCGCATTCAGGTTCCTGGGTCTGCTAGCCGAAGATGGCCCTACCGAACCCCTATTTCAATTTGCCAAAGCTGACGGACAACATCAGAAGGTGCTTGTGGCAGACCGCCTGCGGGCATCCTATCGGTCTCTGCCAGTTGAGCAACTGCCACAGGCTTCACTAGCCTCTCTGAGGCAATGGCTGGCGGGTGGCTACGGCCTGAGCGGAGACACGCTCCGAAAAGCGGCGGCGTTTCTCATTAACGGCCTGAAGTATGCCGGCACGCCAATATCGCTGGAGCTCGCTTCAAGCGTGAGGGCCCGGCAGCCATCCGTTCGTTTGGCAGGAAAAGGTGTCAGGTCATCTAACGGACCTACTGAAAGGGCGGATGTCGTAATGCAACGCAGGGACATGAGAGCCGCCTCGCCACAGGTCACGCCGGATACTCAGAACTCTCGACTTGTCAGGCTTGCGAGCGGGGGTACCGTGTCGGTATCGCTCGGTGTCGACCTGTTCACGCTGTCGCCCGAAGACCAGCTGTTCGTTCTGAAAGTCGTGGCTCTGGTACGGGAATACGAGCAGAGGCCAGTTGGCCCGCAGCCACCTCTGACCAGCGCTAGCTAGCGTACTTTTCTGGTTCGCGAACTGGCGCGGCGTGCTTATTCGCCCGGGGGTGCGCGGTCAGGTACACCTTGCGGGCCTGCGCGGCTGAGACGTGCGTGTATATCTGTGTCGTCGCCGGGCTCGCGTGACCGAGCAGGTCTTGCACCACCCGCAAATCGGCTCCCCCGTCTAGCAAGTGCGTCGCGAAACTGTGTCTGAGCGTATGAGTGTGGAACGATGGGTCAAGGCCCACCTCGACAGCGTATTTCTTCGCCGCTTCCTGAAAGCTTCGCACCGACAGCCGACCGCCGTACTGGTTCAGGAATAGGGCGTTGCCCGACCGGCGGCCCGCCCGATTAGGGCGTACCTCGGACAAGTACTTCGTGAGCCGGTCTACGGCCTCGCGACCTATGAGTGAAACACGCGTCTTCGAACCTTTTCCAGTCACGCGCACTTCGCGCGAACGCAGGTCTACATCTGAGATATCGAGCGACTGGGCTTCGCTGACACGCAAACCGGCGCCGTAGAGGACCTCGAGCATGGCCCGGTCTCGGATTCCAGTCGGCGTCGAAGGCGACGGCGCGGCAAGGAGCCGCTCGATGTCCGATGCCGAAGCGATGACCGGCAGTCGTTGCTCGAGTTTGGGAGCGCTTACTCTCCCGGTGTGGTCGACTGGCACGGCCCCGCTGCCGTGGAGGAACTTGTAGAACGCTCGCAGTGCAGATAGCTTGCGGGATATGCTCTGCCTCGTGTAACCGAGCTCCATCAGCCAGCCGAGGTATGCACGCAGGAAGAGCCGGTCCGCTCTGGCCAAGTCGTCCTTGCCAGACTTCGTCGTGAATACAAAGAAGGGGACCAGGTCGTTCAGGTAGTTTCGGACTGTGAGCGGCGCCAGTTGCCTGGCTGCGCGTAGGTGAGTTTCGAAGTCATGGACGGTGCCAGACCACGGAGTACCGCGGGTTGCTGCCCGCAGGCCGGGCAACGACAGTGTTGTCATACTTCCGCTCTTTGCGAACAGGGTTGACATCCGGTTGCCCGCCCTATCAGGCCCTGGCCTTCGCTGGCTCTGGTGCCGGAGCGTCCTGCTCGTCGCCCTCCCCATCGGCCTGTGCCTCGCCGGCCTGTTTGCCCACGGCCGTGTAGGTGCAAGCGGTGCACTTGATCCTGTTCCGGCCGGCCGCAACAACGAGCTTGCCGCAATCCGGGCATGGTGCCTTTTGTGGCTTCTGGCCTACGAGGAAATCGCAGTTCGGGTAACGATTGCAGCCCCAGAACGCGTTGCCGCGCTTGTTCTTCCGGCCTGCAAGTTGTCCCTCGTTGCATTTCGGGCATGTTATCCCGGTCAGTTCCTGGATCGGCCTTGCGTTCTTGCATTCCGGAAACCCAGAGCATGATAAGAACCTACCGAACCTGCCCGAGCGGATCACCATTGGCCGTTCGCACTTTTCGCACACTTCGTTTGTTGGCTCGGTCAGCGCGTCACGTGCGACACGCGGCGCGTTCTTGGCCTCGACCACTTTGCCCTTGAACGGAGCGTAGAACGCCTTCATCACCGGGACCCACTCGGCGTCACCGCTGGCAATGGCGTCGAGCCGCGACTCCATGTCCGCTGTGAACCCAAGGTCCATGATGTCCGGGAAATTGGCGACCAGGAAATCGCAGACCGCCGTGCCCAGTTTCGAAGGTCGGAACCTGTTCTTTTCACGGGTGACGTATGCCCGTGTCTCAATTGTGCCGACGATAGACGCGTACGTGCTCGGTCGGCCGATCCCTTTTTCTTCGAGAGACCGTATCAACATGGCCTCTGAAAAGCGCGCCGGGGGTTGGGTGAATTTTTGTTCGGCCTTGACTCCTACCCCGGCAAGTCCGAGGCGTTCGCCTTCATTGAGTGCGGGTAGCTCCTTGGTTTCATCGTCTTCGTCGGGCTCATCTCGGCTCTCGATGTAGAGCGTGCGGAAGCCAGGGAACTTGATGACAGACCCGGTAGCCCGGACCGTATAGCTGTGCCCGTTCACGGCTTTGGCAGTGATGTCCACAGTCGTCATATCGATAACCGCGTCCGGCAACTGGCTCGCGACCATGCGCTTCCATATCAGCTCGTATACGCGCAGCTGGTCGTGGTTCAGGTGCCGTGAGAGTGCCTCCGGAGTACGGCTTGCGGCCGTCGGGCGGATGGCTTCATGCGCTTCCTGAGCGTTGCGGCTCTTGGTCTTGTAAATACGCGGCTTGTGCGCGTATTTGGCGCCCCAGCGCGCCTTGATGTATTCGTGGGTTTCATGGAGCGCCGTCTCAGCGACGTTCGTCGAGTCTGTCCTCATGTATGTGATCAGGCCGACCGCATCGCCTTCGCCGATCTGCACGCCTTCGTACAGTTCCTGGGCGATCCGCATCGTGCGCGAGGCGCTCATCCGGAAGCTGCGCGCGGCCTCCTGCTGCAGCGTGCTCGTTGTGAACGGAGGTTGCGGCTTCTGGTGGGCCTCCCGCCGCTTGACTTCGGCTACCGAGTAGCTCGCCCCGCCAAGGTCCGCCTTGATCGTGGTCGCCCGTGCTTCGTTCGCGACTACCGGCTTGCCCTTTTCACCTTCAACTGCCTGTAGCAACGCGCGGAACCGGCGGACACGGGTGGCATCGTCAGTTGTGGATGCCTGCTTCTCTAACTCGACGCTGATGACCCAGTACTCTTCGGGCTTGAATGCCTCGATCTCACGCTCTCGGTCGACTATCAACCGGAGCGCGACTGATTGAACTCGGCCCGCCGAAAGGCCGCGCCGGACTTTTGACCACAGCACAGGGCTGAGTTCATAGCCAACTACGCGGTCAAGTATGCGGCGGGCCTGCTGCGCGTTGACCAGCTTCATGTCTATGTCGCGCGGGTGGCCGAACGCCTCCTCGATGGCTGGCTTGGTGATTTCGTGGAACACGACCCGTTTGAGGTCATGCTTCCCGCGACGGAGTTTTGCTTCCTCCACCAGATGCCAGGAAATTGCTTCGCCTTCCCTGTCCGGGTCTGTTGCCAAGTAGACAGTACTGACGCCCGACGCCGCTTCCTTGATTTCGTCTACCACGTGTTTTCTGCCGTGTACGACGTGGTAGTCCGGCTTGAATTCATTCTCTATGTCCACGCTGATCTTGTTGCGCGGCAGGTCGCGGACGTGGCCCATCGAGGCCTTGACTATGTAATTGCTGCCCAGGAACCGCCCGACCGTCTTCGCCTTTGCGGGAGATTCCACTATCACCAGGTTCTTTGCTGCCACGTGTTGCCTCTTCAGTTGCTCTCAAGTTCGGGAGCCACGACTCTTTCACGTTAACAAATCGTTGCGCGCCCAGAGAGAACTTTGCCTATGAGCGGGGATTACCAAGCCTACACGCAGGCCCTGTTCGGCGGGTGCCCGTCCGGTTTCACCGTCTGCTCTGCCGGGACGCGACGTACTGCATCGGGCCAGTCTGCCTGATCTGGCCTCGAAGCTCCAACATAGCGATTGCCGAGCTCACGGCGGAAGCGGGCAGGCCCACAGCGCGAGTCACATCGTCTACATGCATCGGAGCGCCTGAAAGCGCAGTGAGTACCGTTGATTCCACCCCATCATTAATAACACCGATGTCCAGCGTTCCAGGCCCACCGCCGTAGGTGGTGCCTCCGGCGCTCGCGCTTCCACGATCCAGCGACAGCTGTCGTCCGCTCGGTTCCCCCGGCTTCAGGACGGCGATGTTAAGCTCTTCGAGCACGTCTTCACATTCGACCACCAGCTTTGCGCCCTGCTGGATGAGCCAGCTAGGCCCGGCGCTCTTGGGCGACAGCGCGCTACCCGGCACAGCGAACACCTCGCGGTCCTGCTCCAGCGCCCATTTGACGGTGAGCATCGCGCCGCCCTCCATGTCTGATTCGACGACGAGCACGCCGAGCGCCAGACCACTGACTACACGGTTCCGCCTGGGGAAGTGCTCGGCCTTCGGCTTCGTGCCGAGCGGGTACTCGGACACGACCGCTCCAGATTCTGCGATGTTGCGAGCCAGGTCCAGGTGCTCGGGCGGGTAGATACTTTCTAACCCGCCGCCCATAACTGCGACAGTCCTGCCGCCGGCTTCAAGCGCAGCCTTGTGTGCGGTTCCGTCTATGCCCCGCGCCAGCCCGCTCATCACCGTGACGCCAGCCTTGGCGAGGTCGTACGCCAGCCGGTGCGCCATTTCTCTGCCGTACGAAGTGGGGCCTCTTGTGCCTACAACTGCGACACCCCGCCGGTCAGCTTCTGTCAGCGAGCCCTTGACATAGATCACGCTGGGAGGCGCGTAGACCTCCGCCAGGAGTACGGGGTATTCAGCTGACCTTCTGTGGATGGCACGAACGCCCGCGTCGGCAAGTCGCGTCATCTCAGCGTCTGGGTCGATCGCCGCGCGCTCGGAAACAATATCTTCGACTGTTCCAACGTCGAGTCCGGCGGCCGTCAGGCCTGCACGGCTGGCGCCCCAGGCTTCTTCCATGCTCGCAAAGCAGGCTTCCAGCTTTCCAAACCGGAGGGGACCAAGCCCCGATACCCGGTGGAGCGCCACCCAGTATTTGAGGTCGTCCATCGCGCTAACACTCCGGAGGGCAATGTTATGCGTTTTGAACGACCAGCGACCGCGGGGTGTCGTGCGGGAGCTTGGGTCGGCCGGGTCGCTGGTATCCGGTGGCCAGGCCATGACGACAGATCATTACTGTTCGTGATAACTGGCGGAGAGGGCGGTATTCGAACCCGCGATACCGGTTACCCGGTATTCACGCTTTCCAGGCGTGCCCGATCGGCCACTCCGGCACCTCTCCGTCCTAAAGCCCCATCCCGTCCGGGCCCACGCAGGTCTGCTACTGCCGCGCCCAGGCTGTCGGGCTGGTCTGGCGGAGAGGGCGGGATTCGAACCCGCGATACCGACAAGCGGTATACCAGTTTTCGAGACTGGCGCTTTCGGCCACTCAGCCACCTCTCCAGAGCCTTGTCCGAGTATAGCAACGCGCATGATGCAATAAGTAAACAGTCTGAGGACCACGCGTACTGGTCGGCGAGTATTTCCTGGTCGAGCGGACGAGATACCGCGCACGGATTCAACTGACATCCCAGAGACAAACTCGCGTACGATGGCATAGAGGGGCCCCTTTACCGAACTTCGGTATTCCGCGGGCCTGCAAACTTATGACTACTGATGTTGTAGGCGTCGTCCTCGCCGCTGGCAAAGGCACGAGGATGAGGTCCAAGACACCGAAAACTCTTCACGCCGTCTGTGGCTCACCGATGCTCTGGCATGTAGCGAAAGCGATGCGCGACGCCGGCATCGCCCGTATCGTGGCTGTTGCTTCGCCCGCTCTTCACGGCGACCCGCGTTTTGCCGAGGCTGCAGGCCCCGACGCTCACATCGCTGTCCAGAAAGAGCAACTAGGTACCGCTGACGCGCTGCTTGCCGCGATGAACGCGTCGGCAGGAGCAAAGCACGTCGCCGTCGGGGCTGGCGATATGCCCTTGGTACGCGCCGATACGGTGAGTCGCCTGGTAGCGGCGCATGTCAGCGCCAGGGCACTGGCGACCGTCCTCTACTCGTCCAGCGCGCCAGTCGCGGGAATGGGCCGCGTGAAGATGGACGGGCAGGGCGCGCCTGTCGCCGTGATAGAAGAAAATGAGGCCACGCCGGAGGAACTGGCTATCCGTAACGTCAATACGAGTTGGTATTGCTTCGACTCAGCATGGCTCTGGAGGGTGTTACCGACAATTCGTCAGCGCGGCAAACGCGAGGCGTACCTGACCGATCTCGTCGAGCTCGCCGCTCAAGACGGGCGGTCCGCCGGGGTAGAGGTTTCAGAGCCGATAGAGGCGTTAGGTGTCAATGACCGAGCGCAGTTGGCGCGAGCAGAAACGGCGATGCGAGAGCGCATCAGGTCACACTGGATGGCGGCAGGCGTTACCTTGAAGGACCCAGCCACGACCTATATCGACGCCGAAGTCGTGATAGGCGCGGACACGGTCATCTACCCAGCAGTGCATCTCCGCGGCAAGTCGATAATCGGCGTGGACTGCGAGATTGGGCCAGGCGGCATCATTACAGATTGCGTGATCGGTGACCGCAGCAAGGTGATCGCCTCGTTTTGTGACGGCGCACAAATCGGGTCGGATGTGTCGGTAGGCCCAAGCAGCCGTCTGCGCGCGGAGACGGTCGTCGAGGACGGCGCTTATATCGGCAACTTCGCCGAGGTCAAGAACAGCAGGGTCGGGCGTGGCACTCACATCGGCCACTTTAGTTACGTCGGCGATTCGACGCTTGGCAGCGACGTTAATATCGGCGCCGGCACAGTGACATGCAACTTCGATGGCGTGCGCAAGCACGAAACGCACATCGGCGATGGCGCATCTATCGGGTCTGGGACGATGCTGATTGCTCCGCGGAGGGTAGGCGCACGGGCGGGCACAGGGGCTGGCTCAGTGGTCACGCACGACATCCCTGATGGGGAGGTGCACGTAGGCAACCCCGCGCGCCCGATCAACTCACCCAAAAGCCCGCGGGACACCAAAGCCGGAAGCAGTCGATGACTTGGGGTAGCGGCATCGCCTGGATCGTCGCTGTCGCCGCGTGCGCGGTCTACTTCTTCGTCGCGGCTACGATCGCGGCGTTCGGTGACCGAGTCGCGGTTATGCGCTTCGCGAAGCGGAGTGACGCACCCGATCCCGCGGACGCGAGTCTCCCGCTGTATCTTTCGTCCAATGCATTGATCCTGGGTCGGACCTTTCTGGCAGCATCGCTCCTGACAGCCAGCCTCTCTGTTTATGCCGGACTTAACGACGTATTTAGAGGCGATTCAGATGAAGCTCTGGCACTCCTCTCCGCCGGGCTGCTCACAATAGGCGTAATAACAGCTGCGCAACTGATGGCATGGGCCTTCGCGTCATACGCGCCATCATCATCCAGAAGAATTCTCGGACCGATCGCTGGTCTGCTCAGCATGACATCGCGGTTCTCGTGGATGGCGTGGGTGGCCCGTATGTCAAGGCTTGGCGGAGGCGGGAGCGTGACTGAAGCCCCCGTAACTCCGGAGCAGGAAGTTAGCGTGGCGCTAAAAGAGAACCTCGATCTCCTTGAACACTCCGATGTCCCACTACACCGTGAGGAGCTCCGGATGATCCGCGGCATCCTGAGGATGGAGACCGCCAAAGTACGCGAGATCATGCGCCCGCGGGTGGACATTGTGGCCGCGCCGGCGAATTCCACCGTCGGAGAAGTGGCTTCGCTCATGGCTGAGACGGGCCACAGCAAGTTGCCTATATTCGAGGGCACGATCGACAACATAGTTGGTGTCGTCCATGCGCGCGATATCTTCGTCGCCCGCAAGGATGGCGGTGCAGCATCGTCCGTGGTCAAGTTGGTCGCAAGGCCGCCCGTGTTCGTCCCCGAGTCTCAGAGCCTCGAGCGGCTCCTCCGGGAGTTCCAGTCGAAGCGCACCCGGATCGCGGTCGTCGTCGACGAATACGGCGGAGTGTCCGGACTTGTCGCGGTCAACGACCTGGTCGAAGAGATTATCGGGAAGCTCGTAGATGAATTTGCCGCCGGCGAGCCGGAACTCAAACGGATATCGGAATCTGAAGTGGTTGTCGATGGGGCGGTGCCCATCGATGACATTAACGAGGTCATGGGAGCGGCGCTCGATTCCAAAGGTTCAGACACGGTTGCCGGTCTTGTATACCGTGAACTCGGGCGAGTACCCGGACAGGGAGACTCGGTGAATGTTGATGGACTGACCATCACCGTACTTGAGACATCAGGGCGGCGTGTCCGGCAGTTGAAGATCTCCCGCAAGGTCTGATTCCGAATTACGATGCGTGCGCAGGTAAACATTTACGTGCGTTCGCAGCCCTGTGAGACGCGCCGACTCCGCCATGTCACTGGCCTTCTTGCGGTAAACAGCAACTTAGGAGCGTGACTCAGGACTTAAACAAATACGCCCCGGTAGTTTCCGGGGCGTATTTGCACACATTCACCTGTTGGCGCTGAGCTTAGTCCGCCGCGATCTTGTCCACCAGGGCCAGGACACCAACCGCCTTTGATCCGTTGGTACCTGTAGCAGTGATGGTGAATGGGCTGTTCGCCACAGCGACGCTGGCTGGTCCAGCAACGATCACGCCGACTGAGAAGGCGCCGCGAGCATTGGCCTTGATTGCACCTGCGACGACTGGGTTCAACGGAGTGCCAAGACCTGAGCCGGTTGTGATAACGATTACCAATGTCTCGTCTGCCGTGAAGCCGCCGCCTACAACTTTTGCCACTGTGTTACCGGTAGCCTTTTTCTCGACGAACGTCGCGTTTCCGGTCGCGGCGTCGAAGATCATCAGGCCGGTGCTCGTCGAAGTGCCGTTGACGCCCGGTTCACCCTGTGGTCCTGTGGCGCCCTGTGGGCCTGTCGCGCCAGTTGCGCCGGCCGGGCCGGTAGCGCCCGTCGCGCCAACGTTGCCCGGGGCGCCAGGGTTGCCGGGTTCACCGGCAGCACCGGGTGCGCCCTGAGGGCCCGCGGACCCCTCACAGGCTACAACCGCTATCAGGGCCGTCATCGCGAGTACAAGGAAAAGTGCGCGTGGGCCTCTCCGAATCCAATTTGACATTTCGTTTACGCCTCCTGCGGGTCCATAGTCCCAACTTTGGTGACAGTAAGTAGTGCGCCGAGACCGTTTGCCTTTGGGAAAGACAAAGCTAAGCAGCACCTGCTGGCACGGTGGCACGCTGGGAGCCATGTTATGCGTCGTGTTTCGCGACTGTCAAGATAGATACATGCCCGCAGATGCGAGTTCCGGAGATAGGGCATCTGGCGTCATCGCTCACCGTAATAGACAGGTAATAGTGGGGCGGGGTGCGACCGTCGTGGTAGACTCTGTGGGTTATATCTATTAATAGTGCAGCGAGGGGCTGCCAGGGGGTGGCGGGCATCCATGCCCCCAGCAAAGTCGAATTCCCCATTTCCCCGTTCGGAGCTTCCCAAACATTGGCTGAGAGCACGACCAAACAGGCGATAGAATATAGCCGTAAGCACGGTACGGACACTGGCTCCACTGAGGTACAGATCGCGCTCCTCACAGACCGCATTGCAGGTCTTTCGGGACACTTCAAGCTCCACCACAACGATAATGCCGGTAGGCGAGGCCTTATCAAGATGGTGGGACAACGCAGGCGGCTGCTGCGGTACTTGCACCGCAAAGACGCGTCGAGCTATCAGGCGCTAGTAGAAAAGCTCGGACTGCGCAAGTGAACTAAACGCCCCTAATTCAGGGGCGTTTTTGGTTTCAGATTCCTCATCCTCCTCCCCGGCGGCTCAAGGCCGTCCGGTCGTTTTGGGACAACCTAGTCAGATGATTTCTAAGTTTCAGATCGAAATTGGCGGCCGTGTCCTGGAGCTCGAAACAGGACGGCTGGCCGGACAGGCCGGCGGCGCGGTGACCGTACGCTACGGCGACACGATAGTCCTCATGGCTGCCACAGCTTCTCGTCAGCCAAAACCTGGCGTGGACTTCCTGCCTCTGACAGTCGATATGGCAGAGCGCATGTACGCTGCAGGCAAGCTGCCCGGCGGGTTTTTCAAGCGAGAGGGCCGTCCTAGCACCGACGCAATCCTGATGTCGCGACTGATCGACCGACCCCTCAGGCCGTTGTTTCCGAAGGCCTTTCACAACGAAGTTCAACTGATCGGGACGATCCTGTCTGTTGACCGCGTAAACGCCCCGGAAATCCTGGGCATCATAGGCGCATCGGCCGCGCTGGCCATCTCCGACATCCCATTCAATGACCCTGTGGGCGCCTGCACGATCGGGTTCATCGATGGCGAACTCGTCGTCAACCCGACTTATGACGAGATGGAAAAGAGCCTGCTTGACCTTACGGTTGCGGGGACGGCCGACAACATCATGATGGTCGAGGCAGCCGGCAAGTTCGTCCAGGAAAGCGTCCTCGTAGACGCGCTGCAACTTGCGGAAGAAGTCAACGGTGAGATCGTGGCCCTTATTCGCGACATGCAGCAGAAGATCGGCAAGCAGAAATGGGCAGCGCCAGTCGAAGACACGTCGGCGCTCGCAGCGGCGCGGGTACACGTTGGGGACAGGGTCAAGACCGCCTACCATACCGATGGGACTAAGGCTGCCCGTCAACAACTGGTGGAAGCGATTAAGAAGGACCTGCTTGACAGCCTCGGCGAAAAGCACGACAAGAAGATGCTGGAATCTGCCCTCCATGACCTCGAAACCGAGGCAGTGCGGAGCGCCGTACTCGAGGAAGGCCGCCGCCCTGATGGCCGCAAACTAAACGAAATACGCGCACTGTCATCCGAGGTCGGCTACCTCCCGATGGTGCATGGGTCTGCGATCTTCACACGCGGAGAGACGCAGGTCCTCAACATCGTGACTTTGGGTTCGCTGGGCGACCACCAGAAGATTGACTCGATAACGCCCGAGACCAGCAAGTACTACATGCACCACTACAACTTCCCGCCCTTCTCAACAGGCGAGGTTGGCAGGTCCGGATTTACCGGACGGCGCGAAATCGGTCACGGCGCCCTTGCAGAGCGGGCCCTCCTTCCCGTCATGCCAGCACAGGACGCGTTCCCTTATACCGTCCGCGCGGTGTCGGAAGTCCTCAGTTCTAATGGCTCAACATCTATGGCCAGCGTCTGCGCCAGCACGCTGGCCCTGATGGACGCCGGAGTGCCGATAAAGGCGGCCGTCGCTGGCATCGCCATGGGCCTGATCTCAGGCCCCGGCGGTCAGATGGCTGTCCTGACGGACATCCAGGGCGCCGAGGACCACTCCGGTGATATGGACTTCAAGGTGGCAGGCACGACAGAAGGCGTGACCGCGCTCCAAATGGATATCAAGGTCAAGGGCATCACCCACAAGACCATGGAACTGGCGCTCGAACAGGCCCGAATCGCGCGGTTGCAGATACTCGACCACATGGTGAAGACCATCGCCACACCACGGGCCGATCTGAGCCCGAACGCGCCGCGCATGCTCACGCTGAAGATCCCGACCGACAAGATTGGCGCTGTCATCGGCCCCGGCGGTTCAGTGATCAGGAAGATGATCGAGGAATTCGGCGTCTCCATCGACATCGAAGACGACGGGACCGTCGTGATCGGCTCGCCGGACAAGGAAGCTGCCGAAGGCGCGAAGGCGCAGATCGAGTCTATGACTCGCGGCGTCGAAGTCGGAACCGTCTATATGGGCAAGGTGGTCCGGATAATGCCGTTTGGCGCATTCGTCCAACTTGTACCGGGCAAGGACGGCATGGTCCACATCTCTGAGATTGCAGACGAGCGAATTGCAACCGTCGAGTCAGCGTTGAAGATAGGCGACCATCTCGAAGTCATGGTCACGAACATCGACCACCTGGGCCGTGTAGACCTTTCGGCTCGGGCGGTACGCGAACTGAGACGGCGCGAAGCCGCAGAGGGCCCAGAGGCGAAAGTGAACGTTGAAGACTTCCGCGCTCGCCGATCGCCCCCGCCAGACCGTGATGGTGGCGGAGACCGCGGCGGCTTCGGCGGTCGTGGTGGCCCGCGTGGTCGGCCAGGTGGCGACCGCGGCGGGTATCGCGGAGACAGGGGCCGCGACTTCGAGCCCGAGCGACCCAGGCGAGATGATGCTGATATGGACCGCCCGCGTCATTCAGAACCCGATGATGCGCGACCGGCCCACGTAGAGCCAGTTCGGGAACCTGAACCTCGGTCGGAGAGGCATGAAGAGTTGCTCGACGGAGACGACTTGCCACCGCGGCGCGAGCCGGCCCCCCGGCGACAGGTCGGTGGCTTCCGCGGCGACCGGCCTACGCCACCGCCCCGACGCTAATCAACCATAAGAAACTGATCTGCCGCAAACCAGTTCGTTCATCAAGGTGAGCGGGCTGGTCGCGGTCAGAGTATCGTTCCGGTCTCCCCCATGTGGCGTGCATTGGTTCGTCACACGCGCCCTGTGACCGAGGCCCAATCCACCGCGCTACCCATTCACGCGCGTGTTGGCCACCTGTAACATTCGCTTCAGATAGGGGAGCGAGTAAATGGCAACGATAAAGGTCGCGGTGAACGGCGTTCTGGGCCGCATGGGTTCGACGGTGCTCGGCGCGATTTCTGGCGCCTCAGACATGACGCCTGTCGGCGGCGCTGACATTAAGGCCGCGGCCGACACTACGTCGAGGCCCGATGGCAAGGGCAACGTGGCCTTGACGAAGGACCTAGCCGCTCTGATTGCACAGACACGGCCCGACGTGGTAGTAGATTTCACGAACGGTGAGGCTGCTGCGGCGTGCATCAAAACGGCACTTAACGCCGGAGTCCGCGTCGTTTCTGGCTCAACCGGACTCTCAGCGGCGTCGCTCAAGGAAATCGAACAGATTGCCGCGGCGAGGCGCACTGGCGCGATCTCGGCCTCGAACTTCGCCCTTGGCGCCGTGCTACTCGGCCACCTCGCGGGCATCGCGTCCAAGTACTTCGACTACGCTGACCTGTTGGAAAGCCACCACGAGATGAAAATCGACTCGCCTTCGGGCACGGCCCTGTCGATCGCAAAGGCGATGGCTGAAGGCAAAGGCGGGCCATTCAAGAGTGTGGTTTCTGAGAAAGAGACGCTCGCCGGGACACGCGGAGGCACGCACGCGGGCATTAATATCCACGCCGCCCGCATGCCTGGCCGGGTAGCGAGGCACGAGGTCGTGTTCGGCGCGACGGGGCAGACTCTGACCCTGATTCACGATTCAATCAACCGTGACAGCTTCATGCCTGGTGTGTTGCTTGCGGTGAGGCATGTGATGACTCTTGACCATCTGGTCATCGGGTTGGACAACGTGCTTGGGCTCAAGGCCAAGCCGTAGCCGGCGCGTTCTTCTTGCAGCGCAGCCGGCGTCAGACATCACAGGCGGCGACATTGAATTCGGGCGTAGTTTGAGTGAGATTAGCTCCTCAACACATTCAGGCAGGTCTAGGCATGAGTCAGAAACCCCTAAGGATTGCGGTGGTAGGCGCAACCGGCGCGGTAGGAACGGTCGCGTTGAAGCTCCTGGAAGAGCGAAAGCACCCGGCGAGCCACATTGTCGCCTTGGCTTCGGCTCGCTCCGAAGGTGCTGAGCTACGGTATCTCGGCGGGAAGCTAACGGTGCGTGAGGGCAGACCGGAAATGTTCGACGGCGTAGACGTCGCATTCCTCGCCGCATCTTCGTCGGTGAGCAAGTCGCTCCAGCCAGAGATCAATAAGCGCGGCGTACTCATGATCGATAAGGGTTCAGGGTTCAGGATGCGTCCCGATGTGCCACTAGTTGTACCGGAAGTTAACGGAAGCGATATCGACTGGCACAGCGGGATCATCGCCACGCCGAACTGCACCACCACGCCTCTGGTAATGGTCGTCGACGCCCTTAGAAAGATCAGCCCCGTAACGCGCGTGACCGTCGCGTCGTATCAGGCCGTTTCAGGCAGCGGGTCCGACGCACAGGTCGAACTCACCGAGCAGTCGAGGGCCGTGCTGGACGGCAGACCGGCTGTGCCCTCGGTCTACCCGCACCAGATCGCGTTCAACGTGCTGCCGCAGGTGGACGGCTTTGAGGCGGACGGCTACACGAAGGAAGAGCACAAGATGGTCAACGAGTCGAGAAAGATCCTTCACGACCCTGACCTCGCGGTATCCGCGACATGTGTACGAGTGCCGGTTCAGGTCTCCCACAGTGAGTCTGTGCAGCTAGAGTTCGAATCCGCCATCTCGCCCAATGAAGCTCGCGAGGCGTTGGCGTCGTACAAAGGCATGTGCGTTGTGGACGATCCCGCAAAGCGCGTCTACCCTATGCCGCACGAGGCCGCTGGCAGGGATGAGGTCTTCGTCGGACGGATACGTCGGGATATCTCTCATGCGCGCGGCCTGGCCTTATGGCTGTCGTGCGACAACCTCCGTAAGGGAGCTGCGCTCAACGCTATGCAGATCCTCGACGAAGTCGTACGGCGCGGGAAGCTGAACGTGACCAGACACACAGCGGTCCGAACATAATCTCCCTGTGCCTGACATGCGCAGGGTAGTCAGAGGGCGCCACCACGCCTTCAGGAGACTCAAATGGTCGAAATAGGCAGGCTGCTTACCGCGATGGTCACGCCTTTCGACGCGACCGGCGCAGTCAACTACCCGCAGGCCCGCAAACTGGCCAGGGCTTTGCTCGACAGCGGTAGCGATGGCCTCGTCATCGGCGGGACAACCGGTGAGGCGCCCGCCATGACTGACGAAGAGCGGCTGAAGCTATTTGCTGAGGTGAAGGATGAGATCGGCAGCGACGGCGCTGTGGTTGCCGGTACGACCGATAACAACACACGTCGGTCTATAGAGATCTCGAAAGAGGCCGAAAAGCTTGGTGTAGACGCTCTCCTGTTGACCGTACCTGCCTATAACAAACCGCCCCAAGAAGGGCTCTTCCAGCACTTCAAGGCAATAAGCGAGGCGGTTCACATCCCCGGCATCCTCTACAACGTTCCGACTCGGACGGCCCTGAACATGACGCCAGAGACGACACTCAGGCTCGCAAAGATAGAGAACATCGTTGGCGTCAAGGAGGCGTCCTCAAACGCCGACCAGATCACATCGATCATTGAAGGCGCGCCGCACGGCTTCAAAGTCTGGAGCGGGAACGACAATGAAACATTCTCCGTCATGTGCACCGGCGGCTACGGGATCGTCAGCGTGGCGTCCAACATCATGGGGCTTCAGATAAAGCACATGATGGGTCTGATCCTGGAAGGCGAGATCGAAGGCGCGGCCCGGGAGCACCGGCGAATGTTGCCCATCTTCAACGCGCTTTTCTGGGTCACCAACCCGGTGCCGGTCAAGTACGCCATGAACCGCGCCGGATTTGACGTTGGCAAACCCCGGCTGCCTATGGTCGAAGCCGCGCTTGCCGACAAGAGCTTTCCCGCTAAGTTCGACGCTGTCATGGACAAGTACGTCATGGACCTGCCGACGGGCCGCAAGAATGGCAAGATGGGCAAGCACTAACGGGCCTACTTATCGCAGTCGCCCGCGTTTTGACGATGTCGCAGCACTACTGGGCGCTCTCCGCTTGTACCACAGCTTTTGAGCCCCGCGGTCAAAATCCTCAGGCCTGTCACAGCTAATCTGAAGGCAGACGCATCGGGATACCCATGTGTCGCGGTGATCCGGTCTACTAGCGGCATCAGGCGGGGACACAACCGCAATGGACGAACGGCCAGCAGTGGAATCAGTTGCAGCTGAGGTCGTCGGAAAACGGCGCTCGTTCGGCGCGAACCTGCCTATTGCGATCGCGACGATCGGCTGGGCATTTGTACTTGTTTACCTTGCCACTATTCCGAGGACACCCAGGATCCCGGCCGTCAGCTCGGAAATGTCGTCCGCAATCGGGCATGTGGCGACTCACGCGGTCCTTGCTGCACTCATCTACCTGCTCGCTGCCGGACGGACTTCCAGCAAGAGGCGCAGGGCCAATGCGCTACGCGCGGCGCTGATAGGTTCATTGTTCCTAGGTACATTACTTGAGTTTGTTCAGAGGGAATACACAACGAGCCGCCAGTTTGAACTGGGCGACATCGCGGACAATATCGTCGGCTCGTTGAGCGGTGGGCTGCTTGTCTTTACCCTGCATTCACTAGGAGTTACCGCCAGTCGCCTCCAGAAAGTCTTCATGGCCGGGTCGCTCGGGCTCGTTGCGCTGACTACGGCCTCGCTTGTGGCCATCGATCCTCGGCTCCCGTACGTCGGTGATCACTGGCACGCCCGCTATTCAGTCACAATCTGCGGTACTGAGGAGCCACCGATGCTCGGAACGCCCGGGGGCATTCATACGCACGGCGATGGGTTGATACATATCCATCCGCTGACATCATCAGAAGAGGGTCGCAACGCGACCCTCTCTCTGTTTTTCTCGAACAGCCGCGGTCTATTCAGCGGTACGTCGCTTACAACTCAGACCGGGAGAACGGTCTCGGACGGCGACGATTGCGGCGGTGCGGTGGGCCGCTGGCGTGTGTTGGTCAACGGCGTACAGGTCAGTAGCCCTGAGCGGTATGTGCTACGCCTTGGCGACGATATCGAATTCATATTCGGCAGCTGACTACGCGGCACGCTCAGGGTGTCAGTGCGTGTTGACCGATGGGCTCACTGGCCGACCCAACCGTCCGGCCGCCCGGCTCGGAGCCTTGGGTCATCATATGCGTGGCGTCTTGCCGGTCGTGGCGGGCACTGTCTTGGTGCACAGTAAGGCCCCATGTGCACCACAGACCCGCTGGTCGATCATGGAGTTCCGGCCTCCGCGGCCCCGACATGTCCTAGTTTGACCGTGTCTGGCGGCCAGAACCATATCGGTGTTGGGTAATCGGGAGATCTCTGATTGGCGAAATGCCGTAATAGTGCTGTCGGGATGACGGGATACAGTGGATGGATATAGGTTCATACAAACAGGCTGTTGAAAAGCAAACTTCCGGCAATTTGCCTGGGAGTGGCCTGCCAGACGAAGCGTCGGGGCTAGGTATGTCTCAGCCAAACCGAGAACGGCGCACGAAGCGCTACTCTCCTCCATCGGCAATCAGGCGACCCGATGGCTCATTCAGGTCGGCCCTGCGCAATCCGCCCAGCGGCTCCATGCGCCTTCTCCTGGTCGGCGTGTCGAACGAGATTGTTGAGCAGACGACGCTGGCGCTCCAGATGCGGTGGCCAGACTTGCGGGTCGACACGGTCCCTACGGGTGCGGCCGGTGTAGAGGCAGCGCGGCGCAAGGGGCCGGACATCATCATGCTCCAGCACACATTCAAGGACATGTCGCTGGACGACGTGATCCGGAGTTTGCGCCGTCACACTGACAAGCCAATTGTCGTCTGGGGAGTAGAAATCGGTGAAATGGAAGCCGTGCGGGCTCTTGAAACCGGCGCGGACGAATACGTCAGACCACAGGTCGGCCTGATGGAACTCGTAGCGCGGATACTGGCTTTGCTACGGCGGTCGCAATTGTTCCCTTCGTCAGAAGGAGCGGCAGCCGCAGTGAGCGGCGGACTTCAGCTGGATCCAAAGACAGTCGAAGCGAGCATGGACGGCAGGTCGCTCCAGTTGACGCCGACAGAATTCAAACTCCTGCTGGCGCTAATGCGGAACCGAGGCTCGGTAGTTTCCAGACGGTACCTGGAGCAGAACATCTGGGACAACCGCAGTGATTCCCAATCGCTGCTTAAGAAGTACGTACAACGACTACGCGGCAAGCTCGGGGATAACCCGGTGACGCCGCGGTGGATATCCAATGTTCCGGGGGTTGGCTATAGGTTTGTCGGGCCCCCGGAGCCCGAGGCAAACGGCAAAGGCAAAGGACCGGACAAGCCCGTAGAGATAGCTGCTACCGGAGCATAGTGAGGCGCATACCCATGCCCGTGGTTCGCATGGACGTACAATAGTCGAGATCGAGAGTCACCATAATTCACCGTTTGCGACCGTAATGTCACCGGTGGTTCACCCAGAAGTTAACGCATCGTTCACCCACAGGCTTGACGCCGCTGACAGGTTGAATTGTCGGACCGCCATCCACGGCTCAGTTGAAACGCAGGAAATGGAATGAACTGGTTCATAGCCAAGAGCAAGCCGAGAAAAGAGCAGTACCTGATCTCAGGCCTGTCGCGGCTGGGCATAGAAACGTTCTATCCATACATCCGGCAGCCAGGCAAGCAGGGTAAATCAGAGCCGCTCTTTTCAACGTATGTGTTCTGCCGGTTCGACGAGTCCGACTCCAGGTGGCAGACCGTACGGTGGGCCCAGGGCCTGAGTTACTTTCTTACGTCCGGAGGGCGGGTGTCACCCGTTTCTGACTCACTTGTCAATGTCATACGAGACCGGACCAGCGACTGGAACGAAGGCACCTATCAAAAAATGTTCGTCCCGGGTGAACGCGTAGTGGTCGCCAGCGGACCGTTTGCGGGCCTGGACGCGATATTCAAGTCATACATCCCGGCGAGACGGCGTTGCGAAGTGCTCCTACAAGTCGTAGGCGCGGCAACGCCCGTCGAACTGCCGCAGGCGAGCATCGTTGAAGCCGGGACGGGGTGGAAGACCAGGCTGGCCTACGAGCCAGCGACCTGAAGTTGCGCACGGGTGTGCCCCATAGAGACCGGTTCTCGAGGGCGCACGTAGCGGAATTGAACAGTGCTAGACACGGCAGCCACCGTTTCAAATGCACCAGACAAATTGCCAGGCACTTCCCGGACGGCGGTAGCGTGCCCAATTTCGGCGTCATCGTACTCGGTATTGACAGCAAGTGCACAGCTAAGTGACAGGTTGACCGGACTCTCGACGATCGAATCAACTGGAGTGAATGCAATATGTGCGGGATAGTCGGTTATGTCGGCGGCAAGGAAGCCCTGCCCATACTGCTGAATTCGCTGGAACGGGTCACCTATCGCGGCTACGACTCCTTTGGCGTGGCAGTGCTCAATGGCAAGAGCATTGAAGTCTTCAAACGAGTTGGGGCTGTCGACTCGGCGAAGGATTCGATTCTCTTCAAAGGCTCGGCGGGGATCGGCCACACTCGTTGGGCGACAGTTGGTGGCGTTACAGAACGCAATGCCCACCCGCACTTCGACTGTTCGGGACAGATCGCCCTCGTCCACAACGGAGACATCGACAACTACCTTGAGATAAAAAAGCGTCTGGTCACCGACGGTCACAAGTTTGTTTCGGATACCGACAGCGAAGTCATCGCCCACCTGATCGAATCGCATATGGCCGGGAAGGGATCCCTCGTAGAGGCGGTGTGCGCGGCTACTGAAGAGCTCGAAGGGTCGTTCGCATTGGTCGTGCTCGAACAGAAGACCAGAAGGATGGCTGTGGCACGGCGTGACAGCCCGGTTGTGATTGGCATCGGAGATGGCGAGACATTTGTTGCCTCAGACGCGCCAGCTATCCTGCCTTACACGCACAGCATGATCTATCCGGAGGACGGTGACATTGCACTGATTACCACCGCCGGCGTTGACTTCTGGCACAAGGGCACACGTGTGAAGAGGCTTGTGCGCAAGATAGATTGGGACGCCTCGCAAATAGAAAAGGGCGGCTATGAGCACTTCATGCTCAAGGAAATCTATGAGCAGCCGCACGCCATCCGGGACACGATCAGCTCGTTTCCGACAGGTCTGCCCGATCTGCCCGTCGTAAATCCCGACTACCTCGTCTTCACGGCAAACGGGACCTCGTACCACGCTTGCCTCGTTGGCGAATACATGCTGAATGGCCAGGCTCCATTTGGCGTATCGACCGTCATCGCCTCTGAAATGGGCGCCCCGCCGTTCCCCGCGAAGAACGGACTTGCGGTCGCGGTTTCACAGTCTGGTGAGACAGCCGACACTATCTCTGCATTGAAGCGATTGGTGTCCGCCGGGTTCAAGACCCTAGCCGTAACAAATGTTCGGCACAGCAGCATCGCTCGGTTGGCCGATTCGGTCCTCTACACGTCGGCCGGACCGGAAGTTGCCGTCGCGGCGACGAAAACATTCACCACTCAGATAGTCGTCATGGCGCTTCTGACAGCAAAGTTATTGAGCGGTACGCCGCGCGGACGAGAACTGAGCGAGGGGCTAAGACATCTGCCGACCAGAGTCCAACAGACACTGGAACGGTCAAAGGAAATTGAGAAGATGGGGGCGGCGCTGTCAAAGTACGAACACATGTTTGTGATCGGAAAGGGCCAGACCCTGTCGGTAACTCTGGAGGCTGCGCTCAAGATTAAAGAGGTGGCTTACCTGCACGCCGAGGGCGTACCCGCAGGTGAACTCAAGCACGGGCCGTTCGCGCTCCTCGATGAAAAGACGCCGGTGTTAGCGCTCGTGGCCGATGATGAGAACAAGACGCGCATGCTGACGGCGCTACGCGAAATAAAGGCTAGGAACGCGCCGGTCTTTGTGATGACTGATGCCCCTGCGTCCGAGGTCGAAGGACTCGCAGCACACGTAGTCGTACTTCCGAAGGCCGAGGCTGGTATGGGAACCGTCGTGTTCACTGTCGCTTCCCAGTTGCTCGCTTACCATTGCGCAGCCGCCAGAGGCCTGTCGATAGACCGGCCGCGCAACCTGGCGAAAAGCGTCACCGTACCCTGAAGCGCCGCATGGAGTCGGGCCGTCGTAAATCGGCGCGCATTCTCCGTGTCGGTCTATGTCGTCCGTCAAGGGCGGACATGAAGGACGTGCCTTGATGAAACTAGGGGTGATAGGAACAGGCTACGTTGGCCTTGTGACGGCTGCTGGATTCGCCTCACGGGGCCACCACGTCACCTGTGTAGACATAGACAGTGCCAAGATCGCCTCCCTCCGGGTTGGCAAGGTGCCGTGGCATGAGCCAGGCCTGGGCGACCTCGTGGTCGAGGCCGTGCGCGCCGGATTATTGGAGTTCACTACCGATCCTTCCCGCGCTGCCAGGGGCACAGACCTGATATTTGTCGCTGTCGGTACGCCGCCCCGTGAAGACGGCTCAGCGAATACCGATGCGATCTTCAGCGCGGCGCGCAGTCTTGTTAGGGGCCTCGCCGGTCCGGTCACAGTTGTGGTGCGGAGCACGGTTCCTGTAGGCACTTCACAGGCTGTTAGAGCCGAGATCAAATCCGAATTAGGCTTCGATTGTCCCGTCCTCAGCAACCCGGAATTTCTGAGGGAAGGCATTGCGGTCGAAGATTTCCTGAAACCGAACCGGGTTGTCATAGGGGCTGACGGTGACGGCGAGGAGGTAAAGCTCCGGGAGCTGTACAGGTCAGTGGCTACTCCGGAACGGATAGTCGTCATGGACACCCGCAGCGCAGAGCTAAGCAAATACGCTTGCAATACGTTTCTGGCCACGAAGATCTCATTCATCAACCAGGTCGCTGACCTCTGTGATGCCCTCGGCGCTGACATAGAGCACGTGCGAAAAGTCATGGGGATGGACCCGCGAATCGGAAGCGGGCAGTTGAAACCGGGCCTTGGCTACGGAGGCAGCTGTCTTCCGAAAGACACACAGGCCATGCTTGATATGGGCAAGAAGGTCGGCATCCCACTCCCGCTTATTGCCGCCGCGAATGCCGTGAATTCCATGCGTCCGGAACGCCTCATTTCAGCGGCACTCGGGCATTTTGGTGGCTCGATAGCCGGACGTCGGATCGCCGTCTGGGGCCTGGCATTCAAACCAGGCACGGACGATCTGCGCGAGGCGCCGTCCATACCCATCATCCGGCAGCTGACCGCTTTAGGCGCCACCGTGGTGGCATATGACCCGGTAGCCATGCCGGCGACGAGGGCGCTACTGGACGGGGCCACCGAGTACGCTGGCTCCTACCTGGAATGTGCGAAAGGTGCAGACGCCGTAGTGCTCGTCACCGAATGGGACGAGTTCAAGAACTGCGACATTTCGGCTGTAAAAAGCGCGATGCGCTCACCGGTGTTCTTTGATGGGCGCAATGTTTTTGACCCAAGGATCATGGCTCGGTCGGGGTTCCGATACTACGGTGTAGGTAGAGGCCAAACCACTACTCGTGGTGGCAAGGCCAGCGCCTCCGAGATTTTGGGGGTCGCAATATGAGCGCCTGACAGGCGCCCAAAACTACATCGGACGCCGGAGCGATATGAGCACAAATAATCGCCGACCCAAAATCGTAGTTATTGGTGGTGGTAGCGGTTCATCAGTTGCGCTTCGTGGATTGAAGAAGCACGACGCAGAGCTCACTTCGGTAGTCACCACTTTCGATAGCGGCGGTAGCTCAGGCATCCTTAGGGAAGAGTTCGGGCATATGGCATTCGGCGACCTCCGGCAGTGCCTTCTGGCCCTTAGCGATGAGTCCGAATCAACCAACGCATTACGCGCGGCGCTCAACTTCAGGTTCAGACCCGAGAGCAGCCTGAACGGTCACAGCGTCGGAAACCTCCTGCTTTCCGCTCTCACGTCACTGCGCAGCGACGCAGGCGGCGCGATCGAGGAAATGTCGCGGATGTTGAACGTCACCGGCAAGGTCCACCCCGTCGCACTGGAGACCGCGGACCTCTGCGCTGAGCTCGAAGACGGGACTGTCCTGCGGGGCGAATCATCGATTGACCTGCGCGGCGCCAGGTGTTCACGAGTCCGCAGGGTCTTCCTGGACCCGCAAGTGGACGCAAACCCGAAGGCTATTGAAGCAGTGTTGGAGGCCGACG
>SXGR01066753.1_pt1 | contig 34209 bp, 28 predicted proteins | sample 3174711 | NCBI WGS metagenome assembly SXGR01 (sample SAMN11356860, study PRJNA531348) | freshwater metagenome | isolation source: freshwater sample F1-60 | place: China: Fuxian Lake, Yuxi | collected 2017-12-25 | reverse complement strand
TCTGATTGCGACTGCACCACGATGACTTGCGCGTTCGGCCTCTGTCGATTGAATGACCGCAGCTGCTGCAAGAAAACCAGCGGTAACGCAGATAAAATAGAGCACATTTGACGAGTCAAATTCTCCATTGAGAAATCCTTCAAGCCTTCGAACTGGATCGGCGGCGAAGAGCATGTCCGCTTGCGAACTTGCCAGAACAGGTGCAATTGATCGGATAGAGATCAACACCATCAACCAAGAAAAGAATGTTGCCAGATATGCGACTGCTGCGCTCGACGATATCGATCCAAAGAAAAGTCCAGATGCGAGATACATCGATCCTGCCAACAGCACACCGGCCGATGCACACAAGGCTTCACCAAGATCAGGACGCGACAAAGATTCGAGGACTGCGTATGGACCTCCCAGTCCAACTGCACAAAGCAGAATCAACGCGATTAATCCCGCGAAGTATCTCCCGCCAACGATCGACACAACGCTCGAAGGACTTGTCGCAAGCACTTCCCAAAATCCTGTGCGCCGTTCTTCTGTCGTCGGTCGAAGTGAAAGAGCTGGCGCGGTCAAGAGCATTGCCCAACCAGCCGCTGCTGCGACGGTTCTCAACTCCGCGGGCGATCCAGGAACAAGAACTGCGATACCCGTGATGACCCCAGTGACGAACGCAAAGATTGCGAGTGCGCCCCAGACAGTTGGCGTCAAAAAGAGCGCGGCGCATTCTCGTCGAGCAATTGTCAACAGATCGCCCATCATTGAGATGCTCCATCTTTCTGTTCGCGTTCACGAACAAGTCGTTGGAAAATCTCCTCCAATGCAGGATTTGCCCGTTCAAATCGTCGAATTACTCCGCCAGACGAATGTAATGCTTCGCCGAGTGCGGTTGGAATTCCTACCGATTCGCCGTCGGGTTCGATCTCGACTGATATTCGAGTCCACCCATCTTGCATCGACTGTGTCTGAACTCCAAGCACGCCGACGATCTGACGCAGCACAACAGGATCGCAATGGGTGGCTTCGATTTCGAATCGCATACCAACAGCACCTAGACGCCGAAGTTCGATCGCGCTTCCATCGGCCACCAATTTTCCGCGTGCGATCAGCACGAGGTGATCGCATGTCGCCTCGACCTCCGCAAGATTGTGACTGGAGAAGAGGACCGTGTGTTCGCCACGAAGCGAACGGACAAGAGTGCGAAACGCCATCGCAGTTGTTGGATCAAGTCCAGTTCCAGGTTCGTCAAGAATCACAACTGCCGGCGATGCGACAAGCGCCGCGGCAAGTCCCGCTCGCTGACGAAATCCCCTGCTCAAAGAACCCAGAAGTTTATGCCGAACCTCCGCGAGACCGCAGCGATCAATGACTCTGTCAATTGCTGCACGACGCTTCGATCGATCGACTCGCCAAAGTTCGCAGCGAAATTTCAAATACTCCCTGACTGTCAATTCGGACGGCAATGGATTCGATTCTGGCAAATATCCCAATTGACCGCGCGAAGAACGCGAATTCGTTCGCACATCTTTACCTGCAAGGACCAATCTTCCAGCATTTGGCTGGATCGCCCCAGCAAGCATTCGAATTGTGGTGGTTTTTCCCGCTCCATTGGGTCCTAAAAAACCACAAACCGATCCAGCGGGAACAGAAAACGAGAGGTCGGAAACCGCCTTGAACGCTCCGTATGACTTGTGAACATGGTCAACGATGATCATTGTGAAGAATCGAGAGTGTAATCGAACCGTACACTCTTCTATCAATGGCTGAGTCCGCGCCCCATCCTTACCGCCACGACTCTGGCGACTTCTTCGAAAACGTCGGAGCGGGAGTTGGCGTTGTCGATCATGCGGGAGAAGTTGTTTGGATGAGTTCGCGTCTGGCAGAACATTCCCCAGAAACGCTTCGGATTTTTACCGAACTCTGCTCAGAAGCAATTGTGCAATTCAAGAGCTCGCCGACCCTGCATATGCGCAAGCGATTCGCATCAGGAAAGAACTTTTTCGAGTTGATGATCTCCCCTGCATCGGATCGACGGGCAACTGGGATTCTCTTTGATGTCACAAATCGCACCCGATTGGCTGAACGACTCGAAGCGATCGATCTTGCCGGAGCTGATCTCTTGGATCTCGATGCTCAGATCGTCAATCCACTGAATGTTGCGGAGAGATTGGCGCTGCTTGAGGGCAAAATCGCCAATACGATGCGTGAGCAGTTTGCTGATCAACCTTTCGAAGTTCGACTTCGCAATCGAAAAACAGAGCAGTTAGAACTTGTCATCGGCCACGGTATAGACCCTCTTCGAATTGGCGAATCGATCTTTGCGCGTGGAACTGGCAACGGCATTTCTGGACTTGTTGCCTCGACGGGGGTGAGTTATATCGGGCGCAACCTTGATGCGGACCCGCAATACATCCCTGGACTTCCAGGTGCGCGGTCCAGTCTGACTGTTCCACTTCTTCTGCGGGATCGTGTCATCGGTGTTGTCAATGTGGAATCAATTCAGGCGGACGCATTCTGCGATGAAGATCGCATGGCGCTTGAAACGTATGGTCGCTATCAAGCGATGGCGCTGAATATTCTTGACATGCTGATTGTCGAACGGTCCACGACCAGTGGCCGTGTCTCGCTCACACTGCGCGAAGAAATGATTGTTCCGCAGCAACGTCTGCGTGATGCAACGCGAGATCTTGCCGCTGGAAAACTTGGAGCGTATGAAAATCTCGAAGCGGCGCTTGAAACTCTCGGCGCACGCATCCGAGGAGCGACATCTGGACCGCAATCTGTGCTGGGAATCGATCGACTTCCGCGAGACCGCAGTGTTGATCCCTATATCAAAGGCAAACGCATTCTTGTCGCCGATGATGATGCGAATGTTCGAGAGACCATCCAAGGACTTCTGCAGGAAGCAGGAGGTATTGTGGAAAACCGCGCGGATGGCGGCGCAACTCTCGAACTCGTCCGGCGCGCGAAAGATGAAGGTCGTCCATTCGAACTCGTCATCTCGGATGTTCGAATGCCCGATCGCAACGGGTATGAAGTTTTCCGCGGCACGCGTGAATGCACGCCGAACTGCGCATTCTTGATGATGACTGGATTTGGATATGACCCAAATCATTCCATCGTCAGGTCCACGCAAGATGGGCTGAATAATTTTCTTTTCAAGCCATTTCAGGCGAGTGTTTTATTGGAAGAAGTACGCAAAGCGTTTGGCGCGCCGGAATAAAAGCACAAGCGCAAATTTGATTACTCACTTGGTCGAACTGCCGCCAAGATTCTTGGATGCCCCTCCAAATCTGGAAGTATGCGAATCGATCGATATCCAATATCCGCAGCAATTGCGGTTGCTGATTTGCCTTGACTCGAACTGATCTCAACAAGAATTGATCCGCTTGGCTTCAACCACTTTGGCGCGGTAGTGACAATTCTGCGAACGAATTCCAACCCATCGCATCCGCCACGCAGTGCCGTCGAAGGCTCGAATTCACGCACATTCTTTGGGACTTCCGCCCATTCTGCATCGCTGATGTATGGCGGGTTGGCACAGAGCAGATCGAACGATCCCTCAAGATCGCGACCAACGAGTGGCGCATCAAGATCCCCTTCAAGAATTTCTATCGCCGTATCCAATCCCATCGACTTCACATTTCGGCGCGCCATTTCGCAGGCTTCTCGAACGATCTCGGTTGCATAAATGCGAACGGTCGCGGTTGCAGTCGATGAATCGGCCGCAGACTCTGCATCCTCCTTGCGCCAAGATAATTGTTTTCGCCCGCCCTGCGCCGCAAGAAGAGATCTTGCGATGGCAATCGCCACGCATCCAGAACCTGTGCAGAGATCGGCGATGCGAATCTCATCAGCAAGCAGAACACCGTCATCGCCACGCACGAGTCGCAGCGCTTCTTCAACGAGCGATTCGGTTGAAGGACGAGGAATGAGAGTCGCTGGTCCGACTTCGATTTCGCACCCAAAGAAACTCCAAGTTCCCACGAGATATTGCACGGGCTCGTGCCGACCGGCGCGCTGCACAAGCCCACGCAGTTTCGCAAGTTCATCCGCAGTTGCAGGACGATCAGGGTCCATATACAAACGCATTCGATCGCATCCCAGCACATGCGCGAGCAGTAAATCAGCGCAAACTGTCGGCGAATCGATCACTTTCTCCGTCAAAAAAGTAATGATCCAACTGCGCAACCGCCGAACCGTCCATGTTTCAGCCATCACACAATCCTAACGGTTTCTGACGTACTATCGCCCCCCCGGCACATTATGACTTCGACCCAAGCACAACAGACTCTCCGCTCGCTCCATAACCACGCCCAAGAAGCGTCGATCTTTTTGGGATTACAACTTGATGGTTCGCGCTTGGAATGCGAGGCTAAAGACTCTGCAGCGAAGGCTGAGTACCGCATCGAAGTCTCCGCGGATGGTTGGCGTCTCTCGCTTGGAACGACAGATCGATGGCTGAGCGAATCAATCGAATCGCAACTCGTTGAGTCGCGAGATTCGATGGAAGATTTGCTCCGCGAAGAACTCGTTGACCTTGATTGCTTGGAGACTCCTCCAAAGATCCGACATTTTCGAGATGAATCAAAGCGTTATGTTTTCGAATGCACAGTTCCATTCGGCGCCGATCTCGTTGATGACTTGCGACGAGCAAAGTGTTTTCTCTTTGCCTTCGAATCCATGTTTCGACAACTTGGAGATATGTCCGGCGCGGAGAGCGAAGAATGACACCTCCACGAGTACTGATGCTTGGCTGGGAATTCCCACCATTCATCACAGGCGGATTGGGAACTGCATGCCATGGTTTGACGCGAGGGCTGACTTCGGCTGGGTGCGATATCACCTTTGCGCTTCCACGCTCGATTTCTCGCTCACATTCTTCTCATGTTCGATTGCTTTCACCTGCAAGCGAAGTTGAAGAGCCATCTTCGTGGGTTGCTCCTCCAGAAGCAAGGCTCACAGAATCCAAGGATTTACAGGAGATTTTGGAATCGACGCGAATCGCCAACATCGAGAAAGTCCGAACTGAATCTCTCCAGCGTGGGACACCAGAGCGGATCAGGATTCTCGATCTACCCATGATGGCTCAGAGTTCTTATGCGTCTGGTTCCGCGCGCGGTCGCTTCATCACGACGGCGCGTGCAGCACTTGGCGATTGCGCCGAATTGAGCGAAGAAATTGAATCGCTCACCAATTCGCAATTTGAGCAAGTCATAGAGACAGTCACTCAAGGAATATCAAGAGGAAAACTTGACGAAGTCTCGATTGCCGACCTTGTGATTGAGCGCGCACTTCCAGAGGCAGGACGAGGTGGTTCGAACAATCGCGAGCAAACGCAAGAGACCATCGGTGGATATGACGGAGATCTGATTCTCGCAGCGGAGAGATATGCGCACTTCTGCGTTCGTGCCGCACAACACTTGCCATTCGACATCATTCACGCGCATGACTGGTTGACATATCCCGCAGGAATCGCACTCGCACGATTGACGGGACGACCACTCGTTGTTCATGTTCATGCGACCGAGTTTGATCGATCAGGCGAACATGTCAACCAAGCTGTATACAACATCGAGCGCCGAGGAATGCACGCCGCAATCCGCGTGCTTGCGGTCAGCATGCTGACGCGAAATCTGCTCGTGAATCGATATGGCGTCTCCCCGGACAAGATTGATGTTGTCTATAACGGAGTCGATATCGAACCTTCGACATATGGCATCAAGCGCATCGAGCGATCCGAGCGAATCGTGCTCTATTTCGGGCGAATCACGATGCAGAAGGGCCCAGAATATTTCGTACGCGCGGCGAAACGAGTTCTCGAAGTCGAGAAGAACGTGCGCTTTGTTGTGGCGGGATCAGGTGATCAAGCAACATCAATGATTGAGATGGCGGCGGAATTGGGCATTGGAAGTCGTATGACCTTCACCGGTTTTTTGCGCGGTAAAGATATTCAACGAGTTTTCTCGCTCGCAGATCTCTATGTCATGCCGAGTGTTTCCGAACCATTTGGCATCGCACCCCTCGAAGCAATGGGTCATCGAGTTCCTGTGATCATCAGCAAGAACTCCGGGGTCTGCGAAGTCTTGACGCATGCTTTGAAAGTCAACTTCTGGGATGTCGACGATATGGCGAACAAGATCGTGGCGGTTCTGCGGCACCCCCCTCTTCGTGCGGAACTGCGCGATCGCGGATTGTTTGAAGTGCGAGGAATTACTTGGGATGGTGCGGCGAAGCGCTGTATCGAAAGCTATGAAAAAGCACTCGCGGTGGTTGGGCGACCTGCTGTTGGATCGCGCCGAAAATAAAGCGGATTTTTCCCTTTACTATCCAAAGAGATCCGGAAAAGAAACACGCAGATTGACCGACAAAACCTTCTCGCACCGAGATGGTGCGCTCATTCCTATACTCAATGACCTCTATGGGTTTGTTCACTCGATCGAAGTCTTCCGCCGCTCAAAAAAAAGCGACGTCATCCGCACGAGCATCTGCTCCGACGCAACCCGTCGTTGAAATAGTTGACACTCCACCAATACCTGTTGATGGCGATCCGAAATTGGAACATGAAGCGCAAGTCCATGCGCTGTCCATCTTGAACGCCGCGCGCGATGATCGCGCAGGTGTGATGAGCGCGGCATTTTGGTCGGACAAATTGATGGCATGGTCGATGAAAGATCCAGACTTCAAAGTCCAACTCTTTCACTTCGTCGATTGCTTCCCAGCGCTTCGATCTTCGGACGCAATCTATGAACACTTGGTCGACTTCATGTCCAAACCTGGATTGAATCTTCCGCCAGGATTGGATATGGGACTTCGCGCAGGTGGACTTGCAAAGGGTCTAGTCGCCAAAACAATGGCCGGCCAAATCGAATCGATGGCCAGCAAATTTATTGCAGGCCGCGATGCGAAGAGCGCACTTCCAACATTGAAAAAACTTTGGTCTGACAATATGGCGTTCAGCGTCGACCTTTTGGGCGAAGCCTGCTTAAGTGATACCGAAGCGCAGATGTACCGCGACAAATATCTTGATCTGATTGCAAATCTCCCAGGAGAAGTTTCGACATGGACGCCAAATGCGCGACTTGAGAGTGACCATCTTGGCGCGATTCCACGCACCAATGTCTCGATCAAGATTTCATCTCTCTTTGCACGAACAGATCCCATCGATTTCGCTGGATCACTCAATGGATTGATCGATGCTCTCACGCCAATTCTGCAAGCGGCACATAAGAATGGTGTCTTTGTGAATTTCGATATGGAGCAGTATTCGCTGAAAGACCTGACGCTTGAACTTTTCATGCGGTGCTGCGAAAAGGTGCCATTTTCCGCAGGATTGGCGATGCAATCTTATCTTCGAAGTGGCGAAGATGACGCGCAGCGAATCATCGATTGGACCAAGAAAACTGGACGCGTCGTCACCGTTCGATTGGTCAAGGGTGCATACTGGGATTCGCAGACAATCCAATCAGAGCAACTTGGATGGCCCTCCCCTGTTTGGGGAGTGAAGCGAGATACGGACGCCTGCTTCGAACGAATGGCAAGTCGATTCATTCGATCCACTCCTCAGCGCGCAGGAGTAGGTGGCGTGAAGCTTGCACTTGGATCACACAACGCGCGATCAATTGGTGCTGCTCTTGCGATGGTCGAGAAGGCTGGACTTCCAATGAGCGCCATCGAATTGCAAATGCTGCACGGAATGGGTGATGCACTGAAGTCTGCAACAATCGCGCGCGGGTTGCGGCTTCGTGAATATCTGCCGGTGGGCGAAATGATTCCAGGTATGGCATATCTCGTGCGCAGACTTCTGGAAAACACAAGCAATGAAAGTTGGTTGCGATCTGGATTTGCCGAAGGCGCAGATTCTGCGATTCTCGTTGCCTCTCCGCACCGAGCCGCGGGTTCTGGATCTGGAACGGATAATGGGCGAAAGAGGCTTGAGCAAGCCGCAGAGCGTCATGCGCTTGGACGAAGCCATCCACATATTGCCGATGGACGACCATTTTTCACCGAAAGTCTCCGTGATTTTTCAGATGGCGCGCAGCGAGAAGCATTCGCAAATGCAATCTCACGAGCAAGCGTTGCAAATATCTCCAACGATGGAACAGCTCAAATGGCCACGGCGACAGTCGATCGACTGCACCGTGCTTTTCCAGCGTGGCGGGATACGCCATTTCTCGAACGTGCTGCCGTCCTTGTGCGATCTGCGGCAGCGATGCGCTCTCGGCGTGATGAACTCTGCGGAATCATCATTCGAGAAGCGGGGAAAACTTGGCGTGAAGCTGACGGCGACATCTGCGAGGCAATCGATTTCTGCGAGTATTACGCACGCGAAGCAGCGCAATTGTTCGACCCGCGCCGACTCGGTTCTTTCACTGGCGAATTGAACGAAGAATGGTTTCAACCGCGCGGTGTCGCCGCAGTCATCAGCCCGTGGAATTTTCCGCTTGCGATTTGTTGCGGCATGACTGTCGCCGCGCTTGTCACTGGAAACACCGTCATCGTCAAACCTGCGGAGCAGACCCCTGCCATTGCAAAGGTAATGTGCGACATTTTATGGGCAGCAGGCGCACCAAAAGATGCGCTTGCATTCTTACCTGGTCCTGGCGAAACCGTGGGCGCGACTCTCGTGCGCGATCCGCGCGTCGCGCTCATCGCATTCACGGGATCGAAAGGTGTTGGGCTGGACATTGTTGAAGCATCTGGACGAACCCTTGCGGATCAGGAATGCGTCAAGAAAGTGGTCTGCGAAATGGGCGGGAAAAATGCCATAATTATCGATGAAAGCGCTGACTTGGATGAGGCTGTTCTTGGCGTGCGTCAATCTGCGTTTGGATTCTCTGGGCAGAAATGTTCTGCATGCAGTCGAGTCATCGTCGTCGGAAATGCGCACGATGCATTTCTGCATCGACTTGTCGAAGCGACACGAACACTCACTGTCGGCGACCCGATGCTTCCTGGAACTGATGTTGGTCCCGTGATCGACGGCGATGCTGCGAAGAAGATTCGTGAGTACATCGAGATCGGATCGAAGGAAGGTCGTTTGGAGATTCAACTGAAAGTGCCCGATGGACTAGAAAGCCGGGTTGGCAAACCTTTCGTTGGACCAACAATCATCTCAGGTATTCGCCCCGAGCACCGTTTAGCCAACGAAGAAATTTTCGGCCCAGTTCTTGCTGTGATTCATGTCAAAGATTTCGACGAAGCGCTGCGCGTTGCCAATGCGACTCAGTACAAATTGACTGGCGGCGTTTTCAGCCGTCGACCGTCGCACTTGGAAAAGGCCCGACGCGAATTCCGAGTGGGGAATCTCTATCTGAATCGCTCGATCACAGGTGCGCTCGTCGGACGACAACCCTTTGGCGGATTTGGGATGAGTGGAGTGGGCAGCAAGGCAGGCGGGGCGCAATACCTGCTGCAATTTGTGGAACCTCGCGCGGTTTGTGAGAACACGATGCGCCGAGGATTTGCCCCTGGGCTGGATTGAGCTTTCAGCGTTTCAGAGCCATTTCACGAGCAATAACTGACCAATGAGACTGGGATTTGGATCTTTATTGATTCCACCAGATTCGCTGTCCCAGTAATCCTTCGGCTAGACAACGTGTGCAGTAGCCCTGCGCTTTACGTGCCATATTGAAACAGAATTAAACAATTCCCATGCTGAAAAATTACACATTACCGATCATCGTCGCCGCCCTTGCAGTGACCAACACTGCATTCGCTCAGTGGCATCAATCGACAGGTACGGCGTCGCTGAATATGCAGTCGCTGATCTCACGAGAGAATTATGTGTTTGCAGGTGGGGCCACTGGCGCTTATCGATCGGACACGAGCGCAATAAGTTTCACCATTTCCAACTCGGGCAACGATTCAACAGGACCAACAAGAGGATTCGCCACCGACGCTTCATACGTTTACACGTGCACAAGCCAGGGTGTCTTTCGCAGCGCCAACAATGGTGCGACGTGGATTTCTAAGAGCGCAGGCATGACGAATATGCTCACAAGCGGCATCATCCAAGTTCAGTCGCACCTCTTTGTTGTTGGACCGTCTGGTGTTTTTCGTTCGGACAACCAAGGCGACAATTGGGCCGCTGCGGGAATGGTGGGAGTTGATGTCAGGTGCGTGACGGCAGTGGATTCGACCCTGTTCGTCGGAACGAACGGCTCTGGCGTCTACAAGAGCACGAATTTGGGAACGACTTGGACCGCTGTCAACACCGGTCTCGCATCGACGAACATCCGAGCAATCGAGGCGAAAGGCACATCACTTTTCGCCGGCGGGCAAATTGGAACCGGCGTCTACCGATCGACCAATCTCGGTGCGAGTTGGACATTGCTTGGTGGCGGCTTGACCTCCGGCAGTTACAGAGGGTTTGCGCATGATGATCGAATGATTGTTGCAGGTTCATTCGGTGGAGGCGTCTTTTACTCTGTCGACAATGGCGACCACTGGATCGCCATCAATTCAGGATTGACCGATCTGACAATCTTTGATCTTGTGATCCATCAGGGAATGCTTATTGCCGCGACGAATACGCAAGGCGTTTTTCGATTCGCGATATCAAACACATTAGACCTAACAGGTGATAGCTGCATCGACGGTTCTGATCTGAGCGCATTCCTGAGTGAATGGGGAACTTGCACAGACTGTGCTGCAGATTTCAACGGAGACAATTTGGTTGAAGGAAGCGATTTTACTTTGCTCCTCACCAACTGGGGACTTTGCGGATCTTGAAAATCAGTCCCAAAGGGATTTCAGTAAGTCACAGATACAAGAAGATTTCTTCTCCTGTTTTTGGGGACCTTTTTCTTGACTCCCTCCAAATGGGATGGCATTTTTCCCATCTGCCTGAATTGCAGCAAGAGAATCCCATAGCGGCTCAACCGAACGTGGGTCATTATGCTTGGAATCGTGAACGACTATGGGAATGCCAGCGTGAAATGAATCCGTCTCAATAGAAAGCACGCGATCTGTATTCACCCACGGTTGGGAAATGTCCGCTTGAGCAGATTGGATAGTCAAGTCACTTACAACTTCTCTCAGGCCATATGACATAGCTTCTTCATTGGCAAAGGTTCGGACTCTGACTGGATCACTTGCCGCCGCGGCCTTACTTCGAACATTAGAGACAGGATTGACATTGCTGAAAGCAATAGTGATTGCAAAGGTCAAGAGCACAAAAAAACAAAAAGCCCCGACTGCAATTCGTTTCTTTGTGATCAATTTGCTCATTGAAAAAATCCTTCAGTGAATTGCCGCTCTTACGAGGCCTTGGAGATCCGTTCACGCCCCCACAGAATCCAACTGGAATCTGAAAGCGTATGCCCCATGCTACGTAACATGAATGAAATTTGCGCATTGTGATAAAGCGCGTGCGTTGGCACTTGCATGATTGAATCGATGGCTCTTTGACGATATTCAATTCCATCACGAACGCGAACCACGATTCGATCGCACTCTGCGGGTGTCAGTCGTTCGAGATATCCATCCCAGCGCGCACGAACCTTCGCAAACTCAGCGCGAATCGATGCGATGTTTGGCAGTTCGCTCGTCGGAGGCATTGTCACTGTCGCATCGCCCTCAAGCACACCAATCCAAATTCTTTCCGCACCAACGAGATGTACGATGGTTGCATGCACAGATCCCATTCCAATTGGAAACTCTCGACGAAAATCCGCGTCTGGAATCGCCGCGACGGCATCGAGTGTGCGTCCAGTCATCCATCGCAGCCAATTATGCGCATCACATGCAATCGTGTTTGAATTCATAGTGCAAATCCTTATTGTTTGATTTCCGTCACTGCGCTGGCAATAATTTCGCCCTGTGCATCTCGTGCAACAGTCTCGACAATGACTATGCCATTTATGCGCTTTGATTGAACGGCGAAATCCATGCTCTTCACGCCATCTTCGACCTTGACAGTGGCCAACTGGCCAATGACCGCCACCACTTTTGGCGCAGAGAGCAACGATCCATCTGCGCTGTGCAATTCAATCTCGACGGTGACCGAATCTGCCCCTTGACCCAAAGAAGAAATCGAAGCATTCACGATCAAAGAGCTGACCGCCGGATGTGCGCATGCGCAGAGCGCGAGGAGGAGAAAACTTCCAGTGATTTTGAAAACGAACTTCATCGTATCTATTCCTTTGATTATGAAACATGCAATTCTTGTGAGTGATTGCGAAGCGTAACAAATCATCTATGCGATCGCATACCGTATGCATTGTGACCGCTGCGAATCAAACTGGAACACCCACTGCAGCAGAAGCCAACTTTGATGGCCTTGTTGGAATGACCCACAATTATGCAGGACTTGCCGCGGGAAATATGGCAAGCCAGAATAATGCGGGACGCATTTCAAACCCAAAGGCTGCTGCACTGCAAGGCATTGCAAAAATGGAGGCGGTTGCGGCGCTGGGCGTGACGCAATGTTTTCTTCCACCGCATGAGCGACCAGCTTTATGGGTATTGCGGCAATATGGCTTTACTGGCGATGACGAACGCGTGCTCGCCGATGCACACGCCAACAAGCCGCATCTGCTGGCGCAATGTTGCAGTTCAAGTTTTATGTGGAGCGCGAACGCTGGAACAGTTGCGCCCGCACATGATGCGCGCGATCAACGAACGCATCTGGTCGTGGCAAATTTGAAGTCCATGCCGCACCGCTCAATCGAACCATCAAGCACGAATGCGATTCTGAGAGCTGTCTTTGCCGACCGCGAGCGTTTCGTGGTTCATCAAGCGCTTCCAAGTGCGGCAGATATGGGCGACGAGGGTGCGGCGAATCACACACGTTTCTTTGACGCGACAAACGCTCAACAACCCGCGACACATTTTTTCGTATACGGAATTGACACCGCCAATCCGCAGCAGCGACCCAAAATTCATCCCGCTCGGCAATCGCTTCAAGCCAGCCAAAGCATTGCAAAATTATTGCAACTCGATCTTGCGCAGTGCGTCTTTGCGCAGCAACATCCTGACGCTATTGACCAAGGCGTGTTTCACAATGACGTTGTTGCTGTTGGCAACGCATCCACTCTGCTCTATCACCAAGATGCTTGGCTTGATTGTGATCGTGTGTTGAACGCGCTTGCTGAGAGCGTTGGAAAATCATTTTGCCCCATCGCTGTCAGCCGCGATGAATTGACGATCGCCGAAGCAGTCTCGACATATCTATTCAACTCTCAACTTGTCACAACGCCAGATGGAACTATGACATTGGTGTGCCCAATCGAAGTCGAACATCATGATCGTGCGCGCGCGGTGGCTCAGCGCATTCAAGGTGATCCGCGCAATTCAATCTCGCGCATCTTGTATCTCGATGTGCGCGAGAGCATGCGAAATGGTGGTGGACCAGCGTGCCTGAGATTGCGCGTGCCTCTTGCGCCTCCGTCCGGCTTGGCTCCTTCCATAAATTCTTTGCGTGGCATTCATCCTGGTTGCATTTTCAATTCGCAGCGCGCGACAGAATTGCGTTTATGGATTGAACAGTGGTATCCAAACCAGCTCACTCCTGAAGACCTCGCGGACCCGATGCTTCTGAAGCGAAATCGTGACGCGCTCGATTCACTCACACAACAACTTGGACTTCCTGCGATCTATCCATTCCAAGGGTGATTTCAATAAAAAACTACTGTGCCTCTATTCACTGACCGCCAAGCGTGCGATATTGCAGCGCTTCCGCCAAGAACACTGCGTTCACTTCCACTTCTCCCGCGAGATCTGCGATTGTCCGCGCAACCCTGCGAATCTTGTCATATGCCCGCGCGCTCAGCGCAAGTTCATCCAACCCTCGGGTCAACAAATCTGATGCGGCCGCATCAAGACGACAATGTCGATCAAGAACCTCGACACTCAGCCTCGCATTTGGAATTTTCCCCTGCCGATTCACCGCGCGACGCCGTGCTTCGATGACTTGCTCGCGCAGTGTTGCGCTGTCGACACCAGGCTTGACCCGCGCGAGATCTCGCGCGCTCACTCTGCGCACTTCGACATGCAAATCGATGCGATCAAGCACCGGACCAGAAATGCGTCCGAGATATTCAGACATCATCCGCGCACCTCCTGCACCAGCAACACGATCTCCGCGCGCAGTTGGATTCATCGCAGCCACCAACATCGTGATTGCAGGCCAACGCACCGACCCACTTGCGCGGGCGATCGCCACCTCGCCACCCTCAAGTGGTTCGCGCAATGCTTCCAGCACATCTCTGCGAAACTCTGGCAATTCATCGAGAAACAAGACTCCTTGATGAGCAAGCGTGATTTCTCCAGGGCGCCCCATCGGCCCTCCTCCCACAATTGCAACAGCGCTCGCACCATGATGCGGCGCACGAACAGGACGCGCGATGTCCAATGTTCCGCGCGGAGTCTTGCGAAATTCGCACATCCCAACACACGAACCGATGCGCATGACTTCCAACGCTTCTTCAGCCAAAAGCGGAGGCAAAATCCCCGCGAGCGCACGCGCCAACATTGTCTTGCCACATCCAGCAGGTCCAAGCAGCAGCGCATTATGCCCCCCCGCAGCGGCGATCAACATCGCACGCTTCGCAAGCACCTGCCCTTTGATATCTCGAAAGTTGACGGGAGCAAGTCCAGGCGCAGGAAGTTCGTGTTCGCTTGGCAAAATTGCATCGAACGATTCATCCGCGAGCAAAGTCGGCGCACTGGGTTCGCCCTCGCCACGAAAAAATGCGACCACTTCGCAGAGTGTTGATGCGCCGATCACTTTCACATCAGGCACAAGCGATGCTTCAATCGCATTTTCAATCGGCACAATAATTCCACGACCGTGATCGCGCGCCATCAGCGCAGCGCTGACAGATCCACGAATGGGTCGCAATCGTCCATCGAGCGCGAGTTCTCCAGCGATCAACCAATCCGAAGGTGAAGGCGCATCTGCTCGCTTTGGCTCTGCAGATCCAGAGGCGAAGAGCAATCCCATCGCAATTGGAAGGTCGTACACCGGACCCTCCTTGCGCGTTCCAGCAGGCGCGAGATTGACCAACACATGATGACGAGGGACCTCGAATCCAGAGACCTCGATCGCACGGCGAACGCGCTCGACCGATTCGCGAATCGCCGCATCTGGCAGACCGACCACGCAAATCTGCGGCAAACCATGGGGAGAAAGATGGACTTCAACTTCGCATGGAAGTGCGTCGATTCCCCGCAACATAAAAGCATGAACAAGCGCGTGCACAACGAGAACCTAGTTTCTTGCCGACGACATCCGACAAATCCCCCCCTTTTTCTCTATCTTTCAACCAGACGAGCGCCACTTGGATTTTTCTACTCTCACTCTCTCGATTCTGATTGGAACCGTTGGCGGATTCCTGGGTGGACTTTTCGGAATTGGCGGCGGAGTTGCGATCATCCCTTTGCTGACCCTGACTCAAGGAAGCAATCCGCATCTCTATCAAGCGGCAAGTCTTGTTGCTGCGCTGCTCGTCAGCGCGGGCAGCATTCCTCGACACATTCGCGCACATGCAATTCGCTGGACATTTGCACTGCGCACAATTCCATTTTCAATTGCAACAGTCGGACTGGGCATCGCCATCGGTATTTATCTTCCAAACACACAATGGCTCGAGTGGATTTTCGCGGCGTTCTTGATCTATGTCGCAATTTCTGAAGTCATTCACCGTTTGCGAGAGAAGCCTGCGGAACGAAAATCTCCGCTGCTTTCCGAACGAATCGGATGGGGACCAGCATCCATCGTTGGTTCGGCGATGGGAACACTTTCTGGTTTGCTTGGAATCGGCGGAGGCGTGATCGCAGTCCCGATGATGAGCGCCGTCAATCGATTCGACATTCGTACCACGATTGCCACGAGTGCATTCCTCGTTTTGCCAACGGTCATCATTGCCGTGATCTTAAAATATTTGACTCTCTCATCGGTCAAGACTCCAGCAGGCGATCCGATCACTATGAGTGCGGCTCTGTGGCTTGCAGCAGCACTCGCGCCAGGAGCATTTGTTGGCGCATTTATTGGCGCGTCGCTCGTTCACAAACTTCCGATGCGCAAACTCTCCTTCGCCTTCGCATTGCTGTGCGCAATTCTTGCAATTCGTATGTCTGGGATTGTCACCTTCAAGTGATCGGCGCATTCAAGTGATACTCTCGGTTGAAAGATGAATTCCGAAACTCAAACTCAAACACCTTCCAAATTTCGGCGCAATCTGGTGATTGCTCTGGGAGTCCTCTGGATCACTCTTCCGCCTTTGATGGGCTTCTGGTTGCTGGGTGAATTAGGAACAGTCGGCGATTGGTTGAAATCTCATCCTGACTACGGACTTGCACTCTTCATAACAATGTTTGCGCTGACTTCTGGATTCGGATTGCTTCCAACATATGCGCAGGCGATTCTTGGCGGATGGGTCTTCGGCGTCACGATCGGCACGGCCGCTGCGATGTGCGGATTACTCTGCGGGGTGATGATTGGATTCACTTTTTCGCGCATCGTCAGTGGCGCTTCGATCAAAGCGCTTATTGATAGCAATCCACGCGGACGCGTGATTCGCAATGCCCTCGTCGAATCAAGTCAACGACGAACATTCCTGCTGATATTGCTTCTTCGCCTTCCTCCTAATTCCCCATTTGCAATTGCAAATCTGGCGATGGGCGCATCTGGAGTGCGCGCACTGCCACTACTTGGCGGAACTGCTCTTGGAATGTTCCCGCGCACCCTGATCACTTGTGGCGCTGCCGCCGCTGCGGCGCAAACAGGCGCACGGGATTTTCAACAACTGTTTTCGGAAACAGGATGGGGTTTTATCGCCGTCGGAATTTGCAGTTTTATTATTGCGTTGCTGATCATCCGCGTCGTTTCGATTCGCGCGCTCAAGAGTGCAGGATTGATGTCAGAATCACCGCCCTGATCGTAAAAAACAGAGCCGTGGGAATTTCGATCACGGACTCGCCAACGGCGGCTGCACTCCAGAAGGATTCGCAACTGGTGGCGCAGGATCGGGGATCGTTTGAGTCGAAGTATCGCGCGCAGTCGGCGCTTCCAACCCATTTGGATCGGCAACTTGCGTCGTGGACATAGCTGACGCCGGCTTGCTCAAATCAATCGGCAACTGCGCGAGTCGTGAATCGATCTCACCAAAGAAATGGTCCGCTGCGGTCAGGAAATTAGGCGGACGAATGGACGCCCGAGAATTGAGAACAATCTTCGGCACTCGATTATCTGCGTCGACGAGGACAGAAAACGTCCACGTTTCACTTTGGCGTCGAAGTGCTTCGCCTGGCTCCGCATAATCTCGCTTCAATTCGCGGTAAATTTCAATGCGATTTGCGCTTGCGTCGACAAACACGCCGTTTTCGGTGACAAACCAATTGGAATACTTGGGATTTCGCGCCGCCCCAAGAGCAGCTTGCCAAAGTTCATCGTGACTCACGCCTGGATAATCACGCGAAACGGTATTGCATCCGACCGCCATCAGGATCGCCGCGCACACGAAAACAACAGTGCGAATGTTCCGCTTCGTCTTCAATATGTTTTCAATCGATAAAAATTGCATTCGAGAAAACTTTCTGCACATCGTCGTGCTCTTCAAGTGCATCGATCAAACGAACAATCTGCGCCGAGCGTTCGCCTTCAACTTCAACTGTCGTGGAGGGTATCCACATGATCTGCGCCTCAGCGGCTGGCATTCCAGCAGCTTCGAGAGCGTCCCGCACGGCAGCGAGCGCGGCAGGCTGACACGTGATCTGCCACATTTCCTCCTCAGCAGAAACATCATCCGCTCCAGCCTCTAAAACGATCTCCATCAATCGATCTTCTTCGATGCGTGCGCGCTCGATGACCAACACTCCTGCATGGTGCAAGTTGTACGAAACCGAACCAAGAACACCCAGATTTCCGCCGTTCTTGTCAAAGATCGTTCGGATATCCGGAGCGGTTCGATTGACATTGGATGTCAAACATTCCGCGATGATGGCGACGCCTCCAGCGCCATAACCCTCATATCGAATCGCCTGAAAATTCTCGCCATCGATCTCTCCCGATCCTTTCTTGACGGCTTTTTCGATTGTTTCGCGGGGCATATTGACGCTCTTGGCTTCGTCAATTGCCATGCGCAGAGAAGAGTTGAATCGAATATCGCCACCGCCAAGTCTCGCCGCAACGATGATCGCACGAGATGCTTTGGACCACATCTTCCCCCGCTTCTTGTCCACCGCAGCTTTGCGGTGTTTCATATTTTTCCATGCGCTATGACCAGCCATCTGCGTTGTGCCTATTGATGAAAAAACCTTTAGCGCGACCGAGAGGTGACTTTCGCCTTTGGCTTCGCTTTTACTTTTGACTTCGCGCTGGATTTTGCGCGTGGCTTTGCGCTCGGCTTGGGATGAGACTTGGCATGCTCGGCTGATATTGCCGCCGCTCCTCGTGGCTTCTTCTTTGCTTCGCGCTTGATGCGAGCCTCTTCAGCACGACCAGAATTATGAAACGCATCCGTCGCCGCAACGAGCGCGAAATGCATTTGCCGAGCGCGATCACTCTTGAATTTCTTGGCGAAAATTTCTGTCAGCAAACTGGGCTTCATATCGTCAGGGAGCACCTCGTAATGCACCAACAGATCGATTGTTGTCTGGTCGATTGGCACCAATGCAACTTCGAAACCAAGCAACATCATGCGAGAAACTGCGTATGTTCCCATTCCCTCGAGATTCTCCAAGTAAATGCGAACGTCTCGCTTTGGCTTACCCACAAGCTGTTCCAAACTGACTCGGTGATGGCGACGGAAAAGATCAAACAATGTCATCCGCAATCTGCGCATACGCCCGAATCCATCGGGATATTTCAGTCCGATCGTCGTCACCATCTCTTCAACCAAGTTGACTCGGAATTCGTTGAAGTCGACATTTCGACTTCGCACGCGCTGCATAGCAGTATCGGCCATCTCGGTGGTTGCGTCATATAAGAGCGATGAGTGAATCAGCAACGCCGTCAAATCTGCGACATTTGGCTCTTCGGTACGCGCACGAGCGCTGTACTTCTTAACCAATGAATTGAGACGATTGATGTTGAACGCTGGTTTCTTCTCTGTCATGGGAGAGCCTCTTCAGTTGGTGGGATCAATTCGAATATCAATTGCGGCACGCGCCGCAGACTGGTGGTTTCGCGCAGCGATGATCGAAAAAAACCGATCGCACTTCGCAAAGCCGCGAGCGAGAGCGGACCTCGATCTGCGGGAAGGACCGAGACCTTGATCCGAGCTGCCAATAAATCTGGACTGAGACGAACTTCCTGTATGGAAACCATCCCCTGCAAACGCGGGTCGGATAGCCCTCGCACAATTCTGTCTTGAAGTGCGCGCTGAAGAACGCTTGCGACCTGAGCTGGGCGCGAACTTGGCGCTTCGTGCCGCGCAGTTCCATCCGAGCTGAACGAAACTCCAGATGGAAGTTTCGGTCCTTTTCCTCGACGTTCACGCATTTCCGCCACCTAGCGGCCGAACCGTGATCGTGCGATAGCACTCCAGCACGTCGCCCTCGCGGATGTCGTCGTATCCATTGATCTTCATGCCGCATTCGTTTCCAGAACGGACTTCCTTTGCATCTTCTTTGAATCGCTTGAGTTGCTCGAGTCGGCGATCTTTTTCGATCACGATTCCATCTCTCGTCACGCGGATCTGCGCATTTCGCTCGATGACTCCGTCGGTGACATAACAACCTGCGATTGCCCCGACCTTCGTGATCTTGAAAACTGCACGAACATCTGCATGTCCAAGGACCTGCAACTTGATCTCTGGTTCCAAGAGTCCGCGAACGGCCTTGTCCATATCATCAGTCAACTGATAAATGACTTCATAGAGTCGAATATCAATCTTGCGCACTTCAGCGAGTTGGCGCGACTTTGCGTTGCTTGTGACATTGAAGCCCACGATCACCGCGCCAGTCGTTGCCGCAAGTTCGACATCGCTTTCGTTGATTCCGCCAACGCCAGCATGCTTGATCGAGATGCTGACATCTTCTGCTTTGATGCGCCCAAGAACAACTTTGAGCGTCTCAACAGATCCTTGCACATCTCCCTTGACGATCAACGGCAATTCCTTCTTCTTCGATTTCGCCATCGTCTCGAAAATATTGTCCAGCGTCACCTTTGGAGCGGAAAGTTCTCGATCTCGCTCGAATGCGCGGCGCTCAATCGCAGCCTGTTCGGCCGCGGCGAGACTGTCAACAACATAAAACTTATCGCCTGCATCCGGAAGCATATCGATGCCGGAAATGGCGATAGCTGCGGTTGGTTCGGCGTTTGCGATGCGCTCGTTGCGATCGCTCAGGATGTCGCGGACTCGACCAAATGCTCGGCCGACCACCACGAAATCGCCTCGCTTGAGACAACCTTCTTGAACCAACAATTGCGCCACAGGTCCACGACCTTCTTCCATACGCGCTTCGAGCACACTTCCTTGAGCATGACCTCCCCAATCAGCCTTCAAGTCCAATACATCCGCTTGCAGCGCGATGGTTTCTAAAAGTTCTGGCAGACCAGTTCCTTTGAGTCCACTGACAAGCGCGACTTCGACTGAACCTCCCCATGGAACTGGGTTCAAATCATTCTTGGCGAGTTCGCCATAAATGCGTTGCAGATTCTTCTCATCGAATTCTGGACGATCAATCTTGTTGAGAGCGACAATCACGGAAACTTTCGCGGCTTTAATGTGATTGATGCTTTCGATGGTCTGTGGCATAAGCCCGTCAACTGCATCGATGACCAAGATGACGATATCTGTCACCTTCGCACCGCGCGCACGCATTGCCGTGAAGGCTTCGTGACCAGGCGTGTCGATGAATGTGATCATTCGCATTTGATCGCCAGCCTTGACTTCAACCTGAAATGCCCGAGTGGATTGAGTGATTCCGCCCGCTTCGCCTGCCGCGACATTCGTGCTGCGGATTCGGTCCAAGAGTGTTGTCTTGCCGTGATCAACATGTCCAAGAATCGTGACAACTGCTGGACGAGAACGCTCGTCGGTTCTCGTTCGCGCTGCGAATCGTTCTTCGATTTCATCCGATGCGGTCTTCGCTTCGTCGATTTCGATTTCAATATTGAATGCCATCATCAATTCAATGGATTGATCCGCATCGAGCGCCGTATTGATCGTGATTGGATTTCCCGCAAGCAGAGATTTCTTCATAATCTCCGACATCTTCACGCCAGTCAGCTCAGAAAGTTCCTTCACCGAAACTGGATTAGGAACATGCACTGGACCTTGTGGCTTCGACACCACGGCTCGACCTTGCGGAGAGTTCGAAGGTCGCGTGGAAGTTCGGTGCTTGCGAAAGAAACCGTCGGCTTGCCCGATTCGACTTGCGCGCTCTTCAATATCTTTGTTTGAACGCGAACCATCACGCGCTGGATCTGCTCGACCAGTTCTGCCTGTATCAGATGGACGGCGCTTCGATGGAGGCGATGCGCCTCGACGATTCGCTGGCTCACCCGCACCTGCGCCAGTGCCGATACTTGGACCACCAGTACGACCCATCGGAGGACGGTTGGCACCGAATTGACCGCCCGTTCGTGGGCGAGGCGCGGCGACATTGTCGGCGGCTTCGACTCGAATGACTTTCGGCCCAGAAAGGCTTGTTTTCGTCGGTTGATCAAGCACTTGAGATGTTGGACGAGCGCGAACTGGTCGCGTCGGAACATTCATCGGCGCTGGAACAAAAGGCTTCGGCGGTGGAACAACAACCACAGGCTTGGGCGGCAGAACAGGAGCGACTGGCTTTGGTGGCGCGACTGGAGCGTCAACAACTGAAGTTCCTCCATCAGTTCCCTCGCTCGATTGAATTTTCGCTTTCGCAGATAAAGTGGTCGCAGATGATTGCTTCGCCGCAACTTCGGTCGGGGCAATTGGCGTTTCAATGGTGACCGCGCCTGCACTCGCGGCAACAGAAGTTTCCTTGACCGATTTTGGCGCATCAGATGGCGCATCACCCGCCGCTTTCTTGCGCTTCGGCGCTGTCTTCTGAACACGCTCACGAATTCCAGCAACATCAACGCTAGCGGCTGTCTCCGCTCCAGTTGTGGAACCTGATCCACCGAACCATTCCTTGATTGTCTCGGCCAATCCAATCGGGATCGATGCTTGTGGCGTCGTCACACCTTCAATGCCTTCGCTTATGCACTTCTCGATGATGTCCTTTGTGGGGACACCAAGCTCTTTAGCGACCTGCGTGATTCGGATTTTTTTGACTGTCTTAGTTGCCACAATTTGCTCCGATGGAAAGTAAAAAACGAACGCGATTCAAACGGTCATTACAACGAAAAACAGCATAAAAGTCCTTGACTATCACGATTTGGAGTTCTCCGATGAACCGAATCCAAGGATATTGTCCGCGGCTGCTTCGCTGCGCTGATCGGTTGAAACGGCGATATCTGAACCGCCGCCGAGCATTGCATCGACCACGGCTCCGTCTTCGGCCTGCTTCAATTCTGCGGCAGTGCGCTCAAGCAGCATTTCTTCAGCGACGACTTTGGCACGGTCAGAGCATGCATCGACCACCTTGGTCGCCAACTCCTCCGTCATTCCGCAATCGGAAACCAAACTGGTCTCGCCGATTTCTTCAACATCGAAAACGCTGATCATGCCAAGTGCGCCCATGCGATCAAGCATTTCATCCGTTGCGCCTTCCACTGATTTCACAGCGGCCTGCAAGGTTTGCAATCCCTTTTCCAATTCTGGCGGAGTCAAAATATCGACGTCCCATCCAGTCAATCGCGCAGCAAGGCGCACATTCTGTCCACGACGGCCGATTGCCAGCGACAACTGATCATCGCGAACGATGATCGTCGCTCGTCCGAGTTCGAAGCACAAACTGACTTCTTCAACTTCAGCGGGCTTGAGCGCATTGGAGATCAGCACTTGGCTGGATTCATTCCAACGAACGATGTCGATCTTCTCGCCGCCGAGTTCGTCAACAATATTTCGGATGCGCGAACCACGAACGCCGACGCATGCACCGACAGCATCGACTTTCGTATCCACTGAAGAAACCGCCAATTTCGTGCGGAATCCAGGTTCGCGGGACATCGCCTTGATTTCAATCGTTCGCTCCGCGACTTCCGGAACTTCGGACTCAAAGAGCCGACGAATAAAATCAGGATGCGCACGGCTCATCACGATCTTGACCTGACTGCCCGCATCGCGGACATCAAGCAGAATGCAACGAACTCGATCACCTGCTTGAAATTGCTCGCCTGGAATCTGCTCACTTTTTGGCATAAAACCTTCGGTGCGTTCCAATTGCACAATCAATGCGTTGCCTTCGTAACGCTGCGCCACGCCTGTGACCAGTTCGCCTTGGCGCTTGGAATATTCGTCGAGGAGCGAAACTCTTTCGTTTTCACGGAATCGCTGAATCATCACCTGCTTGAAAGTTTGCGCTGGGATGCGTCCCAAACTCTCCAACGGAATGACTTCACGAGTTTGATCTTCATTATTGCGCCAGAGCGAAATTCCACCCCCAAGGCGGTCGATCTCGCAACCAAATTCGTCTGGATCCTCTGAATTGAAGTGTTTCCTCGCGGCACTCACCATGGCCAGTTCAAGGTCTTGAACCAAGAGTTCTCGGTCGATGTTTCGGTCACGGGCAACGGAGTCAAGCAGTCGGATGATGTCATTCATTTGAGAGGTCCTTTCGAATTGTCACCGCGAATAAAAAAGGTCATGATCGCCGCGGTAGCGTTCATGACCCGTCCGACTGCGCTCGGCTGATCGATCAACCCATTTGGGTCTCCGACCAAACGATCGCCTTTGCCGAAACAAAACGCGGATGGACGCCAAAATGCGTCATACGCGGTTTCGGAATGCCGATTCGATACGAGTCCAAAAAATACGATGAAATAAATTCGTAGACATGGTCGTTCTCAAAGTGCGACTGACAAAGGACGGACGGGCACCCGTGGAGGCCATCCCCACGGGAGGGGCAATTATAGCGTGACAAAGGCTTTTTTTCAAGTGACTCCCACGTTCAAGAGCAGATTCGCTCATAGAATGCTTGAAATGCGCTTGGCACTATTCACTTTGTTCGCAGCGATTTGTATGGGAAACGCGGCGATGGCGCAGGACGGCGCGAGAGATTCTGCGGATGTCGTCAAAATTCAAGCGATTCCTGCGATGCAATCTGTCTCTGCGGGAGCCGACCTCCCTGTTGCAATCGTGTTGGAAATCAGCCCTGGTTGGCATATTTGGACCAACGATCGCATTGGAAAGGGTGATGCCGCGAATGGTATTGCCACATTTGAAGGCGCGGTTTTCACTTCAATTCAAGCATCAAACGTATGGAAAGTTGTTCGTGCAGCGAGCGCAAGCAAACCCGAGTGGCTGACAACTCAACCGAGCGATTCTTTCACCGAAGTGCGTGTGCAGTGGCCCGAATTTCATCCTGTGAAAGCGGACGTTGGCGATGGCATTCAAACCTATCCAGTCTTTGAGGGACAAGCTGTCATCTTTGTGCCATTTTCCATAGCGCCCGATGCGCCACTGGGGCCGCAGACAATTGTTTTCAAACTCGAATTTCAAGCGTGTACAGCTACGAATTGCGTCGCTCCTTCGACTGTCGAAGTTTCGATGGAGGTTGAAGTCAAAGCAGGCACAGCGAGCGGTGCGCCACCTGCAATTTTCGCGGAATTCGATTCTGAAATCTTTTCGCAGATTCATTCTGGAATTGCCCCATCCGGGATCATCCAATTTAATTTCTTTGATTGGGATTTTTCTATCGATCCAAATGGAGGCGGCTTCTTGCTTGTCTTGATCATCGCTGCCACTGGCGGACTCTTGTTGAACTTCACCCCATGCGTTTTGCCTGTGATTCCACTGAAAATCATGGGTCTTTCGCGTATCGCCGGAAATCGCCGACGCTGCTTATTGTTGGGCGCAGCGCTTTCGATTGGTGTGGTCATCTTCTGGATCTGCTTGGGACTCGCAGTCGCGCTTCTCAGCGGATTCACCAGTGCGAGTCAACTCTTTCAATATCCGCTCTTCACAGTCACAGTTGGATTGATCATCGCGTTGATGGCGGTGGGAATGTGCGGGTTCTTCTCGATTCAACTTCCGCAATCAATTGCAGGAATTGATTTTCGACATGACACGATCGCTGGTTCAATTGGATTTGGCGTGATGACCGCAGTGCTGTCCACTCCTTGCACTGCGCCTTTGATGGGTGCGGCGGCGGCTTGGGCTGCGACACAAAATCCGTGGGTTGTGTTCTTGGTTTTTGGATCGATCGGATTTGGAATGGCGTTGCCCTATTTCATACTCAGCGCATTTCCACAAATGGTCAGCCACGTTCCAAAGAGCGGTCCCCCAAGTGATGTTGTCAAGCAAACTATGGGACTTCTGCTCTTGGCGGCTGCGGCATATTTTGTCGGAGCTGGTCTCGCCGGGTTGCTGGTTGATCCTCCAACTCCTCCGACCAATGACTACTGGTGGATCGTGTCAGCGCTGGGAACAATCGCAGGATTGTGGCTGTGCTGGCGCACGCTACAAATTACAAAAAGCGTCAAATTCCGCTGCATTTTCGGCTCTCTTGGAATTGCGATCGCCGCCATCAGCGTCGGTGTCGGATTTCAATTCAGTGACGATGGCATAATCAAATGGGTTTTCTATACCCCCGCTCGCCTCGACACCGCGCTCAAGAGTGGTGATGCAATCATGATCGATTTCACCGCGGAGTGGTGTTTGAATTGCAAAACACTTGAGAAGACGGTGCTAGAAAGTTCCAGTGTGCTTGCTCGACTCAAGGCTGGAGGAATTCAATCGGTCAAAGTTGACCTGACTGGAAACAACATCGATGGCCGAGCATTGCTGAAGAAGTATGACCGAGTAACGATTCCTCTGCTTGTCATTCTCGATCCAGATGGCAATGAGATTTTTAAGAGCGATGCGTATTCACCATCTGAAGTTGTTAAGGCGCTCAACGATGCGACCAGCCAAAATGAAACTCCGCATTCGAAAACCAACTGATGTCTTTTCGATACACAGTCACGCTTACTTTTACCGAGCCTTCTACCGCCGTTGAGTGGTTGGCTTGGATGCGCGAAGAGCATGCCGCGAAAGTCGTTCAGGCGGGAGCACAGAGCGCAGAAATCCTCAAAATGGACGGGGTTTTACTTCGCTGCGAGGCAAGATATTCCTTTGAGTCTCGCGCGGACTTTGATCGATATGTTCGCGATCACGCCCCGAGACTGCGGGAAGAAGGGCTTCGCCTTTTTCCAACGACACGCGGGATCCAATACGAGCGCAGTTGCGGTGAAGTCATCGTACGCGCTTGAATCAATTTAATTCCAGCATTTGTTTTTCGATCAAAGCGCGCCGATCAGCAGAAAACTGCCGCAACGGATCGAGCGAAAATGTTTCGTTGGCTTCGAGCGCACTTTGCAATGCGGCATGTGCCCCTGGACGATCACCCAACTGTTTCAACACCTCCGCCAAGCGCAACCAACTTTCAGAGTGGCGTGGATTCATTGCAAGCAATCTTCGCAGTGCATCCCGAGCAGCTTCCCACGAGCCGCTCGATATCTCTGCTTCGCGAATGGCAATCGTCGAGAGCAACAAACGCGCCGCGAATTGACATGATCCAATTTCCTCAACGCTTTGCGCCGATTCGCGTCCACTTCGAAGCCATGATCCAGCCTCGGTTGGCAGCGGATCGCACGACGCGGCCGATTGCAACTGCTCGGCAGCGCGGAGTGCATAGACCGTTCTTCGCGGCCAAATTTGAGATGCGCTGAACAGAGATTCGCCCGCCTGTGCGCGCGCAGCGGCGAGAAGTTCACTCGAACTCTTCTGCGCTTCTTCGTTCAAATGATTCGCCGCCTGCATCGCGAGTTGATCTTGGCGAACGAGCGCTGGCGAAACGACAAAAACGAATCCAAGCGCAAGCACAAGAAAAAACAGGGAGAATCCTGCAAGCGCAATGCGCTTCAATTCCATACGCGGCATCGCTTGCACAGGGATTTTCGCAAGCGCGTCCACATCCCAATCGCGGCGATTCCACCAAGTTGCAATCCCCAAGACCAACCACGCCCACAGCGCGCTTCCTGGAAGCCAGAACACCATATCGATTTGACCGTGGGTCAATACAACTGCTGCAATTCCACACAATCCAATTCCAACTGCACGATCCGCGGAAACTTTTCCAGTCTCCATGATCTTGACCACGGCCCACGCGCTGATCGATCCAGCCGCGAGCCCACCGAATCTCCAAACATATCCCATGGAATCCAATGTTGGCGCTTCAAAGACAATCGAGATAATCGACGAAAGAACCACCACCGCAATAGAGAGTTCGACCACTCCAACCATTGGTGTCGATCGAGATTCCTCATCTACGATTTTTGACTTCGCAGTTGATTGTGGTGCCGACCACAATGCAAGAACGAGTTGAATGGCAACAAGTCCAAATCCCGCGAGGCCAAATGCGATCATCCAGTCCGCAAATGCTCCATGCGCGCTCACCACTTCTTCCACGCATTCGACAGGACGAAATTGCACGAACGATGATTGAAAACCCGCGGGACCAACGCCAATCCACGGCGACGAAAGCAATGTTTTTACAGCACCAATCAAGTAGTACCAACGAAACAGCAGGCTTTGTTCCCCCCATTGCAAACCAATCATCCCTCGCAGGATGACTCCACAAATCGCAATGATGGGTAGTGCCACCAAAAGTGGACGCGCCAATGCGGACCAACGTCGAACGACAATAGTGACAACCAATCCAAGAGCCAATGCGCTCACTCCACCTTTCGATCCGCTCGCGATGACCAGACCAGCAGAAAGAAAAGTGCAAAACCACAACCAAGAACGAGCGGCAACAACTCCGCGCCCAATCGCTATGTTCGCAATCAACACAGCAGATCCCGCGGCAACCGTCGCAAAGATATTTGAGAATCCAAACCACCCGGTGGCTTCATTCTGAAAGAGCCGTCGTTCATAAGACAATGTCTGCGGCGAGTTGGGCAACCAACCTTGCGACCTTAAAAAAGTATCCCGATTCTCCGTGTAATACTGGACATTCGAGATGTGCTCGCAAGTCAATTGAGCCACACCTCGCACGCACATGACCACTGCAATTCCTGCAAGTGATGCAACGACCATTCGGCGCAAGAATGTCGCAGAACTCCCACCGTTCTGCGCGATCAGAGCAAGCGCGATTGCGATTCCCGCAACCCACGTCGAACCACGCCAAAGTTGTTCTGCATCCGTTGCTCCATGGAACAATGCCAAAATGATGGCTGGAATGCATGCAAGTGCAATCAAGACCCAACTCCAATCGATTGTTTTTTCAGAAAGCATCCGCCGAACAAGCAACCATGATGCGCTGCCGAATGCCAACGCATCCAAGAGCAGACTTTCAGCAGGAGTTGCGCCAATAAACGGCGAAGCATCAATTGCGGGATCCATATCGAAAATCAACATTGAGGAAAAAGCGATCATGACTCTTGCGCCAACGGCAACCACGATCGCACCGAAGGCAATTCGATCGACAAGAGGTACCGCATCGCGATTCATCGTCCACTATCGTATAGAAACCTATGGTTCCCCCTATGCAGCGTCCCGCCATCACCGTCTACTGTGCAAGCGCACGCGGAATCAATCCGGACTTTCTCGCGGCTGCGCGAATCTTTGGCGAAGCGCTCGGTGAATCTGGCATGAATTTGGTCTATGGCGGCGGCGGAATTGGATTGATGGGCGAGTTGGCTCGAAGCGCGCAGAAATCGGGTGCGCATGTCACGGGCATTATCACGGAACAATTTCTTCACCTCGAACAAGGTTGGACTGGATGCGATGAAATGATTGTGGTCGATTCGATGCGAGAAAGAAAGCGTCAACTCGAGGATCGCGGCGCGGGATTCGCAATCTTGGCCGGAGGTCTTGGAACGTGGGAAGAGTTTTTCGAAACATTTGTGGGCCGTGTCATCGGACGACATTCCAAACCAATTGGGCTGCTGAACACGAATGGATTTGCAGATCCTCTGTGGGAACTTGTCAGCCATGGAGTCGATCATGGCTTCGTTCGCAGCGCGGCTCGTGAACTGATGTGGATGGAATCAGATCCTCATACTCTTGCCAAGCGATTGCATACTGCGGTGACAACGATCGTTGCAGAGACGCACGACCCAAAGATTTTTCTTCCAATGCACGGACCGCAAGGATGAACGGACTAGAGCGATGAACCGCGAACAGGTACTACCAATGCAAATCGGAATGATCGCAGGCAGCGGAATGCTGCCGATCTTGGTTGCGGACGGCATTCGCGCCACTGGCCGAAAAGTGGTTTGCATAGGCCTTCGTGACCAATTTGACGCTGCCCTTCCAAGCCACTGTGACGCCTTTTCCACTGCTGGAGTGCTGCAAATTGGCAAATGGATCAGGATTCTTCGGCGGGCAAAAATTGAAGAAACTGTCATGGTTGGCCGTGTTGGCAAAGCGCGGATGTACGAGCCTTTTCGACTTCTTCGACAAATGCCCGATCTTCGGGCGGCTCTGCTTTACTATCGTCGCCTGAGGTTCGATCGACGAAGTCACGTGCTGCTCAGCGCGGTCGCCGATGAACTTGCAACAAGCGGAGTACGACTCATCGACTCGACCACATATATCCCAGAACATCTCGCGACAATCGGCTTGATGGGAAAAGTGAAGTTGACCCCAGTGCAACAACGCGATGTGGATTTTGCGTGGCCGATGTTGCGATCAATTGCGAATCTTGGAGTTGGTCAAGCGATCACTGTTCGTGAATGCGATGTGATCGCTGTCGAAGCGATGGAAGGAACGGATGCGATGATCGATCGATCTGCGCAACTCTGCAGAACAGGCGGATGGGCTTTGTTGAAAACCGCTCATGATTCGCACGACATGCGAGCGGATGTGCCAACGGTCGGAGTGCCAACACTCGAAAGGCTCGCGGGTGCGGGAGGAAGAATGCTTGTGCTTGGTGCGGGACGAGTCATCATGCTTGAAAAACCCCGCATGATCGAAGTTGCGGATCGACTGGGAATCGCCCTGCTTGGTGTGTCTATTTCATAGATGATGAAATGAAAATGATGAAACGAAGCTGATGAAACGAAGAGAGTGATATTGTGGAATATGTCTCGCGAGCTGGAATCAAAATGGCCCATGCGCTCGCCGCGTTTCAGATCGATGTCACGGGGTTCGAATGCGCGGATTTCGGCTGCAATGCTGGGGGTTTTACAGATTGCTTGTTGAAGCGAGGCGCAACGAAAGTCATCGCCGTGGATACGGGTTATGGCATGCTCGATTGGAAACTTCGCAATGATCCTCGCGTGGATGTTCGCGAAAGAACCAATGTGCTTTATTCTCCCGTCCCGCCTGAAGGAGTCGACATCGTCGTGCTCGATATGGCGTGGACCCGACAACGACATTCGATCCCAGTCGCTGTTCGTTGGTTGCGCCCAACTGGATGCATCGTGGCGTTGATCAAGCCTCACTACGAGTCGCAAGGAGAAGAACGAAAAGCGCTTGTCAAAGGTTGCCTCCCTGCGCATATCGCGGCGGATGTGGTGCAACGAGTGCTGGCGGAAATGCCTGAATTTGGAGTGCAAGTGATCGCCGATTGTCCAAGTCCCCTCGAAGGAGGCGGCGGAAACAGCGAACATTTGGCGCTTCTTCGACTGACGAACAAGCCAGCGGTTGAGTGATCGCAAACACTTGCAAAGGCGCTCATTTTTGTGGGTAAAAAGATGCGCCAAGGCAGGCGAACTTTGTCCAAAATGGGTATGATTTACAGTTCGTCGTGACCGCTGTTCCTCCTGCAACTCCTGATCCAAATTCGACTCTCGGTCATGTGATCGATAAGACGATCGACCGTGAATTGCACGAGTCATATCTCGTTTATGCAATGAGCACGATTATGGATCGTGCGCTTCCTGATGTTCGCGATGGACTCAAGCCATCACAGCGCCGCATTCTTGTTGCGATGCACGATTTGAATCTCACACCTGGCCGCAAGCAGATTAAATGCGCCAAGATTTGCGGCGACACAAGCGGAAATTATCACCCGCACGGTGAGTCCGTCATCTATCCAACGCTTGTCAATCTTGGCCAATCGTGGAAGACACGCGCATTGTTGATCGACAAGCAGGGAAACTTCGGATCTATTGAAGGTGATACGCCAGCAGCGATGCGATACACGGAAGCTCGAATGACTGGCGTCGCAGTTGCGATGTTGGAAGATCTCGACAAAGAAACCGTTGATTTCAAGCCGAATTATGACGACCGCTTGATGGAGCCGATGGTTCTTCCAGGCAAGTTTCCAAATCTGCTTGTGAACGGATCGTCTGGAATTGCTGTGGGTATGGCAAGCGCGATGCCTCCACACAATCTTGGCGAAATTGCCAATGCGATTGTGGCCACGATCGATAATCCAGACATTGGATTGGATGGACTTCTTGCGCTTGTGCCTGGACCAGATTTCCCAACAGGCGGTTCGATCATCGGTCGTCGCGGAATCGCCGAGGCATATGCCACCGGCCGCGGACGTTTGACTGTGCGTGGGCGTGTCCGTCACGAGACGAAAGATGGTCGCAACATGATCATCATCGAAGAGATTCCATATCAAGTCGTGCAGAGCATTCTCATCGAGCGCATTGTCGATGCGAAGAAGGATGATCGAATCCCGGACATCGTCGATGTGCGAAATCATTCGGGACGCGACGCGCAAACGCGCATTTTGGTTGTGCTTCGCAAGGGCGCAGATCCAGCAGTCGTCGAACGCCAACTGTATGAATTCACGCCACTGCAAACGACATACAGCATCATGAATATCGCGCTGGTCAATGGCCAGCCTCGAACGCTCCCCTTCCGCAATCTGATTTCGTGCTACATCGATCATCGCTGCACGGTGATCCGTCGCCGAACCGAATTTCAACTTCGCCAAGCGCGACAGCAAGCGCATCGTCTCGAAGGACTTGTCTATGCGGTGTGCGACATCGACGCAGTGATTGCGATCATTCGAGCATCGCGCACGCGAGAAGAGGCGATCCAGACTCTGATGGAACGCGCGTTCCGCATCGCGGAAGATCATCCAAGCGCACATTTGGTTCCAGAGCGCATCGCGCGTGCAAGCCGAGTCGGCGCAGGCATCAAATTGACCCGCGTTCAAGCGGATGCGATCGGCGCACTGCGGCTGATTCAGTTGGTTGGATTGGAAGTTGAAAAACTCGCCAGCGAATTCGCCGCGCTTCTGCTCGAAATCGATAGATTTGAAAGACTCCTTGGGGATCATGCGCTCGTCTTAAAAATCGTTCGCCAAGATGTGCTCGATATCGCCGAGAAATTTAGCGATCCACGACGCACAATGATCGAGGCCGATGAGGCCGGCGACTTCGATCTTGCGGAACTCATCCAAGAACACGATGTTGCGGTCACCGTCAGCCATGAAGGATTCGTCAAGCGACTTGCTGTCGACACATTCCGCACGCAAGGCCGCGGCGGCGTTGGCGTTCGCGGGTCCGATGCGAAGGATGGCGATTACATCGAACGCGTCTTCATCGCCAGCACGCACGACGATCTTCTGTGCTTCACGAATACTGGGCGTGTCTATCAAATCAAAGTCTGGCAAATTCCCGAAATGTCGCGAACAGCCAAAGGCCGTGCGATCAATAGCGTGGTCGAATTGAAGGACGGCGAAAGAATGGTGGCATATCTGCCGATCAAGGACTTTGAACGCAGCGAGGACTATCTCTTCTTCGCTTCATCAAGCGGTCGCGTCAAGAGATCATCGCTGAAAGATTTCCGCAATGTCAATCGCAGCGGAATCATTTCGGTAAAACTGAATGAAGGCGATCGACTGGTGAATGTTGTGCAGACACGCGGCAACGATCATGTCCTCTTGGCGACTGAGGAAGGAATGTCCATTCGCTTCGATGAAAATGATGCGCGCGTGATGGGTCGTGCCGCCGCCGGAGTTGCAGGGATCGATCTCGCTGAAAACGATGCTGTTGTTGGACTCGTTCGCTGCGACGATCAAGCGGCCCTTTTCACTTGCACAGAAAATGGATTCGGCAAACGAACTTCGATGACCGAATATCTCGTCCATCAAGAAGATGGACAAACACGCGCGCAATCCCGCGGCGGCAAAGGACGAATCGACATCAAGACGGACGAGCGAAATGGTCGCGTTGTCGCAGTGCACTCAACCTTGGAAGATGATGATTTGATGTTCATCTCCCGTGGCGGAATGATTGTCCGCATCCGCGCAAGCGAAGTTCGCCTGGTCGGCCGCAATACTTTGGGCGTCCGAGTCGTCAAACTGCAAGAAGACGACGCTCTCGTTGGTGCAGCCTGTTTCGAATCTGGCGGAGTCGCGGAATCCGAAACGGCCATTGCGCCACCAACCGAGTGATAGGATCACACTATGCCACTAAGCGATTGGTCTGAAAATATTGTCATCGGCGAAATGACCGACGAACCCGTACTGAGCGATGATCTGAAAATGTTGATCGCTCGCGCGGAAAAGAAACAAGCAGGTTTGCATCTCGTGCTCGATATGCGAGGCGTGACATATCTCAATTCATCCAACATTGCGCAACTTCTTCAGCTTCGAAAGACCATCGTCGCTGCGAAGGGAACATTACATCTCTGCGGAGTCAAAGATGCTGTCTGGAGCATCTTGCTGATGACTGGATTGGATCGCCTCTTCAAGTTCACTGATGATGTGCCGACGGCTCTCGCCGCAGCGCAGCTGGGGCTCTAGTTGATCCGTGATCATTGACGACGGGCTGAAACACAAATGCGAATTCGCCGAACAACCCACGAACCTCGAATCGAATTGATCCCATTGATTGACGTGATGATGTTCTTGCTTTCGTTCTTCATCTATTCACAGGCTCTCGCTGTGCGAATCAGCGTGGTGCCGATGGAACTGAGAAAGTTTCAAAGTGCACAAGCGGCGAAGCCAGCTCCCGCCGCGACGATTTCGATCGCGCTTGACGGAAAACTTTATTACAACCGAGTTCCATGCGAATTGTCGGACATTGCTGGACGTGTTGCAGAATCGAAATCAGAAGATCCCAAGACGGTGGTGTACATCGCCGTTGCAGATGGTCAAGGAACGATTGACCGCGCGCCAATCATGCAAAGTGTTTGGGATAAATTGCGCGGATGCGGGCTTCAAGTCAATTTCGTCGGTCGGCCAATTGATACTGACGAGAAGAAACCTGCGACTGCGCCGGCAACGACT